>SXGT01080739.1_pt1 | contig 12091 bp, 12 predicted proteins | sample 3176221 | NCBI WGS metagenome assembly SXGT01 (sample SAMN11356862, study PRJNA531348) | freshwater metagenome | isolation source: freshwater sample F1-120 | place: China: Fuxian Lake, Yuxi | collected 2017-12-25
GCCGCCCGCGCCACCCGCGCCGACAGGGCCGACAGGGCCAACCGCTCCAGCCGCGCCTGCGGCCGCAGGATCGTCAGAACCCGCTGGGGAATCGGGCTTGGAGCCTCCGCATCCCGCGTAACCAACGGTCGTAGTCGTCGGCCTTCCGCCGGAAGTAGTCACCGACCACCGGATGCGGCAAGATCAAGAACCGTTCGTCGGCCAACCCCTCGACCGCGGCCGACGCCACGTCGTCGGGTTCGATCATGCCGTCGACGCCGGCGACGCCACCTTCGACGGTGCCCGCCGTCATGTTCGTACGCACGGCTTGTGGACACAACACCGAAACGCCGATTCCGTGGTCGCCGTAGGTGATCGAGATCCACTCCGCGAACGCGATCGCGCCGTGCTTGGTGACGGAATACGTCGCCGAGCCCAGTTGGGTGAGCAAACCCGCGGCGCTCGCGGTGTGCAGGAAATAGCCGCCACCGCGCTCGATCATGCGCGGAATCAGAACCCGCGCAGCCCAAACGTGTGACATGACGTTGACTTCGATCGTGGTTTGCCACACCTCGTCGGGCGCGTCGAGACCGATACCACCGATGATGCCCGCATTCGAACAGAACAGATCGATCGGGCCGTTGGTGTGTTCCGCTCGATCGATCAGACCTCGGATCTCATTGGGGTTGGTGACGTCGCACCGCTCGACCACAACGCCCGCGGGATGTTCCACCGTCGGCGGAGCGATATCCGCTGCCACTACGACACGGGCACCCTCGGCAACGAACCGCCGAACCAATGCGGCACCGATGCCGCCGGCCGCTCCAGTGACGACCACATGCGCGTTGGTCAACTCCACGATCGATGGCTCCTGTCGAAGTCGACAGATGCGCCGACGTGGTCGATGGGGAGCACCTCGGTCCGGCCCCCCGAAGTGGTCTCGAGCGCAGCGCGACACTCGGCTGCCGCCGCGGCGTCGACGACGAGCGCGGCAACCGTCGGACCGGAGCCGGACAGCCACGCGGGCACACCGCGCGCGCGCAACGCCGTGAGGACGGCCGCCGAGTCGGGCACCTCGATCAGGCGCTGCGACTGGTGCCATCGATCTTCGGTGGCGTTGGAGAACGCGGCGGCCGTTCCGCTCGACCACGCGGCCACGAACATCGCGGCGCGACCGAGATTGAACACCGCATCTTCGAGCGACACGCTCGTCGGAAGGCTCGTGCGCGATCGCTTCGTCGATGTCTCTCGATCGGGTATCCACGCCAACACCTGCGGCTCGAACCCCGGAGCAGCCGGTACTTGCACGCTCCGCTCCCCCGCGGTGACGACGAGCCCGCCGAACATCGCCGCCGCCGCGTTGTCGGCGTGCCCCTCGAGATCGACAGCAACCGCGAGCAGTTCGGCCTTGTGGTTTGCCCAATCCTCGCCGCGCTGCACTGCGGCCGCGATCACCGCGGCGACTCTCGCGGCACCGCTGAATCCGAGACCGCGACCCGGCGGAAAATCGCTGCGCACCGCAATGGGACCTGATCCCCCGGCAGCGGCGAACGCGCGCGCGGCCGGGTGTTCGGGTGCAGCGACGTCGGCGTCGGACGCGGCGGCGTCGAGACCGAGTTCGAACGAGCGACCGACTGCAAGGCCGAGCGCGTCGAAACCCGCTCCGAGGTTCGCCGTTGTCGCCGGCGCGCGCACGACCGTCACGGCGCGGGCTCGACTCCGTCGGCACCGGCCAGGTGGTCGGCGTACGCCAGCGGTAACAGTTCGATGAGCTGGCCATCGGGGTCGCGAATGAACACCGCGACTCCGATGTCGGTCGTGTCGAGCACTTCACCGCCGTACTCGACCGCCCGGCGCCGGACGGCGTCGATGTCGCACGAGACCGACAGGTGGGTGAGGCCGGGCTCGTCGAGCGCTCGCGTCGCGGGCGTTCGCCGGTGGTTGACCGCGCCGAAGTGGAGCAGTTCGAGCACGAGTCCGTCACGACGGAGATAACACGCCGTCATGTCGAGCGGCTCGGAGAGGCCGAGCAACCTCGCCGAACTCGCGTCGGGCGGACGGATCTCGCGCCAGAACTCGAACCCGAGCACCGCCTCGTAGAAGCGGCGCGACCGGTCGAGGTCGGTGACGCAGTGGCCAAGATGGTTGAAGACGAAACGCTCGTCGGACATCGCCATTGATCGTCGCACATCGCCTCGGCCAACGTCATCACGGATCCGCCACATCGTGTGCGTGTTCCTGCCGCCGCCGAGGAGCACCGCGAGTTGCGGGCGAACCGACACGAGGGCAACCCGGGCCGAGGGGCGGGCCCGCGATGCGGCCATTGCCACCTCGCCGCGCCCGGTCCTGTGTCGTACTTCCCCGTGAGGCGCGCCCGAGACGTACCATTCGCGCATGCGGCGCTACTGCGGACGACCCGGGTGCAGCGCCAACGCCGCGGTGACCTTCACGTTCGACGCAACCGAGCGGGTGGTCTGGCTCGACGACATCGTCGACGGCGCGGCCCGAGCGGGCGACCTGTGCACCCGCCACGCAGACGCCCTCGTCCCGCCCCAGGGCTGGACTCGCGTCGATCGTCGCCAGCCCACGCCGGTTGCGAAGGACGACGTCGTCGGCACAGCGAGCCCCCCGGCGTCCACGCCGGGTGCTCCGACACCGGCAGCCGACGAGTTGTTGCCGCACCGGGAACCGAAACGGAAGCGGCGGCGATCGCCTCGATGGTCGGACGTACCGTCGTTGTTCGATCCGCCCGAGACGCCTCCGAAAGCCGACGTCCCGATCCTCGAACTGGTTGGGAGCGATCCGACGGCCTCGGTCGAACCGGCCCCTGCGCCCGCCGCTGCGCTCACCCCTGCGCCCGAGCCGCCGCGCCCGATCGAACCCGACGCCCCGATCGAACCCGACACGAACGGCCAGGTGACCTCCTCCGCTCCGTTCGTCGCAATCGAACTCGACGACGACCCCGACATCCCAACCGGTTCGATCGCTCACTTGGTCGATCGCAGCGACGACGACAGCACCGTCGCCGCGGAGATCGACGAACCGACGCCAGCATGGGAACCCCGCTTCGACGTCGACGACCTGGGGGGATTGCTCGACGCGAAATCGCCGTTGCTGTCGCGCGCATTTCGCGCCGCGAAGTCGAGCGAAGGCGATGGCGATGAACTCGACGACGACGAGGTGTTCTGAGCTCGATCGCTCGCGTCAGCGACCGTAGCGTTCCATGTCGTCGAAGTACGTGGACAGGTCGGGTGGCCACCACGTCGGCGACACCGATGTCTCGATCTCGCGCGGATCGATCGGCCGACGCTCGTTGCTGGCTTGATAGACCGCGAAACACAACTGCAAGGTCTTGATCGCGAGTTCACCGGTCATGTCCGCCGAATCGCGACCTTCGAGCAACGCATCGACGAACGCCTTCGACCCGTCGGTGAATCCCCGCAGCCAGTTCGCGTCGATGTTGCTGTAGTGCGTCTGTGACCCGTCGGGGTGATACACGATGACCGGCGCGAGGTCGAGCATTTCGCCGGTCGCTCGCGTCACCCATACGAAACCGTCGGTGCCCTGAATCTCGAAGAACTCGTCGGCGCCGTAGTAGCTGCTGCGGAGATGCATGCGAGGCGCGTACGTGACCTCCATCATGCCGAGCAGCGTCTCGCGTTCGTACTCCCAGATCGCTGCCGTCGGGGCCTCGAAGAACGCGGGAGCCTTGCGAACGACGGCTTGCACACTCGTGATGTCCTGATCGAACAACCACAGCGCGGTCGTGTATTTGTGGACCATGTCATCGAACAGATGCCCGCCCGGTGACTGGTCGTTGAAACGCCAGACGTAGCCGCTCGGATCCAGGTTGTTCTGGAACTCGGTGTCGGTGGTACCGACCACGGTCTTGATGCGGCACATCGTCGGCGCGCCAATCGCGCCGGACGCGATGATCTCCTTCGCCTTGACCAGCGGCGGATAGAACACGTTGCATTCGGCGACGCGCAGGATCAGTCCGGCCGCTGCGGCGGCGGCGACCATTTCGCGCCCGTCGGCGACGGTGTTGGCCAGCGGCTTTTGGCAACTCACGTGTTTGCCCGCCGCGATGGCAGCAAGAACATGCTCCTTGTGGAGCATCGTCGGGGTGCAGATCTCGACGGCGTCGATGTCGTCATCGGCGAGCAGTTCGTCGAGGTCGGTGTAGACGCGGGCAGCACCCCACTGGTCGGCGGCCGCTTGCGCCTTGCCACGACGGGTGTCGCACACGGCAACGACGTCGCATTGCGGGTGTTCGAGGTACCCCGCAACGTTCAGGGGCGCGATGTTGCCGGTCCCGATCACCCCGATACGGATGCTCCGGTCCTCGCGTCCATCAACCATCGCCGCCGCCTCTTCGCTTCGTGTTCGTATCGCGGAGTTCATGTGCCAATGCCAGCACGCGCGAAGTCGAAACTATGTCGTGGATTGCGTTGCCGCGCGACGGACGTCAACATGGCACGATGGCGCGAACAACACCCCGCATCGAACCCCCGCTTGCGTCCCGTCCGATCGAACTCGGCGACGACGCCGACCTCGACGAGGTCGAGATCCGCGATCTCCGCGTGGACGACCAGCCAACCGTGCACGACGTTCGAATCCTGCGGAGTCGGCTCGTCTCGGTGTCGCTCGCCGGCGTGCACCTGAAGGGTCTCGAACTGCGCGACGTCGCGCTCGACGCAGTCGACGCGGTCGGCGCGCGATTCCCCGAAGCCGGATTGACGCGTGTGGAGTTCCGCGATGCTCGACTCAGCGGCATCGATTTCGGGCAAGCCGCATTACGCGACGTCGGATTCATTCGCTGCCGCATGGATGCCGCCAGCTTTCGCCTCGCCCAACTCGAACGGGTCGACTTCGATGAGTGCGAGTTGCGCGAGGCGGACTTCGGCGGAGCAACGTTGCGTTCGGTGGGGTTCGCCGGAACCCATGTCGATCGCGTCGACTTCTCGAATGCGCGATGCGAACGCGTCGACCTACGCGGTGCTCGCCTCGGGTTCGTGAGCGGTATCGCTGGATTGCGCGGGGCGACGATCGGCGTCGATCAGGTTTTGGTCCTCGCGCCGGCGGTGTTCGCTGACCTCGGTATCAAGATCGCCGACGACACCACCCCATGACCGCTTTCCCGGAGAGTTAGTTGCGGTTTTCGTAGCGAACTCTCCGGGAAACGGGTAGGCGTCAGGAGTCGAGGGCGGCGCGCGAGTCGAGCATTGCCGACCGATAGATGCCGCTCGCCATGAAGCTCGCCTCGGCACCGCGACGCTCGTCGTACACCGCAGCCCGCACTTCGTGGGCGCGCCGCGACTCGGGTTCGGCCTGGACCGCCATCTCGGCAAAGTGGCACGCGAGGCGCAGGTCGCCCGACTCCGCCAGTCGTTCGGCGCGCTCGGCCAACGCATCGGCGCCGCCAGCCAGCGCCGCGACCTCGCGGGCGATCTCGACATCGCGAGCGGGTTTGAGGTTGGCCGGGTTCCCGTCGTACCAGCCGCCGTACAAACGCCACAGGTTGCGCACGACGAACTCGGGTTCGTCGTAGGTCGGACGCAGGTAGGGCTTGCCCGCGAGATCATCGGGCAGCCGCACCGAGTGGATGACGTCGTCGAGCCGGGCACCTGTATTCATCAACGCGAGCGTCTGATCATGCAACGATTCGAGGGCGCGTGCCGTGTCGAGCAGCACGGTACGGATCCGGTCGGTACCGGCAATTGCCGGACCGTGCGCGGGCAACAAGAGCTCGGGGTTCATCGCGGCCATATCGCGCAGCGCGACCGCCCAATCCCACGCGTACCGCTGCACTTTCTGCGGGTTGCCTGCGTTCGGAAACTGCCAGATGAACAAGTCACCGACACAGATCGCTTTGCGCTGCGGCACCCACGCCCAGGTGTGATCGTCGGTCTCGCCGCGTGCGTGGCGAAGATCGAACGTCAGGCCGCCGACTTCCATCGCGGACGCGCTTCGATACGTGAGTTCCGGATAGTGGAACTCGGTGGGCCACGCCGGCTCGGGCAGGCGGAACTGGCGCATATTGATGTGACCGTTGTAGCCGGCGGTCTGCTGGTAACGGTCGAAGCGCGTCGGCACGGCTTCATGGCCGACGTAACGGATTCTCGGTGCGCCGGCGGCCTCGGCTTCGGCGTCGAAGGTGTGCGCACCGGTGACGTGGTCGGCGTGTCCGTGCGTGTAGACCGCCGTGTGCACCGGCGCGCTCGACCAGGCTCGCAACGCTTGCACGACACCCGGAGCGACGAGATGGTGCGAGACGTCGAACACGACGAGTCCATCGTCGGTGTCGAACGCGACGACGTTGCTGAACGCCTCGGCCAGCGCGACGCGCTCGCCGACTTCCTCGGCACCGCCCGCCGAAGCATTGATGAGCCCATGCATCGACACCTCGGCCGTGCCGTCGATCCAGGCCGCGGATCGGTCCAACATCGATTCGGTCATGTCGTTGCTCCTTGTGGGTTGTCGCCGTCGATTCGTTCACCAAATGCTTGGAGCAGGGAGCCCAATCCGCCGAAACGACTCACCCTGAACTCCTCGGCCATCGCCAAACCGTGGCGCGAACCAACGACTTCGGCTTGGCGTCGCAGCAGCGGGTCGATCACGGTGCGGAGATCGCCCCGCTGCGCATCGTCGAGTAGGGGAACCCGCCAGCCTCCGGTACGCGCCTGGAGCCGGAGTTGATGGATGAAGTTGCGGAGGGCTCGTTCGTGCGCGAGCGCGGCATCGATTTTGCGTTCGATGGTCGAACTGATGTCGACCACGTCGGTGACACGGGTCAGTTCGCGGCCGAACCACCAACGTTCGAAGACGCCGTGGACGTCGAGTCCGGCCGCGAGATGTTCGGGATGGTGGAGATCGAACTGGGCCGTCCAGAACGCTTCGTCGGTCGCCGCCGCAACCTGGACGTGATCCTGGTTGTCCTCGCCGTACATGGCCGACTGATCGAACGTGACGAGCGCGTAGGGCCGGTGGGTACGCACCGCTCGAATGATGTGCTCGCGCAGCGCCACCTCGGAAACGTCCGCCAACCTGTCGGTCGGATAGTCGAGTTCGACGATCTCGGCGACGCCGAGCACCGTCATCGCCCGTTCGAATCCGTCGCGATTCGCGGCGATGGTCGATGCTTCGTCGCAGCCAACAGAATCCCAGCGGTCATCGGTGACGCGCACCACAACGACTCGCCATCCTGCGTCCGCCCAGCGCGCCACCGTGCCACCCAGGAAGAGTGTCGGGTCGTCGGCGTGCGCGACGACGAGCAAGACGACGCGTTCGTCACCCGCTTCGATGTCGACGGCGCTGGCCACGTTCCGAGCCTCGCACATCTCGGGACCCGGTCGAGGCCGGCGTCGTAGTCTGGCAAACCATGCGCGCCGCCTTGTTGGAACCGACCGGACGTCCCCTCACCCTCGTCGACGACATCGTCGTCGCCGACCCAGGACCGGGAGACGTCGTCGTCAAGGTGCACGCCTGCGGCGTGTGCCACTCGGACCTGTCGAACGTCAATGGCACCTACCCCGTTCCGGGTCCGATTGTGCTCGGTCACGAGGCCGCGGGCATCGTCGAAGCCGTCGGTGCCGGTGTCACGACGGTCGCGCCTGGCGACCGCGTGATCATCAGCCCCATCGCGACCTGCGGGCACTGTTACCAGTGCCTCCGCGGCGATTACGGCGTGTGCGAGCAGGCGATGTCGGTCACCACTGGGACCTTCATCGATGGCTCGTCACCGCTCTCGCGGGCGGGCGCCACCGTGTTCCGCGGGCTGGGTGTCGGCGGGTTCGGTGAGTATTCGCTCGTCCACGCAAGCGCCGCGGTGAGAATCGCCGATGACACACCACTCGACGTCGCGTGCGTCATCGGCTGCTCGATCCAAACCGGTGTCGGAGCGGTGCTGAACACCGCGAAGGTCACGCCCGGCAGCACGGTGTTGGTCATGGGTCTGGGGGGCGTCGGAATCGCGATCGTGCAGGGCGCACGGCTCGCCGGGGCCAGTCGGATCATCGTGAGCGACCCGGTGAGCGCGCGGCGCGACGCCGCCGCTCGCTTCGGCGCCACCGACGCCATCGACCCGACCACTGACGACGTGATCTCCCAAGTGCTCGCGATCACCGGCGGTGGCGTCGACTACGCGTTCGAGGCGGTTGGCAAAGGCGCTCTGGTCGATCAAGCGGTGTGGACAACCCGGCCCGGCGGCATGATCGTGATGGTGGGCGCGGCGCCGATCACCGATGCGGTGACGATCAACCCCGCCGTGGTGTTCATGGCGAGCGAGAAGAAGCTGGTCGGGAGCTTCCTTGGCTCGTGCAACAGCCGCCGTGACATCCCGCGGCTGTTGTCGTTGTGGCGCGCCGGACACCTCGACTTCGAAGGCATGATCACGCACCGCCGACCCATCGACGAAGTCAACGAGGCCTTCGCCGACATGGAGGCCGGTGTCGGGATCCGCACCGTCTTGACGTTCTGATCGAACGCTCCGCACCGGCGGATGACCCGCTGCGGAGCGCCGACACCGACCCCGGCCCGTGCACGTCTTCTCGCTTCGTTGCGCCCGCGGGTTGGCGGCGACGGCACTCGTGACGACGGGCCTGCACGCCATGAGGAGGGAAGGCACATGACGATGTACGTGGTGCTGCCACCCAGTGAGGGAAAACGACCGGGCGGTGCGGGAGCCTGGCAGCCCAGCGCCGACGAGCTGGGCAAGGCCCAACGGCGCGTGGCACGCGAGCTGCGCACGTTCGTTCGCTCCGCCACCGACGCCGAACGCACGAAGTTCTTCGGGGTGAGCGGCGACCACCTCGTACGAGCCGTTGCCTCCGCGCGATCGGGGCTCGTCGACACGCCAACGTTGCCTGCACGCGAGCGGTACTCGGGTGTCGTCTGGGAACACCTCGACCTTGCGACATTGCCGGCGGCGGCTCAGCGACGAGCCGCGAACAATGTGCTCGTCGTGTCGGGTCTGTTGGGGCTTGTCCGAGCGGACGAGCCCATCCCCGACTACCGGCTCAAGATGGGCGCTCGCCTCGGACGACTCGGGCCCCTCGCGACGTGGTGGCGGCCGCGGCTGGCCGGTGTCGCGCGGCTCTGGTTTGCCCACCACACCGTGGTCGACCTGTTGACCCACGAACACGGCGCGGCGCTCGATCCGGCAGCGTTCGCGCGGCACACGGTCCGCGTCCGGTTCGTGTCGATCACCGGTTCGCAAGCAGCCGGCCACAACGCCAAGGCGGCCAAGGGCCTTCTGGCCCGGTCACTCGTCGCCGCGCCCGCCAAGTCCGATGCTGTTGACGTGTGCGCCGCGTTCATGGGTGGTGGGTTCGCGTTCGCCGATGCATCGACCGAGGGCACGGTCACGACCGTGCGGATTGCGGCCCGCGCCTCGTAACATCTGCCCGTGCCGACCTACGTGTATCGCTGCGCCACGTGTGACGACGACTTCGAGCTCGATCGGCCGATGAGCCAATCGTCCGAACCCACTGCCTGCCCCAGCGGACACACCAAGACGATGCGCAAGCTCACCGCGTTCACGTCCATGTCGAACAATGGCACCACACCGCTCAAGGCCGCGCCGTCAGGTGGGATGCCGTGCGGCGGATCCTGCGCCTGTCACTGATCGGCCACGAAGGCTCGCAATCTTCGCTTGTCGGTCGCGCATCGTCACCCGACGATTCGCGCCTCCGACAACACCTCGTGGCGTTACCGAGCGCAGTCGTGCACGACGACTTGGGCACCGACGCTGGTTCGGTTGCCACGCGCGTCGCGAGCGATGATCTGAATCGGAATTGTCGTCGAACCACCGGTCGGAGCAATGTCACTCATCGCCGCCGTCGTGTACCAGTCGTTGGTCCCCGATCGGCGTTGCAGCGGCTTTTGCAGCATCTCGGCCGACGCAACTCCTGACGCATCCGTGATCGAAACCGTGTACGTGCCGGTCGGCGTGCACGGCGCTTCGTAGATCTTTCCGGGGGAAGTCCGCAGTGACCCGATCGTTGGACCCTGCGTGTCGGGCGCGGTCGTGGGTGGCGGAGGTGGAACTGTCGTCGGCGGCGCCGTTGGCGCGACCGTGGTGGCGCCTCCGACGGTGGTCGACGGAACCGTCGTCACCGTCGTGGCGGCCGCAACGGTGGTGGGGGTCGATCCCGTCACCGTGGTCGTGACCTCGGGCAGCGTGAGTTCTGGCGGCAGCGTGCGTTGGGTGGTCGTCGTCTCAGCCGGACCAAAGTTCAGTCCCGCAGGAATCGTCTGCACGTCGGGATTGTCGTCGCCGCCCCAGTTGAACAATCCGTAGATGCCGGTCCCGATGAGCCCGACCATCAACACGACGAAGAAGTAATCGACGTAGCGCCGCCACTCCGAGTCTTGCGATCGCCAGATGATCAACAGGGGCCTTCCGAAATGCCGACAGGACCGAACCGCGATGGGTCCGACGCTCTCCAGGCCGCAACGGATCGTCTGCGACCTGTAGAGCATCCAGGCTAACGACCGATTCGTCCGAGTTGCCAGGCACCGTGGCCAGTTTCACGCGATCTCGAAACTGAGCACCAGATCCGGACATCACCTCGGGGTCCGAACCTCGATCTGCAGATCGGCCAGGACGCCGACGTAATAGTCGCACTCGATGTCGGCGCCGTCGCAGAAGGGCTTGCCGCCGATCGTGAGCGGATCGTCGTTGGCCACGACGCCGGTCACCTTGTCGTTGTCGCGGGTCTCGCCGTCGACCTCGATGCGGACCTTCGTGGCCGTGTGCCGACAGGTGATCGTGTGCCATTCGCCGTCGTCGATGCGGTCGGGCCCGGCCACCGCGGCTGCGGCGACATCGCCGACGAAGGTGCAATGGGGAACACCCGGTCGTTCACCGTTCGCGTTCAACTCCACTTTCCAGAAGGTGGGTTGGTCGTTTTGGCCGTGTTGTACGAGGTTGTGCTCGCCCGCGTCGGTGGTCCGAACCCGGATGCTGACCACGAACTCGCCCGCGCCCACATCGAATCCGGGTTGGTCGGGAATCGAGATCGTGCGTTGCGTATCGGGCTCGCGCTCGACCGCAGGGAACGTGATCCCTTCGCTGGTGGCTTCGAGGGCGGTGCCAACCGAACCGTCGAGGCCATTGCCCGACCGCTCGGGCGCCACCCCGGACTCGACGTCGGTGAGGGGCCACGCCCCAACCAACTCGACCGTGTAGGGCAGCGTCGTTGTCGGCGCCGAGGTCGGGACCTCGACCTCCGCAGCGTCCTGGCCGCAAGCGCCGATGCCCACGATGGCCCACACTGTGAGGACGCCCACTCGCACACGCACGGTCCGAGAGGTAAGCACACCGCGGCGCTCGGTTCTCGAGACCCCGGGTCTGCTCTGGGCGATACGTCTGGACTTGCCCGAGACGATGTGATGCCTCCGATCGCAGGACGTCGGGGTCGAGCCGCGCCGATCGGGTCAACAGCGCCGGCTTCCGGCCGATGAGACCGGGCCAAACAGTCGGTGATTGCGGTTGGAGGTCCGGGAAATGGGGAAACGCCAGCGGGTGCAGCGCCGAACCGGCGCGCCGCCGCGGGTTGCCGCAACCCCGGCCAATCTCGCCCGCGCACGCACGCGATTCGCGCAGGGCGTGACCGCCTACGAACAAGGCCGCAACACCGAAGCCGCCGACGCGCTCGACGAGGTCTTGGCGATCCTGCCGACCTCGGCCGACGCGCTGTGTGCACGCGGCATGGTTGCAGCGACCCTCAACGATCGCGACACCGCGGCGCGGTGCCTTGGCGAAGGTCTCCGCCTCCTCGCGAGTGCGCCCGACGCCAGCACCACCGAGGCCTGGAACGAGTTGGGTGTGAGCCAGCGTGCACTCGGCGACCTCGAAGCTGCTGAGACGACCCTGCGCAAGCTCACCGAAACCATCTCCGATTTCGCGCCTGGCTGGCACAACCTCGCGTTGGTCTTGTCCGAACGGGAGCAACACGACGAGGCCGCTGCGGCCGCGCGGCGCGCGTCGAGGCTCATGCCCGACCACCCGGGTGTTCTGGCGCTCCTCGGCAAGGAACTGCGCGCGCAGGGTCGACTCAACAGCGCCATCGCAGTGCTGCGCCGTTCGCTGGCCAGTGCACCCGACGAC
>SXGT01067970.1_pt1 | contig 12090 bp, 6 predicted proteins | sample 3176221 | NCBI WGS metagenome assembly SXGT01 (sample SAMN11356862, study PRJNA531348) | freshwater metagenome | isolation source: freshwater sample F1-120 | place: China: Fuxian Lake, Yuxi | collected 2017-12-25
AACCCCACGTTGGCCCGGTCGAGGATGTTCAGGACGTACAGCAAGCACACGAACGGCACGATTCGCCAGGCGACCGCTCGGAGAGTCGTTCGTTCGAGGTCCTGCGTCACGGCGAGTCCTCAGTACAAGACAAGGTGGGCTTGGCGGCGGCGGTGCTGGCGGCGGCGGCGGCACCGTAGGCTTTGCCCGAGTTGACATCACGGGGATCAGCGGTGGTGGGTTGGGAGGTGGTGGAGTTGGCGGTGGTGGCGGTGGAGATGGCGGCGGTGGTGGCGGTGGAATTGGCGGTGGCGGGGGGGGTGGCATTGGAATAGTTGGAGTCACCAGCACAAATTTGATGTCAAACGTCAATGACATGGTAAGGAATTTCTTTGCAGCGGCAGGTGTTGATTTTCCAACCAACACGACAGGCGGAGCCGCTGGTGGTTTTGCTGGAGGAGGAGGAGGAGGGTTCGGGGCTGGTCCAGCGGGAATTGATCCGAATGCTCAAGGCCCACGAAAAGCATTGTTTTTCAACGACCGCGTCGGACTTATTTTCGCTCGTGCCACGCTTGACGACCTCGACATCATGGACAAAGCGATTCAGGTCCTCAACGTCGCTCCACCGTTATTGACAATCGAGGCGCGGTTCGTGGAAATTCATCAGGACGACAACAAGAAATTAGGTTTTGACTGGATGTTGGGAAATACCCTCTTTGGAGGTGGAAAAATTGGAGCTCAGGGGGGGTCTGCTCCTTCATTTTCCGGTGCCGCCAGCAAAGCAAATCCAACGGGGCTCTTTCCGGGGTATGGGCCCGGAGTTGAACCTTTGGGCCAACCAGGTGTGCCCACGTTTCCTCCAAGTGCTGCCGATCAGAGGATTACATCCGGCCTGAATAACTCAGGTCCATCTGTGGCCACCCTTACGGGTATCCTAACGGATCCACAGTTCAGGGTTGTCATCCATGCACTGGAAACTCGACGTGGCGCGGACGTGCTCTCAGCCCCGAAGTTGACCACAGTCAGTGGCCGTCAGGCTAAGATTGATCTTACAGAAATTAAGAACGTGGTCGCCAGCCAGAACTTTGGGGCGACTGCAGCCGGGGGTGGTGGCGCTGGTGGTGGATTGGGTGGTGGTGGCGGTGGTGGATTAGGAGGGACGGCAGGAACAGGTGTTGCACAAGCTAGCAATTTCACGCCACAGCAAGTTCCGATCGGTCCTCAGTTGGACGTGATAGCTTACGTGGATGCTGACGGATACTCAATTGAGATGACCATCTTGCCAACGCTGGTGGAATTTCTGGGATACGACGATCCCGGTCCGTTCGTACCACAGGCTCAAGCAGTCGCCGGATCGAACATAGGAGCACCCTTGGTCGCTCAATTGCCGCTTCCAAAATTCCGAGTTCGGCAGGTAATTACCAGCGCGATTGTTTGGGACGGCCAGACTGTCATGTTGGGTGGGTTGATCGCAGAAGACGTAATCAAAGAAAAGAATAAGGTTCCTATCTTGGGTGACATACCGTTCTTTGGGCGATTGTTCCGTAACGAAACAAGTGAAACGTTCAAGAAGAATCTAGTGATTTTCGTCACACCGACAATCATCGACCCAGCTGGAAATCGAGTTCACTCTCCGGACGACCTTCCATATGACCCAAATTTTGTTCCAAAACAACCCGCAAGGACGGCCGGTCAATAAAGGGTTCTTCGCAATTCGGTAAAAATTCCGAAATGTCCACGATAATGAAACCGAGATGTTCAATAAGTTTATCTATGCTCTGGAAACCTTCCGTTATCCTCGTCTGCCGAGGAATGGCTTCTATCAAGGTATGCGAATTTGCGTTGGTGGGATCCGTAACACATTTTTAGAAGCGATCAGCCTATGTCATTCTTGCTGAATTCAGTTTTGCTTCATGGCGTTTGCTCGGTTTTGCCATTCGTGGCCCTCGCTCAAAACGGTTACGGGCCGCAAGGAGGCGAATATCCCGTGGCGAGAGTTCTGATTGGCGACCAAGTTCGTCCTTCGATCAGCTTGCAAGCAAGCGGCGGTTTTCTCGTTTGGGAAGATAATGCGACGGATGGCGACGGGTTGGGAATTTCAGCCCGGAGAATCGATTCCAATGGCTTGGGGTCACTTGGCGTTTTCCGCGTCAACGAAACAGGCGCTGTAGATCAACAGAATGCTCGTGTTCGTGTCACAAAGAGCGGGGAAGGCATTTTCGTCTGGCAGGGTGGAAGTCCAGGCAACCAGGAAATCTATGCGCGCTTTGTTGATTCAAAGGGTGTGTTCGCAACCGGCGAACTGTTGGTGAATACTGAAATCTCTGGGCAGCAGGCCAATCCGGCGCTTGCCTTGCTTTCGGATGGAATGGTGGCGGTGACGTGGTCCAGCTTTGGTCAGGACGGAAGTTTGCAAGGAGTTTTCGGCCAAGTTCTTTCCAGCACTGGGAAAAAAATCGGAACAGAGTTTCGAGTCAATCAATTTACTCGCGCCAATCAACGAACTCCTACCGTGGCTGGTTTGGCTGATGGGAGTTACGTGGTCGCATGGGTCTCGGAGCAGCAACGTTTTGAAAACAGCGTGGACATTTATGCGCGTGTCTTCAGCCCGGTTTTCGGAGCGATTGGAGACGAGATACTTGTCAACACCTCTACAAATCTCTGCGCCAACCCGGAATTATCGGCTGTTTCGAGCGGCGGTTTTCTAGCCGGATGGAGCGAGCGGGATTTAGGAGCGGGTGACAATTCATGGGATATCCAAGTTCGAGCATTTGATTCAACTGGAAATCCTGTCGGAGCCGCGAACACGGTGAACACTCATCAAAGCGGAAGCCATTTTGCGCCGCAGATCGCATCCAACGGCCGGGATCAGATGGTGGTGTGGACCAGTATGGGGCAAGACGGCTCGGCAGAAGGAGTATTCGGGCGGTTCATCAATTCCAGTGGAGAAGGAGAGAGTGCTGAATTCCAGATTAATACATTCTCACAGAGCAAACAGATGCACCCAGTGGTTGCTTCTGACGGGGGCGATCAGTTCATAGCGGCTTGGACTTCTTTCATTGGGGGTGTCACGAGTTTTGATCTCTTCGCGCAACGCTATGGCCTTGACGCTCTAAAACCTCTACCGCCCTTCGTTTCCGCGCTCAGTTCGACAAAATTAAGCATCACATGGCCTGGCGCTGGACCGAGCACCGTCTCCGGATACGAGGTCTATGTAGATGGGAATGTTCAGCCAATGGAAGTTTCACAGAATGTGGCGACCATCTCCACATTAGTCCCCGGAAGTAATCACTCGATTCGCATCGCTTATCGTTTTGTGGATGGCTCCAAATCGGCCCTTTCGGAACCTGCGACTGGTACGACTTGGGGAAGCGATGAAAATCTTGATGGACTTCCAGACGACTGGCAGACGACCTATTGGGGGGCGGATTCATTCAAATGGCCAGAGCCTAAGTCTGATGGTGACGGTGACGGAGCCTCGAATCTCCAGGAGTTTCTAGCCGGAACCAATCCCGTCGAGAGTTCGAGCGTCCTGAGGATGCAGATTGACTCGAGTACTCAGGGCAATTTCCTGAATTGGAACAGCAAAGCAGGATTCGTTTATCAGGTGCAATCGAGTGGCGACCTGAATGGGAGCTGGTCGGACGTGGGCGCTCCACGTTTTGCGGCGGGAGTCAGAGACTCGGTTCTTTTGGAAGGCTCAACCGCATATACTTACTACCGTGTGAAGCGAGTCCGTTAACCATCTCATAAACCCAGAAACTATGTTGGACTTGGTGAAGAAAATACTCTGTGGTCTCGCGGTGGTTGGAGGAGCCTTTACGGCTGGTGCCTTCTCGCTGATTGGACCCTTCGATACATGGCAAGATGCCACGATTGGTTATCAAGCGGTTGGTGACGTAGGCGGACCTCAGAATCTTGGTGAGGAGTACCGATTGGCAGCGCCAGTAATCCTTTATGGATTCGATTCGTCGTTTCTGGATTTTTTCGGAGAACGAGGTGTTCAGGCTGTCGATCAGGCGATGGAAATACTAAACAAGATTCCTGATACATCCCGAATGAGTCGGGATCTGACTGAATTCCCATTGGATACTCGGCGATTCAACTACGCTGCGACAGCCCTCGGCATCTACGACGTGAAATCAACTGCCTTGGCCCATGTCCTCGAACAAATGGGGCTGACCGCAGCAGAACGCTATGTCTGGGCGTTGCGATCGCGCGTACCTTCAGTCATCGACCCGAATATCTTTATCCATGTGGTTATCAAGCGGAATTTTGACCCGGTGACTTATGAGCCATCCAGTTATGTAAACGGAACACTCTTCACATATAGGATTGACCCTCTTGCGCTGGATGCTGTGGAGGTGGCGGTTGATCCATTGGCCCCAAGCGGAACCTCAGTCAGCGCGATTACTGGCATCAATACCGATCGTCGCGGTGCTGTTACATTGCTCTCCCCCGGCTTGTTTTATACCGGGCTTACCCGGGATGATGTGGGCGGATTGAGATATCTCTATAGTTCAGGAAACATAAACATGCAGAATCTGCCAACGAATGCTGTAGGAGGCGCTTACAGTGGGTCTGGAACTAGGCTTGGTGAAGGTGGTGGAAGTCCATGGGTACCGGTCAGCGGAGGCGGCGGACAGCAAGCGGGTGCAGGTGGTGTAGGTGGCGCTGGCGGTGGAACAGCAACCAACGGGGTTCCTGTCGTAGTCACCGCGCCGAGGCCCGGGGCGAGCAAAATTCGGTTCGAACGAGTCTCCTTCGACACCACCTTCGGTCAATTTGTAACCAATGTGGTTACTTACACCGATAAATTCTTAACTAATTCCTCAGTCCGACAGCAGGTGGTGTCGAGAGTAACCGTCCAGCCAGACATTGTATTCACAGCGGCGGACTTGGGGCTCACCGTTGCGAATGTTCCCGTTCGGCTCACTAGGACCACATCTTTCGTGAACAATGATGGAATCGCTGGTGTTGCTGGCAGACCCATTCTGAATGGACCGGGACAAATCGATGGTGGGGTCTTCATAACATTAACTAAGATCGGTCCTTGGCTTTACAACGTTGGTGACACAACTGAAGAAGCTGGTGTCCGAGGATACGCGTGGGGATCATTCGACGGTTCAACCAACGCTCCTGTGGTGTATCCGTCTGGAGCCTCAATTCGTGATCTGGAAAGGGGAATATTCCAGGGAGGATCAAGTCCGTTCACAATTGGGCAATAGTGAGGAGTGGCGATTTCAAGCAAAGCAAAGAGTTTGGTAATTCAATGTTATGATCTTTAAGCGAGTTTTCATTACGAGTGTGGCTTTGCTCGCGTCCTTGCTCGCTCGAGCGGCAGTCACGCCCATCTATGTAAACGAGGGGACACTCATCGATGTGCCACAGGTGGACGCGACTGTTTTCGTGAATCACGGCCTCTTCCGGGCGACTTCGCCCCTCCCGTATCAGACGCAAAGCACTCTTATCTTCACCAACACCGGGACCATGAGCAGCGCGCCCGGCTTTAACTTTTCAACCATCGGCGCCGATGGAGTGCGAAAGCCTGCCGAGCTCGTGTACAACGACTTTGATGCAACAATCGGTTCTGGGTTCATAGAGGATCTCCCGTTTCCAGTCTTCCAAGATGACCCGACAACCGCAAACCTGACTAGACGGCTGCTTCTCCTAAATGCCGAACGGCCCCAGATCCTCATCAGTGCGGAATCAATCATCAATCGTGGCTATTTCCGAGCCGGTGCTGCCGGCCTGATCCGCTTGGAGGGCGAAAAAATCGATCTTACGAGAAGTGGAGTTGGAGTCGAACCGTTCACGGGTGGCCGGGGTTCGTTTACTCAGACGAACTTTTTCCCTGAGAGCGGAGTGGTGGACCTTTATTGGGGCATAGATGACGCGAGTGGCCAGAATGGCCAGCCTCAACCCACATTGGGGCCAGGGGGAGTAGCGTCGATCACTCAAAACATCCGTGCCGCATCACCAGCTCATCTCGTAACAAATTTTTTCCGGCCATTGGGTTTCATAACAAATGTTATTTTGACCAATGTGACTGCCTATGTGCTGACAAATGCCGTTTCGCCTACCAATTGGCTTGTGCAGGTGGTGCTGGTTCAGAGCAAGGATACCAACATTGCCAATGAGGTGAAATTCCTTCGCTCTTCAATCCTGACGAACCAATATCGAACACCAGTGGTAAAGTTGGCGACGAGAGAAACCAACGTTATCGATGCTGCTTCATTCCTTCGGGAGATTTACATATCGGATTTCATGGCATCCGAGACAAATTTCGTGCTTCTGACCAATCTCCTGACCACCATTACCGCACGCCCATCGACCTATGACGTAACTCGAATCCCTCCCCGCGGTTACCCCACAGGCGGAGCATCGAATGCTGTCCTCACACCCCAACTGCTGGCGAACCCTGGTTATTCGAACAGTGTCGTCACCAACATTTATGCCTCTTATGGATTCCAGATCACCAATGTACAGGCCGCGCTTCCCGCGTTGCCAGGTGTAACCGCCACGAATTTGGAGAGCCGCGTCGAAATCATCGCGCAGGAGCTGGATCTGAACCGGGCGAGAATTCGGAGTGACGGTGCCATCACCATCAAGGCGCAAACGCTTCTGCCTTCCAGCACCAACGCCGCTATTGACTCAGCGAATATCGTTCTTGATCTCGGCAGTCCATCGGGAAAGCTTCAGATTGAGGGTTTGGTGAATGAATTCACTCAACGAACGGCGGGTAATATCCATGTGTGGAGCGCGATGTGGACAAACCTTTTTGGAGGTCCCGTGACACCTCCGACTGACCCGACCGTGCCCGCTCCCGAACCTCCCGTCATCGAGATCGGTTTTCACGTCATGCTCGTGGACAGTCAGATGATTCGGGATCAAGCTGTGATCGTTAAAGATTTTCACGTGAAGAGTGATGATGTGGTCATCCGGGACGTCATTCGCGCGAACGATTCGTTCGTGGTGGATGCCGAAAAAATCAACATCGGAGCGAGCAGCCGTGTGATTCTGGGCAGCAGGATTCAAAATCTCAATTACTTAAATTTTCCTAGGGCGAAGACCATCGAAAATAACGGAACCTTGCGTGTTCCTGGAGCAGAAGTTCTTGGATCTGGTGGTGGTGCGACGATTGAAAGCCTCATCAACCGTGGAACCAACACAGCATTCAATTTTGACCTCACCGCTGCTTACTTTGAGAACAAGGGAGTGATTCAAACAGATACCGGTGGAACGAATGTCAGATTTGGCACGTTCACCTTGAAGGCCGACACCGTCAAACTGGAGGGCGGCAAGATCAACGCGGGCGCAGAGGTCAAGATCAACGCCAAAGACTTCAAGCTCCGGGCGACATCGTTAACGACGACAGACTCGCTGACGCTTACAATAGAGAACTCGATCACCGACGGCGGTGCCGACGCTGGAGCCACGATCAACGCCAAAGGCATCCACCTGTTGGGTCGGCCGACTCAAGGCGATTTGTTGGGGACCGTCATCCAATCGAAAATCCCCAAGTTCCTTGCCATTCCTCATACATGGGCTGGCGTCGATAAGGGTCCGGTCCCTGCCGGTTTTGTGAACAACGCCGCCATCAGGCGCCTCATTCTTGATGGGGACGTGTTGAGCCAGTTTGTTTTCAGAGGCGCGTCGGAGCACAGCGCCATGTACATAGATTTCCTCGAATTCAAGGGGAGCATTCTAACGGACATCAACGAGGCCCTGAGAATCGAACCGAGCCTGATCATTTACTTTGCGGATTCCAATGTGGCACCAGACACGCTCGACGGGCGTTTCAAGGACGCCGGTGCACCGCAAGGTCGCCTGAGGTGGGTGAAGGATTTCATCGGTCCCGCCAGCGCTGTAGATGTTATTTCCAAGGTCGCAAAGACGACGGTTCAGATGAACCGTGGTATTCGCGAAAGTTTGACGGTTGATTCAGATGGGGATGGAGTAGTCAATTCTCTTGATATTTTCCCTCTGGATCCGGATTCGTTCACTGTCAAAGCCACCGCCCTGCCCGATGCTATTTCACCCGGAAGCATTGGTCTGTCCTGGTCAGCTGTTCCCCAAATTCTCTATAGTTTGGAGTACACCACCGATCTTTCGTCCGGCATCTGGTATTCGTTTAATACATACAGAAACACAAATCAGGCGGTGGAAAATCCGCAGATTCCAGCACGAGTCTCCATTAGTGATGGGCAGCGTTATTATCGGATTCGAATTGTGGAGTAGGGGAGTCTGCACCAAGAATCTGTTGCCATCCGACTTATAGTGGATAGTTTCTAACCTTACAGAGCTAACTTTGAATTCCGAATTCATCCGCTTCAGATTGTGAATTGAAAAGCCAGAGGTTTTCAAACAACCGAGCATTTGAATATCAGGGCACCATTGTCTGTGCTCTTGTGAATAGGAGTTTGAACCAAACAGTCGTTCGAGTCTTTTACTTCGGTTTGGTCACTTTTGACTTCAGAGCGAGTTTTTCGATTTTAGCAATTGGCATGAATTTCACAGGTGTTGATGGGATCAGGACATTTCTGTGACCTCATGAAGGTTATCGGCGTCACGGGCGGAATAGGAATGGGTAAATCAACAGCAGCGAGTATCCTGTCTCTCCTGGGCGTACTAGTTTTGGATACGGATGTCGTTGCTCGTGAATTGGTGGAACCGGGGAAACCCGCTCTGAAAGCCATCAAAGAGAGGTTTGGTGCTCAGATCGTTGACGAGTCAGGGCGACTTAGACGTACTAAATTAGGCCGCATCGTCTTTTCGGACAAATTGGCCCGCAGTGACCTGGAAGGAATTCTTCACCCACTAGTCCGCCAAACCTGGGTCGCTCAAGTGGAGCAATGGCATCGGTCTGACGCGACGATCGGCGCGATAATCATTCCTCTCTTGTTGGAGACAAAAGCAGAAACACACCTCGATGAAATTGTGTGCATGGCGTGCACAGCACCCACTCAGCGGCAGCGATTAGTGGATCGAGGTCTAACGCCGGATGAGATTGAAAGCCGCAACCTTGCGCAATGGCCAATAGAACAAAAGGTGGCCGCTTCGCACTTCGTAATATGGACCGAAGGCGTGATGGAGGTGCATCGGATGCAATGGGAGCGTGTTTTGGATGATCTATAGTTGATTCAGTTCGCCAGTTGTCGGGGTTCGCGAAGTGAATGACTCAGTTCATATTACAGCTCTCATCGGTGAGATCAGATTATCGCATCGGCTTCGAGCCGTGTTCAATTCAACCTGGCCGTGGTTATCTCACATTTCAGTTTCATTCTAATTGGCGAGCCTTGTGATTATTCCTGCGTGACAACGGCGGTAGAATCCATCCTAGTTGGCGACGGCGATGCATGGTCTTGGTTAAGGGGTGGATGGGGCGCTCGTAAAGCTGTAGTTTCAAATGATTCTATTAACTGAAGAATTGGATTCCATCATTGGGGCTCGACATCGCTCCCCACACGAATTGCTCGGGATGCACCCTGTCGGAACAGGAAAGGGTGTTGTTGTTCGGGCGTATCTTCAGAACATCGCGGAGGTTGAAGTAGTGCCAGTCCATGAGCTTGGAAATCCAAGTTTTAAACTGCAAAGGATCCATGGGACCGGGTTGTTCGAGGGCGTCACGTTGGAATCTGATTCCGTTTATGCTTATGACTTAAGGACGACTGACCAACAAGGTCATGTGAGACAAGGAAGGGATGCATACTCATTCCTGCCAACGTTAAGTGAGGCGGATGTGTTTCTGTTCGCACAAGGCAATGAACGAAAGATTTACGAAAAGTTGGGATCACAACTTCGCGTGATTGATGGAGTTGCCGGCACAAGCTTTGCCGTATGGGCGCCAAATGCGCAACGAGTGAGTGTGGTGGGGAATTTTAATGGTTGGGATGGGCGTTATCATCCCTTGCGCCTGCTCGGTTCCACCGGGGTATGGGAAATTTTCATTCCTGGAATTGGAGAAGGCGAACTGTACAAGTTTGAAATCAGGACATCGGAAGGGGAGGTTATCACCAAAACGGACCCATACGGCTTTTTCTTCGAGGTTCCTCCAAAGCAGGCATCAATTGTTTGGAATAATTTGAAGTTCAGGTGGTCGGATCAGGATTGGATGGAGCGACGACGACAGCGTGATGTCCTCAGAGAACCGATGAGTATTTACGAGGTGCATATTGGCTCCTGGAGGAAGAAGAGCGTATCTGAGTCCTTCGGTTATCGGGAACTCGCCGGCGCGCTTGTAGATTATGTCACCAAGATGGGGTTTACACATGTGGAGTTTCTTCCTGTGGCGGAGCACGCATTCTATCCTTCCTGGGGCTACCAGGTGACAGGCTTCTTCGCTCCGAGCAGTCGTTACGGAACACCCGAGGATTTCCAATTTCTGGTTAACGCGCTTCATTCGGCAGGCATTGGCATCATAGTGGACTGGGTGCCCGCGCACTTTCCTCGTGATACTTGGGCACTGGCGAACTTCGACGGGACATCACTGTATGAGCATGAGGATCCGCGACAAGGCTCGCATCAAGATTGGGGTACGTTGATTTTCAATTTTGGGCGTCATGAGGTGCGAAATTTTTTGACTGCGAATGCGCTGTTTTGGTGTGACCGATTTCATATCGATGGACTGCGCGTCGATGCGGTTGCTTCGATGTTGTACTTGGACTATTCCCGTAAAGCTGGTGAATGGATCCCGAATCGACATGGCGGCCGGGAAAACTTGGAAGCGGTCGAGTTTTTGAAGGAGTTCAATCATTTAGTGCATGTCGAATGGCCAGGTGTGGCGACAATTGCGGAGGAATCCACCGCGTGGCCGTTGGTGACCCGTCCACCTTATCTAGGAGGGCTGGGGTTCTCGTTCAAATGGAATATGGGTTGGATGCACGACACGCTTAGGTACTTTGGAAGGAACTCAATTTACCGAAAGTACCATCAGAATGACCTGACCTTCGCGATGCTCTATCACCACAATGAGAATTTCATTTTGCCCCTTTCGCATGACGAGGTGGTGCATGGGAAAGGGTCATTGGCAAGACGGATGCCAGGCGACGACTGGCAACAATTCGGGAATTTGAGGATTCTGCTAGGCTACCAGTGGATGTTTCCTGGAAAGAAACTTTTGTTCATGGGAAATGAAATCGGCCAACGCAGCGAGTGGAATGTCAACGGCGAAGTAGAGTGGTGGTTACTAGGGAAAGGGCCTTATCACCGTGGACTTCAGTTATATGTTGAGGATCTGAATCACCTTTACAGAGCGGAGCCTGCGTTATGGAGCGGCGATTATGAACACGAGGGTTTCAGTTGGGTGGACTGTTCCGATCATGAGAACAGTGTGTTGTCTTTTATCCGCCGAAGTCGAGATTCCAAGTCTGAACTTGTGGTCATATTGAATCTTACACCGGTCACGCGCGGTCCGTATCGAGTAGGACTACCCAAGTCAGGGTACTGGCGCGAAGTGCTTAACAGCGATGCTGCTGTGTACGGTGGTAGCAACGCTGGAAATCTCGGTGGTGTGCATGCGGATGGATACCAGGTTCAGAACCAGTCTTGGTCAGCCGCCATAACGCTTCCCCCGTTGAGCATTCTGGTATTCAGACGGGATTCTTCAGCCTAAAAGAGGGTGTTACAAAAATATGCACATGTAGCTGCGGACGGCGCAAGTAGCTGGATTTTAGTTCCACAGGTAAGCCGCCTGCTCTTCCGGAGGATTCGCAGAGTTCGACAATTCCGGGAGTCGTTTGGGTGCGAGGGTTGGATTTTTTTCTACAGAGCAATGGTGGAATCGGTACGACGCAGATGGGCAGGGAAGAAGGATCTTGTGACAATGGGAAACCGGTGTGGAAGTCGGATGCTGAAGATGGGTGTGAGCCCAAACGGGGAATGGCGCTTAAATACCGCATCCGGTTGACGTGTCGGGAACGAGAAAAGTTGATGAACATTCTTCGCAAGCAGCGATGTGCGGCTGCACGTCAATCGCATACCCGCATCCTGCTCAAAGCCGACGAGAACGGGCCTGATGGTGGCCTGTCTGACCTGGACATTGCCGCAGCGGTCGAGCTCTCCGTTGCCACGGTCGAACGCGTGCTTCGACGCTGTGTGGAGGAAGGGTTG
>SXGT01053859.1_pt1 | contig 12088 bp, 11 predicted proteins | sample 3176221 | NCBI WGS metagenome assembly SXGT01 (sample SAMN11356862, study PRJNA531348) | freshwater metagenome | isolation source: freshwater sample F1-120 | place: China: Fuxian Lake, Yuxi | collected 2017-12-25
AATAAATTTACTTTCAATACCAGTAGGACACTCATACATTATAGTATATTTATTAACAGCACTGTCTAGTCCTGCTGGTATTTGCATTGCTTTAGTTAGAGATGGGCGCCCTCACCGACGCCGGCGACGGCGGCGGCGGCACCGGCGACGGCGGCTTCGGCGCTGACGGTGGCGAGGGCGGCGGCGGCGGCGGCGGTTGCTGCTCGGCGGCGGTCCACGAGGCCGGCGAACCGGCTGGGGTGGCGGTCCTCGCGCTGGCCGTGGTATTCGGCCTGAGCGGAGCCTCGCGACCTCGCCGTCGCCATAGTCGTACATGGTCAACCTGAATTCCCCGGCTGCTGCACCGCCGCGCGAGCGCGTGGGCGAACGCGTTCGTTGATCATGTCGTCCATCCCCACCAACCTCTACACCGACGCCGGTGGCCAGCTCATCCAGCGGAGCTACCGCCTGGTGGTCGTGGTCGGGCCCGACGTGGGCATGCGGCACACGGTCGAGAGCGGCACGACGATGATCGGCACCCACGCCGATAACGACATCGTGCTGACCGACTCGACCGTGTCGCGCTACCACCTCGAGCTACAGGTGAAGCGCGAGGGCCTCGCGGTCCGCGATCTCGACACCACCAACGGTACCCGCTGGGGCGGTGCGCGGGTCCAGGCCATCACCCTCACCGAGCCTGGCCGCCTGCGCCTCGGCAAACACACCGAGATCGCGATCGAGGCCGATGACGTGCCCGCCTCGCTCAGCGAGTTCCCCGGCGACAGTTTCGGGCGCGTCCTGGGCAACACGCCGCCGATGAAGAAGCTGTTCGCGTTGCTGGCACGGGTCGCGATCACCGACGCCACCGTCCTGCTCGAGGGCGAGACCGGCACCGGCAAGGAAGCGATCGCCGAGGCGCTGCACACCGCGAGCGCCCGCGCCCGGGGCCCGTTCGTGGTGGTCGACTGTGCGTCGATCCCGCGCGAGCTCATCGCCTCCGAGCTGTTCGGCCACGCCCGCGGCAGCTACACCGGCGCCATCAGCGACAAGCGCGGCCTGGTCGAGTCCGCCGACGGCGGCACCCTGTTTCTCGACGAGATCGGCGAGCTGCCGATCGATCTCCAGCCCCAGCTCCTGCGCGCGCTCGAGAAACGCGAGGTCCGCCGGGTCGGCGAGACCAGGCCGATCCCGGTCGATCTGCGGGTCATCGCCGCGACCCACCGCGATCTGCGCGCCATGGTCAAGAGCGGCGGCTTCCGCGAGGATCTCTACTACCGCCTGGCCGTGGTGCGCTGCGAGGTCCCGCCCCTGCGCACGCGCCTGGCCGATCTGCCGGCGCTGGCCCGCCACTTCGCCGAGGCCTTCGGTCGCTCGGGATGGGACGTCTCGCCGGCGCTGCTCGAGCAGCTCAACCGCCACGGCTGGCCCGGCACCGTGCGCGAGCTGCGGAACGTCGTCGAGCGCGCGCTTTCGCTGGGCACCATCGCCGTCGACGCCGAGCCCATGCCACCCAGCGCAGCCGGCTCGGGCAACTCGCCCGGAGGCGCCAGCGCCGGCGCCGGCGCCTCCCAGGCCATCCTCGATCTCCCGTTCAAGGAGGCCAAGGCGGCACTGGTGGAGGGCTTCGAGCGCGACTACCTGGTCAACCTCCTGGCCCGACACAAGGGCAACATCTCGCGGGCCGCGCTCGAGGCCGGGATCGATCGGAACTACATCCACCGGCTGGTCAAGAAGTACGGCCTCGACGTCGAGCGTTCCTGACCAGCGAGCGAGCGGCGAGCGCGCATGGGCCACCTCGACGAACCGACCTTCAAGACCACGCTCGCCGCCTGCCGCGCCTGCGGCGGCGCGGCCTTCGAGATCGTCACCTACCTCGATCGCCAGGTCTCGGTGATGCTGGGCGACGCCAACGACGACGGCCGCTGGACCTACGACGGCGAGAAGCTCATCGACGGCGTGTCGCGGGTGACCTGCACCGGCTGCCGCGCGGTCGCGTTCGAGAGCGACGACTGCCCGCGCTGCCACGCCGCCGGCGCCTTGCCCCGCGCCGCGATCGCGTCGCGCCTGTCGGTGCCCAGGCGGTGCCCAGCGTGCAGCGGCAACGACGTCACCGTGATCGGCCTGGCACCCGCGGTGGTGACCACCGTCGCCGGGACCCGGCCGCCGCCGCCGGTGCCCAGGGCGCTCTTCGGCGACGACGGCTTCCAGGTCATGGCCATCGCCTGTGACGACTGCGAGTGGGCCACGGTCACCGACGACTGCCCGCTGTGCGGCGCCCCCGGCCCACTGCGCCCGCGGCCCTAGATCGAGTTGCGCTCTAGTACAATCGCGCCGATGCGCATGCGGTCCTCGGTCGTCGTCGTGCTCGCCGTGCTCGCCGTGCTGGGGTGTGGTGGGAAGAAGCAGGCCGCGCCGAGGGCCGGCGACGACGGCGGCGTCGCGATCGGCGCCGACCTCGGGCGCTGTGTGGCGACGCTCGAGCGGGCCGCGACCATGACGCCGGTGGAACGCGGCGGCGCGGTGGCGCGGGGCTGCGGCCTGTGCGGCAAGTCGTGGGACGCGCTCATCGCCGCCGATCGGGCCGACACCGGCGCTCCCTTCGACCTCGAGGAGATCTGGGCGGTGGTCAAGGCCTGCGGCGGCGCGTGCAGCAACCAGGCGGCGGGCGCCTTCCGCAACCAGCTCACCGAGCTCGGCTCCGGCAAGCCGGCCACACGGCCGTGGCGCGGGCTGGCCTCGGCTTGCGGCGCGCTCATGCGCGTCGACGCCGCCAGCGAGCGCTTCGCCAGCGCGCCCTGGTACGCGCTCGCCATGATCGGCGACAAGCTGAAAGCCGCGCGCTCCACCCTGCCGGCGGCCGAGCAGGCCCGGATCGACACCGCGCTCGCCGCCATGCTGTTCCCGCTTCCTCCGTTCACGGCGCCGGGCACGGGGTTCATCGTCCCCGGCGGCGGCCTGCGGCCGGGCACGCCGTGGCTCCACATCACCGTCACCTCTGACGCCACCTTCGTCGGACGCCTGGCCTTCGCTCACCTCGCGGCCGATGGCCTCCGTCTCGTCGACGGCGGGATGCCCTATCCAGGCACCAGGCTCTCCGCGCTCGATGGCCTCGCCGCGGCCCTCGACGCGCCCCGCGCCGCCGGCGCGCCGCCACCGCCGACCTTGCCCGACCGCATCGAGGAGCCGGTGCTCATCGCGCCCCGCGCCGCGCCGGCGCGCCTGGTCCTCGACGTGACCCGCGCACTCGGAGCCCACCGCACCTACCTCGCCGTCGCCGCGCCGGCACCGGCGGCGTTGTGGCGCGGCCTGGTCGCCGCCCATCCGCTCCCGTTCGCCGCCACCGCGCCGGCCGGCACCCGGCTACGGGTCGGCCTGGTCACGCCGCGCATCGCCGTCGTCGACGCCACGGGCGCCGTGATCGCGTCGGCGGTGCTGCCGCTGGAGGATCGCCCGCTGGTCGAACGCTGGACCGCGGCGCTCAACGCCGTGGCCCAGGGCCGCACCCTCGAGATCGTCGCCGAGGACGGGCAGGTCGACACGCTGTCGGCGTTGCTCGACGCCGCCGCCGGGGGCGCCGCCGCGGTGGCGATCGCCGCGCCGGCCAAGGCTGCGCTCTCTGGCAAGGAGCTGCCCGCGTTCAGCGATGTCGCGATCAAGGCCGCCCTCGGCGAGGCCCCGGCGGCGGCGCCGCCGAGTCCCGGCCTGTGAGCCCGACTCGCGGCTTGACGGTGCCTGCCTTCCGCGAAATGGTGAAGGCGTGAGCGAGCTCCTCGACATCGTGGTGATCGGCGGTGGCATCACGGGCGCCGGCATCGCCCGCGACGCGGTCCTGCGCGGCATGAAGGTCGCGTTGTTCGAGAAGGGTGACTATGGCTCGGGCACATCGTCCAAGTCGTCCAAGATGGTGCACGGCGGGCTGCGCTACCTGGAGCATGCCGAGATCGCCCTGGTCTTCGAGAGCGTGAGCGAGCGCCGCGTGCAGACCCGGGTCGCGCCGCACCTGGTACGGCCCATGCCCTTCCTGGTCCCGATCTTCGAGGGCACCAAGCCCGGCCTCGAGGTGATGAACCTGGGCCTGTGGATCTACGACTCGCTGGCGCTGTTCCGCGCACCCCGCATGCACAAGACCTTTCGCGGCGCCAAGGCCGCCAGCCGGCTCGAGCCGTGCCTGCCCACCGAGAAGCTGCGCGGCGCGATCGAGTACTACGACTGCGCCACCGACGACGCCCGCCTGGTGCTCGAGAACATCCTCGATGCCCAGGCCCTGGGCGCCGACTGCCGCAACTACACCGAGGTCACCCGTCTCATCCGCGAGGACGGCAAGGTCCGGGGCGTGGCCGTTCGTGATCGCATGACCGGCGCGACCGAAGAGCTGCGGGCCCGCGTGGTGATCCTCGCCGCCGGGGCGTGGACCGACGAGATGGCCAGGCGTTTCGAGGTGCCGCTCGAGCACGAGCTGTTGCGCCGCACCAAGGGCGTGCATCTGGTCATTCCCCACGAGCGCCTGCCGCTGGGCCGCGCCATCACGTTGCTCTCTCCCGTCGACAACCGCGTGATGTTCGCGATCCCGTGGCGCGGCCGCACCGTGCTCGGCACCACCGACACCGACTTCGAGGGCACCGCCGACGAGGTCCACGCCGACGCCGCCGACGCCCGCTACCTGTGCGACAGCATCAACGGCTACTTCCCGCAGGCCCACCTGACCCCGTCCGACATCATCGCGACCTGGGCCGGGCTGCGGCCGCTCATCCGCGGCGGCGACGGCGAGAGCGAGAGCGACGTGTCGCGCGAGCACGAGATCTTCACCCGCGACGACGGGCTGGTGATCATCGCCGGCGGCAAGCTCACCACCTACCGACGCATGGCCAAGGAAGCCGTGCGCAAGACGGTGAAGTGGCTGCGCGAGCACGACCCCGAGTTCGACGCCGCCGGCCGCGAGCGCTCGGGCACCAAACACCGGCCCCTGCCCGGCGCCGCCGGCCTCGACGAGCCATCGCTGGAGAGCGTGGCCGCGGTCGGCCGCGCGCTCATCGACGACCACGGCCTCGACGGCGAGACCGCCGTCCATCTGTGCGGTGTCTACGGCGTGCGCGCCAAGTTCCTCGGCGAAGCCATCGCCGCCGATCGCACCCTGGGCCAGCGCATGGACGCCGAGCTGCCGTACGTGTGGGCCGAGGTCGACTTCGCGGCCACGCACGATCGCGCCCGCACCGTCGACGATGTGCTGTCGCGGCGGGTGCCGCTCCTGCTGGTCGGACGTGAGCAGGGCCTCGACGTCGCCGACCGGGTCGCGGCGCGGCTGGCGGCGATCCACGGCTGGTCGCAGGCCGAGATCGCGCGCCAGCTCGAGCAGTACAAGAAGACCGTCGCCGACAGTCGCCGGTTCCGGACGTGACCGTCGGCCTCGCTGCCCTGGGCTGGGACGAGACCTGGGCTGCAGCATGGGCCACGCCCGAGCTCGATGGGCTGCGCGCCGCCGGCGCCACGCCGGCCCGTGTGGCGATCGAGCACCGTGGCGCCGTCGAGGTCGTCGACGAGGGCGGCGCGTTCTGGGCCCAGTCGACCGGCAAGATGTTCTTCGACGCCGGCGACAAGCGCGGCCTGCCCGTGGTCGGCGACTGGGTCATCGTCGGTGACGCCGACGCCGCGCGCGCCTCGGGCTCGCGGGCGCGGCTCAACGCGATCCTGCCCCGCCGCAGCTGCCTGGTCCGTCGTGCCGCCGGTGAGAAGGAGGAGCCGCAACCGATCGCTGCCAACGTCGACGTCGCCTTCGTCGTGACCTCGGCCAACCAGGACCTCAACCCGCGGCGCCTCGAGCGCTACCTGGCCACGGTGCGCGACGGTGGCGCCGCGCCGGTGATCGTCCTCAACAAGATCGATCTGGTCGCCGACGCCGCGCCTCTGGTGGCCGCGGCGGCCGCCGTCGCCGATGGGGCGCCGGTGGTCCCGATGTCGGCATCGACCGGCGCCGGCGTGGGCGCGCTGTTCCCGTTCCTCGGCGTCGGCCGCACCGCGGTGGTCGTCGGCAGCTCGGGCGTCGGCAAGTCGACGATCGTCAGCGCGCTCGCCGCGGGCGAGCTGGCCCTCGCCACCCAGCCGACCCGCGAGCACGATGATCGCGGCCGCCACACCACCACCCGCCGCGAGCTGTTCGTCCTCGCCTCTGGCGGCGTCCTCATCGACACCCCGGGCATGCGCGAGCTCCAGCTCTGGGGCGACGACGAAGGCGCCGTCGCCGCGTTCGACGACGTCGACGCGCTGGCCGCCGGCTGTCGCTTCTCCGACTGCCGCCACCGCGAGGAGCCCGGCTGCGCCGTGCGCGCCGCCGTCGTCAGCGGCGCGCTGACGCCCGAACGCCTGGCCAGCTTCCACAAGCTGGCCGACGAACGGGCCGCCGCCCTCGCCCGCCGCCCGCGACGCCGCTGACGCTGACGTTCACGTCGCCGGCAGCAGCGCAGACACCTGCGCCCACTCCTCGCGGCCACCGGGGTGGTGCTCGTTGTCCATGAAGTAGAGCCGCGCCGGCGTGATGCGGAAGAAGGCGTGGGTGCCGAGGTTGCTCGCGATGACGGCGGGGTCGGTCTCGCCGTGCCAGAGCGCCGCGGCGAAGGGGAAGCGACCGAGGTATGCCGCGACGGTGCGGCGGACCTCGTCGGGGTCGGTGACGAGCTCGACCCGGCCTTCGAGCTGGATGCCCTTCATGGCCAGCCAGGTTGTGCAATCGTCGTTGATGGTGCCGGCGGCACGGCCGGTCGCGACCAGGTTCTGGCCGTGGCGAGTGGCGGCGACCGACGTGAAGTACAGCCGCGCGCCCTCGTGGACGTAGAGCACGGCCGCCGCCCACAGGCCGGCCGGCCCGTCGGTGGCGAGGTTGAGGGTGGTATGCCCGTCCAGGTAGGCGAGCACGCGGTCGGTGAGCGGTGGAGCGGACATGGTTCCTCGGTTCAGGTGAGGGTGGCGTCGATCACGAGGCCGGCGCCGAGGCCGACCGCCATCAGGACGAAGGCGAGGAGCGTCCACGCCTGCGCCGGGATCAACTCGTGCACCCTGTCCGGGTACCGGACAAGTCGGCCGGCGGCGGCGACGGCGTGGGGCAGCCCGATCCCGCCCAGCCAGACCAGCGGAGGCAGTCCGACCGCGGGCAGCGCGGCCAGCGCCACGAAGGCGACGGCGACCAGCGCCACGAAGCCGTGGGCGGCGCGCCGGCGGCCGAGCCGCACCACCAGCGTGCGCTTGCCGGCGGCGGCGTCGGCGCGAGCGTCGGGGAACTCGTTGATCCACAGGAAGGCGCCGACCGCGAGGCCCAGCGGCAGCGAGGCCCACAACACGCCCGCGGAGATGTCGTGGCGCTGCACCAGGTAGGTGCCAGCTGCGATGACCGGACCGTAGCTGAGCGCGACCGCGAGCTCGCCCAGGCCGCGATACGCGAGCCGGAGCGGGGGCGCGTGATAGAAGAACGCCAGCCCGACCCCGACCATGCCGAGCCACAACACCGCCGGCTCGCGCACCAGGACGATGACCAGCCCGGCGGCGATGGCGACCAGGTAGAACGCGGCCGCGACCACCGCGGTCTGGCGGCGGGTGAGCAGGCCGTCGACGATGACCCGCTTGCCGCCCGAGAACGGCGAGCGCTCCTCGTCGGTGACGCCCTGGTCGGCGCCGGAGTCCCAGTCGAAGATCTCCCCCGACGCGTTCTTGGCAGCCTCGATCGCGAAGATGCCGAGCACGGTCAGCGCCAGCCAACCCCACGCCACGGGCCCGTCGTGGGCGGCGGCGGTGGCGCCGACGATCATCGACGCCACCGAGGCCAGGGTGATCTTGGGATCGGCGACCCGCCATACGCCGGCGCCGATCGAGGAGCGCGGCGCGGCGGCGGCGGCGGTGGGAGGGGCAGCGAGCGCGTGGGTGGTCATGGCATCCTCCGGGTAGCTCAGGTGAGCAAGCTGGCGCCGGCCCACACCGCGGCGGGGACCAGCAGGTTGTCGGTGCTGCGCGGCGCCGACGCCTCGACGATGGCGGCGAGCACGCCGAGGAAAACGACGGTCGAGGCGTCCACCGGCTGCCCGAACAGGCGGGCCGCGAGCCCGACCCCGACGGCGGCGGCGGCGGCCACCGCGACCGAGCCCTCGACGCTCTTGGTCTTGCCCCACGGCGCCTGGTAGCGGTGGCGGCCGAAGCGACGCCCGATCGCGCCGCCGAGGCCGTCGCCGAGGGCCAGGGCGAACAGGCCAGCGGCGGCGGGGAAACGCGCGCCGGTCAGGCCGAGCGTGGTGAGCGCGACGTAGGCGGCGACGTAGACGATCAGGCCGTCCCACAGCTCGACCCCGTCGCTGACCGCGTCGCGCAGCCGGGCAGCGAGCCCCAGCCGTGGCGCGACCAGCGGCACCGCGATCACGGCCAACATCGCGGCCAGCGTCAGCGCCGCCGGCACCAGCGCGCCGTCCCAGTACGGCCAGCCGAAGATCCACACGCCGGCACCGACGTGCAGGAGGTCCCGCACGTAGGTCGTCGCCAGCCCGAGCCCGCGCAGCATCACGCAGGTGCCGAGCCCGACGGCGAGCACCGCCATCCACACCGCGACGAGCTCCAGGTCGCTCATGCCACGGCCCTCCGCTGCGCGCCGATCGCGTCGACGACCTCCATGGCCGAGGTCGCGGCCAGCTCGGTGCCGATGCCGCGCCCGCCAGCGCCGTCGCCGCAAAGGTAGAGGCCAGGCACCGGGGTGGTCACCGGCAGGCGGTCGCGGCCGACCTGGCCGGGGAACTGGCCGTTGCAGATCGCGCCACGGTTGCCCTTGCCCATCCACGCCGCGATCGCCGGGATCGGCGTGAACTCGGCGAAGATCAGCTCGTCGTGCAGGCCGGGGATGATCTGGGCCAGGGCTTCCAGCGCGCGGTCGCGCCAGCGTCCCGGCGGATCCAAGGGATCGGCGCGGACCGGGCCGTAGATGCTGGCGACGATCAGCTGGCCGCCGGCGGGACCGAGCGACGGATCGTAGTTGGTCGGCACCGGCGCATAGACCGCGAGCGGATCCGAGACGCTGCCGGCGTCGATGGCCGCGACCGTCGAGCGCATCAGCTCGAGGCTCAGATCCGGCAAGGTCCGGCCGTCGAGCGAGACCCCGCCGATGATGCAGCCCTCGTCGACCAACCGGCGACGCAGCCCCAGCTTGACCTGGTGCGCGTTGCCGGAGCCGCGCAGGCCGGCGACGCGCGCGCGGTACGCCTCGGGAATGACGGCGCCGCCGACCAGGGCGAGGGCGTCGGGCGCGGCCATGTTGCAGGCGACGACCGGGGTGCGGTACTCGGCGCCGTCCTGGGTGACCACGTCGAGCTCGCCGCCGTGTGGCATCACCGACACGACCTTCTGGCCGGTGACGACGTCGCCGCCGCGCAGCTCGACCAGCCCGAGCAGCGCGTGGCTGAGGCTGTCCATGCCACCCTCGACGTAGGACAGGCTGTAGCTGCTCAGCACCCAGCGCAGGCAGCGGATGGCCTCGCCCGCAGCGACCTGCCACGGCGGGAGCACGAAGAAGATGCTGGCCAGGAAGCTGAACAGGAAGTACGCGCCGGGGTGCTCGGTGTGCTGGCGCACGAAGTCGTCGAGCGTTCGGCGGTCCCAGGCGCGCAGCTCCCACTCGGTGAGCGTGAAGACCTGCTCCATCATGCGGAGCAGACGCAACCGGTCGCGCCACGGCAGGCGCAGCGCGCGCGCCGCCTCGAGCGCCACCGCGGGCAGGCCGCGGCGGTGGGCCGGCGCGGCGATCTCGAACATGCCGCGCGAGCGCACCGGGATGCAGTGGGTCAGGAAGCGCGGCCGGTCGAGCCCGCACTCGCGCAGCGCGTCCCCGAGCGGGCCGTGGGCGCCGCGCGAAACCAGGTGACTACCGACGTCGATCTTGAAGCCGTGATGATGGTACGAGGCGAGGATGCCGCCGAGCACGGCGTTCTTCTCGAGGACCAGGACCCGGTCGCCGGCGTGGGCCAGGAGGCCAGCCGTGACCGAGCCGCCGACGCCGCTGCCGATGACGACGGCGTCGTAGTGAGCGTGGCGGCCCCGCACGCGCGTGGGCGGTATCCGGACCGCGCTCAAGGAGTCCTCGGCCGGCGGCGCGCGCTCGAGAGGCGCCTGAGGCGCGAAGGACTTGCGCGTCCGGCGCACGCCTCCGCCGTTCTTGCGCGACGCGACGCGGGCGGAGACGAGATGGCGAGCAGATGGCTCACGGGCCGAGGATTTGCAGTCCCCGTGCCGCGCATGGTCGATCGTCGCCGCTCGCTGCACTACGTCACCGGCAAGGGCGGCGTCGGCAAGTCCACGGTGTGCGCGGCGCTGGCGCTGGCGGCGGCGGCGCGTGGACAGCGGGTGCTCGCCATCGAGCTGGGCCAGCCGGGTGGGCTTCGGCGTTTGCTCGGCGTCGCGCCCGAACCGGCCGGGACCATCGCCCCCGCGCCGGCGGCGCCGGGCGTCGCGGTCACGTGGTTCGACGGTGCCGCGGCCCTCGGCGAGTATCTGGTGCGGCGGCTGCGCCTGGGCCGCCTCGGCCGCGCGCTCATCGCCCATCCCATCTACCAGGCGTTCGCGACCGCGGCGCCGGGCGTCCGCGAGCTGATGGTGATCGGCAAGGTCCGCGACGAGCTGGTGCTGCAGCGGATCGGCGCACGGCCGCGCTGGGATCTGATCGTCGTCGACGCCGGCGCGTCCGGCCACGCGCTCGCTCACCTGCGCATGCCGGCGGCGGCCGCGCGCAGCTTCCCGGCCGGTCTGGTCCATCGCGAGGCGACGCGCAACGCGGCCTTGCTCGGCGACCCGGCGACCTGTGCGGTCCACGTCGTGGCCTCGCCCGAGGAGCTACCGCTGGCCGAGGCGGCGCAGGTGGTGATGGCGCTGCGCACGCTCGGCCTGGACGGCGGCGCGCTGCTCGTCAACCAGTGCCGGCCGGCGGCGCCGCCCGAAATCGACGAGACGGTGGCGCGCCTCGGCGAGCTGGCCGTGACCCCGGGGCTCGAGGCGGCGCGCGACGAGGTAGCGACCGCGGTGCGGCGGGCGCGGCGCTGGGAGCGCATCCAGGAGCGCGGTGTCGCCGCGCTCGAGAGCGAGCTCGGCGTGACGGCGGTGCGGCTGCCACGGCTCTGGCACGGCGAGGGCCTGGCGCGGGCAGCGGCGCTGGCGCCGCTCGTCGAGGAGGCGACCCGGTGATCGCGACCAGCTCCATCGGCGCCATGGTCGATCGCCATCGCCTGGTGGTGGTGGTCGGGACCGGTGGCGTCGGCAAGACCACGATGGCAGCGGCGCTGGCGCTGGGCGCCGCGCTGCGCGGCCGGCGGGCCATGGTGCTCACGATCGATCCGGCGCGGGCCCTGGCCCGTTCGCTCGGCCTGGCGACGCTGGCACCGGGCGGCGAGCCGGTCTCGCTCGTCGCCTGCACCACGCGGACCCCGGGCGGCCACCTCGACGCCGGCATGCTCGATCAGAAACAGGCGTGGGACAGCTTCGTAACCCGCCACGCGCCCAGCGCGGCGGCGGCGCGCAGCATCCTCGACAACCGCTTCTACCAGGAGCTGTCGACCTCGTTCGCCGGCGCCACCGAGTACATGGCGATCGAGGAGACCTGCCGGCTCTCCGAGTCCGGGCGCTACGATCTGGTCGTGCTCGACACGCCGCCGGCGGTGCACGCCCTCGACTTCCTGCGCGCACCCGAGCGCCTCGATCCGCTGCTCGATCATCGGGTCACGGCGCTCCTGACCCGGCCCGGCGCCGCGGCCGGCGCGGTGGCGCGCGTGGTGCTGGGCTGGCTCGAGCTCGCGGCCGGGCGCATCGCGCTCGCCGAGGTCTCGGCGTTCCTGGCCGCGCTCGACACCCTCCTCGACGATGCGGTCGCGCGCACCCGCAAGGCCCGCGAGCTCCTGCGCGGCGGCAACGCCGGCTTCGTGCTGGTCACCGGTCCACGCCAGCTCGTGCTCGACGAGACCAGCGCGTTCGTCGAGCGCATGCGCGCGGTCGACGCCGAGCTGGCCGGCGTGGTCCTCAACCGCGCCCATCCGGCGCCCGCCGCGGCGGCGCCGGCGGTCGACGCGGTGTTCGCCGCGCTCGCCACGCTCGGCGCACCCGG
>SXGT01135423.1_pt1 | contig 12088 bp, 8 predicted proteins | sample 3176221 | NCBI WGS metagenome assembly SXGT01 (sample SAMN11356862, study PRJNA531348) | freshwater metagenome | isolation source: freshwater sample F1-120 | place: China: Fuxian Lake, Yuxi | collected 2017-12-25
CCGCCTCGTGCCAGGCACGACCGTATTCGCCGCCCCCGCGCAGATTGGCCACCACATAGATGCCGCCGCGCTCCATCCACACGAGGCTGGACACCGAGAAGCTCGGGTTCAGCGCGACGTCGAAGCCGCCGTAGCCATACAGAAGCGTCGGGTTGAGCCCGTTGCGCTTCAGGCCTCTTCGGTACGACACGAACAGTGGCACCCGCGTGCCATCCTTCGAGGTCGCAAAATGCTGTTCCGTCACATAGTCGGCGGGATCGAACCGCAGGTGGATCGGCCGGAACACGGTGGATTTGCCGCTGGCCAGGTCCAGGCGGTAGTTGGTCTGCGGCCGGTTGAATGAGGTGAAGCCGTAGAGCAATTCCGGATCGCCGGCGCGTCCGCTGAGTTGCAGCCCCCCGAGCGTGAGATCCGGAACACTGCCGATGCCGGGCAACGGCACCTCGCCCAGAGGCCGTCCCGCCAGCGAGAAGCGCTGCAGCCGGGAGGTGGCGTCGCGCATGTACAAGGCCACAATGCCGTCGCCGGCGAACACGGCCGCCTGCAAGGTGTCGGCCGCCTCCGGGACCACCGTGGTCCAGTGCTGCGCCTGAGGCCGGTCCAGATCGATCGCAACGATGCGCCCGCGCTGCACCGCCTGGTTGGTCCGGAAGTACAGCCGCCGACCGACATTGCCCAGCAGCACGTATTCGGCGTCAAACTCATCGACCAGCTTCTGGAACGGCGCATCCAGCGCCGGCTGGCGCGGGTCTCCCAGATCCTTGACGTAGACGCGGTGACGACTCTCCGCGCCGCGCCACACGGTCAGCACCAGATAGCGCCCGTCATCGGTCACCTGCGGCTGCCAGCCCCACTTCGGCTGATCCGCGTCGGCGTGCACGAGGTGATCATCGGACTGTGGCGTGCCCACCCGGTGGTAGTAGAGCTTCTGATGCGACAGCTCGTCGAAGGTATGTCCCGAGGCCTTGTCGCCGGGCGCGGTCGGCTCCGGATAGCGCGCATAGAAAAAACCGGCGCCGTCGGCCGTCCAGGCCATCGGCGAAAACTTGATGCGGGTCAGCACCTCGGGCCCTTCCCGCGCCTCGGCGATGTTGCGCACCCGAATCTCGTTCCAGTCCGAACCCGCCGCCGCAGTGGCGTAGGCCAGCCAGCGGCCATCCGGCGACACCTCGTAGTCGGTCAGCGCCACCGTGCCGTCGGAAGCGAACAGATTGGGGTCCAGCAGCAGACGCGCCGCCCCCGGCCCGGAGCGCGCTGGCTGCACGTACAGCGCCGACTGGTTCTGCAGTCCGTCGTTCCGGAGAAAGAAATACTGGCCGGCACGCTTCTGCAGGCGCTCGAAGCGCTCGTAGTTCCACAGGGTTTCCAGCCGCTGGCGCAGCGCCTCCCGCTGCGGCAGCGCGCTCAGGAACGGCTGGCTGATTGCGTTCTGGGCCCGGACCCAGCGCAGTGTCTCCGGGGCATCGACCTCTTCCAGCGCGCGATAGGGATCGTCGACGACAGTACCGAAGTACGTATCCTTCACCTCGCTCATCGGCGCCTCCGGGTATTCGAGGGCATTCGCCGTCGCGGCGACGGCCGTCGCCAAACAGGCCGTGAGGAAGCTCGGCAAAGGTCTCATTCGTCAGGATCCTGTCAATCGCTGCAGCCGAGGATAGCAGCCGGCCGACGGGGTTCCCGCTGGACGATGGGGTCCGCAAGCCTGTTATCCTCCGACTGGTCGCCGGCTCCGGCACCGACCCGCGAGGACCCTCTGATGAAGCTTTCTCTTCTCCCCGCCCTGCTGGCCGGCGCTGCTCTGTCAGCTCCGGTTCTGGCCGAAACGCCGCGCGAGTACATCGGCGTCATGGGTAGCTATGTCATCCCGGACTCGATCCGCAATAACGACGATGGCTTCGGCGGCACGCTGTTCTACGGGCGGCCGGTCAACCAGTATCTGGCGGTCGAACTCAATGCCTTCGGCCATCGCAACGATCACGAGACCGGCCCTGGCACGGATCGCACGTACGGCGGCGGCATCGACCTGCGCCTGCAGTTCGGCGACTACGACCTGGCAGGCTTCGTCATCGGCGGCATTGGCGCCATCTACGAGGACTTCGTCGGGCAGGAAGAAAGCTCGCCCTACGCCAACGTCGGCCTTGGCACGCTGATCGGCATCACCAAGAGCCTCGCCCTGCGGGGTGAGGCGCGCTATTACGCGATTGCCAACGACGTTACCTACGCCGGCGAGGAATATCAGTACGACACACGTTTCAATCTCGGCCTGCAATACGCTTTCTACGATCCGCCGCCACCACCGCCCGCGCCCGCACCTGCCCCGGTCATCGGCGACCAGGACGCCGACGGCGTCAAGGACAACGTCGACCAATGCCCGAACACGCCTCCCGGCACACTCGTCGACGGCACCGGGTGCCCGGTCGTGGCACCGCCGCCAGCACCGGTCAATCCGGACCTCGACGGCGACGGCGTGCCCAACGCCCTCGATCGGTGCCCGGACACCCCGCCCAACTTCAAGGTCAACGCGCAGGGCTGCGTCGAGCAGGCACAGACGGTGACGGTGCTCAGCAATGTGCTATTTGCGTTCGATTCCTCGGAGTTGACGCCCGCCGCCCACACGATACTCACCAAGGTCGCCAGCGGCCTGCAGCAGCAGGCCAACCTGAGAGTCACGATCGAGGGACACACCGACAGCATGGGAACCGACGCCTACAACCAGAGGCTGTCATTGGCGCGGGCCGATTCGGTACGTGCCTTCCTGATCCGTCAGGGCGTCTCTCCGACCCGGCTGAAGTCGGAGGGCTACGGCGAATCCCGTCCGGTGGGCAGCAATGAGACCGACGACGGCCGCGCGATGAATCGACGCGTGGAATTCCGCGTGGTCACGCGCTAGATCCCGCAGGAGCAGCAAAAAGCCCCGGCATGGCCGGGGCTTTTTTATGTGTCGGAGCCGTCAGACCGTCAGGTACGCCGACACAGCCAGAACACCTGGCTGTTGAGCACGGCCCCCAGGCCGGACAGGGGCGCGAACACCTGCCGCTCGATCGCGAAACCCTCTTCAGCGATGCGGGCGCGCAGCCGGCGATAGTCGAAGCCCAGATGCGACCCGATGTATCCGTCGCGGCTGATGCGCGGAATGCGCTCGGTGCGGCCCAGGAACGCCGCGAATACCGTGCCCAGGCTGGTGCTCTCCTGCGCTTGTCCCGTGGCAACCCGCACGGCGTTCTTGGCCAGTGCGGTCAACCCAATCTCCACCGGCACCGAGATCATCAGCCGGCCCTCCGGAGCAAGCAGCGCGCGGAAATCGACAAAGGCCTGCGCAAGCTGGGGCTGATCCAGATGCTCCATCACCTCCATGCAGGACAGGCGCTCGCAGCGCAGACCCTGCAGTTCCGAACGCCGGGTCAGCAACTGCGCCGGCGTGGCTGTGCGCTCCAGCAGCGCTCGTGCCTGCTCGTTCATCTCCGCCACCGGCTCGTATCCCAAGTAACGGGCCTGCGGATAGGCACGGTGCAGATGACTCAGCAGCAGTGCGTCCCCCGTTCCGTAATCCAGGGTGGTCATGTCTGCTTGCGGTGCCAGCAGCTCGACGGCCACACCGAAGCGTGCACGATGGCTGAGACGCTTGATCAGCGAGGGGTTGTCTACGGTTTGTCGGTCGTAAGCGATCATCTGGAGTCCGGTATCGCCGCTCAATCGGAGCGCGGATGGCGGAAAGGATACGCGGGCAGGCCGGCCGCGTTGACCAGCGTGGCATCCGGGACGGCCGACCAGGCATAGCGCACGGCCCGCGGCTCGGACAGCCCTGGGGCCGTCACCACCACCGTCGTCCCCTCGATCCGGGCCTGTGCGGGCACGAAGCGTCCGTCGCTGCCCGCCAGTTCAAAACCTCGCGGCGCTCGCCCGTCACGGGTACGCAGCCCGGTTGCGTCGCTCCATTGCACGCGCAGACTCGCCCCTTCCGCACGATGGCCGGCGAACATCGGAGGCCGCGCACCACTGGCTGTTGCACGCCCGTAGACCTGCTGCAGTGCCAGCGCCGAGAACCGCTCGCCGACCTCCCGCTTCTGCTCGGGGTGCAGGGCGCCGGCCGGATTCAGGTCCAGCGTGGTGATCAATCCCGTGGCCGGAGTCTGCAGCACGTCCGACTGCACTTCCCAGAATCTGGGCACCAGATCCGGGCGTCGATCGTTGGTGATCACGCTGTAATCCATCGGCGCAACCTGCGCGAGCAGGAAGGGCAGCGCCGGGGCCCGCCAGCTGCGGCGCCAGCCCTCGATCAGCCCGTTCTGCTTGGGCAGGTATGCGCGGCCATCCGGCAGGTTGGATTCCCCCTGGTACCAGAGGATGCCCCGGATCCGCAGGTCGCCGAATGGCGCGACCATGCCGTGATACAACGAAGCGCCCACCGCCATGTGATTGTGCGGATTGCGCTGGCCGGACAATTGCGGCGCGGCGCGGGCCAGATCCTCGGGCGGCATCCAGGGCTCGATGCGCGTTCCGCCCCAGGACGCCTGAATCACCCCGACCGGAACCCCCAGCGCCTGATGCAGGCTGCGCGCGAAGTGGTACGCGACGGCCGAGAACTCGCGCACGGTCTCCGGCGAGGCGGCGTACCAGTCCGCGCGCGCGTCTTCCTCGGGCAGTCGCGAGGGCCGCTGCTGAACATTGGCTATACGGACCCCGGGAAAGCGGGCCGCCTGGATGTCAGCGACCCGGCTGATCATGAAATTCATCGGCCAGCCCATGTTCGACTGGCCCGAGGCGAACCACAGCTCTCCGACCGCTACGTTCTGCAGCGCCAGCACCTGAGCGCGCCCGCTGATGCGGAGGGTCAGCCCTTCAGCCGCTTCCCGCGGCGGCAATTCCAGACGCCAGCGACCGGTCGCATCAGCCGTCGTTACCACTGGCGTCCGCCCATCGCTGGCGCTGAGGGTCTCACCCGCGTCCGCCCACCCGCGCAGGACCATGGGCTGCCCACGCTGAAACAGCATGTTGTCGCTGTAAAACGCCGGCAGACGCACCGCAGCCTGAGCCGTGGGAAACGAGCTAGCCGCCAGCAGGAACAGCGCCAGCAGCGCGCGCGGCGACGCAATGTTGATCGGCATCATGAGTCTCTTGAGCTGGGCGCGCTAACCGCCACTGCGCGACGTCCGAAACGGCGCAGCGGGAAGCCCGGCGGCATTGACCAGATTGGAGGTGTAGCGATGGCTCCAGGCATAGCGCACGGCATAAGGCTGTGACACCAGCGGGCTGCTGACGAGCACACTCTCCGACTGGATCTGAGCCTGTGCCGGCCGATACTGCAGATCGCGACCCGCAATCTCAAAACCCCGCACGGGCCCGCCATCCCGGGTGCGCAAGCCCGTGGCATGGTCGAACTGGATCTTCATTCCTCCGGCAGTGGCCTCGAAGCTGCGCAGCATCGGTGCCTCGCTAGGACGCGGGCGGCCGTACACCTTGTTCAATGCCATGTCGGCAAAGCGCTCGCCCACCGGCTTCTTCTCGTCCGGATGCAGCTTCAGGTTCGGGTTCAGGTCAAGTGTCGGAATCATGGCCACCTGCGGCAACGTCGTCACGACATCGTTCTGCATCTCCCAGAACGGCGGCAGATAGGATCCGTAATTGGCCTCGTCCAGCGGCGTGATCTGGGCAAAATAGAATGGCAGCTGTGGCTGATTCCAGGCCTTGCGCCAACCGCTGATCAAGGCCTTGAGCTTGTCGCGATACACCGCACCGTCGTTGAGATTGGACTCGCCCTGATACCAGAGGATGCCGCGCACCGGATACTGCGTCAGCGCACTCACCTGGCCGTTGTAGAGCCCCGCCGGCGCCCAGAAGGCCCAGTGAAGATTGGGCACCTGAATGCGGTTGTCTCCAGGAAACCCCATATAGGTCTCGGCAGGAATCCAGGGCTCGATACGGCTGCCACCCCGCGAGGAGTGCACGATGCCAACCGGCACTCCCAGCTCACGCTGCAGCTTCAGGGCGAAGAACACGCAGAGCGCGGAGTAGTCCTTCACGCTGTCGGGGGTGGCCGGGTACCACTGCCCATCGACCAGATCCAGCGGGCGCGCTGCAGCGCGCTCCGGTGCATTGTAGATGCGGACCTGTGGATTCGTGGCCGCCGCGATTTCCTTCTCGGCGCCGAGGATCCACAACAGCGGCCAGCCCATGTTCGACTGTCCGGATGCAAACCAGACTTCTCCCACCACCACGTTGGCGAACTGGAGCCGGTTGCTGCTGCCCTGCACGGTGACGGAAAAAGGACGCCCGGGCGCCCGCTGCGGCAACTCCACACGCCAGCGACCGCGTCCATCGGCGACCGTCTCCCCGCGGGTGGTATCCGCCATCACCGCGATCCGCTCGCCGGGGTCTGCGATTCCGTAGAACCGCAGGGGTTGATCCTGCTGCAGCACCATGTGGTCGGAAAACACGCCGGGCATTTCGACCCGCGCCGAAGCGATTCCCACCGCGCCCCACAGCAGCAGCGCGCCCACCATCTTGTACCGCTTCATCATCGTGGAAAGTCCGTTTCTTGCCTGATTGTTTCGGGTCGAGCCGCTGGGCAGGCGCCGCCACAGTGCCGTCTTTGAAACCAGCGGAGCGCGTGCTACTTTGGCACCGTCTGCATTCCCATTACAACGATAGAATCGCGTATGGCCGGCAGCGCCACGACGAGGAGCTTCAATCCGAACATTCACGGTCTGCGCGGCTTTGCCGCGCTGATGGTGTTCGTCTATCACGTCTATCTGGTGGGGCTCGGCACCCAGACCTGGCCCGCAAACTGGCCCCAGTGGCTGAGCTGGATCGGGGCCGTTGGCTGCTACGGGGTGGAGCTTTTCTTCATGATCAGCGGCTACCTGATCACCGAAACCCTCACGCGCAAACACAGCGTCGGCCAGTTCCTGATCGACCGCAGCATCCGCCTGCATCCGGCATTTCTAGGCGTCATCGTGCCGATGTTCGCGGTGGGGATGTTGTTCCGTCTGGAAATGTTTGCGGACACGCCGCCGTGGAGCTGGCCCCTGCATTTCGTCTCCAATGCCTTATTCCTGCCCGGCGTGTTCGAGTTGCCCTCCATCCTGCCGGTGGCGTGGACGCTGTCCTTCGAGCTGGCCTTCTATCTGACCGCAGCGGGGGCTTTTCTGATCGCGCGTCGCGGGCAACAACCGGCCGCGTTTGCACTTTGCATTGCCGTCGGCTTCCTGCTGTTCCCGCGCGCGCCCGGCGTGGTGTTCTTCTTCATCGGCGCCTGCCTGTATCTGTATCGCGATCGACTGCTCGGCGCATTGGCACGCCTGCACCTGCCCGGTCTGTGTCTGCTGTTGTTTCTCGCGCTGTGGCATATCGTCACCGAGGATTACCACCGCACGCGCGCCGATCTGAGCGTGGTGTTCGCGCTGGCCATTCTCGGCAGCGCCTTCAGTGGCTTGCTGCTGTTCAATTCGATCACGCAGGGCATCGGCTGGCTGCCGGCCGTGATGCGCACCCGCGCGATGCAGTTCCTCGGAACGATCAGCTACAGCTTCTATCTGTGGCACGCCGTGGTGATGTACCCGGTCAAGCACGGCCTGATGGCACGGCTGCTGCCCCAAGTGGGCGCTTCGATGACGCTGCTCATCTTCACGGTGATCAGCCTGATCGGTTCGGTCGTGATCTCCTGGCTGAGCTATCGCATCCTGGAAGTCGGCGTCGGCAACTGGCTGCGCAAGCGCCTGGCAAGGGCGCGGCCGACATCCTTGTCGCCGACGGCTCCGACAGGCTGAGCCGCCGACGCCAATGCTGGAGTTCCTTCGCCGTCGCCCGTTCACGGACCTGTTCCGCAGTGTGCTCGGGTACGCCGTCGTGCCCAACCTGGTGCTGGGCCTGATTGCCAGCTACTTCGGTGTCGGCCGGCCGCTGATCAATCTCGATTATCTCGGCATCGCCGTACTCGCCCCGTGGTTGCCGCGCTGGCTGCTCCGACTGGGACTGGGGTTTGCGGTGCTGCTCGATCTCCTGCAAACCGTCGCGCCGACCTACCAGTTCAACATCGGCAAGATCCTGGAGACCACGCAGGACGTCTTCAATCTGTCGCCAGCCTTTGCGGTCCCGATCGCGATCGGCGTCCTGGCGCTGTCGGGAGGCCTCGCATGGTTGATGACGCGACTGGCGCCCGCGCATCGCCGGCAGACCCTGCATGGCGTGCTGCTCGGCATCACAGCGCTGGGCGCGGACGTTGCGCTGTCACCCAACGCGTTGACCGGCATGGAGCGCGCGGTGACGCAGCTCAACGTTGCGGGATCGCCCGGTCTGTTTTTCCTGATCGAAGCCCGCAGTGCGCTGACCGGAGCGCAGCATGTCGTGATCAGCGCGGCGCCCGAGCGCGCCAGCCAACCGATCGTCGATGCATTGAGCGCCGACGCCCCGCTGCCACGCCACCTGGTCCTGGTGCTGATCGAGTCCTGGGGTCTGTATACCGACGATCAGGCCAATGCACTGATCTATGCCCCCTTGAGAGCGCTGGCGCAGCAGCGCGGGGATCTCGAACTGCGTACCGGGGCGGTCGCCTTTCTCGGCTCGACCGTGAATGGTGAACTTCGCGAACTCTGCGGCCTGCGCAGCAACTCGATCCGGCTGCCCAACCCGGCGATTCCGCTGGACGGCTGCCTGCCGCACGCGTTATCCGTGCGCGGCTATGCGAGCACCGCCATCCACGGCTACCGCGGCAGCATGTTCAACCGGAACAACTGGTATCCGCAGGCCGGCTTTGCCCGGAGCCTGTTTGATCGTGAGTTGAGTCAGGTGCTCGGGCGCGAGTCACGCTGCGGCGCGACATTCCCCGGGGCCTGCGACGGCGACGTGCCGAAAATGATCGGCCAGCAACTGGATGAGGCCGGTACGAGCGCTCAATTCGTCTACTGGCTCACGCTCAATGCACACCTGCCGATCTACGCCACCGACGATCCGCGTGCGCGACTCGACTGCAGCATCAGCTCGATCACCGCATCAGACGAGCAGCAATGCCGGCTGGTCAAGCTGCATCGATTGGTCATGCAGTCACTGGCGGACCTGATGGCCCATCGCCAGGACACGGCGCTGATCGTGGTCGGCGACCACGCTCCGGCCTTTGTCTCCGGCCAGCGGCGGCACAGCCTGTCGGGCACGCAGGTGCCCAGCGCCGTGCTGTGGCCGCGCACTGCGATTTCGGCACCTCCGTCGAATCCGCCGCCCCGTTAGCCGGTGCGCCCGCCTGCCGAGCGGAAGATCAGGCCGAATACGCGGTCGATCAGGCGCTGGAGGTGCGGCACCAGATAGCGATTGGCCAGTTTCTCGATGCCGTAGAACAGGAAGAACATCGTCACCAGAAACAACGTGCCGAACCAGAAGATGTGCTCGCGATCCGAGACGTATTCCAGCCAGGGCCGGATCAGCGGCATGTGGAACAGGAACATCGAATAGCTGTAGACACCCACGAAAGCCACGGCAGTCGTCGCTAGACCGACCACGCGCGGCGCACGCTTCAGCGTCTGAAACACGCGCGCACCGACCAGGACCGCGAATACGCCCATCCCCATTGCATGGAAGGGATGCAGCCACTCATAGGCAAAGCCGAGCAGACCGATCGCCAGCGCCGCGAAGCCGATCGGATAGGCGTACCGCTCGAATGGGTTCCTGCGTCCGCTCTGCTCGCACCGCTGGGCATGTACCGCAAGGAACACACCGATCGCGAAGTCGCCGATCCGCGCCAGCGGAAATCCGCCCATGGCCAGAGCCGGGTGCCATTCATTGAGCGGTGAAACCTTGATCAGCACCGTGCACAGATAGCCGAGCGCAAGAGACCCCAGCAGCGTCGTATAGGGTCGCGCCAGGGTTGCGCGATACAGAAGCGGGAACGCGAGATACAGAAACATCAACGAGCCGAAGAACCACAGCGCGGAGTTGTAGTTGAACATCGCGTGCGGATGAAACGTATGCAGGAAGGCCGCCTTCAAGCCGAAGGAGACCACGATCTTGATGATCTTGACGAGGCTGTCATGGTGTTCGGCGACTGCCGCAATGAACATCAGGAACAGTGCGATCCAGTACAGCGGCGCCAGCTTGCGCAGGCGTGCATGCATGAACTGCGGGAGCGGTGCCGGCTGCGCATTCTTCATCAGCAGGCCATAGGCGATACCCCAGGCGCTGAGAATGAAGAAAATCGAGACTGCGATCTGCGCGAAATAGCGCAGCACGACCGACCAGACGCTGTACTGCACCGCCTCGGCGCGGATCTTGTCGAACACCAGCGGATCCCAGATCCACATGATGCTATCGATCAGTCCGTACTCCAGACGTACGTAGTGCACGTACACCAACGCGATCATCGCCAGTCCTTTCAGGAAATCCGAAGACTCGCTCAGCGATTTGTTCAACACCCTCTACTCTCCTGATGGCCCGGCACTCATGGGCGGCAACCACCGCTTCAAGGACGGCAGCAGATCCTGTGTGTGTCGCTGCTGGCATTCTTCGGTCAGGTGATAGAGGCTGTCGAAGAAGCAGTTGCGGGGGTACTGCGAGCGATTCGGCAGCTCGATGAACGGCTGGCCCCGGCTCTCGAAGATAGCGCGCACGCGGGCAATGACTTCGTCCGGAATGGTGAACTCGTCCACGGTCTGGGGCAGTCCGCCGATCACAGTCACGCCCTGTTGCCGGGCCCAATCCAGCAGCGCTTCCAGGCGCTGCGTGTAGTAGTAGTGCTGCGGCGCGAAGTTCTCGACGGTGGGCGCCTTCGCAGGCGCGCGCGCAATGATCTCGGCGTAGTCCCTGGCCTGCTCGGCGTTGTGCCCCGTCTCATCACCCCAGGCATTTAGGTTCTGTGCGCCAAACAGGCGCGTGCCGCCGGCCTTGCGTCGTTTGCCGGCCGCTGCCAGGGCCGTCTCTGCGACCGAGGAGACGATATAGGGCAGGTTGAAATAGAACAGCGAGTGGAGCTGCCGCGAGGCGGGCATCTGCAGCAGCGTCTCGCGGTCGTAGGTGAACAGGTAGGCGGCGTCGCGCTGGGTCTCCATGAACGCCTGGCTCCAGAGGTACTGCTCATAGGCCAGCGGGATGTAAACCACATCCCCGCGCTTCAGCAGGGGCTCGAACTTCTCGGCCATCAGGTCCATGCCGACGTCCGCCAGGAACCCGGCGTTGACGCAGGGCGTCCCGGTTTCGCGCTCCGCCAGCGCGCAACTAAGGCCGAACCGGACATTGCTGCCGCCCAGGAAAACCAGCTTCGGCGATGGCAAGGCAGCCGCACGTGCCGTCTTCAGTTCGAAGTAATCCCGGATCGTGCCGACCGAGAGCGGCTTGTGCAGCAGCAACCCGAACAGCAGCGCGTACAGCACCACCGAAACAGCCATCGCCCCCAGCATGGTCAGCAACAGACGGGGCCGCCCTTCGTCGTCAGCACTTGCCGGCACGGTCGCATTCATGGCGTTTTCCGATCAGAACTGGAAGTACAGGAACTGCGCGGGCACGCCCGCAAAAAGAGCGCCCTGAATCGCGAACGCGAACGTGGGGATCAGCAACAGCGCCCGCCGCCTCGGCGTGAGTTGATGCAGATTTCGGCACCCGAATGCCAGCCAGGCGCACAGCGCCAACATCACCGTCATTTCGGTCAATCCGAGTACGGTACCGCCTGCCAGATACGGCAGCTGTCGGACGGCGTCGACCGACCCCTTCAAGAAGGGCAGGAAGGCCAGGACCTGGTCCGGCAGCGCCACGCCGTAGGCGCCGAACATCCCCTTCCAGATATCCACGGCGCCCCCGACAGTCTGCGCGCGGAACAGGACCAGGCCCAGGCACCAGGTCAGGAACGTCAGCGCCCAGGCCCCGTAGGTGTCCCACCAGGCGCCAAGGCGGATCCCCCGCGCCTCCCGCCAGTTACTCCAGGCCATGTTGAGCATCAGCGCGAGGCCGTGAAGCACGCAGCGGAACGCGTCGCGTATGGCGTCTGCAGACGGCTGCCCTGCAGCCAGCCATTGCTCCAGCGTGCCGCCGGCCACCCATGGCAATACCAGGACCGCAATCGACTCGGACTCCACGAACGTGGCCTCCACCGTCAGCACGTACGGGTGCTTGA
>SXGT01359002.1_pt1 | contig 12088 bp, 10 predicted proteins | sample 3176221 | NCBI WGS metagenome assembly SXGT01 (sample SAMN11356862, study PRJNA531348) | freshwater metagenome | isolation source: freshwater sample F1-120 | place: China: Fuxian Lake, Yuxi | collected 2017-12-25
CGTCAACGAACCGGAATTGCATGACGTATGAGGCCCGACCTGTACCTGCCGACGATCAAACATCCCGGCGCTCTGGAGAAAGCGGCAGGTGGCAAAACTACCGTCGGCCAAGGTTTCAATCCCCTTCGCATCGGGGAATACATTCCTAGGGCTCGCGAAGCGCTCAAGGAAGATCAGTTCGGCAACGATGAGCTTCAATCCCCTTCGCATCGGGGAATACATTCCTAGAGTACCCCACGGGGGTATCTCCCGACGGATGCTACAACATGTTTCAATCCCCTTCGCATCGGGGAATACATTCCTAGCCATCGCTGCAGCCCTTGTGCTGTTGCTGAAATGTAAGGTGACGAAAATTGAATTGGATGCCGATCCGCGGCTTCTGTTGGATGGCGCGCGGACAAGCGCGAGCAGCGACAGCAAGGAGCAAGTGGAAAAGTTCCAGGCCTGGGTGAAGAAAATGGCGGGATTCGAATTCTGGCAAGCCGGATACATCAAGAGCTACCGCAGCCTTCATCATTGGCAGGATGGCTCCCAGATCCGCTATTATCCGATTAACTTCGCCGACTACGGATGGTTGCCCGGCACGGCGGTAAGCAACACAAAAGGTGACCCGCAGGGCCAGCGTCCGCCGGCAATGAAACGCGCGTAGCAGTACGAGATGGGGTTCCATCAAGGACGCGGCGCGTCCCTGGACCAACCCGTCGCGTGATGACGGCTGCGTCTTGGGGACGCTAACCGGCCGGCGTTTACGCCCGCCGCCCCTCCGCGTTCACACGGTCCCGCAGCGCTTTCATGTACCCGATTGTGTACGAATTGTTCGCAGCCGGATACCCGCCTCCCGGAACGTGATCCGGAATCACGATGCCATCGAAGTTCACTTCGCGCAATGCCTTCATCACCTGGTACATGTCCAGGTAGCCGTTGTCGATGAACGTCTCACGGAACGTGGGCAGGGGCGAACTCACGTTGCGGAAGTGCACCTTGAAAATCTTCTTCTTCGCACCCAGAGCGCGCACGGCTTCGACCGGGTCCTTACCAAACCCCTGCTTTCCTCCCTCGCCCCAGGTGCCGATGCACAAACAGGCCCCGAAATTGTCGCTCCCCGCGATCTCGAAAGCCCGCTCATAGGCCGCGTACGTGCGAAACACGCGCGCCACGCAACCGAGCGAATCGACCGGAGGATCGTCCGGATGGAGCCCGATCCGCACCTTGTTCTTCTCCGCCACCGGCATCACGGCGCGGATGAAAGTGGTAAAGGACTTCCAGATCTGCTCCTCCTTGTACTCCTTGTCGAACGAGCAAGGAAGTTTCTTCGCCACCGCCACATTGAACTCGCGCGTGTCCGCGTCGCCGCGCGTCTTGCCAACCGACGTCTGATAGAACCCCGGCGTGGGCTGGTTCTTGATATTCGACATGTGCGCGTAGGTCGTGTACCGAACGCCGGCGCGGCCGAGATTGGTCAAGTACGTCTTGTACTGTTCAATCTTCTTCTCGACACCCGGCAGACTAAGCACGAGCGTTGGATCGCAGTGCAGGTCCATGATGCCGAAGTTAAATACCTGGACGCCGTTGGCCTCCATCTTCCGCCTGGTCGCGATCATCCACTCGGCCGTATTGTTCTCTATCGACGTCCAGATCGATACAGCTTCCACGCCGGCGTGGCGCAGCATCGTCAGGTCGTTATCGTTGGGCTTGTCACTAAAAAACGTGCCAAGCTTTATTCCTGCGGTAGCTTTCGATTGAGCCGCCGCATAAGACAGCAAGCCGCCGCCGGCGGCCGCCATTCCCATCCGTAACAAGTGCCTACGTTCCATTAGAACACCACCCTTACACCGAACTGTATATTCCGGGGTTGGGACCCCGACAAAACCCTTCCGAAATCCGGATTCGTCACATCCGTGGTCTGGTTGCGCGCCTCGAAAAAAGGACTGTTGAAGAGGTTGAACATCTCGGCGCGGAACTGCACGTTGAACCTCTCCCTGACGCGGGTGTTTTTGAACAGCGACATGTCGAAGCTCTTCCTGCCCGGTCCCCGCAGATCCGGCTGCGACAGGGAATCCGTCGGAACCGTGAACGGCGCGGCCGATTTGAATGAAGTGGTATCGAACCATTTGTCGAGCGAGCCGCCGCCCTGGAGCGCTCCGCTCTTCAGCCGGTCCGCCCGCCCATTTGTATACGAAAAGTCCAGCAGCCCCGTGTTGTCGGGCGCGGTAATCAGAATTGGCCGGCCTGTCTGGAGCACGGTGATCCCATTCCACTGCCACCCCCCCAGCACCCAATTCGCCAAGCCGGATTGCACCCACCGCCTGCCTTTCCCGAACGGCAGTTCGTAAACGTGGCTGATCACCAGCCGGTGGGGGGTGTCGTTCGCTTCATGGGACCGGTTGTACTTCGGGTCGTACAGGGCGTTCGAAGGTCCCACAACCCAGGTGTTGCTTTCTCCCGTCGACGAAATCGTTTTCGAGAGGGTGTAGGCCAGCGACATCGTAATGCCCTGCGAGTACCGCTTTTCAAAACGTCCCGTCATGCTCTGATAGCCGGCGTCGCCATAGGGCCGCCGAATGGCCAGAATCTGTTGATACTGAGGGAACGGACGAAGCAACTGCTTGCGGCGAACCGTCGGGAATCTGAGATCGCCCACGGTCACCTTGCCGAAATACGGGTTCGGCACCACATCATTCAAGCGCGATCCCCACTGCGAGAGCAGCAACGGATCGTTGGCGTTGTCCTGCCGGTTCCAGAACAGGTGTGTGATCTTGCTCCCTACGTAGGCCACTTCGGCGATCATCGTCGGCGAAATCTCTCTCTGAATGCCGAAGTTCCAGCTCGCGACGTAAGCGAGCGGATGATCGCGAAAGTCCACGCGGATGTTCTGCCCGGCGAATGTAGTCGAGCCCTTTTCGGGATAGGTAAAGCCCGCAGCGAAAGGATTCGTCCACGACCCGCCCACGGGCGGCGTGAACGAAATCGGGTTCGGCGCTCCCAGCGAGAGGAAGTTCGAGACGAATGTGCCGGATCCGAAATCCGTCGCCGCCGCGTTGATGCCGTTGTTGGCTGCGTTCAAAATGGCGCCACCCGTGCGAATCACGGTCTTCGAGTCCAGTTGAAACGCCAACCCGACGCGCGGTCCGAACGTCCTGTAGTTCGGATCGGTGTGATACCCGTTTGGCGGCACCCACTTGAACACTCCCTTCGCGCCCGTTACCGGTTCGGTGGCGGTGGCGTCGAAAATTCCGATGTTGCCCCACTTCTCGGCGTATGGCGAGGTGTATTCGTAGCGGAACCCAAGATTCAAAGTCAGCCGGCTGGTCAGCCGCCAGTCGTCCTGAATGTAGGCGGCGCGGTAGTTCTGAAACAGAAACATGCGCGGCGTAAACGTTAGCGTTCCGGCGGCTGGAACGCCGAGCAGCACGCTCGCGAATCCATGCCCGGAGTTCGACGCGGAAACCGACGGGTCCGGCCCCTGGTTGTAAACACGGTCGAAAAAATATTGACCCGCTGAGAATTGCGAATTGTAGGCGTTCATGCGCAAGAGTTGCGTGTCGAAGCCCGTCTTGATTTTATGACGGCCCCTGATCCACGTCACATGATATTGCGCGTGCCAGTTGTCCTGCGGAGCAAGGGTCTTGGTCGCCCCGCCCAACTGGTCGATTTCGCTGGCGTTGAACGTCGCCACCACGAGCCCGGACCCCGAGTTGTACTGCTGAACCGTAATCTGTGGGAACTGTTTGTACAGCACGTTCGACGTCAGATTCGAGCCGAAGCCGAGCGTTGCCATGTCGAAGCCTTCGCTCACCGGATAGGAGTTGGATTGGAGCCGCGTATAAGAAACGCGGAACTCGCCGAGAAGGTTAGGCGTGAAGGTCGAGGTGAGGCTGATCAGGCCGGTTCGCGTGGGGCTCGAGTTGATCGTCCTGGCCGGGAACGCCCTCTCGGCCAGTGTCGAGAAGCTGTCGTTCTGAGACCCGCCGGTGCGTCCGAACAGACGGTGCTTGGCGCTGATCTGATGGTCGATGCGCCCAAACCAAATGTCCGCGATGCTGACGTTCTTTCCCGACAGGAAGTAGTTGCGCTGATTTGCCAGTCCTTCGCCGGCTCTGTTCGGCGCGGGCCAGAAGCCAAGCACGTTCTTCGAGATCGGATGGATCCGCGAGTCCGGAATACGATTGCCAGGGAACGCGTCGCGAACAAATTTATCCGGATTGTTCGGGTCGACCCGCGTTGTCAGGTAGTCGTAGACGTTCGTCACACGGCCCTGATTGTCCAAAGTCCTGGAGAAATCTCCCGCTTTCTGTTCGGATGTGGGGGCGGTGGCCAGGAACTGATCCGGACTGCCCTGGCGGATTCCCTCATAGTTCACGAAAAAAAACGTCCTGTCGCGAACGATCCGGCCGCCCACCGCGGCGCCAAACTCGTTGCGGATGAAGAGGCCTCGTCTTACGCGGTTCCGGTTGTTGGTCCAACTGTTGGCGTTGAGGTGGTCGTTCCGCAGAAACTCGTACACCACGCCGTGGTAACTGTTCGTTCCGCTCTTCGTTGACACATTGACGAACGCCGCCGCCGGAATGCCCGAATTCGGACGAGTAAGATGCCGTCTCTACCTTGAATTCCGCCACGGACTCAAGCGGTACCGAATAGGACTGTCCACCGCTCGTGAATCCGCGCGACTCGCCTCCATCCATGAGCACCGCGTTCTGCATCGCCAAGCCGCCGCTAATGCGGGAGTTCGTGGCGCTTCCGATCGCTCCCGATCCGTTGCCGCCTTGAGCCGACGTCGGGATCACGCCGGGCGCAAGCGAAGCCAGTTGCAGCGGGTTGCGTCCGAGCAGCGGCAGTTCCACGACGCGTCGCGTCTCCACGGTTCCGCTCAACCCGGAGGTCTGCGTTTCCAGTTGCACCGCGGACGCCTGAACCTGCACAGCTTCGGTGACCGTTCCCACCTCCATTACGGCGTTGATGGTCGCGGTAAGCGAAGTGCTGAGCGGAATGCCCGAAACCTTGCGGGTGCGGAACCCGTCTTTCTCGAAGGTGACGTCGTAGGATCCAGGAGTCAGCGCCGGGAAAACGTAGATGCCGGCCGCATTCGACACGCCCAGAGTGACGATGTTGGTGCCCGTGTTCCTGAGGGTCACGCGAGTCCCTGGAATAATTGCCTGCGAAGTGTCGGTTACGGTTCCCGTAATCGTGGCGCGTTCGCCTTGCGGGAACGCCGTTGCTGCAAGTAGCGCGAGAATGGCCAGAAGTCGAAACATAAATATCAGTCTCCCAGCTAAAGTAAATCAGAATTTGCATCCAGGGTTTCCCTGCTCCCGATATAGTACATCAACTATTCCGTCAAGAAAATAGTGGTAAGTCGGCTTCATTCTAGAGTATTTAAGTTCTGCACTGGCCGGTGACGGCAGCGCTTCCTCAGGGTCCCGCCCTCTTTCACCCCGGAATCGCCGATTTGTAGATCACTGCCTCGCCGGTGTTGATCAGTCGCGGTTACCGATGGGACAGGTCACTGAGCGCCTTGCGGAAGAGCCGTCTGGCCGCTGCTGCATCGCGCAACGCCGACAACAGGAAGTCGATCGTGGCGCCGCTGGAATCGATCGCTCGATACATCGCCCCCCACGATTTATTGGCTGGCTTGAGATGGCGGCGCAGCCGCTCGTCCGGTTCTGGACCGTAGCGCTGAACCCGGCGCCAGATGGTCGTGTGGCCGGCCTCCAAGCCGCGCTCCACCAAACAGTTCCTCGACATCGCGCAGGGAAAGCGAATACCGCAGGTACCAACGAACCGCGCACAGGATGAACTCGGGTTCGGTCTGCCGCCCTTTTGACATCGCCGGTCGAGCCCGTCCCGCCGTTGCAACACATCCCTCCGGTTAGCCGACGATCCGGGCGTCAGGCGGACATAAGTGCGCCTGGCGAGACTACTCGGCGGAAACGCCAGAGCCCGCGTGGAATACCATGATCCCAGGATCGGCAGAACCGGTTCACCGCAATTGCCCTTCCTGCGACACGACGAATGCGCTCGTGAAGCGCGCCGCCCCCTTATCGGACACTCAACCGGCTGCGGGAAGACGGCCCGCGAGTGCGCTATGGAATGCGGAAGTAGCTGAACTCCATGCGTCCGCTGAACTTGTACGAACACAAAACTTCGTGAACCAAAGCTGAATGTCGACACATCCATCGCCTTCGTCCCCACCTTCCGGCCATCTGCTTCAGCATGTGTCCGGACATCATTCCCTGCTGTGTCGTGGTCCCGGTCCGGTAGCAAAAGTAGCGCGAATGACGTATCATTTGGCAATCTAGTCTCTGCGAGATGAGACTAAATTAAAGGGATGCTTCATGAATGAAATTTCTGTGCGGTTTCTTTCGGCGCTGCTGCTGCTCAACACCGCCGTGTATGCTCAAGACGTTCGCGCCAAGGTGCAAGGCTTCGTCAGCGATTCTTCTCAAGCCGCTGTTGCGGGCGCCAAGGTGACACTCGCCAACACGGCCACCAACGTTACGGCAACCACTCAAACCAACCAGTCCGGTCAGTATCTCTTCGACTTCGTCGTTGCCGGAGACTACACCGTAACCGTTGAATTCCAGGGCTTCCGCAAGTTCATCCAGAAGAATATCCTGGTGCAGAGCCGCGCGGACGTCACAGTGGATGCTCGCCTCGAGGTCGGGGCATCCGCGGAATCCATCACCATCGAAAGCGCTCCGGTATCGGTGCAGTTCAATAGTTCCACCGTCGCTCTCACCATCGACAAGAAGATGACGAACGAACTGCCGATCATCAATCGCAATCCATTCCTGCTCGCGCAGTTGAACCCTGCCGCAGTGCTGCGTTCGACCAGCGAACAGAGCCCCTATCATCACTGGGCTTCCACGCAGATCGACGTCGGCGGTAACACCAGCACGAAAAATGACATTGTCGTAGACGGTTCACCCAACATGGCGTCTGAGAAGTCCGCCTACACTCCCGCGATGGACGCCGTGCAGGAAGTCAGCATCCAGCAGAACGCTGTTGATGCCGAGTTCGGACACTCCGCCGGTGGCATCATCGCGGTGCAAATGAAGTCGGGCACGAACGAGTATCATGGAACCGCCTACTACCTGGGCCGGAATCCTGCCATCAACGCAGTCGCCGACCAGATCACGCGCCGCGCGAACCTCACCCGCAATCACATCTACGGCGGAACGGTGGGCTCACCGGTAATCAAAAACAAAGTCTTCAACTTCGTTTCTTACGAAGCCTGGAGGAGTCAGGATCCCCGCTCCGTCGCATTCACCCTTCCCACGGATCTGGAGCGCACAGGCGACTTCTCGCGATCGCTCAATGCCCGGGGCGGTCTGCGCGCCATCTTCAATCCCTTCACCACCGTGCTCAACGCCGATGGAACCGCGACCCGCCAGCCTTACCCCGGCAACGTCATCCCCGCTAATCAACAGGATCCCGTCGGCCGTCGCGTTATGAACGACATCTGGAAGCCGAACCTCGCAGGAACCGGTTCGGACGGCGTGAACAACTATCGCACCGGTTTCGCCGAACGCGTCAAGTATTGGAACTTCTCAGACCGCGCCGATTGGAACATCTCCGACAAGCTGAAGTTCTTCGGCCGCTACTCGATGTTCAAGACCTACGTCGCGCAGGACAACTACGCCGGATCGCGTGCCTTCCAGCCCAACGGTTCCGAGCGCCACGCCTGGACCACCGTCGGCGACCTGGTCTACACCATCAACGCGAGCACGGTGTTCAATATTCGCGGCGGCTACAACCGCATCTTCGATTCCTTCGCCGACGCCAAGTCGCAGATTTCCGCCGCGACACTGACCGAAATACTCGGCGGCGATTGGCATTCCGCTTACTCTAAGAACGATCCTGCGCTCTACTACCCCGGCTTCACCGTCCGCCGCGGACCCTCCGCCACCAACCTCGGCCGCACCGGTTTCTGGTATCAGGATCCGGAGACTTACAACATGCAGTCGAAGATCTCCCGCTCTGCCGGACGGCACTACTTCAGGGTCGGCGGCGAGTGGCGATCCCAGCGCGTCGAAGCAGTTCGCCCGCGCCCTGTTTCCTTCGACATTCGCACGGAACAAACCGCCAGCACGTTCCTCAACCCCGATCTCAATCTCAGCGGCGATGCTTGGGCCACCCTTCTGACGGGCGCTTTGGATAACAACACACTGATCCAGTCGTTGCCAATTCAGCGGCACCGCAATGCATTTTACAGCCTGTATTTCCACGACGACATCAAGGTCTCGCAGCGCCTTACGGTCAACCTCGGCCTGCGCTATGAATACGAGTCGCCGATGATCGACCCCCAGAACCGCCTCTCGCGTTTCCTCGATCTCACGTCGCCAATCCCAGAACTTACTGGCGCCAACACACCTGTCATCCCCGCTGCCGCGGCGGCTCTCCGCACCACAGCGCCGATCCTTAACGGCGCGTGGATCTTCACGGACAGCGACAATCGCGGATCCTGGAACGCACAGAAGCTCCTGCTCATGCCGCGCGCAGGCCTCGCCTATAGGCTCAACGACAAGTCTTCGTTGCGCGTTGGCTACGCCCGCTACCTCGTTCCTTCGACCCTCACTGACGGACTCGACATTCTCGGCAGCGTCTTCTACCCCGGCTTCGAAGCTACCTCCCGCGGATTGCCGCTGCTCACCGGAGTTCCGCAGTCGAGGCTAAGCAACCCCTTCCCTGGCGGCCTTGTGCCCGTCAGCGAAAAGTCGTTCGGCCGCCACACCGACCTCGGCGGATCTCCGATCTTCTACAACCAGGACTTCCGGGTCGGCGTCAACGACCGTATCAACTTCAGCCTGCAGCGCGCGCTGCCCGGCAAAATAGTGTTGGACGCGACCTATTTCACCAACTTCGGAAGGAACGCTCCGGTGACGCGCAATCTCAATCAGGTCGATCCCCGCATCGGCTACCAAAGGGGTGCGGCAACCGCAGCCAACGTTCCCAATCCTTTCTTCAACAAGTTGACTGCCGCCCAGATGCCTGGACAGCTTCGCACCCAGGCGAATGTGCCGGTTTCGCAGTTGCTGCGCCTGTATCCGCAGTATGGCGATATCCAACAGCGCCTTGTCGGCAAGGGCCACAACCGCTATCAAGCCGTGCAGATTCAGGTGCAGCGCCCATTCGCCGACGGCTTCAATATGGTCATCGGCTACAACTACAATCGCGAACGCAACGAAGAATACTACGACGAGCAGGACAACTTCACCGACACGTTGAACTTCTTCCCCGCCGTCAATCCACGCCAACGTCTCACGGGCGCGGCGATCTACCAACTGCCCTTCGGCAAGGGCCGGAAGTTCATGTCGAACGCGAATCGGTTTGTCGACGGCGTCTTCGGAGGCTGGTCGCTTAGCGGACTCTTCTCGATCAACTCCGGTCAGTATCTGCGTTTCGGTGGCCTGGTCGTCAACGGAGATCCGTCGATCGAAAATCCGACTCGCGACCTCGCGTTTGACCCATCGAAGTTCTCGCGGCTTCCGGCGTTTACCCGGCGCACGAATCCGCTGCAGTATGGCGGTGTGAAGTCCGCCGTGTTTAAGAACATCGACATGACGCTGGCCAAGAACTTCGCGATCACAGAGAGACTGAAGTTCGAACTGCGAATGGAAAGCTACAACGCGTCGAACAGCTTCAACGGCGACCTGCCGAGCACGGCATTCGGAACCTCGGCTTTTGGGACGGTCACGGCGCAGCGCCCCGGATACCTGGGACGCCAGTTCCAGTACAGTGGCCGCTTTACCTTCTAGTCTCCTTGTTCTATTTCTTGCGGCGCAGGATTTCGTTTCGACGAAGTCCTGCGCTGTTTGCCATATGCAGATCGCAGCCAAGCAATCTCGCAGCCATCACGCCGGTGCTCTTTCGAAGGGCAGCAGCGCGCGGTGGGCCTTCGGATCAGGCGTCCAGGCCATTACTTACGTTTCCCAACTCGACGAAGATACCTACTTGGAACACGGCCTTTCGCTCTACACAAGAGGCGGACTCTCCCTGACGCCGGGACATCGCAACGCCGACGGGGTCAAGTATCAGACCTTTGCCCCGGACGCCAACATTCTGCGCTGTTTTCAGTGCCATTCAACGGGCAAGTTGCGCATCGACGAAAGACGCGCGATTCAACCTTCCGAGCCAGGTGTTCGATGCGAAGCCTGCCACGGGCCGGGATCGCAACACGCGGCAAAGCCTTCGCGCGCGAACATTCACAGACCCGCGCAGTTCAACGAAGAGTGCGGAGAATGCCATCGCATGCCGCCCGCGCAGGGTGCCGCCACCAACTTCGGCAATCCGTGGAACGTCCGCCACCAGCCGGTTTATTTCAGCCAGAGCGCATGTTTCCAAAAAGGCAAAGCGTCGTGCCTGACTTGCCACGATCCGCATGAAGACAAGAAGCCCGATGTGGCGGTCTGCGGAAATTGTCACGCATCCCCGAAACACACAGGGAATGTCTCAAACAGGACCTGCTTCGAATGTCACATGCCCGTGGTGAAGCCGTCCCCGCAACTCGGCTTCACAAACCATTGGATCGGCATCTACAAACTAGCGGGCCCCGGCACGAATCCTACCCGCCCGATCCAGCAACGGCCGGGCCGCTGATTCCCTGCCAGTCTGCGACAGCAAGTCCGCCAGATTTTCCAGCGCGCCGGCGATATCGCCATTCGATTTTTCGGCGATCGTCAGAGACCGGCGAAACATCCGCTCCGCGCCCGCGACATCGCCGCGAATAGCCAGAACCGCGCCCACCAGGCCGCAGGCCACGCCTGTCCTGATATCGAACGGCAGTTTCTCAAAGGCACCCTGTGCCGCAAAGGCCAAGGCCCCTGCGCTCGAATCCCCGCGCCGCATCAACAACTCCGCCAGATTCAAACGGGTAGTTGCCAGATCGATGTCCCCGGCGGGCAGTCCCTTCAAGCGGATCTCCAGGGCCTTTCGATACAGCTTCCCGGCAACGGCCGGATCGTCCACGGCAACGCCCCAGTTGTGGAGGACAGTGGCCGCATCCAAGGTTGACGAAGCCGCCAACGCAGCAGTCAAGTACGAAGCGGCGCGCGCGACTTCGCCTCGCGCGGCAAGATACAAGCCGAGGTCCCGCGCACTTTCGAGGGTCTTTGCAGCGGACTTGCCCAGCTTCAACTCGCGCTGTTCGAGCGCCTGGCGGTAGAGCGGTTCAAAGTCTGCCGCATTCAAGAAGGCCGCTCCTAAAGATAGACACAGGCCAATCCTTCCCGCTCTCGTCAAAGTCACTCCAGATTACTCCAGAAAGATTCATGATAATGTAGGTTCGAAAGAATCAGCCGGTCGATTGCGACACCTGTTCTCACGGCAATCGCGAGTTATTGCGCAACCGAGCCTGAACGGCCCGGATACACTCGCGCTTTCGGTCATGTTCCTAAATGACCCAACCGATGGCCCTTTGGCCGTATCTTAAGCGGCAGGATTCGCGCCATAGACAGGAGCGTGGGTAGGGTGTAGACTTACATCCATCCGGAAGTTAAAAAATGGAAATTCCGGCTAAGGCAGGAGGTGCCTGTGAAGAAACGCTTTCGTTTCATGTGTGCGATTTTCGCGCTGGCGCTTTGCGCTGCCGCTTTACAGGGTGGCGGCATCGTCACCGTTCGCCCGATCCAGGTCTGCGACAACGCCGGGGCCAATTGCGCCAATAACGCGATGACCTTGTTCGAGGCGGAAACGGACAAGATATGGGCCCAGGCCGGCATCGATATCAGCTTTTTGCCTTGGCGCACGCTTAATAGTACGGCCGATCTGGTACTCGGCGTGGGCGGTGTGAACGCTTTGTTTACCGGTGCGAACAAGCAGGCGGACGCCAATGCGCTGGTAATCAGCATGTGGTTCGTGACATCGATTAATGACTGCGGAGGAATGGGGCCGGCTTTCGGATGTGCCACCATAAGCGGCAATCGGATCGCGATCGACAATGACGTCTTTACACCTGACCAATGCATCATATCGCCATGCCCGTGAGGGTTGAGGCGCGCCTAACCATTTGGATGACCCCATAAACATGGGGTAAAACTGGAATTTGGCGGAGTGCGCGCTTCGCCAACCCACCCCAATCGAGGTCACCCAA
>SXGT01412382.1_pt1 | contig 12088 bp, 9 predicted proteins | sample 3176221 | NCBI WGS metagenome assembly SXGT01 (sample SAMN11356862, study PRJNA531348) | freshwater metagenome | isolation source: freshwater sample F1-120 | place: China: Fuxian Lake, Yuxi | collected 2017-12-25
CGCTCGACGAGCATGCGGTACCTGGGCAGCAGTCCCGCATGGTGGATGCCGATGCCCTGGCGGAGCCAGTTCCGGACCCGGGCGCCGTAGGGGCTTGCGAATCGCACCCCGTGGATCGCCGCCCCGACCGCGTTCTTTTCGTCTCGGTTCGAGACCGTGAGGCTGGTGAAGCTCTGGGCACTCTCGGCGGCATCCTTCTGCGTGAAGTGAACAACATAGACGGGGACCCGGTCGGCATACGCGAGGGCTTGGACCGCCTCCGCCAGTGGAACCTCCGAATACTGGTACTCCAGCGGGACGGGGCGGTCCACCGAGGTGACGGTCACGGTGGGCCGATGATTCTGCCGTGTGAGGGCCTCTTCGAAGAACGTGACGTCGCCCAGGGTCGCCGACATCAAGAGAAATCTGGTGCGTGGCAGGGTCAGCAGCGGCACTTGCCACGCGGTGCCCCGATCGCGGTCGGCATACCAGTGGAACTCGTCCATCACGACATCGTCGACGTTCGCGTCGGCCCCGTTGCGGAGGGCGATGTTGGCCAGGATCTCCGCGGTACAGCAGAGGATCGGCGCATCTCGGTTGACGGTGGCGTCGCCGGTGGCGAGGCCGACGTGCTCTGGGCCGAACTCCCCCGACAACGCTCTCCACTTCTCGTTGACCAGCGCCTTGATGGGGCATGTGTAGACGGAACGGCGTCCCGCCGCCAACGATGCGAAGTGCAGCGCGGACGCGGCGAGCGACTTGCCGGAGCCAGTGGGGGTGTGCAGGATCACGTTGTGGCCCTCAAACAGAGCGAGGGTGGCGTCTTCCTGGGCGCGGTAGAGCGTGAGTCCCTGACCGTCTACGTAGGAGAGGAAGCGTCCAAGCAGCTCGTCGACGTCGTGCCCCCGCTCGGAGGACGGGAGCAAGGCATACAGAGGACCATCCATTGGCCAGCTATTGTGCGCCGGTTTCTCGAACCGAGGCCAGCGAAGCGACTCTGAGGCCGTAGACTCCAGGCAGCAGTGCGCGATGGTGAAACCGATACTTCACGCGATTGAGGAAGCGCTAGGCGCCAAGGTGACAGGCGTGTCCCGTGTGCGGGGTGGCGATGTTGCGACCGCCTTGCGCCTGGAGCTCGAGGATGGGCGGTGGCTCTTTGCCAAGACCAGCGCGGCCGTGCCCCAGCTCCACTTCACGACGGAGGCGGCGGGACTGACATGGATGCGCGGCGCCGCCGCCGATGTGTGCGTGCCCAGGGTGGTTGCGGTCTCCGATGCGCCACCGTTCCTGGTGCTTGAATGGATAGAAGAAGGCCGCCCAACCGACGACACCGATACGTCGCTCGGCCGTGGACTGGCCGCGCTCCATCGCGCCGGGGCAGCGAGCTTCGGCCGTACAGATCGTCGGCCGACGGGTAGCCGAGGACTCCCGAACGATCCGTGTGGCACCTGGGCCGAGTTCTACGCGACCCAGCGGTTGTTGCCGCTCGTTCGCCTGGCCTCAGCCACCCAGGCGCTCGACAGTCGCACCCTGCGGGGTCTTGCGGCTGTCGCGGAGCGGCTCGCAGAGCTGGGCGGCGAGGTTGAGCCCCCAGCCCGACTGCACGGCGACCTGTGGGCTGGCAACCGGCTGGTTGGCCGGGCGGGACGCAACTGGTTGATCGATCCTGCCTCGCATGGCGGGCACCGCGAGAGTGATCTGGCGATGATGCGGCTGTTTGGGGGCTTTGGTCCTGACGTCTTTGCCGCCTACTCGGAGGTCAGCCCGTTGGCGGCAGGGTGGCAGGGCCGGGTCGCGCTGCACCACCTGGCGCCGTTGGTGGTCCACGCCATCAAGTTCGGCGGCAGTTACCCGGCGGCGGTTGAGCGCGCCCTGGGAGGCTATCTCTGATCGCTGCCTGGCTGGTGCCTGGTCACTGCCTCGTGACGGCCTCGTGACGGCCTCGTGACGGCCTCGTGACGGCCTCGTGACGGCCTGGTCATGGCTTGGTCACGGCCCGGTCACGGACTAGCGGGACTCACCCGCGGCAGCCCTGCGTTCCTCAGCCCGCGCCGCAGACAGGATGTTGGTCAGCCCATAGTTCCCCTCGTGGCAGGCGAACTCGAACATCGGGTCTTCGGTTCGGGTCATCGGAACGACCGCGGTCCACGGGTGCTCGAAGGAGGCGGGGTCTTCGACCGTGTACTCATAGAGCAGGGTGGACTCATCCCTTCGGGTAAATCGTTCGATGAGCCGCATGTCTCGTCCTGAACCAAGGTAATCGGTGCGGTCGGTGAAGTTGGTGGTTTCGACCACCAGCGTCGGTCCCTCCCAGTGCCCGCGCGAGTCGCCTCGCAGCTGCCTGACACCATCGGGCAGATGGTCGCGCCCGTCGAGGGGGATGACGCGCACTTCGTGCACCATCTCGTTGTGCAGCACGACCATGCCTGGCACCTGAAGGAGCATCACGTTGTTGTTGTAGGCTCCCGGGTTCATCGGTGGGCCAGCGTTGAACCCGACGACGCAGCGTTCGGTGATACTGCGATCCTGAATGCTGTGCGTCCGTTCCCGCTTGTCGGCTCGCGCTCCCGCTCTGGCTCGCGCATCCTCGGTCAGGGCCGGTACCCGTCCGTCGGGCGGGTCGACGATGAGCGAGGTGCGGCGATCACCAGTGAGTGCGGTGCCGTAGTCCAGCCAGAACTTGGCGTGCACGGTCGGCGCCGCATCGTAGTCCTCTCGACTCTCCGCTTGGGCCTGTTCGTAGGAGGCGGCCTCTTCGGCCGTCAGCACATCTTTGTCCGCCATCTCTCGTGGGCGCTGGAGTGGCGTCATGGTGCGAAAGTCCCAGACGCCTTGGAGGTCCGGCTTTCCTGAGGGGCTGCCCGTCCCCTGCGCCAACGCCGCGGCCGGCGTGCTCAGCAGCGCCAGTATCAAGAGCAACCACGATGGTGTGGTCGCTAGCGCCATCGGCTCCCGCTTCAACTTGGTCAAGGACATATGAATCGCGAGACAGAATACCACTCCGCTACCTGGACACGACAAGCAAGACGGACATGACGACGATGGTGGAGCAGCCCATGGTCCACAACGTGAGGACTTCGTTGCCGACGAGGTAGCCGAGCAGTAACGCGATGACCGGGTTCACGTAGGCGTAGGTGGTGGCCTTGGCCGGGGTTGATGCCTTGAGCAGCCACAGATAGCATCCGTAGGCGATGGAACCGAACACCGCCGTGTACGCCCATGCTGCCCACGCGCGGGTCGGCACACTCGCCCAGTCGACATGGCGGAATTCCCCGGTCAGGGCGGCAAAGCCAAGCAGGACGGCCCCGCCACCGAGCATCTGCATCCCCGATGACTGTGCCTGGGATGCCGGTTGTGGCGCGTGACGCGAGTACACCGACCCACTAGCCCACAAGAGTCCGGCCACGAATATGGTGCCAGCCCCTACTGGGTCGATCTGGCCCAGACCGGCTCCTGGCGGACGGATCAGCAACGCCACGCCGCCAAAGCCGAGGGCGAGTCCTAACAAGACTCGGCCAGTGGGGCGGCGACCACTGGGTTTGACCCAGTCGATCAGGACGACCCACAGCGGGACCACAGAGACCAGCAGGGCCCCCAACCCGGACTGGACCGTTTGCAGCGCCCAGGTGACCAGGCCGGTACCCCCGGCGGCCATGAGCGTTCCGATACAGGCCGTGGTGACCCAGTGCCGCACGGTCGGGCGCGAGGCCTGTGTGAACCATCCCCAGGCAAAAAACATGAGGCCGCCCACGAGAAATCGGATACCGGCCAGAAGAAACGGCGGAATGGCGGCCACGCCGAAGCCGATGGCCAGATAGGTGGACCCCCAGATGAGGTACATCGCGGCGAACGCGAGAATTAGCGCGAGCCGGGAAGGGCGACTCATTGGGCGGGATACACCTGTTCCACGTCCTGAATCTCTCGTGCCCGGTCGTCGGCGCTCCAGCCCAGCTCGTCGCCCATGACCTGAGCCGCCGCCTGCAGGGCCGCCGGACCAGGATGTCCGTCGGACCCGGCCTCGGTTCGCCGCAGGACGGCGTCGGAGAGGTGGACGGCCATCTCCTGCCGGGTGGCGTGGAGCAGCTCGCCTCGCGTCACCGCGCATCGATCCGACAGTGGGGCCGCCAGGGCCGGCGCTTCGCGGAGCGACTGGATGACCTGCCGATGTTCGGCTCCGTAGGTGCGCGCAAGGCGCGCCGCTGTATCGCGGGCGAGCGGCCCCCGCCGATCGTCGTCACCGGTCGCAGCGCGCAAGAATGCGTCCCAGTCTGGAATCGCGCCGCCCGTGAGCGGCGTCGTGGCAGTTTCGCACGGCGGCGCGCGGCGCCCCAGAATCGAGAACGCGAGGTCGGTGGCCCGCTCGGCCGTGGCTCGTGCCGTCGTATAGCGCACACCCAGCACCGTCATCAGACCAGGCACACCATCGGCGCGGTGATCACGCACGCGGCTCCCCTTGAGCAGCTCGTGGCCCGCATCGTCCTCGGACGGGAGGAGGCCGCGATGCACGAGACGGACATCCGCCCGCCGTAATCCCGCGCCGGGGAACGCGTCGTTCACGTCGTTCAAAAACCGGTCAACGTCAGCGTCGGAGGCGGTCAGGGCATCACTCGGCCCGTCGAACGGGTCGTGGCTGGTTCCAACGATAGAGACCTGTCGCCAGGGCGCAGCGAAGAGGAACCTGGCGCCGGCCATGCCACCCACCGCATGGTCACCCGTGATCGACCGGGTGACGAGGTTCATCGCTTTCGAGAGCCCCGGCGGCGGTCCAGACGAGCGGGCGGCCGGGAGCCCTTCGAGCAATCGGCGGCTCCCCGGGCCGCTCGCATTGACCACCAACGAGGCGCGCACGTCGAATGCGCCCGCTCCGAGCCGATCCTCCACGTGGGCGCCGATGACGCGCTCCCCATCGCGAACCCAGCCGGTGACGTCGAGGTAGTTGCCAGCGACGGCTCCGGCCTGCACCGCAGACTGCACGAACGCCAACAGCACCCGATCTGAGCTGTACATCTGACAGTCGTGCCACACGATGCCCCCGGTGACCCCGGTCGGATCGATGTGCGGGCTGAGCGCCAGACACTCGTCGCGGGAGACCAGTCGGCTCGGGGGCAGGTGCTTTGACCGATCCGGGAGGTCGTTTCTGTCGTGAGCCACCAGATCGTAGAGCCCGAACCCGGTCCGCATCACGAGTGGATGGCGTGTGAGGCCCCGATACGTCGGGACGACGAACGGCAGCGGATGCACCAGGTGTGGTGCGATGCGGCACAACGCCCGGCGCTCGCGGACGAAGAGGCGCATCTCCGTCGGACTCCCACTCTGCAGGGCGCGCACGCCGCCGTGCACCGTCTTCAGACTGTTGGCAGAGGTGCCGCCACCGAAATCTCCCTGATCGACGAGGGCCACCGACAGCCCGCGCTGCGCCGCATCCCACGCCAGGGTCGCACCGTAGATACCGGCTCCGACGACGAGGAGATCAAAGGTGCTGTTGGCCAGCGCCCGCAGATCACGTCTCACGGTGCGGTATTGTACGCTGGCCGTGAGGGTGAGGAATGCGCGCGACGGGGCGCGCCCCGTCGCCCCGACGGGCGCAGTGACCTCATGCTTGACGCCATCGCCGCCTATTGGAACGAGCGTATCCACGATCTGGAGATGACCGACGCGCCGGTCGGTACGTTGCAGTTTTTCGATGACCTCGACGACTACCGGTTCGACAAGTTGCGCTATCTCCCGGCGTTGGTCGATTTCAGCGGGTTCCCTGACAAGCGACTCCTGGAGGTCGGTTGTGGCATTGGCACCGACCTGGTTCGCTTCGCACGGGGCGGCGCGCAGGTGACCGGTGTCGACCTCGCCCCGCAGTCGATCGCGCTCGCACGACTGAACCTGGAGCTGCGCGGGCTTGCGGGGCAGGCTGACCTCCGGGTGGGCAACGGCGAGGCGCTCCCGTTCGACGACGCGCAGTTCGACGTGACCTACGCGCACGGCGTCCTGCAATACACGCACGACGCCCGGCGCATGGTCGAGGAGTGCCGGCGCGTCCTGGCGCCCGGCGGACTCGCCATCTTCATGGTCTATAACCGTGTGTCGTGGTTGAACGCCATGTCGACCGTGATGGGGGTGGGGCTCGAGCATGCCGACGCCCCCGTGCTGAACAAGTATTCGATTCCGGAATTTGAACGGTTGCTGCAGGGATTCTCGGACGTGCGGATCGTGCCCGAACGGTTTCCCGTGAAGTCACGCTTGCACACGGGATGGAAAGCGGTGGCCTTCAATGGGGTGTTCGTTGGCACCTTCAACGCGATTCCGCGTGCCTGGGTCCGTCGGTTCGGCTGGCACCTCATGGCGTTCTGCCGGAGCTGACAGCGCGACCCGACCTCGCCGGGCACTACGGATGCGTTGCCGCTTGCGCCGCGGTGAGGCGCTGATGTGCGCGCTTTTCTCGGGAGGCGCGCACCAGGAACCTCGCGTAGGGGACGACCTGCTTGATCGCCGAGACATTCATTTGGCACGGACTCAGGCAACTGGGGCACTGATCGCTGATGATGTGGTCCCGCTGGGCCTGTGCCGCGGCACTGAAGTAAATCTCGCCAGGGTCCTGGTCGCGGACGTTGCCGACGACGTCACTGTTCTCGCAAAAGAACATACCGCCGTCCGGGTTCAACATGATGCCCTGGGTCTGAAACGGGCACGGCGCCTGCCGGTGGTAGCCATTGGCAATCATGTCGGCGTAGTGCATGTAGATGTAGTTCTGGCCGTCAAGCAGCGGATCGATGCGCACGCGGTCCAGGAAGAACTGCCGCATCTTCTCTTCCTGGTCGCCGATCGGTTTGCACGTGTCGGCAAGGTCGAGGTTGCTGAGTGCCGTGTCGGTGAACCGCACCATGTTGAAGACGATATCCAGGGTCTCGCGCCGCGCCCAGTTCAGGATGTTGTCGGCGTCGTCCAGGTTCTGGGAGAAAATCGTCGTCGAGATTCCAAAATTGAACCTGTATCGCTTCTGCAGCGCTTGCATCGCGCGAATAGTCTCGCCGGCTTTCTCGAAACCGCGCGGTACGTTGCGCACGTCGTTGTGCATCTCTTCGACGCCGTCGATCGACACCCGGAAGCTGAAGATGATCCCGCGCTCGTCACAGAGCTTCACGATGTCGGTCAGCATCGGAATCGCACGGTGGGGGGTCAGCCCGGTGGTATTCAACCCGAACTTGCGCAGACGAGGTAGCTTGTCGAGCATCACGCGGCAGATGTCGACCAGGTCGTTGCGGGTCGTGGGCTCGCCGCCGGAGACGTTGGCGTTTTCGACGTAATTCCAGAACGGCGAGTCGAAGGTCTGCTCGATTTCCGCGAGCGACATGTCGGACTTCCGGTCGCCGCGTTTCCAGTTGCTGCACATCTCGCAGCGCGCGTCGCAGACGAACGTGCAGTGAAAGATCAGGACCGTCGGGTGTATCGGCTTGAATCGAGCGATCGCTGCGTTGGCCATGTCGCGGGGGACGCCGAACGCGGCACGAGCGAGATATTTGGCAGCGTAGATTTGCGGCATTAAGTTACAGATTTTACAGGGCTTTTTGACCGCCGTAAAGTGGGGCGATCTACGGAGTCTTGCTCAGGTAGCCGTTCATGAACCGATTCGTCGTGAGCGAGAGCGAACGTGGAGCAGCGCGCCTGGCAAGGTGCTCAACACCCCCAGGAGCAGGTAGATGGTCGACATGGCCAGGGCCTGGGCGACAGGCACCCCGACCGGCCGCAGCAGCCCGATCATAACGCCCTGGCCGAAGCCGAACCCACCAATCGAGATCGGGAGCAAAATCGCCAGGATGCCGATCGGCATGAAGGCGAGATAGTAGCTGAAGGAGACGTCAAACCCGAGTCCTTCGCCAAGCACGTAGGCCTGGGTCACGCGCACAAGCTGCACCACGAGAGACAGGGCCATCAGCGCCCCGAGCAGCCCGGGGTATCGGCGATAGCCTCCCATGGCGTCGGCCAATTGCTGTGCCCGGTTCAACCAAGCCCAAGCGGCCCACCGCGTCGGGACGAGGAGCGACAGCAGGCGGTCTGCCCAGAGAAATCCGGCTGCGCCAAGGGTCACACACACCGCGAGCACGAAGCTCCAGCCTTGCAGGCCGTCGCTCTGTCCTGTCCACAAGAGCAAGCCGACGACCGCGAGCAGGGCCAGCGAGTACAGGCCCAGGTATCGGTCGAGCGCCACCAGAGCGAGCGAGTCTACCCCGCGGTCCGTTCGCCGAGCCAGCACGAACGCCCGGGCGGCATCGGCACCGACGCCGCTCGGTAGGAAGTTCCCAAGATACGACCCGACCAAGTAGACCCAGACGGCCGACTTGAGCGGCATGACCATACCGGCCCGGCGGAGCAGCAGTATCCAGCGGGTGAGCATCAGCGCTCGGTCGAGCACGACGAGTGCCAGCGCCACGAGCAGATGCGCCGGATTGATGGCCAGGGCCGCGCGGGCGGCCTCTCCGACGTCGATCTGGGAGACGAGATATCCGAGCAGGGCCACGCTCAGGCCCGCCCGGAACCACTGCGAGGTGACGACGCTCACGAGGCTGCGGGTTTGCGGGCCACGAAGGTCAGCGTTTCGAACAGGTTCTTGCGGATACGAAACAACGCCTCTTCGGTACGGGTGTAGCGGCTGAGGGCGTCAAGACCTGGAATGTTCACGAGGAGAGCCCCCGCGGCCAGCAGATCGCGGGCGGGTCCGGTCGCGACCCCGATGCTACGGACGACGCGCTCCACGTCGAAACCGCCGTCACACAGCAACTGGCGCATGCGTCGCTCGGTCGTCACGAAGTTATGTGTGTAGTCCACGTCCCAGAAGAAGGTCCGTTCCTTCAGGTAGTCCGGCACCACGATGAAGCAGACGCCGCCGGGCCGCAGCGCCCGGAGCGTCTCAGCCACGAAGTGGCGCGCGGCGTCGATACCGGACATGTGCTCGAGCACCTGATCGGCGTAGACGACATCGCAGCTGGCATCGGTGGCCACGATCGGCGGGGCCCAGGCGAGCGTTACGTCCAGGCCCTTGGCCCGCAGCTCGTTGGCCAGAGTTTCGCTCGCCTCGATCGCACGGTAGCGCCAGCCGGCGGCCACGGCGCCGGCGGCCAGCGATCCGGTCCCTGGGCCGATCTCCAGCATGTCACCCGGGGGGGCGATGGCCGCCTGGAGCAGACTCAGACGCGACCGCTCGATCCGACCCCGCCGTGCGCTGCCGAACGCGGTGAGCCGGCGTTCCGAGAACCAGCGGTAGAAACTGTCAGCCACGGCGACAGACTCTACCGCATATCCTGCCCAAGACCCAGACGCATGCGGTCGATGCAGGAGGCGCGGCCACGCGTCTCACTGGACAGGTCTGCCCCCTCTAGCGCCGCGGATAGGTGAAGGCGGCTCTTCCGGTCCCGGTCTGGTTGATCCACGTCGGCCGCGGATCCGCGCCGCAATGGCCGAGGAGGATATCGATGACGTAGACGTCAGGGCTGCCCTGGCTGGGGCCCGCGCCGTAGTGATAGTCGATGACGTCGAGCGAGACGTCGTTGCAGTTCCCCCGCTTGCAGTTGAAGCCCCACCGCTCGTCCTCGAGCCGGAGGCTTTCTACGACGAGATCCATGAAGGCCCAGCCGCCGCCGTGGTCTTGACAGGAGTCCGCAAGCGCATCCGGGTGCATGCCCGCCACTTGCTCGACGACAAACCGCCTGTCGGGCAGCGGCAGCCGCTGACCCGGCGGTGGGTCCGCGGCGCGTCCGCCGCCCACTGTGGTGAAGGTGAAGATCTCGGACCAATCACTCGTGATCGTCCCGTTCGTCGCCCGCGCACGCCAGCCGAACGCACTACCTATGGCCAGCGGATCGTCGAACGTTCCCTTGGTCGTGCCGTTCGTGCCCATGGCCACGCTGAATGTGGAGGGCCTGGACAACTTCGGGTCGTCGTCGATTTGATACTCGATGGCAACCGGGCCCGCGTTTGCTGACACCGCTCCGTTGGTCACAATCAGCTCCGGTCTCGAGGTCCTGACCTCGCCACCGTTGGCGGGTGAGAGCGGCTTCGGTGCGCCGACCGTGATCAGCGTCGGTGTCCTGAACGTGGCCGGCTCGGACCAGGGACCGTTCTCGTCCCCGATCTGCACGCGCACGCGCCACATGAAGGTGCCGGTTTGTTCGAGCTCAGCGGTCAGCGTATAGCTGGTGCTGTTCGCGGTCTGGGCGGCCGTGCCGGCTAGCGCCAGCACCATGCCGCCACCAGGCTGGACCCTGTAGACCTCGAAGCGATAGACGAAGGGTGCGTCCGGGAGATAGAGCGGGGGCGCATTGCCCGTGATCAGGGTCGCGGTCAGGCCAGGCAGTTGCACGTTGCCTATGGGCGACTGCGGGACCGGCGGCGGGGCCTTCAGCGTGATGATGCCGTTCGCCGGCAACGCGGACAGCACGTCGCTCCGCAGCGGACCATCTGCCTCGCTGGGAGCGACCGGGTTGGAATTGCCGCCACAACTCGAGATGAGGGCGACGAGAACGAGCGAGGCGAGCCCAGAGGCTCTGAAAAGGTTGGTCCGGTTCTTCACCATGAGAGCGCGAATCCTCCACGAGATGCCGTTCGTTATGTCGTCGGCAACACGGCCCGGCGCTGACGTCGGACCTCGCGACCATGACGACCGCCGGATCATAGCAGATGGAGCGGCCCACGCGCGTCAGTGTCTTCGGTCGCGGTGTCGGCCCAAGATGGCTGTGTTACCATCCCTGGTTGGCTGGCGGCGCACCAGCGGTCAGCCGCGTAGGTGGACCGAACGGCGTCTCAAACCGAGGTGGACATTCAGATGCAGCAAATCGGCACAACAGTGAGAGCAGCAGTCGCGGCGGCGTGTGGCGTGTTCGCGTTGACAATGGCGATCGCACCGGTGGCTGAGGCGCAGGTTCGGCCGTGGGAAGACTACGGCTACGTGTTCGTCAACTACGCGTACGAGTCGGGCGACCGCGCCTTCTCCGAGAGTCTGACCGCACCGGTCTACGGAGAGACGGCGACCTACGGGGCCAGCCACGTAAGTGGCGGTGGCTCAGGCTTGGATATCGGCGGCGGCGTGCGTGTGTGGAGCAACCTGGCCGCCGGTGTCGCCGTGACGTCGTTTACCAATCCAAGCGCGGCCTCGGTGACCGGCACCGTGCCCCATCCCCTGTTCTTCAACCGTCCGCGTCCGGTGGCGGTGGACCTCACCGGCCTCGAGTACCAGGAACGGGGTGTGCATCTCCAGGCGGTCTGGGTGATGCCGCTGTCCGAAAAGCTCATCGTCTCGGTTGGTGGTGGACCCTCGTTCTTCAGCGTCGAGCAGGGTGTGCTCGCCCACCCCTCGCCCATCACCATCGGCAGGGAAACCGCGCCATTCAGTGCCGTCTCCATTAACGTGTCTACCTCGACCGCGAGCGAATCGGCCGTCGGCGGCAACGCCGGGGTCGACGTAACGTATATGTTCACGGAGCGACTGGGGGGTGGGGCATTCCTCCGGTGGACCGGCGGATCGGTGGACCTGCCGACGCACGGCGCCGTCCAGTCGATCGACGTGGGCGGCGTGCAGTCGGGCGCCGGCCTCCGTGTGTCGTTCTAGCCGCGAGCGCTGGCTCGGTGGTATCGACCGTCGCGCCTCGCGGTCCGGACGGCGTGCGCCCCAGACCCAGGAACGCGTTCGACCCACCCGCGGGTCCTATCGCGGGAAGATCCAGCGGCCGAGGCCGGTCCCGGTCTGGTTGATCCAGGCTGGTGCGGGGTTCGGGCCGCAGTGACCGCCGATGATGTCGATGACGTAGACCTCGGTAGAGCCGCTGGCGGAGCCCGTGCCGTAGTGGTAGTCGACCACGTCCTGCGAGATGTCCCCGCAGTTGCCACGTTTGCAGTTGAATCCCCACCGTCCGTCGACCTGACGCAGGCGGGCCACCACCAGCTCCATGAACTCCCAGGTGCCGCCATGGTCCTGGCACGAGTTGGCTAGCAGCCCCGGGTGCTGGGCCGCCAGCTGGCTGACGAGCCCGAACATGTTGGGCAGTGGCAACTGGCCGCCCGGATTTGGAAGGGGAGGCGCCGCCGGTCCTCCGCCGGGAGCCGGTCCCGGAGGAGCTGTTTTCGC
>SXGT01539384.1_pt1 | contig 12088 bp, 11 predicted proteins | sample 3176221 | NCBI WGS metagenome assembly SXGT01 (sample SAMN11356862, study PRJNA531348) | freshwater metagenome | isolation source: freshwater sample F1-120 | place: China: Fuxian Lake, Yuxi | collected 2017-12-25
GAAATTGGCGTGGCTGCGCGTCCAGTCCCACGCGAAGTACCCCGGCCCGAGCTTCGCCACCAGCTCGCGGCCGACCGTGCGGGCGGCGAACAGGTCGTCGAGCTTGAGGCGCAGCCCGGAGACCGCGTCGCCCATCTGGTAGACCTTCTGCGCGTCCTCGAGGTGCACCAGCGCGAGCGCCGCGTCGGCTTCGTTGAAGCCCACTTCGAACGTGCCGACGACGGTGAACTGCTTCAGCCGCGGCACGATGCCGGCCGGCGTGACCTGGCCCTGCGGCGCGATGAGGGCGATCTTGTCGCCGGGCAGCGCGCCGAGCGCGCGCGCGAGGTCGCCGCCGAGGACCACGCCGAACTCGCCCGCCTTCAGCGACGCGAGCGAGCCCGCGCGCATGTGCCTGCCGATGTCGGCCACCTTGTCCTCGTCGCCCGGCAGGATGCCGCGCACCACGGCGCCGCGCACCGCCGGGCCGTTGGCGAGCATGGCCTGCGCGTTGACGAACGGCGCGCTGGCGACCACGCGGGGATGCGTGGCCGTGGCCTGCGCGACCGCCTTCCAGTCGGCGAGGCGGTTGTCCGGGCCGACCACCTGCACGTGCGAGGCGACGCCGAGGATGCGCGTGCGCAGCTCCTTCTGGAAGCCGTTCATCACCGACAGCACGACGATCAGCGCCCACACGCCGAGGGCGATGCCGGCCATCGAGATCAGGGAGCTGATGCTGATGAAGAAATTGCGCCGCCTGGCGCGCGTGTAGCGCAGGCCGACAAGGAGCTCGTATCGCACGGTGCGGCGAGAATACTACAATGGCGCGCATGGACGTCGAAACCCGCGCGCGCCTCGCGGCGCTGATCCGCGGCGAGCGCGTCGCCTCGCTCGGCACGCTGCGCCAGCAGGCGCCGCTGGTGTCGATGGTGGCGTTCCTCGCCGAGCAGGACTTCTCCGCGTTCCACGTGCACGTCAGCCGCCTCGCCTGGCACACGCAGGACATGGCGCAGGACGCGCGCGTGTCGCTCGCGATCGTCGAACGCGACGACGGCCGCGAGGATCCGCAGACGCTCGCACGCGTGTCGTTGCGCGCCGACGCCGCGGCGCTCGCGAACGAGGGCGCCGTGTACGAGCGCCTGAAGGCGGCGTGGCTCGCGCGCCATCCCGCATCGGCGATCAACTTCGAGCTGGCGGACTTCCACTTCTGGCGCCTCGCGCCGCGCGACGCGCGCTTCGTCGCCGGCTTCGGCCGCATCCACAACCTGACGGCGGCGGACCTGTGCTCGGCCTCCTGATCGCGGCGAACATCGGCGTGCATCCCGCGCCGGAATGCCCGGTGCGGCTGGAGGCGCGCACCGAGGGCAGCGTCCGCATCTACCGCCCGCGGCCCGCGTGCCCGATCGGCTTCGACTCGACGCGCGAGGCGGTGCGCGCGCTGCTCGCGCATGCCGGCGGCGACGCCGAGGTGCGGCTGCACATGGGGCGCATCGTCGACTATCCGTGGCTCTCCGCGCTGCTGGAGCGCGCCGGCGGCGGCACGAGCAACGCGCAGGTCGCGGGCACGCTGCGCGGCCTCCCGGAGCTCGGGCACCTGTTTCCCGGCTGGAGCGTGCGCGCGCTGTCCGTCGAGAAAGTGCTGGTGCGCAACGGCAGGCCCTACGACGCCATCCTCTGGCTGACGCTGGCGAGGAACGCCGCCTGAGCGGGGCAGCCGCGATCCTCGGCGTGGACTTCACTTCCGCGCCACGCCGCGCGAAGCCGATCACGGTGGCGGTGGGGCGGCTCGCCGGCGACCGGCTCGTCGTCGATCGCGTCGAGCGGCTGCCGGACTTCGCCGCGTTCGACGCGCTGCTCGCGCGTCCCGGGCCGTGGATCGGCGGCTTCGACTTCCCATTCGGCCTGCCCGCCGAACTGGTGCGCGACCTCGGCTGGCCGGGAACCTGGCGAGCGCTGGTGGCCCATTGCGCCGTGCTTTCGCGCGATGAACTGCGCCGCACCTTCGACGCGTACCGCGCCACCCGGCCGGCAGGACGCAAATACCCGCACAGGAAGACGGACATTCCTGCCGGGTCGTCCAGCCCGATGAAGCTGGTCAACCCGCCGGTGGCGCTGATGTTCCACGAAGGTGCGCGGCGCATCGCCGCAAGCGGCGCGCATGTCCCCGGGCTTGCCAACGGCGACCGGTCGCGCATCGCGCTCGAAGCCTACCCGGGAATGCTCGCGCGGCGCATCTCGCGCGCCTCCTACAAGAACGACACCCGTGCCAAGCAGACCCCCGCGCGGCGGGCGGCACGGAAGGCGATCATCGACGCCCTGGACGTCGACGCACCCCGCGCACTGCGCCGCGAGATGCTGGAGGACGCGAGTGGCGACACGCTCGACGCCGTGCTCTGCGCGATCCAGGCCGCGCAGGCCGCCCGGCTGCCCGGGTACGGGCTCCCGCCTCGCGTGCCGCGCGTCGAAGGATGGATAATCGGCGCATGCTGACCGCCTGGGGAATGTCGAGTTCCGGGAACTGCTACAAGGTGAAGCTCGCCCTCTCGCAGCTTGCATTGCCGCACGCGTGGAAGGAAGTGGACACCAGGAAGGGGGAGACGCGGACCGCGGAGTACCTCGCGATGAACCCGAACGGGCAGGTGCCGCTGCTGCGGATGGAGGACGGCGGCTTCCTGCCGGAATCGAACGCCATCCTCTGGTATCTCGCGGAAGGCTCGCCGCTCGCGCCCGCCGACCGGGTGTCGCGCGCGCACGCGCTGCAATGGATGTTCTTCGAGCAGTACAGCCACGAGCCGTACGTCGCGGTGGCGCGCTTCATCCTCTACTACCTGCCCGCCGACACGCCGCGGCGCGCCGACCTTCCGAGGCTGCAGGAGCGCGGCTACAAGGCGCTGGGCGTGATGGAAGCGCACCTCGCGCGCGAACCCTTCTTCGCCGGCGGGCGATACTCGGTGGCCGATATTTCGCTGTACGCGTACACGCACTGCGCCGCCGACGGCGGCTTCGACCTGGCGCCCTACCCCGCCGTGCGGGCGTGGCTGGAGCGCGTGCGCGCGCAGCCGCGCCACGTGCAACTGGGGGCGTGACTGGCCTGTCGGGTAAACTGTACGGATATCCATATGGGACTCGCCATGCGCCTCTTCGCCGCCCTGCTCCTCGCCCTGCCCCTGCAGTTCGCCCACGCGCAGTATCCCGCCCGCCCGGTCAAGATGATCGTGCCGTTCCCGCCCGCCGGCGCCACCGACATCGTCGGCCGGATCGTCGCGCAGAAGCTCGAGGAGCGGCTCGGCAAGGCGGTGGTGGGCGAGAACAAGCCCGGCGCCGGCGGCAGCATCGGCTCGGACATCGTCGCCAAGAGCGCGCCGGACGGCTACACGCTGCTGATGGCCACCTCGAGCACGCACTCGATCGGCCCGTCGCTGCAGAAGCTGCCCTACGATCCGATGAAGGACTTCGCGCCGATCCTGCACGTCGCCAACATTCCCAACGTGCTGGTGGCGAGCCCCGTGCTCGGCGTGTCGAGCGTGAAGGAACTCATTGCGCTGGCGAAGTCGAAGCCGGGCCAGCTCAACTTCGCCTCCAGCGGCGTCGGCACCATCGTCCACCTCAACGGCGAGTTCTTCAAGCTGCTCGCCGGCGTCGACCTGCTGCACGTGCCGTACAAGGGCACCGCGCTGTCGATCCCGGACGTCGCCAACGGCAACGTCGCCATGCTGTTCGACAGCCTCGCCAGCGTGATGCCGCACGTGCGCTCGGGCAAGGTGAAGCCGCTGGCGGTGAACGCGCCCGCGCGCTCGCCGCTTCTGCCGGACGTGCCGACCCTCTCCGAGGCGGGCCTGCCGCAGTTCGACCGCTACACCTGGTTCGGCATGTTCGCGCCGGCCGGCACGCCGCGCGAGATCGTCGCGCGGCTGCAGACCGAGGCGGTGGCCGCGCTGAAGGCGCCGGACCTGCTGAAGCGCTTCGCGGACGTCGGCGCGGAGCCCGTGGGCAGCACGCCGGAGCAGTTCATCGAGCGCGTGCGCTCGGACACCGCGAAGTGGGCGGAGGTCATCAAGGCGGCGCGCGTCAAGGTCGAGTGACGTGCCGCTGGACGCGCCGCTCGCCGCGTTGCAAGCGCCCCTTGCGGTGGTCGACCTCGAAACCACGGGGGCGCACCCCGTCTTCGACCGGGTCACCGAGATCGCGGTGATCGAGGTGAACTACAGCGAGGCGAGCGGCGGCGAGGTCACGGATGCGTGGTCGACGCTGGTCGACCCGGAGACGCCGATCCCCGCAGCGATCCAGGCGCTCACCGGCATCACCAACGAGATGGTGGCGGGCGCGCCGACCTTCCGCAGCCTCGCGGCCGGCCTGCTCGAGCGCCTCGACGGGCGCCTCTTCGTCGCGCACAACGCGCGCTTCGACTACGGCTTCCTGCGCCACGAGTTCGAGCGCGCGGGGCTGAAGTTCCAGGCCAGGACGCTGTGCACGGTGAAGCTGTCGCGCAGGCTCTACCCGGAGCACATCCGCCACAACCTCGACAGCCTCATCGCCCGCCACGGGCTCGCCTGCGGCGCGCGCCACCGCGCGATGGGCGACGCGGAGGCGGTATGGCAGTTCCTGCGCGTAGCGGCCGGCGAGCGCGGGCCGGAGGCGTTCGCCGACGCGGCGAAGCGCGTGGCGAAGCAGCCTTCGCTGCCGGCGCAGGTCGAGCGCGCCGCGATCGACGCGATCCCCGACACGCCGGGCGTGTACCTCTTCTTCGGCGAAGGCGGCGCGCCGCTCTACGTCGGCAAGAGCGTGAACATGCGCACGCGCGTGATGTCCCACTTCGCAGACGACGTACGCTCGGCGAAGGAGATGCAGCTGGCGCGCGAGGTGCGCTCGATCGACTTCGAGCGCACCGCCGGCGAGCTCGGCGCGCTGCTGCGGGAGGCGGAACTGGTGAAGAAGCTGCTGCCCGTGTTCAACCGCAAGCTGCGCCGCGAGAGCGGCCTGTGCTCGTTCGTGTTCGAGCCGCACCGCGGGCCCGGCCATGCGCTGCGCCTCGCCGGCGATGACGAGATCGACGCGCCGGCGCTGCCGTTCCTGCACGGCCTGTTCCGCACGCGGCGCGCCGCCCTCGCCGCGCTGCGCGGCATCGCCGACGAGCACGGCCTGTGCCTGCAGAGCCTGGGGTTCGACCGCGCGCGCGCGGGCAAGGGCGCGTGCTTCCGCCACCAGGTGCGGCGCTGCGCAGGCCTCTGCGCGGGCAGTGAAAGCGCCGAGTCACACCACGCGAGGCTCGTCGTGGCGCTCGCCGGCCTGAAGACCCGCGACTGGCCGTGGAAAGGACCGGTCGGCATCGTCGAGGCGGACGCCTCCCGCGAGGTCACCGAGGTCCACGTCGTCGACCAGTGGTGCTGGCTCGGCACGGCGAAGTCCGAGGACGCGCTCGAGGAACTGCTCGCCACCGCGGCGCCGCGCTTCGATGCCGACCACTACAAGCTGCTCACGCGGCACTTGCTGGGCGCCGGCGCACCGCGCGTCCGCGAGCTGCCGCGGCGGCAGGCGCTGGCGGCGTAGCGCATGCACGTCGAACTGCTGGTCCCCGCCCTGCTCCTGGGCCGCGCGCCGCGCGAGCGCCTGCCCGCGCTCGAGCTGCTTCTCGCCCGGTCGCGCCAGCGCCGCGACGGCGCGATGACGCAGGAGCAGTGGCTGGTGGCGGCGTTCGGCGCCGGCGATGTGTGCCCCGCGGGCGCGCTGACGATGCTGGCCGCCGATGCGGCGCCCGGCGATGCGTACTGGCTGCGCGCGGATCCCGTGCACCTGCTGCAGCAGCGCGAGATGCTGGTGCTGATGCCCGCGCCGGCGATCCGCGTGTCGGGCGACGAGGCCGCCGCGCTCTGCGCCGCGCTGAACGCGAACTTCGGCGATGCCTTCGCGGTCCACGCCGCCGGCCCGGAGTGCTGGACGGCACGGCTCGCGGTGGAAGGCCGGCTCGAGGCGCTGCCGCCGCTCGAGGCGGCGGGCAGGAACGCCGACGCAGTGCTGCCCCTCGGCGATGCGAAGCGCTGGCACGCGCTGCTGAACGAGGTCCAGATGCTGCTGCACGGCCATCCGGTGAACGCGGCGCGGGAGGCGCGCGGCGAGCGCCCGGTGAACAGCCTCTGGCTGTGGGGCGCCGGCCGCCTGCCGGCCGACCTGCGCTGCGACTGGCGATCGATCGCCGCGGACGACGCGCTCGCGCGCGGGCTCGCGAAGGCCGGCGGCGTGCGTGCCGACCCCGTGCCGGAGGGCGCCGCGGAATGGCTGGCGCGCCTGCCGGCCGACGGCCGCCACCTTGCCGTGCTCGACGCGCTGCGCGTCGCCCACGCCTTCGACGACGCCGCGGGCTGGGAGGCGGCGGTCGCGGAACTCGAATCGCGGTGGATCGCCCCGCTGCTCGCCGCGCTGCGCGCCGGACGCGTGGACATGGTGACGATCCACGTGCCGGACGGCACCGAGTCGCGCAGCCACGAGGCGGCGCGCGGCGACCTGCGCCGGTTCTGGCGCCGGGCGAAGCCGCTGGACGCGCAATGAGCGCGCGCATCGTCGAGCGGGCCTGGTCGCGCGACGCGCAGCGCGCGCTGGTCGAATCCGGCATGCACCCGGTGCTCGCCCGCATCTACGCGGCGCGCAGCATCCGCGCGCGCGAGGACCTCTCGCCCGACACATCGCGGCTGCTCGCGCCATCGCAGCTCGCGCGCTGCGAGGAGGCCGCCGTGTTCCTCGCCGACGCCATCGCACAGCGCAGGAAGCTCCTCATCGTCGCCGACTACGACGCCGACGGCGCCACCGCATGCGCGGTCGGCGTGCGCGCGCTGCGCATCATGGGCGCGGACATCGACTACCTGGTGCCGAACCGCTTCGAGCTCGGCTACGGCCTCACGCCGGAGCTGGTGGACATCGCCGCGCAGCGCTCGCCGCACGTCATCGTCACCGTGGACAACGGTATCGCCAGCGTCGAGGGCGTGGAGCGCGCGCGCGCGCTTGGCATCGCCACGCTGATCACCGACCACCACCTTGCCGGCGAGCAGTTGCCGCGCGCCGACGTGATCGTCAACCCGAACCAACCGGGCTGCGGCTTTCCGTCGAAGAACCTCGCCGGCGTCGGCGTGATGTTCTACGTCATGCTCGCGCTGCGCGCGGAACTGCGCCGCCGCGGCGCGTACGCGGCGAACCCCGAGCCGAACCTCGCCTCCCCCCCCGACCTCGTCGCGCTCGGCAGGGTCGCCGACGTGGTGCCGGTGGACGCCAACACCCGCATCCTCGTCGCGCAGGGCCTGCGCCGGCTGCAGGCCGGCCAGGGCAAGCCCGGCCTGTATGCGCTGCTGCGCATCGCCGGCCGCGCGCCCGCGGAAGCCGGCTGCTTCGACCTCGGCTTCGTCATCGGCCCGCGGCTGAACGCGGCGGGGCGCCTCGCCGACATGAGCCTCGGCGTCGAGTGCCTGGTCACCGACGACGACGCGCGCGCGGCGAACTGCGCGCAGGAACTCGACCGCCTGAACCGCGAGCGGCGCCGCATCGAGGGCGACATGCTCGCGGAAGCGACCGCCGTGATCGACCGCCTCGGCGAGGCCGACGGCGCGACGATGACGCTGTTCGAGGCCGGGTTCCACCAGGGCGTGGTCGGCATCCTCGCCTCGCGCGTGCGCGAGAGGATGCACCGGCCGGCGATCTGCTTCGCGCGGGCGACGGACGGACAGCTCCGCGGCTCCGGCCGCTCCATTCCGGGACTGCACCTGCGCGACTGCCTCGACCGCGTCTCCAAGAGGTCGCCGGACCTGATCCAGCGCTTCGGCGGCCACGCCCAGGCGGCGGGACTGACCATCCGCGAGGCGGATCTCGCGCGCTTCCGGGAGGCATTCGAGGCCGCAGCCACCGAGATGCTGCCGCCCGAGGCTCGCGAGCGCATCGTCGAGACCGACGGCGCGCTCGACCCGTCGCACCTGACGCTCGACGTGGCGCGCCTGCTCTCGGCGCAGATCTGGGGCCAAGGCTTTCCCGAGCCCCGCTTCTGCGATACATTCCGGGTCGAAAGCCAGCGCGTGGTCGGCGAGCGCCACCTGAAGGTCCGGCTCTCCAAGGATGGCCGGCGCTACGAGGCGATGCGCTTCGGGTCGCTCGACCCGCTCCCCGCGAGGGTCCGCGCCGCGTACCGGCTGGCGGTGAACGAATACAACGGGCTGAAGAGCGTTCAGCTCAACCTGGAGCACGTCGAACCATGAAAGCACTCTCCCTCCTCCTCGCGGCGTGCCTCGCCGCGGGAACCGCCTTCGCGCAGGACAAGGAGCCGGTGAACGCCGGCCCCTATGTCCCCTCGCCCGACAGCGTGGTGGCCGACATGCTGAAGATCGCCGACGTCGGGCCGACAGACTTCGTCATCGACCTCGGCTCGGGCAACGGCAAGATCGTGCTCACCGCGGCGAAGGTGTTCGGCGCGCGCGGCTTCGGCGTCGAGATCCAGGACAAGCTGGTGGCGCAGTCGAACGAGGCGGCGAATCAGCAGGGCGTCGCCGACCGCGTCAAGTTCATCAAGCAGGACCTGTTCAAGACCGACATCTCGCAGGCCACGGTGCTGACCATGTACCTGCTGCCGAACACGGTGAACATGCTGAAGGACAAGCTGCTCGCCGAACTGAAGCCGGGCACGCGCATCATCTCGCACGACTACCCGCTCGCCGGCTGGATCCCCGAGAAGTACGTGCAGATGGACCTCGAGGAGAAGGTCAGCATCAGCGGCGTGACGACGACGCTGATCTACCTCTACATGGTGCCGGCGAAGGTGTCGGGAAGCTGGACCGCCCGCGTGCCCGCCACGTTGTCGAAGGAACCGGTGCGCGTCGACCTCAAGCAGCAGCTGACCAGGATCAGCGGCAGCGCGCGCATCGACGGCAAGGAGGTCGCGCTCGAGGATCCGAAGCTGCGCGGCGACCGCATCAGCTTCCGCATCCCGGGGCGCAAGGCGGAGTTCAATGGCCAGGTGAAGGGCTCGTCGATCGAGGGCCTGGCCGAGGTCGGCGGGATCAAGTCGCCGTGGACCGCGTCGCTGGGCCAGAAGTGATCGACGTGGGGCGCTAGGCGGCGTGGAGCGCAAGCGCGTCAGTTCGTCGAAGGTCCGCTCGATCGGCTACGACGAGCGCCAGCAGCTGCTCGAGGTCGAGTTCACCAACGGGCAGGTCTGGCAGTACGCGAGGGTGTCGCCCGAGGTGCATCGGCGGTTCATGGCGGCGCCGAACCCGACCACCTTCTACGACGACCGCATCGCGGACGAGTACTCCGGAAAGCGGGTCTAGCCGGCGCCAATTCGGCGGACCACCCGCAGGTCGCCCGGGGTATCCTAGCTTTCTCGGGGGGAGGGACGTGTCGGACCAGCCAGGCAACCACAGCGCGCCGCCTGAGGCGGACGCCCAGTTCCGCGCCATCTTCGAGCAGGCCGCGGTGGGCATCGGCGTGCGCGCGCTCGACGGCCGCTGGCTCCGGGTCAACCGCAAGCTCTGCGAGATGTTCGGCTGCACGGCGGAGGTCCTCCTCGCCACGATGTCTATCGAGCTGACTCCGCCGGAGGACCGGGAGAGTTCCATGGTGTTCAACCATCGCATGGAACGGGGCGAGCTCGACACGTACACCCGCGAGAAGCGCTACCTGCGGCCCGATGGCGCGAGCCTTTGGGTCGAGCTGTCGATGAGCGTGGTGCGGGACGTCGGCGGCAGCCCCTCCCACGTCATCGCGGTGATGGCGGACATCACGCTGCGCAAGCAGGCCGAGCTGCAGGCCCGCGGCGCCGAGGACCGGCTGCGCGCCGCGATAGAGGACCTGAACGAATCGATGATGGTATGCGACGCCGATGGCCGCATCGTGTTCGCCAACCGGCGCGCGCGCGAGTCCAACCTGGACACCGCGGACTACCTGCGGCCCGGTCGAACCTTCGTCGAGCATCTGCGCGCCCGCGTCGCCGCGGGCCACTTCCCGGACGCCGTGGGCCGCGAGGAGGAATGGATCGCGCGGCGCATGGCGGAGTACCTCGACCCCGGCCCGGCAGTGGAGCGCCCGCGCGCCGGCGGCCGCTGGATGCTTACCCGGGACCAGCGGCTGCCGGACGGCGGCACGGTGACGATCGCGCTGGATATCACGGACAGGAAGCGCGCCGAGCTGGTCCTGCGCGACAGCGAGCAGCGCGCCCGCAACGCGCACGAGTGGCTCAAGGCGGCGCTCGAACGCCTCGGCGAGATGATCGTCGTCACCGACAGCGAGGACCGCATCGTCATCGCCAACCAGCGCTTCCTGGAGTTCAACGCGCCGGTCGCCGAGTACGCCGCGCCGGGCCACTTCTTCGAAGAGCACCTGCGAGCGGGCATGGCGCTCGGGCTGTTTCCCACGGCGGCCGGCCGCGAGGAAGCATGGCTCGCCGACCGCATGGCCCAGCGCCGCAACCCGACCGGAGCGGTCGAGCGCCGCCGCCAGGACGGGCGCTGGCTGCTGGTCGACGACCAGCGGCTGCCCGACGGCGGCATCATCAGCTACGGCATCGAGATCACCGAGCGCAAGCGCGCCGATGAGGCGCTGCGCAACATGAACGCCGAGCTCGAGCGCCGCGTCGACGAGCGCACCGAGCTGCTGAAGAAGGCCAACCGGGAGCTGGAGGCGTTCTCGTACTCGGTTTCGCACGACCTGCGCGCGCCGCTGCGTGCCGTGTCCGGGTTCGCGGGCATCCTGCTGGAGGAGGAGGCGGCGCGCCTCTCCGAGGAGGGGCGCCGCTACCTCGCCACCATCGACGCCAATGCGCAGCGCATGGGCCGCCTGATCGACGGCCTGCTGTCGCTCGGAAAGCTGTCGCGGCACGAACTGGCAAAGCAGCGCGTCGACATGGGCATGCTGGCGCTCGCCGTGTGGGACGAGCTCGACGGCCCGCGCCGCGGCGCGCGCCTCGAGGTCGGGGCGCTGCCGCCCGCGCTGGGCGACGCCGTGCTGGTGCGGCAGGTGCTGCACAACCTACTCGGCAACGCGCTCAAGTATTCGTCGCGCACGCCCGGACCGCGCGTCGAGGTTGGCGCCGACGCGGGCGCGGCCCCTGTCGTGTACTGGGTGCGCGACAACGGCGCCGGCTTCGACATGACCTACTCGGACAAGCTCTTCAAGGCCTTCGAGCGCCTGCACGCGGACTACGAGTTCGAGGGCACGGGGATCGGCCTCGCGCTGACGCAGATGATCGTGCACCGGCACGGCGGCAGCATCCTCGCCGAAGGCGCGCCCGGCAAGGGCGCGACCTTCCGCTTCACCCTCGGGTGAGCCGTCCCGCAGCGGCTATAATCGCGGTCTTTTCCCGGGTGGTCCATGGAAGCCGAACGCATCAACCAGATCGCCTCGTCGCTCGCGGCGCTAGAAGCGCGCCTCGCCGAGCTGCGGAGGTATCTTTGACTTCGATTCTAAGCGCAACCGCCTCGGCGACCTGACCCGCGAGCTCGAAGACCCGAAGCTGTGGGAGAACCCGCAGCGCGCCCAGGAACTGGGCCGGGAGAAGAAGTCCCTCGAAGCCGTCGTCGACACGATCACGCGCACCGGCGGCGGCATCGCCGACGCGAAGGAGCTGTTCGAGCTGGCGCGCGCGGAGGACGACGAGGGCACGCTGCAGGCTGTGGGCAAGGACGCCGACGGGCTAGAACGCGAGGTGGCGGCGCTGGAATTCCGGCGCATGTTCTCCAACCCGCTGGACCCGAACAACTGCTTCATCGACATCCAGGCCGGCTCCGGCGGCACCGAGGCGCAGGACTGGGCGGCGATGCTGGAACGCATGTACCTGAAGTACTGCGACCGGAAGGGCTTCAAGTCCGAGGTGCTGGAGCATTCGGAGGGCGAGGTCGCGGGCATCAAGAGCGCGACGCTGAAGGTCTCGGGCGAGTACGCCTACGGCACGCTGCGCACCGAGGTCGGCGTGCACCGGCTGGTGAGGAAGTCGCCGTTCGACTCCAACGCGCGGCGCCACACGTCGTTCGCCAGCGTGTCCGTCTATCCCGAGGTCGACGACACCATCGAGGTGGAGATCAACCCCGCGGACCTGCGGGTGGACGTCTACCGCGCCTCGGGCGCGGCAACGCCGCTGAGTTCC
>SXGT01325232.1_pt1 | contig 12087 bp, 7 predicted proteins | sample 3176221 | NCBI WGS metagenome assembly SXGT01 (sample SAMN11356862, study PRJNA531348) | freshwater metagenome | isolation source: freshwater sample F1-120 | place: China: Fuxian Lake, Yuxi | collected 2017-12-25
TCATCTTGCCCATCACGCCGCCCGACGAATTCGAGGCGGCCATTAGAATCGGACTGAGGCCCAGCTTGCCGGCCGTAACGACCTGGAGATTTCCGAACAGCGCGTTAGCCGAGGTGTCGCTGCCGGTGAGAAAGACGCCAAGCCACCCAAGCAGCGAACTGAAGAACGGGAACGTGACGCCCGTTGCCGCGAACGCCAGGCCAAGCGTCGATGTCGCGCCCGAGTAGTTCATCACGTAGGCGAGCGCCATGACGGAGGCGATGGTCACTTCCGGAATCGCCAACTGCTTCGATGTGTTCACGAACACACGTGCAAACGAGGACAGCTTCATCCTCAGCACCAGCGCCGAGAGAATCGTAGCGATGAGGCAGACGGTTCCGGTTGCCGACAACCAGTTGAAGTTGAATTCAGCGGCATAGGGTGCAATAGCTTTGGTCACAGGAGGCATGCGGGCAATCTGGTTGTGCAGGCCTGGCCAGGCAAACTTGATACTGACGGTGTTGAGTTTCGCCGCCACGGCCGGCCAGCTCCATAGCAGAACCAGCAGCACGAGCAACAGGTATGGCGTCCAGGCGAGAATCAACTCGCCAGTTGTGTGATGGCGGTCGTGCTTTGGCGTCGGGCCGTGCCCTGCGAGTTGGAATGAGTCCTTCGGCTTCCAAACTTTGAAGAGTACGACCAGCGTGCCGATTGATGCGAGTGAACTGAGGATGTCGGTAAGTTGAGGCCCAACGAAATTGGAGACAACGAATTGTGCGCCTGCGAACGACACACCGCAGAGGATGGCTGCCGGCAACACACCCTTGAGCGCCTTCCATCCGCCCATAACCATGATCAGGTAGGCGGGCACAATCAGCGATACCGGCGCGCAGATGCGTCCGACGGCGGCGCTCAATTGGCCGAGCGGAAGCTGGGTGATCCCCGCGAGTGTAAGAACCGGCGTGCCGATCGAACCGAAAGCCACCGGGGCTGTGTTCGCCAACATGCAAAGGGAGGCGGCATAGAAGGGCGAGAAGCCCAATCCTGTTAGCATGGCCGCAGCCACGGCAACCGGCGTTCCGAATCCGGCCGCGCCTTCGATAAAAGCCCCAAAAGCGAATGCGATGAGGAGGGCCTGCAGCCGGCGATCATCGGTCAGACTGCCGACCGAATCCTTGACGACTTCGAATTTTCCAGTCTCAACTGTAAGTCTGTAGAGAAGGATGGCGACGAAGACGACCCAGCCAATCGGGAACAGGCCGAACGCCGCTCCGTAGGCCGCCGAACCGAGCAACTTTTCGACGGGCATTCCGTAGGCGGTGACTGCAACCACCGCCGCCGCTGCCAGTCCGGATAGCGCCGCCATCCACGCAGGTTTGCGGGCGACGCCTAGAAGGTAGAGAAGAACAAAGATAGGAATTGCCGCCACAAGAGAGGAAGCGACAAGGCTATCGGCGATGGGTGTGTAGTTTTGTTGCCACATGAGAGCGAGTGTCATTCATAATAAAAACGGAGTGTGAATGTCAAGTCTGGGGTGATTCCAGGTTGGTGCGATTCACCGCGCGTTGTTGGCAGTTGCGCGGGTTTCGCGGAGATATTTGGCAAATCGCCCTTCGAGAATCGCCGTCCTCATGCCGCGCATGATGTCGAGATAACGCTGGATATTGTGCCGCGTGGCGAGCGACGAATAGAGAATCTCGCCGGCTTGGAAAAGGTGGCGGAGATAAGCGCGCGAATAGTTCCGGCACGTGTAGCAGGGGCAGCCCGGGTCAAGCGGTTCTTCGCTCTCTTTATGTTCCGCGTGCTTGATGATGACCCGCCCCTGCGAAGTGAACAAGCAGCCATTACGCGCGTTGCGCGAAGGCAGAACGCAATCCATCATGTCCACGCCGCGCGCCACGTACTCGGGCAACTCGTCCGGCATGCCGACGCCCATCGCGTAGCGCGGGCGCTCTCGAGGCAGAACGGGAGCGGTGACGTCCACCATCTCCAAGCTGAGAGGGCGCGGTTCCCCGACCGAGAGTCCACCGATCGCGTATCCGTCGGCGTCTAGTTCGATTAATCGCTCGGCGCACTCCCGCCGCAGCGCCGGAAATGTCGAACCTTGCACGATCGGGAACAAGGCGTGGCGCGTTTCCATTCGTCCGATTCGCTTCAGATAATGCGCGTACGCCCTGTCTGCCCATCGCACCGTTCGGTCGAGCGACTCCCTCGCGTATTTTTCAGTCACCGGATACTCAGGGCATTCATCGAGAGCCATCAGTATGTCGCTCCCAAAAGCAAGCTGCACGTCGACGGTGGATTCGGGCGTGAACAGGTGCGCGTCGCCGTTGAGGTGAGAGCGGAACGTGACACCTTCCTCGGTGATCCTGCGAAGCCCGCTCAGGCTGAATACCTGGAAGCCGCCCGAGTCCGTCAGGATGGCGCGCGGCCATGACATGAACCTGTGCAGGCCGCCCATGCGCCGAATCGAGTCGTGTCCGGGTCTCAGATAAAGGTGATACGTATTCCCAAGAATGATGCGTGCGTCGAGATCCTCCGCAAGATCCCGCTGCGACAGGCCTTTGACGGTCGCCTGCGTGCCAACTGGCATGAACACTGGCGTCTCGATCGTGCCATGTGCAGTGTGTAGCAAACCCGCACGGGCGCCGGTCTCAGGGCACTCGCGCTGAACTTCCAGGCGGACTTGCGGCACGCGCTCTAGATCCCCCCCAACTCTTCGAGGCAGAACCCCGGCAGCGCCAGAAACAGGTACCTCGCCGCAGTGAACAAAGCTCCGGAACCGGCAGTCTCAAGGCGGGTCAATTCCTTTCCCGAGTTGTTGCACGAGTCTTTAACCAGGCTGGCGATTCGGCTGTCCACGTTCGGGTTACGTCCCGGCTTGAGCTCTTTGCGCACGGAAGGGGGAATCAGTATCCGATCGTAGGGCGCCGGCAACACTTCAGACCTATCAGTTTCCCGCATTCCGGCCAGATGCATCTGAAGGGTGTACCGCCCGCGCCCCGCTCGCCTCTTGGCGCGCCGCCGGGCGATCGTGTTCGAGATCCTCGTACCTGTAATGGCGCGTGCTGTGTTCCTTCAGAAAGCCCGGCGCCCCGGTGCGGGCGTTAGAGCCGGATGGTTTGCGGATATCAGCTTCGCTTCGGCGGTCTCTCCGGTATGCTCGCAGAGAAATCGCTTCCAGTGATTCACGCGCCGGGTCCCGGCCTGCGGCGATGACGCCCCGGGCCAGTTCCTTCGGGATCTCGCCTGTGATGGTCATGGCTTTTCCAAGGCTAAGTGTAGCAGCCGGTGGGAACCTCTAATTTCTGGCCGCACTTTCCCTTACTCCCGGTCTGGAGGCGAGGCCGCGGAGGCGAAACCCAGCACACACAGGCGCATCTTCTGGTAGAATCCTCGGAATAGATTCAGGTTCTGGTCTTGAGCTTCGAAACTCCAAATGAAGGGAGTCTTTATGAGACGATTTGCAGTCCCCGCCGCGCTGTTTGCTCTGCTCTTCGCGATCGCTGCCCCTTCCGTGTTCGGGCAGGCTTTCACGTCCAATCTCACCGGCCTTGTCAGCGACCCCAATGGGGCCGTAATGCCTGGCGTTGCCGTGAAGGTGAAAAATGCGGCAACCAACGAGACGCGTCAGTCCGTCACCGGGCAGGAGGGACGGTTCACCTTCTCGCAATTGCTTCCCGGCGCCTATGAACTGACCGCTGAGGCCCAAGGCTTCAAACTGTTTTTACAACGCGGCATCACGCTGGTTGCGAATCAATCCGGCGAACTTAACGTGTCGATGCAAATCGGCGAAGTAACTCAGACCGTCGAGATCTCCGAGTCTGTCGTGCAACTCGATTCTCAAACGGCGAACCAGTCGGTTACGCTCGATAAACAAATGGTGGTCGATCTGCCGCTCAACATGCGCAATCCGTTCGCGCTCGTCCACTCGACGGCGGGTGTGATCGCGGTGCGCACTGGCGTGTCGCAGGCGACTCAGGATCAGAATCACAATCGCTTCGCAATGAACGGCGGACGCGACGAAAGCGGTCTCATTCTTCTTGACGGGGTGCCGGCCACCACGGGAGATTGGAGCGCGCTTATTATCGCGCCGTCTGTCGATTCCGTCCAGGAAGTGCAGGTAGTGCGCAATTCGTACGAAGCGCAGTTTGGCAAGTCGGGCGGCGGAGTGGTCAGCGTCGTTAGCAAGGGCGGCTCGAATCAGTTCCATGGCAGCGCTTTCGATTTCCTGCGTAACGATCATCTGGACGCCAATGCCTGGGCAAATAACCGTGTCGGCCGCGCCAAGACGTCGTTCCAGCGTAACCAGTTCGGCGGAAATCTCGGCGGACCTATTCTCAAGAGCAAGCGTCTCTATTTCTTCGGCGGCTACGAAGGCGTCCGGCTGGGCGTTCCGGGCACCAACATTTCCAACGTTCCAACGGAATTGCAGCGCGCTGGAGACTTTTCGCAGACGTTCAATTCGAATGGCACGCCGGCGCCGATTTTCAATCCCTTCTCGACGCGCCCGAATCCCAACGGAGCAGGGTTCATTCGCGACGCCTTTCCAGGAAACCGCATTCCGCAAGCGATGTGGGACCCCATTGGCGCGAAGGTGCTGTCGCTGTTCCCCAAGCCGACCGGCCCCGGTGACAACATTACATTCGCGCGTAATTTTTCGGCAATTGGAAAAACTGTCACCACCAACGACCGGTTCGACGCCCGCATCGACTGGGCGCACAGCGAGAAACATACCTTCTATACGCGCGTTTCGAAGGCATGGCAGGTCAACGTCGCTCCGGTGTACTTCGGCAACAACGTGGACAGCAACTTCAGCGATCAAAACCCGCGTCATCACGTGACCATCGGTAACACGTTCATTCCAAATCCAACCCTCGTCGTCAATTTCCTGGTGGGCGCAGGACGGTGGCGCGAAGAGCAGGATTCGCCGAGCAAAGGTCTCAACGCCACGGCGATCGGCTATTCCCCGGCGGTTGCGAGTCTCTTCCAGGCCGCGACCATTCCGCAGTTCGGCTTCGACGGATACGCCACTCTTGGGAACTCCCGCTTCCTGAATTTCCCCCGCGAGACGAACAATTTTCAGTCGAATGTTACCAAAGAGCGCGGGCTGCACAGCATCAAGTTTGGCTTCATGGCGGAATCGGCGAAGCTCAACTCCACCGATCTGCGTTCCGCGGACTTCAGTTTCAATCGGGGATTGACATCGGGTCCCGTAGCGGCGCCGAACAGCACAACTTCGGGTAACAGCCTGGCCTCACTGCTGCTGGGCATAGGATCGGGCGGCAGCGCTCCTCTGCGTCCCCAACTCGCGACAAACCAGATGTACTACGCGGTGTATGCGCAGGATTCCTGGAGAATCAACAAGCGCCTTACCTTGAATTTCGGTTTGCGGTACGAAGTTCAGAAGCCGCGCACGGAGCGCTTCAACCGGTTCAACTATTTCGAGTTCACGGCCACGAATCCCGTTGGACAGCAGGTCGGCCTTCCCCTCACCGGGGGCCTTGCGTTCGTCAAAGACGGCGACCGCGGCCAGTGGATCACGGACAATCGTGATCTCGCACCGCGCGTGGGTCTCTCCTACAAGCTCCATGACAAGCTTGTGGTCCGCGCAGGATACGGAATCTATTACCTCCAGGTAGTAGGCGGCGGGACTGGTGGTACCGACGGCTATTCGACTTCCACCGCCTGGGTCAGTACTCGCGGCGGCGACGGCATCAATCCCCAGGACCGCCTCGCCAATCCATTTCCAGGCGGCTTAATCGCGCCGATCGCCAATACGCAGGGATTGCAGACGCTTCTGGGACAGAGCATCAATGCGTTTCAGCGCCCGCACCCATCCGGCTACATTCAGAACTACAGCCTGGACTTCCAGTATGAGATTGATCGCGGAACGCTGATGGAGCTGGGCTACGCGGGTAATCAGAGCCGAAAGTTGCTGCTCGGCACTGCCATAAACATGAACCAGTTGCCCGCGAATCTGCTCAGCCAGGGGGCTTCGCTGAACGATCAGGTGAACAATCCGTTTTTCGGGGTGGTCACGTCTGGCGTGCTGTCGGGACGCACGGTTCCGCGTCACCGGCTGCTGCGGCCCCATCCGCAATTCGACAGCGTGAACCTTTCCGCGGACACGCCAGGCGCAAGCGCGGGATACAATGCGCTCGTGGCCAAGGTGACCAAACGCTTTTCGGGCGGTCTCAATCTGATCTCGAGCTTCCAGTGGTCGAAAGCGATCGATAACACGAGCGAGACGCAGGGATGGGAACTTTCGGAAGGATTCCGGAATTTCCAGGATCTCGCCATCGAGCGATCAATCAGCGGCCACGATGTTCCTCGAAGCTTCGTCAACGCGTTCGTATATCAATTGCCCGTGGGGAAAGGAAAACGATTCGGTTCCGGCATGAATGCCGTCGCCGATGCGGTGATCGGCGGCTGGCAGATTTCGGGAATCATCAATATGGCCGATGGCCTGCCGCTTCAGTTCACCGCGCCGAGCAGCATCAGCATATACGGTTTCGGTGTGCAGCGCCCAAACGTGGCGAACCGGAAGGATCTGCGGTTGCCTAAACAAGGCCCGGATCTTTGGTTCAACAAGTCGGCTACTACGGCGCCGGCTCCGTTTACGGTCGGAAATCTTTCTCGCTGGGTTCCGAACATCCGCTTCGGCGCGACGCGCAACGCCGACATGTCGATCCAGAAATACTTCCGTTACAAGGAGCGTTACAGGGCCCAGTTGCGCGCGGAATTCTTCAACGCGTTTAACCGCCCGCAGTTTGGGCGCGCGGACACCAACATAGCGAGCGGTAGTTTCGGAACAGTCAGCGGTGTCACCAACTACGGCGCCCGTAACATACAACTCGGACTCAAGATTGACTTCTAGCGGGCGCTACCTGCCGTTTGTCCTGTTGTGCGGTCTGGCTTTCGCCCAGCGGGAGGACCTTGGTCAGAAATCCGACAGAGCCGCTCAGGCCATGTCGGCTGGGCGTTTCGAAGAGGCGGCAACGCTTTACAGGCAGCTGAATCTCGCGTTGCCGGGAAACGCCGGACTTCTGACGAATTTGGGACTGGCGCTGCATTCGGCGGGGAAGCACGGCGAGGCTCTTGTGCCGTTGCGCGCCGCACTGAAGCTCGATCCCAATTCCGAGCCAGCCCACATTTTTCTCGGCCTCGCTCACCTGAAACTGGGAGAACCGGCAAAGGCAATCGATCCTCTAACACGGGCGCTCATGGCGGATCCGGCCAATAAGATCGTTCTGCTTGAACTCGGTGACGCCCTGCTTTCGGCGGGCCGCGCGGAGGAAGCCGCTATCCACTTCCGAAAGCTGACCGGGCTCGATCCCAAGCACCCGAAAGCGTGGCAGGGCCTGGGACTCAGCCATCTGGCCATCTCGCGGCGAGCGTTCGAGACGCTCGAGAAGACGATGCCGGATTCCCCTTACTGGTACGTTCTGCTGGCCGATTCAAAGGCTGAGCAGGGCCAGTACCGCACGGCATTCTACCTGTACAAGAAGGCGCTCGAGGCGTCGCCTTCCATCGCTGGCGTTCATGCCGCGCTTGCCGGAATCTACAGAAAGACGGAGCACGGCGATTGGGCCGCCATCGAGGATCAGAGGGAGAAGGAATCGAGGCCAGGCCGGCCGCCGAACGTCTTTTTGAAGGCGAAGCGGCATGGCAAGTTAGCACTCGATGCCTTCGGTCATCTGGCTGCGCTGCCGCCAACGCCGGAGATACACGAACTGATGGCGTACGCGCTCCGTATTCAGAAGCGTCACAAGGAATCGGCGGAAGAGTTCGGGCGCGCGCTTGAATTGGATCCCGGAAACCGCCGCTTGAAAGAAGAGTTGGCGCGCTCGCTGTGGTTGTATCGCGACTACGACGCGGCTCGGCCTCTTCTCGAGAGGTTGAACCTCAGTTTCGAGCTTGGCGACACACTCTTGCAGTTGCAGCAACCGGAGAGTGCCATTCCACATCTTGAAACGGCTGTGAAGCGCGCTCCCGCGAGTCTGGAACCCCACGCGTCGCTCGCTCGCGCGTATGTTCGGGTGAACCGGCATGCGGACGCGGTGGAACATTTGAAGATCGCGTTGCCTTCCGACGGGGACGGAAGCCTGCACTTCCAGCTTTCGCGCGCGTACGAACGGATGGGACGCGTGGTGGAAGCGGCTCAGGCGCGTGCGAAGTATGAAGCCATCGCAGCCAGGGATCAAGCCAGGAGGCTGGCGCTCGATCAGGAACGCCAAATTACAGCGCCTTAGCTCAATTAAGAAAGAAGGTTCTGTAGAGCGTGTCCCGCTTTTTGGGAACGAAACCGGCGTCGCGGATGAGGCGCCGAAGTTCCTCTTCAGTGGCGCTGTGATGGGCGCCCGCTGCCGAGACGACATTCTCCTCGATCATGATGCTGCCCACGTCGTTGCCGCCAAAGCGCAGCCCCAACTGGCAGGTTTTCAATCCGGGCGTCACCCAGGAAGACTGGATATTGTCGATGTTGTCCAGGTAGAGGCGGGAAATCGCCAACGCTTTCAGGTACTCGACCGCCGTCGCCTCTTCCTTGACGAAACGCCCCAGCGACGTATTTTCCCGCTGGAACATCCAGGGAATAAAGGCAGTGAAACCTCCGGTGTCTTCCTGAATCCGGCGCACGATCTCAAAGTGATTCACGCGCTGCTCGATCGTTTCGCCGCAGCCGAACATCATTGTCGCAGTCGTTCGCATGCCTAGCGAGTGCGCGGTCCGGTGTACGTCGATCCATTCCTGTGAAGAGCACTTCAGCCGGCTGATCCGGTGGCGCACGTCGTCGTCCAGAATCTCCGCGCCGCCGCCCGGTATCGAATCGAGTCCGGAGTCGCGCAGGCGCGCGATTGTATCGCGCAGCGTCAGGCCGCTCACTTCGGCGATGTTCGTAATTTCGGGCGCGGAAAAACAGTGCAGATGGATCTCGAAGCGGCGCTTGATGGCGCGGAGCATGTCCTCGTACCACTCGATCTTGAGATCGGGATGCAGGCCGCCCTGCATCAGAATGCCGGTGCCGCCCAGATCGAGCGTCTCCTCGATCTTCGCAAAGATTACGTCGTGATCCAGAATGTACCCTTCCTTGTGACCCATCGGCCGGTAAAAGGCGCAGAAGCTGCAATATTCCGTGCAGAAATTCGTGTAGTTCACGTTTCGGTCGATGATGTAGGTCGCGACGCCCTCTGGATGGAGCCTGCGACGCACGGCGTCGGCGGCCATACCAATGCCGATGAGGTCGTCGGAATGAAAGAGATCGAGAGTTTCGGCGCGGCTCAGCATTAGGAACAATTATACCCGGCACAGACCACCGGGCGCCTGGAGAACCGCCGGCGCGGGCTGTCCGCTTACTTGATTTCCTTGCTCTGGGCAGTAGCCGGTTCCTGGCCGTCGTTCACCCGGACGACCAGAGTCTGGTCCGAGAAGAACGTTCGTGTACCGGTATTGTTGAACGCGACCGGGTTCGCGTTCACGGTGTAGCCGCCCGGACCTCCCTGCATGGTGAACTTGTAGCCGCTCTTGTCCCCTAGCGCCAGATCGCCGGGTATCAAGTCCGCGGCTGAGGCGTTCGGCGTCCCGCTCGCCGCCGGTCCAAGTTCCACCAGGGTGGTGGCGAAGCGTCCATATTGGGAGAAATACTGGGTCTGCGCCGCGTGAACCGTGCGCATCGTCGCGATAGCGGCCGTTTCGTAGGAGAACATTCGCGCACGGTTGAGCTTGGGCATTGCAATCGCCGCGATGATCAGGATGATCGCAATCACGATCAACAATTCAATGAGCGAGAAGCCGCGTCGTTTTCGGTTGAGCAAGGGAGCCTCGACAGTCATTATACAAAGATGACGTCGGCGGCGGTTTAGGCGTGCAATCGAAAGCTCCGGACCACGGAGTCGATTTCCCGTACCCGCCGCAGGAACTCAGGCAACAGGTCGAGGCGAAGTGCGTTCGAGCCATCGGAGAGCGCCGCCTCGGGAGCCTCATGTACTTCGACGAACAGCCCGTCGACGCCCGCGGCTACCGCCGCTCTTGCGAGCGTTTCGATGAATTGCGGTTGTCCGCCCGAAGCCCCCGCCGGCCCGTTTGCGCCTGGCAGTTGGACGCTGTGCGTGGCGTCGAAAACTACGGGCCAGCCGAACCCGCGCATTACCGAAAGCCCGCGCATGTCCACTACGAGATTGTTGTAGCCGAACGAAGATCCACGCTCCGTCAGAAGAATTTGCGAATTTCCGGTCGAGGCAACCTTGTCCGCGGCGTGACGGAAATCGTGTGGCGCTACGAACTGCCCCTTCTTCAGATTGACGATTCGTCCCGTGCGGCCGGCCTCCACCAGCATATCGGTCTGGCGGCAAAGGAACGCCGGGATCTGAAGAATGTCGGCCACTTCCGCGGCTTCGGCCGCCTGCGCGGGTTCGTGTATATCGGTGAGGATCGCATGCCCCCTCGCCTTCACCGCTGAGAGGATGCGAAGACCTTCCTTGATGCCGGGTCCGCGGTAGGCCGAGCCCGACGTGCGATTGGCCTTGTCGAACGACGCCTTGAAGATAAACGGCCCGGCAATCGAGCCGATTTCGCCCGCAAGCCACAGTGCATGCTCCGCGCTTTCTATCACGCACGGACCCGCGATCAATGCGAGCGGCGCGCCCCCGCCAAACGCAGCCCCGCGGCACTCAATCCGCAAACTGCGACGCCCCTCTTGAAGTCAGTGGCGCAAGCCGGCGGGCCCGGTGCTCGTACGCCGCTCCGACGAACGACCGGAACAGCGGGTGCGGCTTAAGCGGCTTCGACTTGAACTCCGGGTGAAACTGACATCCGAGAAACCACGGATGGTCGGCGATTTCGCAGATTTCGACGTACGTTCCATCCGGCGTCGTGCCCGTGATCCGCAAGCCGGCGGCTACCAGTGTTTCCTCGTACTCCCGGTTGAACTCAAAGCGGTGACGGTGCCGCTCGCTGATTTCCCGCACGCCGTAAGCCGCCCGGGCGAAGCTTCCTTCCGTGAGATCGCAAAGCCAGGCGCCCAGGCGCATCGTGCCGCCGAGTTCGTCGATCCCCTTCAACTCGCGGAGCTTAAAGATTACGCGATGGGGCGTCCCTGGATCGAACTCGGTCGAATCCGCGCGTTCAAGCCCGCAAACGTTGCGCGCATACTCGATGACCAGCGTCTGCATGCCGAGGCAAATCCCGAAATACGGAACCTTTCTTTCCCGGGCGAATTGAATCGCATTAATCATGCCGTCGACTCCCCGCTTTCCGAAGCCGCCTGGAACGAGGATACCGTCGAAGTCTTCGAGTTGACGCTCCCAGCCTGGACCTGTGACTCCCTCAGCCTCGATCCAGTGGATGTTCATCTTGAGGCGGTGCGCCATGGCGCCGTGTATGAGGGCCTCCTTGAGGCTCTTGTAGGAGTCCTCATACTCCACGTACTTCCCGACAAGGCCGATGTTCACTTCGTCGATCGGATGCTTCATCCGGTCGAGCATTGCGCTCCACTGACTCAAGTCGCGCGGCTCCGCGTCCATCTTCAGCAACCGGAGCAGGATCTCGTCCACGCCCTCGGCCGCGAACACGATCGGCACTTCGTACACCGACTTTACGTCCGAGGCCGTGATCACCGCCTCCACGTCCACGTCGCAGAACAGGGCGATCTTCTCCTTCATCTCCTGCGCCAGAAAACGTTCCGAACGGCAAAGCAGAATGTCCGGCTGGATGCCTATCGCGCGAAGTTCCTTGACGCTGTGCTGTGTCGGCTTCGTCTTCAATTCCTGCGCAGCCGCTATCCACGGCACGAGCGTCACGTGAACGAACACGCAGTTCTCCTTGCCCTGTTCATGACGCATCTGCCGGATCGCTTCAAGGAAGGGTAGGGACTCGATGTCGCCCACGGTCCCGCCGATCTCGACGATGACGACATCGACGTCGGTCGACAGTTTCTTGATGGCGGACTTGATCTCGTTCGTGACGTGCGGGATCACCTGTACGGTTTTTCCGAGATAATCGCCTCGGCGTTCGCGGGACAGGATCTGCTCGTAGATCCGCCCCGATGTCAGGTTGTTGTTCCGCGTGAGCTTGGCGTGGGTGAAGCGCTCGTAATGGCCGAGGTCGAGA
>SXGT01787896.1_pt1 | contig 12087 bp, 14 predicted proteins | sample 3176221 | NCBI WGS metagenome assembly SXGT01 (sample SAMN11356862, study PRJNA531348) | freshwater metagenome | isolation source: freshwater sample F1-120 | place: China: Fuxian Lake, Yuxi | collected 2017-12-25
AACTATGCGCAGAATCATGAATTACAGATCGTCTGGATAAGAATTCCGCTGTTGCTGCAGCCTGGACATTGAAAAATCGCTTCAGAATAGGCGAGTAATTTATGTGGGTATTTTTAGACTGCGGGTTTTGCAAGAGGCTCCCTTGTCACGGGGTACCACGACCAAAAACCTATGATTCATAATCAACATGAATCAATGGCTTACGAGAATTGGCCTGAAGGCTCCACAGAGAAGTCCGGCCTATACAAATCAACGACTTAAATGTGCAGGTCAACGACCCGAAAGAGCCGTAATAAGATGTGTGCAATGAAATCTGCTTATTTATTAGAAAAAATATCAAATGAAAAACCGGGTTGATCTATTGATGAGTCAGGGTCAAGAAAAATCCGTCCGGAAGATCGCACAATCCGATCTACCAAATCCGCCTTGTCCGCATGGATGTGGTACCAAGTTGTAGCCATCATGCCAAAGGCGCGATGTTCCCGCGCATATCGCGCAAAATTCCTTGTCGTAGTTTCGTTATGCCAAGTGGAACCAATAACCTTGAAACCTTCGGCTTGCATAACGGACATGGAAGGAAAGTCCTTTTGCTGGTCAAAATAATGCCAGTCGCAGATTACGATATCACGAGGAAGTTGATCGCGAAGCACCCTGCCGTAGCCAGGCATACCCCCGTGCAAGTGCTTCGGTAGCATGGAAGGAAATTCCTCGGATGTGAGCAACATATCGCCCCACATCCAGGTTGCCACCCCTTTAGATTTGAGGTAAGCATGAATCCGAAGCACGTCCTGAAGGAACAAATCCGCAGGTAACGGCCCTTCTCCAGGTTTCAACATTTTTCTGGCATGCGCCTTGTTCCAGCCCACCACCTCGTCATGACCAATGTGAATGGCAGCAGGACGAATACTGCGAATAATTTCGTCCAGCAACGGAAACACCTTTTTATATACGGCTTCCTTGCGCGGGTCATAGGTCACCGAGTTGAACAGAAGTTCAGGATGGAGCGGCTGTAAAAATAATTCCTGATGCGTCAGTAGTTTGACTTCGGGGATCACCTCTAGGCCGTTGGAACGAACATAAGCCACCCAGTCCAGCAGTTGAGCCTTGGTCCAAGTTCTTTTTTTCGGCGTCCAGGGCGCGTTATCCAGCATCACACCATCCGTCAGCATGAACTGAATTGCGTTGTAACCAGAAGCCTTGGCGGTATCGACCAAGCTGCGAGCAACCTCCATGGGTGGGCCACGCAGAACGATATGCAAAATCCGGTATTGCATCGGTGAGGCATTGCTGTTTGTCGTTATCTTGCCCTGCGCTTGCACCTCCGGAAGTACAAAAACCAGCAGCAAAACGCACAGCAATAATCTGCTCCAGCGATTGAGAATATCGAAGGCAAAGTAATCTGCCCGATTACGCGCGCGTATACTGTATATAACCATATTATTCGTGAATATATTTACAATTAATCATATGAGTTTATTGCAAAAGTCGGATGAAATTCATAGATCCGTCGTATTGGACGCTACAAGGCGCCACCCAACGTCAGACATACAATGTCGCACTATGGGGCCCAGAAGTGCCTTGGTGGGTATTTGGATATTCACAGACATCTGGCCCGATTCAATAAACTTCATGCATTTCGACAGGTTAATTGTGTAAGTTCAAATTTGTTGCCCATTATTTAGGCATTTTCCAGGGAAATAGTTTTGCAAGAGGCTCATCAGAATACCTTTTCACAGAGAACAATTAAAAAAGGCACTTATCATATGCTTCCAACATCTCTTGTACCCACCTGTCTGGCTGGCGAGCCAACCATGATCGCCCCTGCTGGCACATCTTGAGTAATTACCGAGTTAGCCCCAATGACAGCCCAATCCCCAATAATCACGGGCTTCGCAATTACTGCATTGGCCCCGATAAATACATAATCCCCAATAACAACCTCACCATCATAAAAACGAAATGGCCAGGCAGGCGTCGGGATATGCTTCGTATCAAAATAATGAGTAAGTATTTTTACGCCACTTGTCACCATCGCCCCCTTGCCCACCGTTATCAAATCAGGCCGGGCATCATCAAAATAAACATTTTCACCGATAAATGCCGATTTTTCGTCAATAAAATTGACGCCAAGCAATCTATACAATTTATTCCGAATAAAAGATGGCACAAGCGGCAAGCGCGCAATAGACTGAAAAATCTTTCCCAGAATACGCTTAAGCGAAAAAATTCGGGTTGACATTATCGCAGTCATTTAATCACTCTCCCGCAGCATCAATCAAAAAAATCCAATATTCAAGCCGGTTCATCATAATTCAAAATTGGCCGGAGCTACGTCGCTGCCCACATACCCACTCCCAAGTCTCCCGCAACCCATCTTCCAATCTGATTTCCGGCCCCCAACCTGTAGCTTGTCTCACCTTGCCGATATCCAACACTACGCGCGGCACATCGAAGACACGTCCAGGTTTACGAATTGGCTCGACAGTCTCACCAATTACTTCATTGATTGCGGTGATAATTTCGGCAATAGAATAGCCTTGCCCACTACCCGCATTGAAATATCCGGTGACCCCTTTACTCGCTACTGTTATGCATAAGCGTGCCAAGTCGCGGACATGGATAAAATCCCGCACGATGCTGCCATCGCCCCATAGTTGGATCGGTTCGCCCTGCGCAATTTTCCACAGGAAAGTGCCGATTACCCCCTGTACGCCACCGTGCCCCTGTCGCGGGCCATAAGGATTGGAGGCGCGAAGAATAACCGGCTTCAGACCATGTAACCGCGCTTCCATAGACAGGTAGTTTTCGATCGCCACCTTGACGATACCGTAAGAGGAAATGGGACGAAGGGGGTGTTCCTCTGGCACTGGATCACATTCCGGGATGCCGTACACCGTGCCACCAGAGGATAGATAAACCAGACTGCGCACACCCATCGTACGCATCAGTTCCAGCAGACGCACAGTATTGATCAAATTTCCTTGAATATCGCCAATCGGATCAAGGTTTGAAGTACCAGGTACGGTGGTGCTGATGAGATGAAAAACGGTATCGACATCCGCTAGCGCTTCCGCGAGTGCGGAAGAATCGCCCCAGTCGCCTTGCACGATGTCGATACCGGGCAAGGGTGGGCGATAACGTTCCGGCAAACGGTCAAACACCCGCACACGCGCCCCTTCCGCAAGAAGCGCATCGACGAGATGGGTGCCGATAAAACCGTTGCCGCCCAAGACCAGCGCTCTCATTTCAGAACCCTCTTGTAAATACGGGACAGTCTTTGATAGATGGCCGTATCATTGAATTCACGTCCGACGTAGTCCCGAGCCGCCGCACCCATCGCGGCTATTTCCACGTCGGGCATGGCTAGAACCTGTCTCATCCTGTCCGCTAGTTCCGCTACGTCAGTTGCCTCGTAAGTCCAGCCATGAGGCCCGGCCCCGACAAGTTCAGGTATGCCGCCACGCTGCGAGCCGATCACGGGCTTGGATGCAGCAAAGGCCTGAAAAATCACATAAGGAAAGTTCTCATGCCAGAGAGAGGGCACCACGACGGCACGGGCATCTAACAGCCAGCGAGCCAGATCATCGCCCCAGGCCGGACCCACCACTCTCACATTCACTAGCGAACTAGCCTGCTCTTCCAGTTTCTCACGATCTGGCCCATCCCCGACGATCACTACTGGCACATCCGGTGTCAAGCGCGCAGCCTCAAGCAGGATATCCACTCCCTTCTCGCCAATCAACCTTCCGAAATAGAGTATGTATTGCCCGACGTTAGCCGGCACATGGTATTTGGCAGCATCAAAAGGATTGGGGAGATAGTCTATATCGACATTTCCCTTGCCCCAGAATTCCTCTGTCTTCTTTGCCATGAATTCGCTGGCGAATAAGAAACAGGAAACATTCTTGCGCCAAATGTCAAGCCAGTGGTGAACATAAGCTTCTGCCATGCTTGCAGCACTGATAACCAGGGAATCGTGACAACAACGGTTCACCAGCGCACGGTAAAAATGACCACCCTTGCATTCTTCACAAATCTGTCCGTGGTGATAAAGCTTGTAGTTGGGGCAGATATGTTTATAGTCGTTACAACTTAGAACGACCGGCACACCGGCCTGCCGTGCCGCATCGAGAATCGCAGGGGTAAGCCGCACATATATGGCAAATGCATGAATCAGGTCTGGTTTGAAGTCATGAATTAAACGAGCCAGGCTGTCCCGCGCTTCTCTGTTGTAGATGATGCGCGGCATGCGGACAGCGCGTGTCAGCAAATTACCCTGGCGATATTCCGCTGCGTGTGGAAAATACTTGGCAGAAGGCACGTCAAGTCCGGGTTCATGACAAGTGAATTTCTGAACCAAATGTCCATTACATTCAAGAACACGGGCCACCTCATGAAAAAATACCTCGGCCCCACCTTGAACAGAATAATTGTTGTGGATCAGTATTATCCGCAAAATTGCCGCCCCTTTTCAGAATCAATATGAGCTTTCTTTGAATTCGGTTTGGCCACACCTTTCAAACCATGCATGTACCCGAAATAGACCCCAGCCATAATATAAAAATATACGTTATTACCCGGCATGGAGACAAACAATTTCATAATAACGAAACCAACAATAAATGAAAGCAATACGGCACCTAACCTTCTTGACACAGTATTATTTGTCAATCTAATATATTTTATTACTTTACGATAGAAAACAAATAACGCAGATAAAAAAAGAAATAAAGCAAATACCCCCCCTTCCAACAACAAGCGCAAATAATAATTGTCAAGTTTGCTCAACTCGTCCAGTTCCTGAGCAAAATTCTGACGAAAACCGATACCCATATAATTACTCTTGACCAACTCAGCTCCAACTTCAAAAAACTGTCTGGCGCGTGACAAAGAACTTCGCTCTGAGTCATCATATCGAAAAAAATCCCCTTGCTCTGCCAGACCACCTAATGTGTAAATAATATCGAATGCCTGCACGAGAGCAAACGCAAAGATTACGGCAAAAATAAATTGCATCAAAAACCTTGTCATTACGGTCATGCGCCACCAGTAATGGACCATCGTAAAGACGAACACTGACGCAGACCCGGCAATAAGCGCAGAACGAGCACCGGACCCGAATGCGAGAAACAGCGAGGCAGCAATTCCAGCCAACGAGAGCAGTTTGTATTTCCCTTTGAATACAAAAAAACCGTAAAGCGAGAGCGGCAATGCATACACCGCCAATTCCGCCAGGGACAATGGGTTATCGAAAAATACTTGCAGGCGGTAAACCCCATCCCGTGTACTCCCGACTAGCGCACTGTCAGTGGCTTTAACGGTGACTGTATAGAAATTAGAAAGCAATGGCCTTGAGAGTGTCAATTCGTACACGCCAAGCAGGCCAGAGACGACAACGGATGCAATGATGGCCAGAAACACATTATGCAGTTGCTGCTTGGAATTTATGTAGCAAGCCACAAAGAGAAAAATGCCGATCGAAAGTATCGCGTCATCCAGAACATAAAATAAATATTTATTCCCGCCATTTGAAATGGTGACCGTGAATTTAACCAAAACAAGCAAAGCCACAATCGCAAATAAGACATTGTGACCAATCAGGCCGGAAACTCTAGAACGCACGCTGCCCTTTATCACACTTGCAACAAAAAGATAGAGAATAAATAAGATGCTGGCAACACGCTGAAAAGTTAACGCCAACCCCTCTCCCCCGAGGGAAATCGCAGCGGTCCTTGGTGAGAACGCCAGCAAGAAAATAAATAGAAGTAATGCCCACCTGAGTTTGTAAACACTCAGAAGCGCCAAGGCGAATATCTGTGTCAAGGCAATCATGGCACTGTCATCAATCGTTAAGAATTATTATCCAGCCGAAATACATCCTGGCTTACGGACAATTCGCCATGGATCAATATTCGCGTTTTCTCTGACACAATGACATCGTCAGCTCGAATGGGCGCTCCAAATATCAATTTCTTGATAATATTATTGACCGGCCGAATCCAACGCCTCATCTCCGGCGATGGATTCAACGCATACGATATCTTTGCCAGTAGATTATAATATCCATTTCGCACAAACCCATTCCCGGCTTTCAAGGAAATGTTACTTGGATAAAAGGCGTAGTCCTTGAAATAACTGCCATCAATTCCAACAAATTGGCAAACCCGGTTCATAGCCATCTCCGGTCGTTCCGTCAACTCCTCAAAGTCAAGCACCAGACACCTGTCACCAAATTCCGCTTGGAATGCAGGCAAATACTTATCCAGTCGGCACTGCTCGAGTGCGTGCATATGAATTGGCGTTGTTTCGCTGATTTTCAAGCCTATTTGAGACTCAATGTAACCTTCAAATTCAATTCCCGAATCAATCATACCTCTTGCTTTGGCAAACTTGTACCACGAGACAAGGCGCTCAATTGGTTTCCGGATAATAAAAATTATTTTTGCACGCGGCAACAGATTGGCAATCTTTACCGCCGATTTGCTATATAGATAGTCGGGCGTGGCTTCAAGCAATGTCTTTTCGAGAGAAAACTCCGGAAACAACTTTAGATAATCCTGCAAATTATCCCCATCGAATCTAATTGAGCTACCGAGTGGGTAGTCTGCATCCAGGAAAAAACGAGACTCTTTCAATCTGGATGGCACCATCTCAGGATGCCCCGAGAGCCAGTCAAAAAGCGAAGTTGTACCTGCTTTGGGTTGCCCGCCGATAATCAAGTAATTCAATGTTTCCGCACGTCCTGCCATATTTAAAACTCCATTCAACTAGCTTTGCTTTTCTGGAACGGAAAAATGCTGTCTATTGGTTGTATTTATAAAAAATCTATTACGCAACAGCACTGCATACAAATACACTTCTGCCATCAGTTTTCGAATGCGCGACCGAATTGATTTATTTAATACAAACCCATCCACAACATCATAATCCATCATTTCAAGTTCTTTGTGTACATATCCGCATATTTCCGACACAAAGGCAGACTCGCTCTTTTTCTTCCACCTAAATACACTCGCGGGGTTCAGAGCTGACCGTGATTCAGTCTTCCAGCCGCTTTCCCAAGCCGGGACAATCGTTTCGGCTCGATTATCTGACAACATTTTTGCCTCAAACGATAAATTCAAAAATCCGCATAGTTTAGATAAAGTATCTTCCGGCTTGCTCAGCAAATCCTCATACCTTACGATCTCCACTCTCTCGCCAAATTCCTTTTTAAGATAACCTGCTCTTCTCACGCACCACGCCCAGTAAACTGCATGCCTCGCTGGATTTGAGTGGGTCCATGACACTTTCATCAGTGATTCCACTGCATCACGCGCGTCCCGGACTATACAAATCATTTTTGCATTTGGAAACCACTCCATTATCTCTTTAGCAAAAACAATATGAGCAGGAGTCTTTTCAACAATCAGCTTTTTTCCGCTATTTTCCCTACATAGTTCAAGAAACGCTTGTAGCAATGCAGCCGAGTCTCGGTGATCAACCTGCTTGTTCCTGCAATATATCAAATACTGTCCTTCTGTTACTCCAGTATCCTGTAGCCTCACATTTAAATAAATAAACTTTATTTTTTCTTCCAGACTACTGTTTGCCAGCCATCTCTGAATAGGGTTACCACCATACAGGCTACTTCGTACAAAATGAGTTTCCGGCAACGCTGCAATCATCGAATGCTCACCCAAGATCGACGTCAATAAGGTACTTCCTGATCTGGGGTGGCCGATTATGAATATCGGCGCGAAATCTTGATTGCCCGGCATTACCTGATTATTCATTTTTTGCTTGCCTGATATATATATTGACATTGATTAATTACGCAATTTTACTTCTTCAAACTGCGAGGGATTAGCGGCAACGCCATGATCCCCATATCCCGCCAAACGAATCGCACTCGCAGCAGGTTAACGATGGCCAACGATGCCGCAGCTGCCGTGGAAGCTCCAATTCCCCCCAGCCAGGGTATAAGGGCCACAGACAGCAAGACACAAATTGCCAGGGCTACAAAATTCGCCCTTAGGTAGCTTTTTTCCCTTCCCGTCATCATTAGTAAAAATCCGACGGAGCCAGTCATCACATTTACCAACTGGCCAAGTGCCATGATCACCAACATCAACCAGGCACCGGTGAACTCAGCGCCAAATAGACTCATTACCCAGTGTGGCGCGAGAAGGAAGATCAGAATGACTGGAAGTGCCATCATGGTCAGCAATAAGGCGCTGTGGCGAGTCACCCTACCAAGGCCTTCCATGTCTCCCTGTCGATACAAGGTGGCCATCTTGGGCGCAATGATGCTGTTGGCTGCGATCAACACCAGTCCTACCAACATCGCGGCGCGATTCGCTGCGCTGAAAAGACCCACTTCACTGCTACTGGCCCAGACTCCCAGAAGCAGGACCGGCAACGCCATGGTAAGTTGTTGAATCAACATTGCACCCAGCAATGGATAACTACTCTTCATCAGATCACGCACCTCAAACACTGGAGATGTGAACCGATGTAAGGCTGTGCTTTTTCTCCATCTCAGAATTCCGTATAGAAGTGCTACCGTCACGCCCAAAACGTAAGCCATCACCGCTCCACTGACACCAAATACCGGGATGAGCAGAAATACCAGCGCGAACGAGCTAAACGGCACCAGAACACTCTGGATCATCATACTGTCGGCGACATTTCGCAGACCTTGTAGCGCACTTGCCAAAATCGTCATCCAGGCCAAAGGTACAACGGCTAGCGCCATATAGCGCAAGGGTTGTGCGAGCTCAGGTTCGCTGAACAACAGGTTTGCGATCGGCTCAGCCAAAATAGCCAGGATCAAAGAAAGCAGTATGGACGTCGCCAGCGTTAGCCGTGTAGCGTGACGCACAACGCCCTTCACCGCGCCCCAAGCTTGTTCGCTGGCATTTGCGGCGACATATCGTGTCACGCTGTTATCCGTCCCCAATCGGCCAACTACGGACACAAGCGTAATGATGGTCAGTGCAAGAAAGTACAAACCCGCTCCACTGGCTCCAAGCAAACGCGCCAAGGTGATATGAAATCCAAACGCAAGCCCGGCTCCTGTCATTTTCAAGAGGAATGCGAGAGCTCCCTTACTTAGTATTTCTTTCATGTGCCCATCGAGAGCACGACTTATTGTTTTCTTAGTTATTTTCATTGGTCTGTTGTTGGAGCCAAGGGCTTGATCACGCGAGGAAAAGGTTCCAGGCTCGATTTACGGTGCAGTAGCCTGCTAGTGCATTAATTAGTGGCACGAACTTCGATTTTGGGAATTGCGCCACTAATGGGCCGTTGCCTGGCATATGCAGCTTCTGGGCTGCCGTGATGGGTTGTGATGTTGGGGGGTCATCGAATTTCCAGCAAACCCAGGCGACTTGCGTAGCGCCGTACTTGTAGCTCGGTTTCGATCAGTTCATGGCTCGCCTGCATGGCATGGTTGAGAGCGCTGGCGAATTCTTCTGGATCGGTGATGTATTCATGCACGAGACGATTGCGGAGTTTTCTCCATTCCATCCACAAGTCGGCGCTGTTGATCCACTCAAGACGTTCCGCGTGGGCGAGGAGTTCGACCGGCGCGGCCGGGCGTAATCCGACGAGCGAGGCCATTCTGGGTAGAAGTTTGTCACCCAGGGTATCTTGCAGCCGACCAAAGCGGGATGAAAACGCTTCCACTCGTTCCGCAAGTTCCAGGTTGTCTTCAAGTGCTGTAACCCAGACTGCGTCGATTTTCTCGGTGAGCAGGCGTTGCCGCGTCTGTTCGAGATGCCGGGCTTCTTTCGCGACGATCTCGGCGGTTAAACGAAAGGCTTCAAGTTGATCCGGCGCGTAGGGGATGTTCATATCGGGACACCGGTGCGTTTGGCGATTTCATGGATAGGTTGGCTTGTGGTTGCCTGATCCTTGAGCACGATGTCGACGGGTAATCCCTGGAAGCTGCGTTCCAGCCGCGCCGCCAGGCGGGCGGCCAGGAGTACACGGTCGTTCAGTGTACGGTCCACTTCTACCAGCAGGTCGATGTCGCCACCACGGTGTTGATCATTGGTTCGCGAGCCAAACAGCCAGATATCCGCATCCGCGCCGATGATGTCGGCGGTGAGTTGGCGGATAAGGCGCTGCTGTTCGTGCGTCAGTCGCATGGCTTCTGGTTGGCTGGCAGTTTTCAGTGGCTCTTGAAGACGTCTTCCAGCGTCGTGGCATCGAGGATGTTTTCCACCCATTGTTCGAGTTGTTCGAGCGAAGCGGCACTTAGGCGGGCTTGGGTTTCGGCGCCGAGGGAGCCGAAACGCTTGCTGATTAGCCGTGCGAGTGCGTTGGCTTCGAACAATTGTTCTCCTTGCTGGATGCCTTTTTCGAGGCACTGCTGATGGCCTTGCTGGATGCCTTGCTGGATGCCGCGCTCGGTGGCGAGGCGTTCGATGCTGGTGACGTAGCGCATTTTGCTTTCTCCTTCTATCTGTTCGATATCTTGCCACAGTCTTTGTTCAAGGCCGTTTGGTAGCAGCATCATCCAATCGAGCACGGCGAAGAGGTCGAGTATGCGTTGGCGGGTCCAGCCATGCCGGTAGAGCAGCCTGACCAGCAGACGTTTGGCTTGGTAGCGGGTTTCCGGGTCGTTTCGGGTCTGGCGCGTGCGCTGGTGGGCAATGGTGATAAGCGCGAAGGGGTTGGTTTCGGCTTCAAGGTTGTCGATCTGGGCAGCGAGTTCGTTGAGCTTGGCTACCGGGAAGTTCAGGTGATGTCGGCAGCCGAGGGCTTCATAGCCGTAGTGGTCCGGTTTCCAGCCGTCTTCGTCATCGGCCAGGACGGCCAGGCTGGCGATGGGGGTGGCGTAGCGGTCATAGAGCCGGTAGTTGTGGGTGAACATGCGTTGCGCGAAGTCGGCGTCGCGGCTGCCTTGGACTTCGATATGGATCTATATCCAGCTTGCTTGACCATTGTTGAGGATGACTTGAACCAGTGCGTCTGCGTGGCGTTTGCCGAGTTCGGCATCGCGCACGACTTGGCGCAGTTCGGTGTTCTTGAATTCGTGGCCGCTGGCCCAGTCGATCTAGCTATGGGCGGCGGGGAAGTAGTAGGCCATGAATTCGGGAAACGCATGTTCGAGCACCTCTTTCCACGGGCTGTCGTATTCGTCGTTGGGCGAGTTTGGTTCGCATGGGCGGTGGCAATCTATTGTTATTTCGCTGCGCTCGGAGCGTGGCTGCTGGATTGCCGCGTCGGCTTTCGCCTCCTCGCAATGACGGGGGGGTTGGTTGTCATTGCGAGCGACAGCGCGGCAATCCAGTGCGTAGGGTGTGCGGTGGCGGTGACGGATTCAATCTGATTAATCAATTCAGTAATATTTCGCCATCAACTACTTTGTATTTTCCTGTGGTGTATGCGTACAGAACATCAGGGCAAATATCAGCGCCGTTTGGCCAGACGATGGTACCGAGTTCCTGATCAACTTTGACTTGTTGAAAATACGCTGCTTCCAATAGTGGTTCGAACACGCCACTGTAATTACGCAGTATTTGATCCATCTCTACTTTACCGTGCACGCCATCTTCGAAAGTCAATTCCAGTTGGCGGTTCGGCAATGCATGAACATCTGTGACATCTATCAGAAACATGGTTCACTCCAAAGGCTCAATACGTTTCAGTTCAGCACTTTGTCTTGCAAGTTCCCAGTCAGCCATGAGTTCATCTTGATGGCGACTGGCCCATTCCATGACTAGCCCCATGGCCCTTGGAGGCAATTTTCCCGCAAGCACGGATAACGTCTGGATTGCAATTTCAATTTTGAATTCACCATAGCGCGCATGAAAGTGGGGTGGGTTATGTTCGTTATAAAACATGGCGATGATGATGCCGAGAAATCGGCTAATTTCAGGCATGGTTATTTCTCGACGGATAATCGGCATAAGCATGGGCCAAACCGTGTTCCAACCCGACCTTGGCTTGCCAGCCCAGGTCGCGCAGTCTGCTGACATCCATCAACTTTCTGGGTGCGCCATCCGGTTTTGTGGGGTCGAATTCGATGCGGCCTTGGTAGCCGATGACTTTGCTCATGGTTTCGGCCAGTTGCCGAATGGTGATGTCTTCGCCGGT
>SXGT01137835.1_pt1 | contig 12085 bp, 9 predicted proteins | sample 3176221 | NCBI WGS metagenome assembly SXGT01 (sample SAMN11356862, study PRJNA531348) | freshwater metagenome | isolation source: freshwater sample F1-120 | place: China: Fuxian Lake, Yuxi | collected 2017-12-25
GATGAACCGGCTCAACGTCGAGTTCGCGGCCTTCAGCGCCGGGGCGGCCCTGCCGTTCATCGGCGTGATCGACGTCGGCGTCAGCTCGTCGGGGTTCATCGAGCTGCTGCGCAACGCCTTGCCGCCCGAGCGGCGGCACGAGGCGTTCTACGTGCGGCCGCTGAACCACCCCGATTACGCGGTCAACCCGTTCGATCTCGGGCTCGGCCGACGGCTGCCGCTCGATCGCGAGCGCACCTTCATCGAGAACTTCCTGGCGACGCTCCTCAACGTGTCGTCACCGGAGGCCGCGCTCCTGATCCCGCGTCTCATCACCCGGGTGTTCCAGATCAAGAGCGACCTGCAATTCTCGTCCTCGCCGTCGATCTACCAGCCCAACGTCGATCCCGAGATAGACCGGCTGCTGTCCGATCATCGGATTCCGGTCGGGAACAAGGTCCAGTGGTGGCGTCTCGTCGACGCGTTCGTCGAGCGCCGGCTCTACACGGCGGCCCAGCGGGCGCAGCGCTACGCCACGCCGATCCTGGAGGATCTCGCCCGGGTGCTCGGCGAGCCGATCATGGCTCAAGACTTCACGCCCGAGTTGATCCGCCAGGCCCAGCGCGCGCTGGAGAGCGCGATCGAGAAGTACCCGATCTTCGCCCGGCCGACCCGCCTCGATGTCGGCGAGGCGCGGGTGGTGTCGATCGACGTGCAGGACGTGGCCCTGCGCCACAAGTCGCCGGAGGCCGAGCGCAACAACGCGCTCATGTTCCTGATCTCCCGGCACATCTACCTGTCGAAGATCTCCGGCTTCGCCGAGGAAATCCCGAAAATGGATCTGCCCTCGGACGAGGCCCTGCGAGCGGAATACGTCCGCTACTGGGAGGCGCGCTACCACGAGATCGCCGAGACGCCCAAGCGCCTGTGCATGGACGAGTATCACCTGACCGGCGGCGTCGAGACCATCGCCAAGCAGGTGAAGAGCGACGCCCGCGAGGGCCGCAAATGGGGCCTCGAGCTGATCCTGGTCTCGCAGTTGCTCGCCGACTTCGACACGCTGGCCGACATGGCCTCGACGGTCATGGTGCTCAACGCCGACTCCAACGAGATCCGCGAGGAGGCGCGCCGCGTCTTCGGTTTCGATCTGGCGGTGAAGAGCGCGCTGGAGCGCCAGGTCCACGGCCCGCAGGGCCGGCGGGGTGCCAACCTTCTGACGCGGTTCAAGCTGCGCGAGGAAGAGCGCTGGATCGTCCTGAACAATTCGCTCGGCCCCCGGATGCTGTGGGCCCTGACCACCAAGGCGGAGGACCGCCTGGTGCGAGACGAGCTGTACCGCCGCATGGCGGTCAACGATGCGCTGCGCATCCTGGCAACCCGCTTTCCCGATGGCACCGCCATCGAGGCGTGGGGCCGGGTGGCCGCGCTGGCGCGGTTCGGAGAGGACCGGATCGCCAAGACGATCGTCGATCAAGTCCTGGGGGAGATCATGAGCGAAGCTCGGCCTCCGATCGACCGATCCAGAACCGCAGCATGACCATGGAGGCTCCTGTGCAAATCAAGGATATGCAGTACCGCGTCCTCGCGAGTGTGACGATGTTCGGCCTGGGCGTACTGCCGGCCTGGGCTCAAAATACCACCGGCGATCCGACGGCACCGCTCGATATCCTCAAGACGGCCCGGCAGAAGGCGTCCAGCTCGGCGCTCAACGCCAGCAGCATCGCGACCGGCGGCAACAACGCCGGCATCGTGTTCACGATCCTGTTCGCGGTGGTCGGCATTGCCTTGGCCGGCATCTCGGGGGTGAAGCTCTACAAGTCCTCGCAGGACGACAACGCCCGCGAGGATGCCGGCCGGTCCCTGGTCGGGCTCGTCGTCGGCTCGGGCATCACCATCCTCGGCGTCATCATCGGCGTGATCACCACCTACATGACCGGCAGCGGCACCTGAAAATTGACGCTGGGCAGGTCTCACGGGTCTGCCCAGCGCCCAAATTGACACCAGAAATTACAACATCAATTTCTCTTTGGCTCTGGGCAGTGATTATAAATTGTCCGCTTCATTACGAATGATGTGCTCGACCTGACATCAAGATGCACAACCGTAATTGATCTATCAGGATCCCTTTCAATATCAGCCGTTATCGGCCGATCTACCCCCTGCGCCTCAATGCACACAAACTTGTAATTGCCAATTTTATCTAGCTTATGCGTTTTGCATTGCTCATAGTGCCCCGAGATATTCGATCCATCAAAATACATCGCACCAGCACCTCCGATACCGCTACATCCAACATCATCAGGAAGATAATACCCTTTCTGAAGGAAGGAAATATCTTTAGAAACTGCCACAAAAGGAAAAACAATAAGAATTGGTGTTATATATTTGACCAGACCGAAAGCACGCACGTGCAACTCCAGGGCTCAATAGCTCGTCACGACCGACTGCAAGGTCGGATCGACATGGCGAAGCCATGCATAATCCGGAAAGAACAGCCGGCCCGCCGGCAGGGCAAGGCTCGCCAGTCGGGTGACAGCGTCGTCCAGCGTGGCGGCGCCTTCGACTAGATCGTGGACCCGATCGAGCATATCGATGTCCCGGCCGGCTTGATCCGAAATTGCCAACACCATGAGGCTCCGCAGGTCGGCCTGGGTCGCTGTAAGCGGCGGGGCGGCTGGATCCGCGGCGAAGCGGTCCGAAGCCGTCCAGGCGGCCTTCAGCACGGCGGCGTGAGCCTTCCGGTCCTTGAGCGGGGCCGCCGCGTCGATCGTGAGGAACAGGACGGCCGCCAATTGCCAGGGCACCGATTCCGCAACGCCCTCCACCGCCCGCGCGTCGCGCAGGTCGCGCAGCCCCGCGAACGGGTTGGCGACGATGACGGCGTCCCGCGCGGGAGCATCGGCCTCGTCCGCGCCTGAGGGCGACCGAACCCGGCAGAGCGGCGGCGCGAACTTCGCCAGGATGACCTCCTGCGAGAACCCTGGAGCGGGTGCCGTGATGAGGACCTCGATGTGCTCGCGGCTGCGCTTGCGCCAAGCCAGATAGCCCAGAAGCGCGGTGAGCCCTGTCGCCACAAGGCCGAAGCCGACCGACGACTTGTAGATCGAGACGAAGGCGAAGGGCTGCCCGGCCGGCATGGTCATGAAGTACTGGCCCCAGCCGGTGAACCGCCACAGGGTGGCGGTCTCGGCGAGGCGCATGCCGGCATAGACCTGCCCGAGGATCGGCGAGAAGGTCCACCAGAGCAGACCCAGCATGGTCATGGTGGCCAAGCCGATGGCGCCGAGGGCGACGATCCGGCCGGGGCTGACGGTCGTGATCGGCTCGCGGAACAGGGGCGTCATGCCGAGCGTCCCAGGGACGGCTCGTCTCGGCCGAGCGTCTGCTGCTGGGCAAGGCTCGTCTGCAGCTTGTCGTCGGCGACCACAGCCTTGAGCAGCGGCTTCAGAACCGCGCGGATCTCCTCCAGGCTCTGGCCCTGAGGGAGCAGCTTCCTGGCTTCACCGGACAAGCCTTCGATCAGCACGGCCGACCCTTCGCGCCCGAAGCGGTCGATCAAGCTCCGGTCGATCTGGCGCACTTCCTGGGCCAACCGGGGATCCGCGGCGATCTCCTGCGGCGAGCGCGTCTTCAGGGCCTCGGCGAGCGCTTCGCTCGGCCCCGGGATCTCGATGGCGTTGCGGCCGACCTCCTCCGGTCGCTGGTCGTTCAGGGCCAGGAGGCTCGCCGGGATCAGGACCCGGCCGACGATCTGGGAGCGCACGGCGTCCTCGCGCGGCTGTTCCCTCTCGGGGCGTCGGCCTTCGGGCAGCACCCGGACGTCGACGCGGTCGTTGTTGCGCGGCATCGTGTGGAAGGCGCTCAGCGGCACGGCCGAGACCTGCCGGGAGTCACGGATCAGGGCATGATGAGAGCTCGTGGCGATCACCTGCCCGCGGACCTGGGCGCCCGGCTCGGGCAGGACGATGCGCGGCGCGCCCATCAGGCGCAGCGCCTCAACCGCGTCGGCCGACAGGCGCCCGAGCACCGGATGCGCCCGCATCTCCTCCGAGTAGCGCGCGTTCTGGATCGTCTCGGCTAGCGGCCGGATCTTGCCGCGGGTGGCGAGGACGAGGGCGTCGCGGGTCTCGCTCGGCACCCGGTTGATGAGGCCTTGGTCGAGCGGCTGGCGGTGGTGGCGAGCGTGCTGCTCCATGAAGGCGAGCAGGGTCCGGGTGTTGCCCTCCCGGAACGGGTGGGCCTGCCACAGGGCGGAGAAAGCCTGGGCGTAGGCGACCGTCGGCCGGTCCTGCTTCAAGTCGCCCGGGGGCTGGCGCAGGCGATCCAACGCCGACCGGGCATGGCTCTCGATCGCCGCCGGCGGACTGTAGGCCACGCTCTTGCCCTGGAGCACGATCTCGGGCTTCCACAGATCGATCGTGCGGGTCTCGCCCGCCCACGGGTAGATCTCACCGAACAGCCGCTTGTGGATCGCGGCGTAGTGCGCCAGGTCGAAGTTTCCGAGCACCGGCTCCTTCTGCATCTGGATCATCGCTCGGAACGAGACGATCTGCTCGCGCTCGGCCAGGGCCTGCGGATCGCGGATGTCGGCGGTGTTCCGCAGGACGTCGGTGCCCTCGTAGACGTAGGGATCGGCGCTCATGCCGCCTCTCCCCGGCCGAGGGCCCGCCGGGCATCGAGCGCCGCGAACACCTCCTCCTGGGTGACGAGGCCGGCTTCGGTCAGCAGGGCACCCAGTTGCACCCGCACGCTCATCTCGTTGCCCGAGCCGCGCATGATCGCCGCGGCCTGCTCGGCCTCGTAGGTCATCAGCGCCATGAGGTACGGGGCCAGTTCGGCCTCGTCGACGCCCGAGGCGATGGCCTCGAGCAGGGTCACGGCTTCCTCGCGCTGGGTCACCAGCGACGGCAGATCACGAAAGCTCATGGTGTCGTCCCCTTCGGTCGGCCCGGCCGGCACCGGGCAAGTCTCTCGATCCCGTCCCCTGACGGCCCTGTCCTCGACTGCGCTCTATCTCCTACCCTTACCCATTGCACCAACGTCGCCAATGCAATCGCCGCAGCCCCGGCATCACAGCGACAGCCCGAGATCGGGGCCCTGCTCCAGGTCCCGCTCCTGCGCCCGGCTCATGAAGCGCTCGCGGAACAGCGAACCGTCCTTGACGTAGGAGGCGACGTAGCCCCCGCCGCTCAGGATCTCGCGCTCGTCCTTGTCGAGCCATTGCCCTGGGCCGAGGCCGCGTTCCGCGTCATGGCCGATCGATCCGTTCGCACCGAACCGACGCCCGACGGCCTCGGCGAAGGCCAGGACCTCGGCCCGCAGCTCGGGGGTGGCCACCGCCTCCGCCACGGCCTCGTCGAGGGCTTTCGTCGCCGGCGTGCGGCCGACCTTCGCCAAGGCCGCCGCCGCGGCCGGGCTCAAGCCTGGCACCTCGATCGTCAGCCGCTGGCGGTACTCGACCTCGGCGCTGCGACCTGACTCCGCCAACCCCTCGAAGGCGTGTTTGAGCTTGATGGCCTCAGCCTTGGCCTGCTCGAACGCGGTCTCGGCGAAGGCCCGCTCCTCCTTCTCCTGTTTCGGCACGAACCAGCCCTTGCGGCCGCGCAGGCCGCCATGGGCGTCCGGATCGGACAGGAGGGCACCGATCCGTTCCCGATAGACAGAATTTCGCTGTCGAAGCTCGGCGAGGATCGCGGCATAGACCGGCCCCGAATTGTTGAGCGCGGAGCGCAGGCGGCGCTGAAGCGAGTCCATTTCAGGCTTCAGATCCCGCGCAGGATCGACGCGGGCATAAAGGGCGGCCTTGAGGCCGTTGGCGCCGAGATCGACGGCGGCGAGGAACGGCGCGAGCGGCGCTTTCGGCTCGGGAGGAGCCGCGGGCTCCGCCGCCGGAACAACCGCGGCCGAGGGCTTCGCGCCGGCGGCCTGAACCATGTCGGTCGCGGCCATCCCGTGGCGCGCGACGACCGCGCCCCACGCCGCCGACAGGCGCGTGGCAAGGCCGTGCAGGCGGTGCAACCGGGCCTGGGCCTTGCGCACCATGACACGCGCCCGGCGGACCAGGGCGGGGGCGAGCGCGGCGTGGCCGTTGAGGCTGCGACGCTCGGCGAAGGCCGAGGCGAGGGCGCGAAGATCCTGTGGCCGAACCCTGTCGGCGATCTCGGTTTCCGCCCGCTCCAACCGCGCCAAGGCGGCGTCGAGCGCGGCCAGGGCCGGGGAGGGCGACGGATCGGTCGGATCGGCCTGGACCGGAGCCTGAGCCGCTTCGGAAGCCGGATCGTCCGGGATCGGGGCATCCGCCTCGAGCCGCCCGGCCAGGGCGGTGAGATCGCGGGCGATCCGCCCCGGATCGAGCGTGGACAGCTCCACGGCTGCCTCGCGGAAGGCCGCCTCGCCGGCGAAGTCGAGGGTCGAGGCCTTCGCCCCATCCCGCCCGAGCCGCCACTCCATTCCGGCGAGCGCCGCCGTATTGAGGGCCGCCGCGGATGGATCACGCTCGAGCTTGGCCCGGCGCCCCGGCGAGATGAAGTCGGCATGCGCGCCGTGCAGCACCACGGATTGGCGATGGCGCGACATCGCCACGTAGGTGAGGTGCCGATCCATGCCGGGCGTGGCCAGGACATGCACCCGATCCAGCGTCGCGCCCTGGCTCTTGTGGACGGTCGCGGCGTAGCCGTGATCGAGGTTGCGGTAGAGTTCCGCCCGCACCTCGATGCGCTCGCCGTCACCGGTGCCGTCCCGGTCGAGCCGAACCGTCAGCCGGCCGGCTTCCGCCGCCTCGACCGTGGCGAGCATGCCGTTCTTCACGCCGAGCGCTCGGTCGTTTTCGAGGAACAGCACCCGGTCGCCGGGCGCGAACATCCGCTCGCCCCGCTCGGTCACGAACCGCGCCTCGCCCGTCAGCATGCCGTCCGCCTTCAGGGCGGAACGGGCCATGGTGTTGAGGGCCAGAACGTCGGCATTGGTCTGGGCCAGGATCAGGGTTTCGGTCGCTCGCCCATCGGGCTTCCGGCCGAGGTAATCCGGCTTCCAGGCAGCGATCAGGGCGGTCCGCGCCGCCTCCCGGTCGGGCGTGAACCGGACCATGCCGCGCTCGCGATACAGCCCAAGCGCCGCAGCGATCTCGCCGCGGGCGAAGGCGACGCTCGCCCGCCGCATCGCCGGATCGGCCTGTCGCCAGATCTCCGAGAGTTCGGCATAACCGATCGTCTCGGTGATCGCCCGGAACCCGGCGCCGGCCTCGATCGGCTGGAGCTGCATCGCGTCGCCGACCAGCACCAGCTTGGCCCCGCGCCGCTCCACCTCCTGCACGATCCGCGAGAGCTGATCCGACGCGACCATGCCGGCCTCGTCGAGCACGAACACGTCACCCCGCCCGAGCCGATCGCGGTCGTTCTTCCAGGCGAGTTCCCACGAGGCCAAGGTGCGGCTGGCGATCCCCGCGCTACGCTCAAGCCCCTCGGCCGCCTTGCCGGCCAGGGCCCCGCCGACGACGCGATGGCCGCCGTCATTCCAGGCGGCGCGCGCCACCCCGAGCATCGTCGATTTGCCCGCACCGGCAAAGCCGACCACGGCGGCGATCCGAGCTGCTCCCGTGACGTGACGGACCGCTTCGCGCTGCTCGTCCGACAGTTCGGGGCGGGCGGCGAAAGCGCGGTCGCGGGATCGATCCGGCACCCGGTGCGAGGTGTCACCGAACAGCCGACCGGTGGCGGCCTGCATCCGGACCTCGGCTTCGAGCAGCGTCCGTGTCGTCCAGCGCGCCCGGGCGACCACGCGGCCGCTCTCCGGGTCGAACACCTCCTCGGCGACCGCCACCAGTTCGGGTGATTGGCCGAGCCGCAACCGAACCGCCTCGAACGCCGTCGGATCGTCGATGTAGCGGAACACCGCCCGGGCGATGTCACGCTCGTCGAACACGCTCTTTTCGCGCGATAGGATCGGCAACAGCGTCTCGGGATCGTCGATGATCGCCTGCGCGTTGCGGATGCGCTTCTGCCTCTCCGCTTCGACCTGATTGCTGGGCTTGCCGAGCTTGGCCATGTTTAAGGCATGGACGCCGATATGCTCGGTCGGTTCGATCCTGATCCCGGCCTCGACATGCGAGCGGTGATCGACGCGAAGGTCGAGACCGGCCTTGGCGAGGTGCAGGTTGGTCGTCTCGGCCCACGATTTCCGCCACGGGACGAGGTGCTTCATCGGCCCGGCCAGCCGCTCGTAGCGCGGCTTTCCGTCGTCTCGGTAGAGCACGTTTCCGTCCCGGTCGCGGGCGAACTCGAACTTCGATGCGAACCCCCTTTCGCTGAATTTGCGCAGGGGGATCATGACGTGGATGTGCGGATTACCCGGCACATCGTGCAGGGCCCAGTCCGCCACCATGCCCTGCGCGGTGATGGCGCTCTCGATCCAGTCGCGGGCGAGATCGATGTTCTGATCGAGGGTGAGTTCGACCGGGAGCGCGATGTTCATTTCCATCGCGTAGCCGGTGCCCTTCAGCCCCTCCTTCCGCTCGACGGCGTTCCACAGATAGGCCGAAGCGCCGTTCTCGCTGCGGCCGTCGATCCCGTTGCGAAACCACGCCGGGGTCTCGGCCGGCAGGGCCAACTCGGTGTGCGCGACGTGCTGCTTGCCCTCGTAGGTTAGGATCTTACCGGTGGCCTCGCGGACCATGTTGGTCGCCCGGCGATAGGCAGCGGAGGCGACGGCACTCTTGCCGGCACCTGCGCTGATGACCTGAGCCGAGAGGTGGTAGATGGCCAAGCGCGGACCCCCGAGCTTGGCCATTAGCCCGAAGCACAGGGATATGCAATATCCCCATAAGTGCGCCCATTCGTAAACTCATGGGACTTTGCGGAGGCGCTGCGCGCCGTAGCTCCGCTTCGAGCAGGCCCCTATCGGGGCCGCCCATCCGTCCGGCGGAGCCGGCCAGCGCGACCGAAATTCCAGCGGTTGGACGGGAGGTGAACAGCTCTGGTTCTGAAGCCGGAGCCCGCTCCCCGACGCGCGCCAGGCCGGGAGGTGAGGCTCGCCGGTGTGGTTGGATCACCACAGACACTTGGGGGCCCCGTTCTTCGCCGAAAGCTTGGCTTGCCCTGCGTAAGCTGGCTGGTAATTTTCCAACGTCGCAACCGACAATGGAATTCAAAATTCATGGCCAGAACAAAGTCGCGTCAGGCACTCGTCAAGGAGATCGAGGCGGCACAAGCGAAGCTGAAGGCCCACGACAAGGCCGAAGCCGAGCGGCTCGGAACTCTCGCGATGAAGTGCGGGATCGGTGGCATCGACATCTCCGACGAGGAGCTGACCCACGAGTTCCAGGCGATCGTGGCCCGATTTCGTGAGGGAGCATCGAAGGTGGAAGAGCCAGCGCCAGAGAGATCTCGAAGCGCTGGAAAAGCTCCAGAGGCAGTCGATGATGAAGCGGCATGAGGAGCGGCGCGCCGACGCCTACCGCAAGATCCAACTCGGCGGCCTCGTCATCAAAGCCGGCCTCGCCGACCTCCCCAGCAACGTCCTGCTCGGCCTCCTCCTGGATGGGGCCGAGCGCCTCCGTGACCCCGACATCGTCGAGGGCTTCGCCCGTCGCGGCGACAAGGAGTTCAAGAAATGAAGTGGTTCATCGCCGCCTTCGTCGTCGCGATCGGGCTCGCGCTCCATGTCGCGATCGGAACGTTCCTGCCCCCGCTCGTCGGGTCGATCTACGTGATCGAGCCCGGCCATTCGATGATGCTTTACGCGCTGCGAATTGCGGCAGTGGCGTTCCCCGCCCTGGTCCTTTTCGCTGCCGCCGGGCTCACCCGGCAGGGTGACAGCGGCCGAGTCGTCGCCGCCGGTGTCTCCCTGTTTCTGATCGGCCTGATCGCCTGGACCGTGCGCGACGAGTACCTGCGTCTCGTCACCCTCGCTCCCGGGGCCGACGGCCGCTCGCTCCTGCGCCGGGCCGATATCGGGCTGTTCTGCGCGGTGATGTTCGCGGGCTTCGTCGCCTTCATCACCCCGCTGGTTTCGCTGGTTCGGGTGCGGCGGACCACGCGCGGCTACAGCAAGCCGATCCGCTCCAAATCCGCCGCCCACGGCGACGCCGAATGGGCGACGATGAAGCTCGCCGGCGAGCTGTTCCCGCCCCAAGGCGATCTGATCCTCGGCGAGCTGTACCGCCCCGATCTCGATCCGAAGAACACCTCGCGCGTGTTCAAGCCCAACGACCCCAAGACCTGGGCCTCGGGCGGGCGCAAGCCGTTGATGGGATTCAACTGCGATTTCGGCTCGACCCACGGCCTCGTGTTCTCCGGCTCCGGTGGCTTCAAGACCACCGGAGCCGTCATCCCGATGCTGCTGTCGTGGCCGGGCAATGCGGTCGTGCTCGATCCCTCGACCGAGTTGCATCCGATGCTCGCTCAGTACCGCAGCTCGATCCGTGGAAAGGACGTCGAGCGGCCGATCCATTGCATCACCCCGACCAACCCCAAGAGCGGCTTCAACGTGCTCGACTGGATCGGTCAGGGGGAGAACAGCGCCGAGAAGGACATCTCGGCCGTGGTCGGCTGGATCGCCACCGGGCCGGTCAAACGCGACGATCCCAAGGACTTCTTCCGCAACTCGGCGCTTCAGCTCATTCGCGGCGTCCTGGCCCATATCTGCCTGAACCGATCGTACACGGGACCTCGGACGCTTCGCGCCCTGCGCGAGATCATCTCGGAACCCGAAACCGACTTCATCGAGCGGCTGATCCTGATCCTTCGTAGCGAAAATGACGGTTCGTTCGCCAAGCTCGCCCTCGGCCCGTTCAAGAGCATGGCGCAGCAGACCTTCTCGGGCGTCTACGCCACCGCGGCCGACCTCACCAACTGGCTTTCGTTCAAGGAATATGCCGCCATCGTCTCGGGCGGCGACTTCTCCAGCCTCGACCTGATCGACGACGATCTCGACGTGTTCGTCTCGCTCGACCTCCAGACGCTTCAGGATTATCCGGGCCTGGCGCGGGTCATCATCGGTGGGTTGATGAACGCGCTCTATCACGCCAACGGCGAGATCGACGGACGCGTCGCCTTCATCCTCGACGAGGCGGCCCGCCTCGGCAATATGAGCCTGATCGAGGTCGCCCGTGACGCCGGCCGCAAGTACGGCATCACCATGGTGCTCGTGTACCAATCCCTCGGCCAGCTTCGCCAGCAATGGGGCGACAAGGACGCCGTCAGCGCGTGGTTCGAGTCGACCTCCTGGCAGAGCTTTTCCGCGATCACCGACGTCGACACCGCCAAGTGGCTGTCGGAGCGCTGCGGGTATTTTACCCAGGAGATCGTCTCCTACAGCCAGCAGGCCCGCTCCGGCGGCAAGGGCTCGAACGGGGTGAGCGTGTCGGCCTCGACCAGCCTGCAGAAGCGGGCTCTCATCATGCCCGACGAGATCATCAACACCATGCGTCGGGACGAGCAGATCCTGCTCGTCGGCGGCGTCGAGCCGATCCGCTGCGGCCGTCCGATCTACTACCGCCGCCCCGAGATGCGGCCCCTGGTCGGCGCCAATCGCTTCCAGACCCGCGACGTGCAGGAGGCAACCGCCGGATCGGATCGGCCGGACAATGCCGCCGATGCGAACGGAGCCGATCAAGCCCAGCGGGCGGCGGCCTGATTGGCCGCTTTGCGCGGCGCGGACCGTCGCGAATTCCGTCCTGTCGAATGGTGCGCCGGTCGCTGAAACGGCGCGTGACGATCTCACGGATCCCGCCTAGCGATGCTCGCGCCCACCGGGGCCATCGCCAGGCACGAACCAGGGTCAGGCCCCCTCTTCCGTCGAGATCGAAGGCCGCCCTAAGGCGGCCCTGGGGGAAGGGCCTCAGCCCTCCGGGGAGAGCTGGCTGACCGCGCTCCGGGCGGCCTTCAACTCGGCGGCGATGGTGCGGCGTTCGCGCGGGCAGGAGACCGAGGCCAGCTCGGCCTCCAGTTCCGCGACGTGGGTGACGAGGGCGAGGCGGGCGTGGGCGGGGAGGGTCGAGGTGGGGCGCGGCATCGGTGGGGTTTCCTGAGGCGCTCGGGACCGTCCCTGCGCGATGCGACCCCCCAAACAGGCGGCGGCGCCGGCCGCACCCGAAGGGCCGCAGCGCAGC
>SXGT01132027.1_pt1 | contig 12084 bp, 11 predicted proteins | sample 3176221 | NCBI WGS metagenome assembly SXGT01 (sample SAMN11356862, study PRJNA531348) | freshwater metagenome | isolation source: freshwater sample F1-120 | place: China: Fuxian Lake, Yuxi | collected 2017-12-25
ATTAGCGTAGGGATCAAGTTCTGGCATCAAACCGCTATGTTCTGATCGGCACCAGCTGCTGAACTGGTAGTATTGTCGCAAAAATGCATTTCTAGGCCTTGTAGAGCTTCCTGATCGACAAACCGGTCATCGGCGCATCCTCCCTTGATCGCGTCGGTGTTCAGGCGATGGCGAGCGGCGTCAGCGGGCTGCCGAGCCCGCCGACGATGCCGAGCGGGGCCGCGACGAACAGGAACTCGTGCGCTCCCGCCTCCGCCAGCTCGTCGAGGCTGAACAGTTCCATCAGATACATGCCGCAGTCGCGGATGAGGTAGCGGTGGACCGGGGCCGGCACGCCGCTTTCCGTCGGGATCACCTCGACGGCGTAGTTGTCGAGACCGATGGCGACGACGTCGCGCTCGGCCATCCAGTGCGCGGCGTCCATGCCGATGCCGGGCTCGCCGGCGAAGAAGGCCTCGCTGCCGTCCTCGGCGAAGACCGAAAGCCAGCCGGTGCGTACCAGCAGGATGGTGCCCGGCGTGACCGGCGTGCCCTGGGCCTCGGCGCAGGCTTCCAGCATGGCGCCGGTGACGACCTCGCCGCAGTCGAGCCGCTCGCGGCCGAGATGGCGGCAGAGATCCAGGAGCACGCCGCGGCCGACCAGAGGCGGGCACTTGTCGATGCCGAGCTTCTTGGCGCCGTTGGCGCGCACGGTGGCGATCGGCGTGTCGTTGAACAGCATGCCCTCGTCGCCGACATGGGCCAGCGCGTCGATATGGGTCGCGCCATGGGTCGCCAGCATGATGACGTCGTCCATGGATTCGAAGCCGCCCTTGCGCTTGACGCCGGCGGCATAATCCGTGCCCGTGCGGCGCAGGTAGTGCTGCGGGGTGGGACGGCCGGGAAGCACCGGCAGCGAGCGTTCCTCAAGCGGCAAAGCGAGGTTGAAGACGCGCCCGGTGCGCACCAGGCCGGCGGCCCCGACCGTGCGGTCGGCAGTCAGCATGTTGGCGAGCCCGCGCTCGTCGTCGGCGCCCCAGCGGCCCCAGTTGCGACGACGCCCGGCGCCGATCGCCTCGGCCGCTCCAGCCTGCCCGTTCATTTCGCCATCCTCGAAGCGGGCGCGTGCGGCCCGCCATGGTGCGGGCCGAGGCCCGATGCGTTTCCCGTGACCGGCCGCATGCGTCGCGCGACCGTGTTCCATGGTCGAGACTATGGCGCCCCCGCGCCAGCGTCCAAGGCCGATTCACGATACGAGGTATAGCCTGCCGGCATGGATGGCGACGGCCGAGACCGGAAGGGCATGTAGCGGCCAGGTGGGGTTCATCGCCTCGCCGCGAGCGGTCGTCTGGGATGGCGTCCGAGGCTACGGCTTGGCCTGCTGGCAGCCCACCCAGACGCCGGTCCGTACCAGCGCCTGCACCTCCTCCTCGATGACGCGCATCAGTTCGAGCGCGGCGTCGGAGGGCTGGCGGTCGCGGCGGCAGGCGATGTCGAGGTCCCAGCGGATGCCGGGCGAGCGGATGGGGATGGCGCGCAGCGTGCCGTTGGCGACCTCGCGTGTGACGGCGGGCTGGGTCAGCGTGGTGAAGCCGAGGCCGCGCTCCACCATCGCCTTGATGATGGGCAGGCCGTCGACCTCGATGGAGGGTTCCAGCGAGCGGTCCGACTTGGCGACCGCCACCTCGATCAGCATGCGCAGGCTGTGCGGCTTGGAGGGCAGGATCAGCGGCAGGTCGGCGAGGTCGCGGACGTCGTAGGAGTCCCTGGCATCGAGCGTCCTGGCGGCGTTGCGGCCGGGCGCGATGACGAACATCTGCTCGGTCAGGAGCCGCTTGACGAGCAGGTTCCGTCCCGGCGTCGGGTTGTGCATGACGGCGACGTCGATGCGCCCCGCGTTCAGCCATTCGTGGATGTAGCCGCTGAAGCCCTCCAGCACGTGCACTGTGACGCGCGGGTAGAGCGCGCGGTAGCGCTCGATGACGGAGGGGGCAAGGATTTGCCCCGTCGCCGGCGGCATGGCGAGATAGAGATGGCCGAAGGGCGTGCCCGACGAGGCGACGACCTCCTCCTGTACGCGGCGCATGTCGCGCAGCAGGCGCTGGGCGTGGTGATAGAGCTTTTCACCGGCGGCCGTGGGCGTCACGCCGCGCCCGTGGCGGGCGAGAAGCTGGACGCCGAGATCGTCCTCCAGCTGCTTGACGCAGCGGCTCAGCGCCGGCTGCGCGATGCGCAATTGGGCCGCGGCGGCGGAGAAGCTCTTCAGCTCCGCCACGCGCGAAAAGTACTTCAGATGGCGAACGTCGAGCATGTCCTCCCATGCCTCCGCAGCATAATAAGTATGCTTGTTATGTTTTGGAATTACGTCCGTCAATCACCTAGCGTCATGGTCAGGCGGCCTACGCCGTCTGGGAGGACATGACCGGTCGTACATGCGCTGCCCGCATTTCGCGGGGCGGATTCGTGCGCCTCGAGGGCATCCCGAAGGATGCGATCGCAGTGCCCCTCCCCAGCACCGTGCATGATGTTTCATGGGAGGAAACACACATGTGGAACACACTGCCAAGGGCCGGCGTGACGACACGCATCGCGGCCGCCGCCTTGACTTCGCTGCTGGCCGCTTCCGTCTCGGGACTGGCCCAGGACTATCCGACGGATGAAGCCGCGCTCTACGAGGCCGCCAAGGCCGAGGGCACCGTGGTCTGGTACGAGAGCGCACCGCTCGAGCCGATGAAGGCGATCGCGCTCGAATTCGAGAAGCAGTATCCGGGCATCAAGGTCGAGGTGCTGCGCATCGTCGGCGTCCAGCAGTACCAGCGCTTCATGGAGGAGGTGTCGGCCAACCAGCACAATGTGGACATCCTCCACATTTCCGACCAGCCGAGCATGAAGACGCTGATCGCCGACGGCCATGTGGCCGAGTGGCCGGTGCCCACCCACGACCGCTACCCCGAGGTCTTCCGCCTCGAGAACCACGCCTACGCCAACTACACCACCGACAACGCGATCATCTACAACGTCAACAACGTGACGCCGGAAGAGGTCGCGATCCTGGAGGAGAGCTGGAAGGGCGTGCTCGACCCGCGCTTCAAGGGCCGCTTCGCGGTCACCTCGATGAAGTGCGGCGCCTGCTATGCCGGCATCCACATGTTCCTCGACCCGGCGATGGAAGACGAGTACGGCGAGGACTTCCTGCGCGAGGTCGCGGCCCAGGAGCCGGCGGTCTACTCGGAAGTGCTGGTCGGCCTCGACCGCGTGATCGCGGGCGAACACGACTTCACCTACTGGACCTGGGAAGGCATCGGCGTCACCAAGTTCCAGCAGGGCGCCCCGATCCGCTGGCTGCACCCGAAGCCCACCCCGGTCTTCGGCAATTCCTGGCAGGCGGTCTCGGCCTACGCGCCGCACCCCAACGCCGCCCGCCTGTTCCAGAACTGGTCGATGAGCGAGGCGGGCATGCAGGCGCTGCAGCAGCTCTACGGATCCGCGACGACCATGGAAGGCGTCGAGGACACGCGCTCGGTGACGCAGGAAGACTGGTACAAGCCGATCGAGGAGCCCTACGCGGTCGACTTCGACCGGTGGAACGAGAACTACCACGAAGACCTCGACACCTGGATCAACATCCTCAACCAGTCGCGGATGTAGGACCATGTCGGCGCTCCAGCAGACCCACGCAGGCGCGACGGCCGACGGCCGCGGCATGCCCTCCGCAACCTCCTCGTTCCAGGCCCTGCTCTGGCGCTGGGGCGGAGAGCGGCTCGTGTGGGCCCTGCTGGCAGTCGTCGTCTTCGTGATCGCGATCGTACCGCTGATCTACACGGTCAACGCGGCCTTCTACGGCGAGACCCGCACGGGTCTCTCCGACGAACGCGACCTGACCGCGATCATGAACGTCTATTTCGGCGCGGAGTATCTCGGCTACCTGGCCAACGCGCTGGTGCTCGCCATCGTCGTCACCGCGTTCTCGCTGTTTGCCGGCGTCGGCATGGCGGTGCTGATGGCGCGCACCGACCTACCGTTCAAGAACACGCTCGATCTGCTGATCATCATGCCGCTGTTCCTGTCGCCCTTCACCGGCCTGATCGCCTGGATCTCGCTCGGCTCGCAGCGCACCGGCTTCGTCAACGTCACCTACAAGGCGCTGTTCAACACCATCGGCATCGACGTCTCGCCGCTGGTCAACATCTGGTCCTATGGCGGCGTCGCCTGGGTGATGTTCCTGTTCTTCTGCCCGTTCGCCTATCTGTTCACCATCGGCAACCTGCGCGCGATGGACTCCTCGCTCGAGGAATCGGCGCGCATGTCGGGCGCCACGCCCTTCCAGGCGCTGACGCGCATCACGCTGCCCATGGCGCTGCCCTCGATCCTGGCCTCGGGCCTGCTGATCTTCATCCTGGCGGCCGAGATGTACACCATCCCCGGCATCATCGGCGGCACGGCCGGCTTCACCACGCTGCCCTGGCAGATCTACCAGGACTCGACCGTCTTCCCCGTGCACCGCGCCCATGCGGCGGCGGCCGGCACGATGCTCCTGTGGATCACCATCCTCGGCGTCTGGCTGCAGCGCCGCATCACGCAGCGCTCGGAAAAATTCGTGACCGTGTCCGGCAAGGGCTTCCGCGGCCGGCCGCTGTCGCTCGGCGCTGGCCGCTGGATCGCGCTCGCCGCCGTCGGCGTCTACGTGCTTTCGGCCGTGGTGCTGCCCTTCGGCGCGCTGATCCTGTCTTCGTTCATGAAATACAGCGCGCCGATGCTGACGGCCGACATCTTCACGCTCGCCCACTACCAGCAGATCTTCACGCTGCAGGACATGCGCGCCGCGCTGTGGAACACGACCTGGCTCGCGGTCCTTTGCGGCTCCATCTGCGTGCTCGTCGGCCTCCTGATCTCGTTCATGGAGGTCCGGCGTCCGGGGCCGGGGACGCGCCTCGTCGCCTTCATCGGCGTTCTCCCGGTGGCGGTTCCCGGCCTCGTCTACGGCATCGGCCTCCTGTGGACCTACATCCAGACGCCGATCTACGGCACGCCGTGGATCCTGCTGATGGCCTATGTGGCGAAGTTCCTGCCCTACGGCATCGTCGTCAGCCGATCGGCGATCATCCAGCTCCATCCGGAACTGGAGCAGAGCGCGCGCATGTCCGGCGCGACCGGGCTGACCGCGCTGCGCAAGATCACCATGCCGCTCCTGAAGCCGACGCTGATCGCCATCCTGTTCTTCATGATGCTGATGAGCATCAAGGAACTGTCGGCCTCGGTGCTGCTCTACAACCAGCGGAGCCAAGTGCTGTCGGTCCTGACCTGGCACTACATGGACGCCGGCAACTACCAGTTCGCCGCAGCCATCGGCGTGGTGCAGACCGTGATGATGGTCGGCCTCGTGATCTTCACGCGCGCCATCTTCCGGGTCCAGCTGGAAAAGGCGCTGTCGAAATGAGCCTGCTCGCATCCTTCCAGGCCCTGCGCGTCGTCGAGTTCGCCGAAGGGGTGGCGGGGCCGGCGGCCGGCCTGCTGCTCGCCGATCTCGGGGCGGATGTCGTCAAGGCCGAGACGCCCGACGGCGACCGCTCCCGCGACTGGGGCGAGGCCGCGGAAGAGGGCGGCGATGCCGCGATCTTCCATCATCTCAACCGCGGAAAGCGCAGCGTCGTCGTCGATCCGGCGTCGGACGAGGGGCGGCGGACGCTGGAACGGCTCGCGGCCGGCGCGGACGTCGCGATCGTGCACGAGGATCCAGGCGCACCGAGCGGCATCGACTGGCAGGCGCTGGCCAAGGCCAGCCCGCGGCTGGTCGTCTGCCAGATCGACGAGTTCGGCGCCAAGGGCCCGTTCGCCGGGCTCGCCGGGTCGGAACTGACCGTACAGGCGATGTCGGGCTTCACCCGCTACATCGGCGAGCGCGGCGGCGCGCCCTGCCGCGTCGGCTTCGAGATCGCCGGCCAGGCGACCGCCATGCATGCGTACCAGGGAATCGTCGCGGCGCTGATCGAGCGCGAGGCGAGCGGCCGCGGGCAGCATTTCTCCGTCAGCGCGCTGGGCGCGCTCCTGTCGATGAAGACGATCCTGCTGGCGGCCCAGAGCGGCGACACCGACGACTGGACCGGCTTCCACCTCAACGGCCCGCGCTGGCCGGCCGACACCGGCTGGGACACGAAGGACGGGCAGGTCACCTTCGACTTCCGCCACGGGCAGCGCGACGCCTGGGCGAAGTTCTGCCACGCGATCGGGCTCGGCCGTCTCGTCGACGACCCGGAATACGAGGACTGGCGCTCGACCATCTATCTGGGCGACCGCCGCTTCACGCACGGCCAGCCCTATCGCGACGTGTTCGCCACGATGACCTGCGCGGAAGTGAGCCGGCTGATCAACGATCATGGCGGCATCTCGGTCAAGTTCCAGAACTATGCCGAAGTGCTCGACAACGAGCAGGTGCGGCTGCTCGACCCGCTGGTCGAGGTCGAAGGCGGACCTGCCTCCACGCGCAGCCAGCTCGGCATTCCGTTCGCACTCGGCGGGGAGACGCGGCGCGATGTCTACGACCGCGCGCCGCGGCTCGACGAACACCGCGCCGCGATCCTGTCGGAGATCGCCGGCGCCAGACAGACGGCGCGAGCCTGAGGGAGAGGGCGATGACGAAGGCACAGGGTCCGCTCGCCGGCCTGAAGGTTCTCGACGCCAGCATGGGCGCCGTCGGCCCCTGGGCGGGCGTGCTGCTCGGCCAGCTCGGCGCCGACGTGGTGAAGCTGGAATCGCCCGCCGGCGACTTCATCCGCAACATCACGCCGCGCAAGAAGGGGCTGAGCACCACCTACATCTCGATGAACTTCAACAAGCGCGGCGTCGTGCTCGACCTCAAGGACGCGGCGCACCGCGCGACCGTGCACCGGCTGGCCGCGCAGGCCGACGTGTTCATCGAGAATTTCCGGCCCGGCGTCGCCGACCGCATCGGCGTCGGCCATGCCGAACTTGCGGCACTGAACCCGCGGCTCGTCTACGCCTCGGCCTCCGGCTTCGGGACGAAGGGGCCGATGGTCGGCATCGGCGCGACCGATCCGCATCTGCAGCCCTTCACCGGCTCCTGCTCGGTCAACGGCGAGCCGGGCGGCAAGCTGCAGCGCTGGCGCTGGTACGGCCATTTCGACTGCACGACGGCGATGTGCATCGTGGAGGGCATCCTCTCGGCGCTGCTCGAGCGCACGCGCACTGGCAAGGGCCGGCTGGTCTCGGTCACGATGATCGAGGCGGCGCTGACGCTGCAGCGCGTGCGGCTGGCCGAGCATCTGTCCGGCAACACGCCGGGGCCGATGGGCAGCGCGGTCTCCTATGTCGTGCCGGACCAGGCCTTCGCGACGCAGGACATTCCGCTCGCCGTGACCGCGAGCTCGCGGCGCGAATGGCGCTCGCTGTGCCGGGCGATCGGCCGCGAGGAGCTTGCCGACGATGTGCGCTTCGCCCGCAACCCCGACCGCATCCGCAACCGCGCGGAACTGGTCGCGATCCTCGACGAGGCGTTCGCGGCCCGCCCAGCGCAGTACTGGCTGGACGTGCTCCGGCGCGCGCATGTGCCGGCGGCGCTGTTCACCGGCTATGACGAGTTCCGCCACAACGTCCACTACCTCGAAAACGCGATGCTGACCCGCTTCGAGACGAAGGACTGGGGCACGATCGACATGGCGGGCGTGCCGTGGCGCTTCGGGCGCACGCCGGGCGAGCTTCGCCCCGGCACGCAGCCCGGCGCCTGCACCGACGATTTTGCCGGCGGCGAGTGGCCGGCGGCGGGAGCCGCCTGAGCCATGAGCTACCTGCCCGACGGCACGCCGCTGCCGCAGCCGACGCCCGACGACGCGCCCTACTGGGAGTTCGTGCGGGGCAGGGAGCTGCGCATCCAGCGCTGCGAGGCGTGCGGGCATTTCCGCCATCCGCCGATGCCCAACTGCCCGGCCTGCCGGTCGGGCGCGACGGAATGGGCCGCGGTCTCGGGCGAGGGGACGGTCTTCAGCTACACGATCGTGCGGCACGCGGCGCATGCGGCGCTTAAGGAGGCGCTGCCGTTCAACGTCGCGGTGGTCATGCTCGACGATGCCGGCGACGTGCGCATCATCTCCAACGTGGTCGACGCGGCGCCCGACGAGATCGAGATCGGCATGCCGGTCTCGCTGGTCTGGGACGCGACCGAGGATGGCGGCTTCCTGCCGCGCTTCCGCAGGCGGGAGGCGGCATGACCGCGCGTGACGGCCTCACCGCGGCCGTGGCCGACCGGACGGCCATCGCCGGCATCGGCGTGACAGAGTACGCGACGCATGGCGGCATCACCGACCGCACCGAGTTCGCGCTCTGCTGCGAGGCGATCCGCAAGGCGGCCGACGATGCCGGGCTCGACGTCGGCGAGATCGACGGCTTCGTCTCCTATGCGGCCGAGCGCCACGAGCCGGTGCTGATCCAGCAGACGCTGGGCATCCCGGAACTGCGCTTCTCCAACATGGTGTGGGGGGCCGGGGGCGGCGGCTGCTCGGGCGCCGTGATGAACGCGGCGCTGGCGGTGCATGCCGGCATCTGCAGGCATGTCGTCGTCTACCGCTCGCTATGCCAGGGCCAGTACGAGCGCTACGGGCGCTATCGCAGCCGGCCGATCGGCGGCTCCTACATGGCCCCGTTCGGGCTGATGACGCCGGCGCAGATGGTGGCGCTGACCTTCCGCCGCCACATGCATCTCCACGGCACGCCCGTCGAGGCGCTCGGCCATGTCGCCGTGACCTTCCGCGAGCACGCGCAGCGCAATCCGGCCGCGCTCCAGTACGGCAAGCCGCTGTCGCTCGAGGAGCATGCCGCCGCGCGCCGCATCGCCGATCCGTTCGGCCTCTACGATTGCTGCCTGGAGACCGACGGCGCCGGCGCGCTGATCGTGACCTCTCAGGAGCGGGCGCGCGACCTGGCGCAGAAGCCGGTGCGCATCCTGGCGGCGGCCCAGGCGAGCGGCCCGGGATGGGGTCTCGGGCCGACCGGCTCGCACAACATGCCGGTCGACGACTACCACACCACCAATTCGCGGGCGCTGGCGCGCGCACTCTTCGGCATGGCCGGCATCGCGCCGTCGGACCTCGACTGCGCGCAGATCTACGACGCCTTCTCCGGCCTCGCGATCATGGCGCTCGAGGATTTCGGCATCTGCGGCGAGGGCGAGGCGGCCGGCTTCGTCATGGACGGCAATCTCAGCCTGGAGCGCGGCGGCCGGCTGCCTGCAAACACGGCCGGAGGGCTGCTTTCGGAAGGCTATCTCCAAGGGCTCAACCTCGTGCTCGAAGGCGTGCGCCAGATGCGCGGCACGTCGACCGGACAGGTGCAGGACGCCGAGACCTGCCTGGTGACGAGCGGCGGCGCGCTCGCCCACAAGAGCGCGCTCATCCTGGCCAATTGAGGGACGACGATGGCATCCGACATAGCGCGCATGCGGCAGATGAGGGACAAGGTCGCGATCGCCGGCGTCGGCGCCTCGCGCCAGGGCACCTTCCCCGACAGCGACGCCTATACGCTGGCGCTCGAGGCCTTCGCCAACGCGCTCGACGATTGCGGACTGACGCGTCACGACATCGACGGGCTGATCGTGCAGGGGCCGGGCGACATCTCCTTCGTGCGCGTCGGCGAGATGCTGGGCATCGACCCGGTCGTCGGCGCCAATTTCGACATCGGGGGTCCGGGCACCGGGCCGCTGATCCAGTACGCGACCATGCTGATCGCCACCGGCATGTGCGAGACGGTGGCGCTGATCTACGGCAACGCCTCGCGCACCGAGGGGCGCAAGTTCGGCGGCGACACGACGGTGTCGCCGGGCCGCGAATATTCGAGCGCCTTCTACTATTACGGGCTGACCTCGCCGGGCGCGGCGAGCGCCTTCCAGGCGCGCCACCATTTCAACCTCTACGGCACCACCAGCGAGCAGCTCGCGGCCGTGCCGGTCGCGCAGCGCAAGCATGCGATCCTCAACCCGCAGGCGATCAAGAAGGAGCCGCTGACGGTCGAGAAGCACCAGGCCTCGCCCTTCGTCGCGGAGCCGCTCCACGTCTACGACTACTGCCTCATCAACGATGGCGGCGTGGCGCTGATCATGACGACGGCGGAGCGGGCGCGGGACCTGAAGCAGAAGCCGGCCTATGTCGCCGGCATCGGGCGGCAGGACACCTATCGCGGCTCGTCGCTGCCCAACACGAATTTCTGGCAGGACACGATGCCGAAGGCCGCCGACATGGTCTACGGCATGGCCGAGGTCGGGCGCGACGACATGGACGCGCTGATGATCTATGACAGCTTCTCCATCAACATATGGATATCGCTGGAGAATTTCGGCTTCTGCAAGCCCGGGGAGAGCGGCGCCTTCTGCCTGGACGGGCGCATCGAGCTGGGCGGCGCGCTGCCCGTCAACACGCATGGCGGCCACCTTTCGGAAAGCTACATGCAGGGCTGGCTGCACCAGGTCGAGGCGGTGCGGCAGCTGCGCGGCGGGTGCGGCGCGCGCCAGGTGCCGGATGCGAGCCACATCCAGTACATCTGCCGCGCCAACGTCGCCACCTCCATCATCTACCGGAACTGAGCGATGAACACGCCCCAGACCCGTCCGCCGAAACCTTTGCCGCAGGTCACGCCGCTCGACCGCGACTACTGGCGGAACGCCCGCGACCACCGGCTCACCATCCAGTGCTGCGAGGATTGCGGCACCTTCCGCTTCCCCGCCTCGCCGGTCTGCGCCGAATGCGGCGGGCCGCGCTGGGCCTATCGGCCGGTCAGCGGGCGCGGCGAGATCGTCTCGTGGGTGGTCTTCCACCGCAGCTACTTCCCGTCCTTCGACGCGGAGGTGCCCTACAACGTCGCGGGCGTGCGGCTGGAGGAGGGCGTCATGCTGATGAGCAACATCCTCGCCCCCAACGACGCGCTCGCCCACGGCATGAAAGTCGAGGTCGTGTTCGACGACGTCACGCCGGAATTCTCGATCCCCAAGTTCAGACCCGTTCAGGAAGACGACGCATGAAGGACCTCTACACATTGCCGCTGGAGAGCCGCGTGCTCGGGCCGATGCTGGCCGAGCGGGCGCGCACCGAGGGAGAGCGCGTCTATCTGCGCTTCGGCGAGCGGAACTGGACCTATCGCGAGATCGACCGCGACGCGCGCGCGGTCGGGCGCGGGCTGAAGGCGCTCGGCGTCGAGTTCCAGGAGAAGGTGGCGTTCCTGCTGCCCAACTGCGCGGAGTTCGTCGTCGCCTGGTACGGCGCCTCGGTGATCGGCGCGGTCTTCGTGCCGGTGAACCCGTCCTATACCGGGCCGCTGCTCGACTACATCTTCCGCGATTCCGGCTCGCGCGGGCTGATCGTCCACCGCAGCCTGCTGCCGCAGCTCGAAACCGTGCCGGCGGAGACGCTGCGCCAGCTGAAATGGGTCGCCGTCATCGGCGGGCTCGACGGGCTCGACCTGCCCGCGGGTCCCGGCCGCTATGTCGACTATGCGCAGCTGCCCGTCGAGACCGGCGAGGACCCGCAGGCCGACTGCACGTTCCGCGATGTGCAGAGCATCATGTACACGTCGGGCACGACCGGCCCCTCCAAGGGCGTGATCATCCCCAACGGCCATTTCTTCGCTTCGTCGGCGACGTTCATCCGGGCGCTCGGGCTGCAGGCGTCGGACATCCTGTTCACGCCGCTGCCGCTGTTCCACGGGCTGGCGAGCCGGCTGGGCGTGCTGCCCGCGCTGATGGTCGGCGGCGAGGTGGTGATCGCCGAGAAGTTCAGCGCCGGCCAGTTCTGGCGCCAGGCGGCGGAGTGCAACGCGACGGTCGGCCACACGATCTTCACGCTGCCGACGATCCTCAAGGCGCAGCCGCCGTCCGAATGGGACCGCAAGCACAGGCTGCGCGCCATGTACAACGCCAATTCCGACCCGGATTTCGAGGCGCGCTTCAACGTGCGCCTGGTCGAGGCCTACGGGCTGACCGAGACGGGCCTGACCGTCTACACGCCCTGGCCGGACCGCCGCGAAGGCTCGTGCGGGCGCCCGCACGAGCCTTCGCGGCGGTCCGGCCAGGGCGTGTAGACGGTCAGGCCCGTCTCGGTCAGCCCGTAG
>SXGT01743827.1_pt1 | contig 12084 bp, 10 predicted proteins | sample 3176221 | NCBI WGS metagenome assembly SXGT01 (sample SAMN11356862, study PRJNA531348) | freshwater metagenome | isolation source: freshwater sample F1-120 | place: China: Fuxian Lake, Yuxi | collected 2017-12-25
CGGGGCTTCTGGTTATTTTGTCTCACCCACCAGGGGTTGCGCTCACCTTCGGTTCGCTTCACCCCTGGCTACCATCCAACGCCCCTCCGGGGCGAAAACCAAATGCCAATTCTTCTTGCACACGCATCGAGCGCAACTTCATATCTGCTGAGCGGGGTCGTTCGGTACGGTTGTCACCTCTGACCCCACCCGCATGCATTTCCAGCGATTCGCGGCTCGCCGTGGTCACCCACGCAGGCCGTTTGCACTGAATCGCTTGCGCACGCGGCTTCGTTCACACGCCCTTCGCTTGGTCGCGGACCTCACCCTTCGGCAAGTTCGGCACCGCCTTCAGGGCGCGGATCATGTTGTTCTTGTACGCATCCACACCCGGTTGACCGTAGGGGTTCGTGCCGTTCAGTCGGCCTTCCACCACCGTTGCCAGCATCAGCATCTGGAGCAACTGGCCGATGGTGTGTTCGCTGATCATCGGGAGCGTGATGTCCGCCACCGGGCGCGCCGCGTCCGCGTAGGATTCGTTTGTGGACTTGATCGCGGCTTCCCGTATGTCCGGCAGTCCCTTGCGGCTGAACTGGTTCAGGTCGTCCTCGTTGCGTTCCGACATGCCCAGCATCACCGGCGGGTGCTTGATCTGTTTCACCACCAGGTTGTTGATCAGCTTGTCGCGTGTGCCGTCATGGTGCTGCTGACCGCGACTGTGCAGGTCGCGCGCGCCCACCGTCGTGATCGGGGTTGCCCCGCGACCGTACTTCCCAAGCGATCCGCTCAGAAGGTGGTCGTACCACCAGCCCACCGCTTCGAGTTTCCGCGACCATGTGGTTAACACGCGCGTTGTCTTGCCACGCTCGGTCATCAGGTGGTTCACCGTGGCGAACTGCAACACCGGGTTGTGGTCGAACGGTTCCTCAAGGAACCGTCGCGTCATCGCAGCAGCGCCGAGCAACATGGCGCGCACGTCGAGACCCATCACCGCGGCCGGCAACAATCCCACCGCGGTGAACGCAGTGAACCGCCCGCCCACGTCGTCCGGAACCGTGAGAATGTCGTCGTCCGGGAAGCCATCGGCTTTGCACAGGTTGCGGAGTTTGCTGTTCTGCCCGGTGATCGGCACAATCACCTTCTTGAGTATCTCGTTCTTTGGGCCGTAGAACTTCTGCGCCTCGACCTTCACGGCCCGGTACGCCGCGGCCGTTTCGAGCGTACTCCCCGACTTGCTCGCGACCACCACTCCCCAACGTTCACCGATGATGTCGGGATCGACGCAGGTGTTTTCGAGCAGTTCGAAGAGGTCTTGCAGCGAGTCGTTTTCCAGGTCGTTACCTTCAAAATAGATTCGGGGTTTGCCCATCCGCAGGTTCGCGGGCAGTTCGTTGTGATGCGTGTGACAGAGCGCACCGAAGATCGCCTTCGACGGGAGGTAGCTCCCGCCGATACCGAGGATGACGACCCGGTCCACGGTGTCGCGGAGTTGCTGCGCACGCCGCAAAAGCTTGCCGAGTTCGCTCGCGTCCTGCTTCCGCTTGTAGCCGTCGAGCATCTTTTGCGGCAGGTCGATGAACCCCGGTTGGAGCGGGCGCATTTTCGGCGGCGGGTTCTGAAGCTCGCGTTCCGCAACCACCTGCCCGCGAATAGACATGACCCACTGCTTCGCTTCGTCCACCTGTTCGGGCAGGAGGAAGTGTTGGTGTTGTAGCTCGGCGAGTGGGGTCCAGGATTCGGATGGCTGGGCGAGCAGCCGTGAAAACTGGTACTCGATGTTCTCGTCGGGCAATTGCATCGGGTAGTCTCTGTTGAACGAGCGTCACGGATTCCGCAGACGCCGATTCCGGGCGCTTTAACTGTACGTCATTATTTGCGAGGCGTAAACTCTTCCGCATGAACATACACGAACTCGTCCGCGACCTCCGCGAACCCGCGAAAACCAAGATCGTTCTGCTGGTGGCCGACGGACTCGGCGGACTCCCTCTGAAACCGGGCGGTCTGACCGAACTGGAAACCGCACGCACGCCGAACCTCGACGCCTGCGCGAAAAACGGCGTGACCGGCCTGAGCGTGCCGGTTCTGCCGGGAATAACGCCCGGCAGCGGCCCTGGGCACCTGGGGCTGTTCGGCTACGACCCACTCGAATACCGCATTGGGCGCGGCATCCTCGAAGCGCTGGGCATCAACTTCGCGGTTGGCTCGAAAGATGTGGCGATTCGCGGAAACTTCTGCACGCTCGGCGCCGACGGCAAGATCACCGACCGCCGCGCCGGTCGCCCGACCAACGAAAAGAATAAGGCGGCAGTCGAAAAACTTCGCGCGATCAAGATTCCAGGCGTGGAACTGTTCGTCGAACCGGTGAAGGAACACCGGTTCGTGTTGGTGATTCGCGGGGACGGTCTGGGCGATCGCGTGAACGACACCGACCCGCAGCAGGTCGGGGTGGTGCCCCTGAAAGCCGAAGGCGCGGATGCCGCTTCCAAGAAGACCGCGGCAGTGGTGAACCAGTTCATCGCGGAGGCAACGAAGGTTCTCGCGACTGAGGGCGCGATCAATGGCGCCACCCTCCGCGGGTTCGCGACCTACCCAAAGATCGCGACCTTTGCCGACGTGTACGGGCTGAAGGCCGCCGCCATCGCGGTGTACCCGATGTACAAGGGGCTGGCGCGGCTCGTGGGGATGGACATTCTCGACCCTGGTCAGACGCTGCAAGGACAGGTTGATACGCTCGCGAAGGTGTGGAACGACTACGACTTCTTCTTCATGCACTACAAGTACACCGACAGCACCGGCGAGGACGGGAACTTCCCCGCGAAGGTGCAGATGATCGAGCAACTCGACGCGGTGATTCCAGGCATCCTCGCGCTGAATCCGGACGTGTTCATCGTGACCGGCGACCACAGCACGCCGAGCAAGATGAAGTCGCACTCGTGGCACCCGGTCCCAACGATGTTGTGCGCGGACCTGTGCCGCCCGGACGAGGTGACGGAGTTCAGCGAGCGGGCGTGCTTACGCGGCGGGTTGGGTCAGTTCCAGGCCATGCACCTGATGCTGCTCGCAATGGCCCACGCGGGGCGCCTCGGCAAGTACGGTGCGTAGCGGGAACGCGGAACGCGGAGTGTCGGTCGTCCCGTAGGGACGGCCGCTAAACGATTGCGCACGTCACGATTGCTCCTTTCGCCCACTTGAAGGAGAATCACACTTCCCACCTTCGCTACAGGACACACCATGCGATTGCTTTCCTTGCTCGCGCTCTTCGCTCTGCCCACGTTCGCCTTCGCGCAGAAGGACGCTGCCGTGAAGTCGGCCGGGACGCACGCGGACGCGAACTGGGGTACGGCGCTCAAGATCTGGGAATGGGCGGAGCCTGGCTATCAGGAGAAGAAATCCTCCGCGGTGCTCGCGGAGATCGCCGAGAAAGCCGGGTTCAAGGTGAAGCGCGGCGTGGCGAAGATTCCGACCGCGTTCACTGCGGAGTTCGGTTCGGGCAAGCCGGTCATAGGCATCCTCGGTGAGTTCGACGCGCTCCCGGAACTGTCGCAAGAAGCGGTGCCATTCCGCAGCCCGCGTAAGGACGCGAACGGCAACGGGCACGCCTGCGGACACCACCTCTTCGGCACCGCGTCACTCTCCGCGAGCATTGCCATTGCAGAGCAAATCAAGGCCGGGAAGCTGAAGGGCACGGTCCGCTTCTACATGTGCCCGGCGGAAGAGGGCGGGGCCGCGAAGGTATTCATGACGCGAGCCGGGTTGTTCGACGACTGCGACACGGTTCTTCACTGGCACCCCGGCGCGCGCAACAGCGCCGGCGACGCGAGTTGTCTGGCACGGATAGCAGTAAAGTTCCGGTTCCACGGGACCGCCGCACATGCGGCCGGTTCGCCTGAGAAGGGCCGTAGCGCACTCGACGCGCTCGTACTCACGATGCACGGCGTGGAACTGCTCCGCGAACACACGCCCGACGGCACGCGCCTTCACCACACGGTTACATCGGGCGGCGGGGCGGCCAACGTGGTGCCGGAGTTCGCGGAGGGTTTCTTCTATGTGCGGCACCCGAAAGCCGACGTGGTGCAGAAGCTCTACCCGCGATTGCTGAAGTGCGCGCAAGGTGCCGCGCTCGCGACGGAAACCAAACTCGAAGTGGTCTACCTCGGCGGCACGATGGAGATTCTGCCCAACGACACGCTCGCGCAGGTCGCGAAGAAGAACCTCACCGCGCTGAACGATCTGAAGTACGACGACACCGAAACGAAGTTCGCGGTGCGGTTGCGTGAGACGTTCGGCGACAAGCCGCCACCGCTGGAAGACATCGAACGGGTGTTCGACGTGTCCGGTAAGTCGAGCGGCGGCAGCACCGATGTGGGCGACGTGTCGTGGGTGGTGCCGGTGGTCGGGTTCGGCACCGCGTGCTGGGTACCGGGCACGCCGGGGCACTCGTGGCAAGCGGTCGCGTGCGGCGGAACGACGATCGCGAAGAAGGGCATGAACCTCGCCGCGCGCACGCTGGCCGCGACCGCTTACGATCTGTTCACGGACGAGAAACTTCGCGCGGATGCGAAAGCCGAACTGACGAAGCGGCTCGACGGCCGTAAGTACGCAGCGATGCTGGAGAAGGACCAGCCGCCACCGCTGGACTACCGCGACCCGCCGAAGCGCAAGACCGGTGAGTAGGTGAGCGGTTCAGGAAGTGTTTGCCGCAGCGGTCGCGCTCGTCTGGTTCGTGGAGGAACTCATCGGTTCGCACGAACGCTCGTAGCGTTGGTCGTGCTTTCCCTTCTCGCGCGCTGCGGGAACGCTGTTCTCCCGACCCGCTGTTGTCGGACGACGCGGACAGTGTGCGCTACGCCACGGCAGACGCGCTCGTAAAGATCGGCGGGCCGCGCGAGTTGGAAGCGCTCACCGCGTGCCTGAAGCCTGGCGACCCGCGGCGCGACGCGAATGAGTTGCAATACCTCACCGAGCGCCGCGACGAACTCGCGACGCGGCTAAAAGAACACTCCGTCCCGAAGACGCTCACGAACTAACCGACTGACGCGCGGCCGGGGCGTTTGTAGCATCTCTAGTATCCCGCTTTGCGCTCACCTGGAGGATGACCCGTGTTCCGATTCGCCGCGTTCGTCGTGCCCGTCCTCTCCCTCGCGCTCACAGGCTGCGCGCCGAGCAAGTCCGAGATCGAGAAGTCCATCAAGAACGAAATGAAGACCGCGCTGGGCGTGGAGATCACTGCGGTCAACCTCTCCAAGCAAGCCGACGGCGGGTACGTCGGCACAGCGACCGCCGCCGACGGCGACACCTACGACGTGACCGCGCGTCCGCCGCAGGGTGGGAAGGCCGAGTGGACCGCGGTTCCGGGACAGGCCGCGCTGGAAAAGACCGTCCGCCAAAGCCTCGAGACGCAGACCCAGTTGAAGGTGCAGTCGCTCTCGCTCACCAAGCAGAGCGGGCCAGGCGTCTACACGGGCGTTGCCGTGTTTGAAGGCGGCGAGCGGGCGAAGGTAGACACCTACATGGAGGGCAAACAGGTGATGTTCAAAGCCGAGCCGATGCCGTAAGAGCAACTCCAGGTTCCAGGCTGAGACCCGCGATGCAACCGCGAAACTGTCTGAACCTGGACTCTGAAACAACTCCTACCCCAGTTTGAACGCTTCCGTCAGGCACGCGAGCGCCTCCTGACCGCGAGCGCTCTCGATCACCACACCCACGCACACCTCGCTCGTGTTGATCATCGCGATGTTGATGCCGCGCGAAGCCAGCGCGCCGAACATCGTCTTCGCGACGCCGGTGTGTGTCCGCATTCCCACACCCAGCACGAACAACACCGCGATGTCTCCGTCACCCACTACGCGGCACGCCGTGTCGATCTCGCGCACCACATCCTGTGTCCGCTTCAATGCACGCGTTAAGTCCGCGCGCGGCACGGTGAAGGAGAGTTCCGCCTTCGCGGGGCCGCTCTGGTTCTGAACGATCATGTCAACAAGGATGCCGCCGGTCGCGACCGCGTTGAACACCTTCGAGCAATTTCCGGGGCGATCCGGCAGGTCGTGAATCGTGACGCGGCTCTGCTCGGTGTTGAGGTGAACGCCGCTCACGAGGACATCTTCCATGCCGTCGAGTTTCGCGATGGCGGCTTCGCGGTCCTTCGCACCGGACACCATCAGCGGGTTCGGTCGCGGCTTGAACTCGCCGCTCGCGGGCACCTCGCCTGCTCCCTTGCGTACATTCGCGAGGGCGAACGCAGCGTGAACCGCCTTCAGTGCCTTCCGGCCGCGAACTGCCTTCTTGCTCTCCAGGTGCGATTTCTTGATCGGCTCGCCGGTAGGCGACTCGGTCACCCCCGCCTCGCCTAATCCGTCTTCTTCCACCAGCACGCTAATCTTGATGTCGCCGGTGGTGATCATCTTCAGGTTCACGCCCTCGGTCGCGAGCGCCTGAAACATGCGCTCCGCGACGCCCGAGATCGCGCGCATCCCAGCACCCACCACCGACACCTTGCTCACCTTGCCAGTTTCGTTCAGCGTTGCGCCCAACTCCGCGACGATCGGGGCGAGCAGTTTCTTCGTGCGGTCGAGTTCGGTGTTCAGCACGGTGAACCCGATGGTCGCCTTGCCGCCGGTGCCGACGCTCTGCGCGATCATGTCCACCGCGATGTTCGCGTCCGCGAGCGCGGCGAACACGCGATGGCTCACGCCGGGGCGGTCCGGCACGCCTTCGAGAACCAATCGCGCTTCGTCGGCTGCAAGGGCCACACCGCACGCGGGGATTTCGCTCATCCACGGCGCTTCGGGCACGATCCAGGTTCCAATAGCGTCGGACTTCGCGTTGCGAACCATAAGAGGGACGTCGAACTTCTTGGCGAACTCGATGCTGCGCGAGTGCATCACGCCGGCGCCCATGCTCGCCATTTCGAGCATCTCGTCGTAGCTAATGGCGTCCATCTTGCGCGCGTCGGGCACGATTCGCGGGTCGGTGGTGGAGACGCCGTCCACGTCGGTGTAGATTTCGCACTCGACCTCGTAGCCCGCGAGCTTTACGGCAGCCGCAACCGCGACCGCGGTTGTGTCCGAACCGCCGCGGCCGAGCGTGGAGATGTCGCCAAGTTCATCGATGCCCTGAAAGCCCGCGAGCACGACGATGTGCCCAGTGTCGAGTGCTTCGCAGAGGCGCACCGTGTCGATCTTCTTGATGCGGGCTTTGCGGTGCGTGCTGTCGGTGACGATTCCGATCTGCGAACCCGTAAAACTGATCGCCATCTCACCGAGTTCTTGAATCGCCATTGCTGTGAGCGCGATGCTGATCTGCTCACCGGTCGCGAGGAGCATATCCATTTCGCGCGCCGACGGTGTGCCCGTGATTTGTGCTGCTTTCGCAATGAGATCATCTGTCGTGCTGCCTTGCGCGGACACGACGACGATGACCTTGTTGCCCGCGTGTTTCGCGCGAACGGCTTTGCGTGCGGCTTCCATGACGCTGTCCGCGTCCTTCACGCTCGACCCACCGAACTTCTGAACTACGACCCCCACAGCCACACCTCTCTCGATTTCAAGACATCGACTCCGAATGCCCCTATCGTATTGAACCGCGCCCGCAGAGCCGGTACCCTGTCACTCCACCCACCGCGCCTCGCGCGCACAAACCCGAAGCAACCCTTTTAACCGTTGGAGACCCCCGCCGTGAAGCGCCTGTTCCTCCTTACCGCGTTCGCTGTCGCCGCGATTGCCGCGCCGGCTTCCGCCGATAACTGGCCGCAGTGGCGCGGCCCCAAGAACGACGGCCACTCCGCCGAGCAGGGCATCCCCACCGAATGGGGACCAGACAAGAACATCGTCTGGAAGCTCAAGATGCCGGGGCAAGGCTCCTCAACGCCCGCCATCTGGGGCAAGCAGATCTTCATCACCTCCGCCGATGGCGACGACATCGTACTCATGTGCGTCGGCACCGACGGCAAGGAACAGTGGAAGCAAGTCCTCTCGAACACCGGGAAGCTGAAGTACAAGGGCGGCGAGGGCAACGACGCGTCCGCGTCCTGCACCACCGACGGCAAGCACGTCTGGACGTTCGTCGGCAACGGCAAACTCGCGTGCTACACGGTCGCGGGCAAGGCCGTGTGGGATCTCGACCTCCAGAAATACGGCAAGTTCGGCATCCAGTTCGGCTGCCATTGGACCCCGGTGCTGTTCAAGGACAAACTCTACGCACAGGTGATGCACCGTGGCGCGCAGATTCTTGTCGCGTTCGACGCGGCGACCGGCAAGGAAGTGTGGAAGGTGAACCGGCCCGGCTACAGCAAGGGCGAAAGCCCGGACACCTACGCCTCCGCGTTCCTGTGGGAAGGCGAAGGCGGCCCGCTCCTGGTCGCGCACGGCAACGACTACTGCACCGCGCACAAACTCGAAGACGGCGCGGAAGTGTGGCGGGTCGCGGCACTGAATCCGAGCAACAACGGGGCGTGGCGGTTCGTCTCGTGCCCGCTCGTTCTGTCGGACCTGATCGTGGTGCCGTCGTGCAAGAACGGCCCGACAGTCGCACTCAACCCAGTTGGCGCGAAGGGCACCATCGACCCCGAGAACAAGGCCGAACAGTGGCGCATCAATTACACGCCCGATGTGGTCGCGCCGATCCGCATCGGCGAAGTCGTCTACTTCACTGGCGACGGACCGTTCACCGCGGTCGAAGCGAAGACCGGCAAGCAACTCTACAAGGAACAGCTCACGAAGGGCATCCACCGCGCGCAGATCGTGACGGCTGACGGGAAGATTTACGTCACCGGGATTGGCGGCGCGACGGACGTGGTTCAGGCCGGTAAGGAGTTCAAGAAGATCGGCACGAACACGCTCCCGGACACACTGTACGCGTCGCCGGCCGTCGCCGATGGCCGCATCTACATCCGCGGCTGGGGCTACCTCTGGGCGATCGGGAACAAGTAGTTCCAAGTTCCAGCAGTCCCAAGTTCCAAGTTGAAGACGGAACCAGTTGGCTTCGTTTTCAACCTGGAACTTGGCACTACCGAAGCGCACGCCACACCGTTTCCAGTACGAGCATGTCGGTGTTGCCCCACATCTCTTCGCGGATGAAGGTGACCGATACTCACGGTTGCCCGATGAACGGCCCCGCGTCGGTCGATATACTGATGGGCGAACACGTTCCGCGAGACCTACCATGTCCGCGATCACCCGTCAGATGCTCCTTGACTATATGAACGACGCGCTCCCCGACACGGAACTCGCGTCAGTCGAGAAAGCGCTGCGAGAGTCGGCCGATTTGCGCGCACTCTACCGAGAGGTGGTCGAACAGCAGGACCGCGGCGAACACACGGTCGGTGCAATCTGGCGGCGTGAACGTGTGAGTTGCCCCAGCCGCGACCAACTCGGCGGCTTCCTGCTCGGAGCCGGCGACCCGGAGTTGCTCGAGTACGTCGAATTCCACCTCAAGACAATTGGGTGTGCATATTGCCAGGCGAACCTGGACGACCTGCGAAAAGCCAAGAAACGGTGACCACATTGTAAACAGCGTCGCCCTTCGCGGGTATCACGTCTGACCGCCCTGCCCGCCCCCCGCACGAGCCTGCCGTTCGCAATGACCGACGCCGAATCGCTCGTAAAACTGGATGTCGAACACCTGCTGCTGCCGGTTTTAGTGCAATTGGCGGTCATCATCGCGGCGGCGCGGCTGTTCGGGGCGCTGGCGCGGAGGGTCGGTCAGCCTAGCGTGGTCGGCGAGATCGTGGCCGGGCTGCTGCTCGGACCGTCGCTGTTGGGTTGGCTGTACCCGGAGTTGTTCACGTCCGTTTTCAAGCCCACGCTTGAGGGAATGTCACAGCCGCTCGCGGACGCGATGCTACCGAAGGTGTTCACCGTCATCTCGCAGTTCGGCTTGATCTTCTTGATGTTCCTGGTCGGGTTGGAACTAGAACCAAGACACGTCCGGGAGAGCGGGCCCGCAGTGGTGCTGATCTCGCTCGCGGGGTTGGCGGTGCCGTTCGCGCTCGGTACGGCGCTGACCTTCCTGATCCACCCGCATCTGGAACCGCACCCGACCGCGGGACCGGTCCCGTTGGTCGGTGTCTCGCTGTTCGTGGGGCTGACCCTGTCCATCACTGCGATCCCAGTCCTCGGCCGGATCATGATGGAACTCGGCATCACCCGGACCCGGCTCGGCGCTGTCACGCTCGCGGCGGCCGGCCTCAGCGACGCCGTGGGGTGGGTTCTGCTCGCGAGCATCACCGCGCTCCTCAAGTCGAACTTCCAGATGATCGAAACGCTTCGCATGGTTGGCTTGACGGTCGCGTTCGCGCTCTTCATGTGGTTTTTTGTACGCCCGGTGCTGGTGCGGTACTTCGCGTTCTCGCTGCGCGAGAACGGCGGCCGGCTCAGTGCGACGGCGCTGGCCGTGATGCTCGTGTGCGTGCTGCTCGCGTCCGTGGCGACGAACCTGATCGGCATCTTCGCGGTGTTCGGCGCGTTCCTGCTCGGCGCGGTTCTGTCCGACCAGACGGAACTCCAGCGCGCCGCGCACGCGAAGTTGCACGACATCGTCACATCGTTCTTCGTGCCAGTGTTCTTCACGTACACCGGTCTACGCACCGACATCAGTTCGCTGCACGGCGGCGCGATGTGGTTCATCTGCAGTGCGGTGGTCGCCGCGGCGGTGCTGGGTAAACTCGCGGGCTGCGGCTTGGCCGCACGCCTGAGCGGGTTCACCTGGAAGGAGGCCGGGATCATCGGCGCGATGATGAACGCCCGCGGACTGATGGCGCTGATCGCCATTAACATCGGCTACGAACTGGGCGTGGTGCCACGCAGTTTGTTCTGCGTGTTGGTCATCATGGCGTTAGCGACAACGATGCTCACCACGCCATTGCTGCTGTTGCTCCGCAAGGGAACAGAGTTCGAGGACGCCATTGCGCGGAGCGGCTTCCTGGGAAATCTCCCAAGCGCCCCCGCTGTCGCGGTAACCCCTGAGGAGTCGCATGCAGATTCCTCCAAACGAATCACCACAAACTCATGAACTCCGTCTGCGTATTCTGCGGTTCGGCGTCTGGGACCAACCCCGTGTACGCAGAGGCCGCGCGCGAGTTGGGGCGCGCGTTCGCCGCGCACAACCTGACACTGGTTTACGGCGGTGGACGTGTTGGGCTGATGGGCGAAGTCGCGACCGCCGCGCTCGCGTCTGGCGGGCGCGTTGTCGGCGTGATTCCGCACTCGCTCGCGCTCAAGGAGATTGCACTGGAAGACTGCACCGAACTGATCGTGGTGAACACGATGCACGAGCGGAAGGCACTGATGGCGGATCGCGCGGATGCGTTCGTCGCGATGCCCGGCGGCTACGGCACGTGCGACGAGCTATTCGAAATCATCACCTGGGCGCAACTCGGTATTCACAACAAGCCGGTCGCGGTTCTCAATGTGAACGGGTTCTTCACGCCGCTGCTCGCATGGCTCGATCACATCGTTACGGAAGGCTTGCTTCGCCCCAAGCACCGCGAGTTGCTTCTGGTGGCGGATAGCGTGCCGGAGTTGCTCGCGCGGCTCGCTGCGTGGGCACCACCGGAACCCCTCACCAAGTGGGTGGAAGCCGAAGAGCGGTGAACGAAGACCCAAGTCTTCGCGTTCCTACAATACCCACACTCCCCTTTCCTCTCTACCGCAGGAACGCCAGCGATGACCGAGTACCGCACGGAAACCGATAGCATGGGGCCGATTCGCGTGCCCGCCGACCGCTACTACGGCGCGCAAACGGCGCGCTCGCTCACGCACTTCGCCATCGGCATCGACACCATGCCACGCGCCGTTATTCGTGCGTTCGGCACGCTCAAGAAGGCCGCGGCGCTCACCAACAACTCGCTCGGCCTCATGCCCGCGAACACCTGCGATCTGGTGTGTAAGGCCGCCGACGAGGTCATCGCGGGGGCGCTCGACGATCACTTCCCGCTCCGCGTCTGGCAAACCGGTAGCGGCACACAGACCAACATGAACGTGAACGAGGTCATCTCGAACCGCGCCATCCAAATGGCCGGCGGTACGATGGGCAGCAAGAAGCCGGTTCAACCGAACGACGACGTGAACATGTCGCAGTCGTCCAACGACACCTTCCCCACCTCGATGC
>SXGT01942590.1_pt1 | contig 12083 bp, 15 predicted proteins | sample 3176221 | NCBI WGS metagenome assembly SXGT01 (sample SAMN11356862, study PRJNA531348) | freshwater metagenome | isolation source: freshwater sample F1-120 | place: China: Fuxian Lake, Yuxi | collected 2017-12-25
AGCAAATGCACGCCTTTTGCAACCACTTTCGGCGCACGCATGCTGCCGCTTTTGTAACGCAGCGCCACGGCGTAGTGCGTCGGATTGGTGACGATGACAACGGCTTTCGGTATTTCAGCCATCATTCGGCGCCGCGCCGCTTCTCGCTGCAGATTACGAATGCGCGCCTTCACATAAGGATCGCCTTCGCTTTCCTTATGCTCGCGGTACACTTCGTCCTTAGTCATGCGCAATTGCTTGGCATGTTCCCATAGCTGGAACGGCACATCGATCGCCACAACCAATATCAAGGCGCCGACCGTCAGCAAAAAGCACATCGCCAGAAATTCTCCGGTACGGTTGATGCCCAAATCGACCGGCACGGTCAAAAGCCCCATCACCGATTCTTTATTGACCCACATGACGATGGCGGCAACGATGCCTATCAGCACTGTCTTCAGAATGGCTTTCACCAATTCCACCAAACTGCGCATCGAAAAAATTCGCGCCATGCCCTTGATGGGATTGATCCGCTCAAACTTTGGCATCAGCGCTTTGGCGCTTACCATCCAGCCGCTCAACAGCATCGGCGCAACGAAAGCCACGACCAGCAACACAAACAATAATGGCGCCATCGCCCACAAGGACTCCATCGTCAATGAATACAGACGCGGCAACATCAACTCCGGCTGAAGCGCCAACTCGCGCTCTATGTACATGCCGGTTCTCATGATTCTAATCAGTTGATCCATCAGGCTTGAACCCATTAGCAGCAACCCAACCGCTGCAGCGATCAACAAAGAAAATGTCGTCAATTCCATCGAACGGGCGACCTGACCCTCCTCACGCGCCTTTTCCAGGCGCCTGGGCGTCGCCTCTTCCGTTTTTTCTAAATCGCTTTCTTCCGCCATGACCGGCTCCAAATTTTCACGATTGCATTATCATTGCGAATACTTGAATTCAATGTGCGGAATAAAGAAGGAATCATCCCTTTTATTGCTCAAACGCTTCGAACGATAAATTAAATATATTATTATCAATAAGTTAATTACATCCATCTCAATCAAGCATTTATTGAGCCTATCAAACATCCACCCACTCGTTTCGATCATGCATGTTACGTTACGCTTTACCCGTCATATTCTGCTAACAAGCCTGATAATCGGCGGCTTATCGATGCTTATCGCCGGATTGTCGCTGTACGGAAGCCTGCCGCAATACGACGGCGACATCGAAGCGCCGGGGTTATCCAAACCGGTGACGATTGAACGCGACGCGCTCGGCAGCGTCACTTTGACCGGCGCAAATCGATTGGATCTGGCGCAAGCGCTGGGCTATGTCCACGCGCAAGAACGTTTCTTTGAAATGGATCTAATGCGCCGACAAGCGGCGGGGGAATTGGCCGAATTATTGGGCAGCGCGGCGCTCGCACATGACCGGAAGGCACGCGCTTTCCGTATGCGCGCCCGTGCCGCTCTGACGGTACGGCAATTACCCGCAACGCAACGGCAATGGCTCGATACTTATCGAATCGGCGTCAATCAGGGCATGGCAGCGTTGCCGGTGCGCCCTTTCCCTTACTTGTTGACGCAAACCCGACCGGCCGCATGGCGCAATGAAGACAGCATCCTGGTTATTGCGGCGATGTTCTTCACCCTCAATGAAACGAATATCTATCGCGAGTTGGGGCTATCCAGCATGCACGCCGCCTTACCGGACTCGGTATTCCGGTTTTTAACCGCACCTGCGGGCACTTGGGATGCGCCGCTGATCGACGAACCCATCGCCTTGCCGCCGCTGCCGTCGGTCGAGGAAATCGATCTGCAAGCGTTAAACGAACGATTATTCCAAGATCGTTCATTGCCCTCCGAACAAGCGCCGGGCAGTAACAGTTTTGCGGTTTCGGGCGCGCTCAGCGGCGGATCGGCCATGGTCGCCAACGACATGCACTTGACGTTGCGGGTACCCAATCTCTGGTTCCGTTCACGCTTGATTTATCCCGACACCACGGCTCCGGGTCAATTCCACGACATTACCGGCGCCAGCCTGCCGGGTGTGCCCGCCATCGTGGTCGGTTCAAACCGCCATATCGCATGGAGTTTCACCAACAGTCATGCCGATTTCGCCGATTGGGTGCGGATCGCCGTCGACGAAACCGATGCAACGCGATATCGCGGATCGTCCGGCTGGCAATCTTTAGCGGCATTTACCGAAACGATTCGCGTGCGCAACGCGCTCGATGAAACGATATCGATCCGGGAAACCGAATGGGGACCGATTCTTGCGCACGATCATGACAAAACGCCGCTGGCGCTTGCCTGGATCGCATTGCGCCCCGAGGCGATCAACCTCGCATTGATCGAACTCGAATCGGTCAAAACGTCCGCCGATGCCATAAAAGCAGCGCCGCAATTCGGCATACCGGTGCAAAATTTTATCGTCGGCGACCGCGACGGCAACATCGGCTGGACGCTGGCAGGCCGAATTCCCGTGCGATCCGGCGATTACGATCCGCAAATCCCCGCCGACTGGACACCCCCCGGAACCGGCTGGAACGGCTGGCTCGAACCGGCGCATTATCCTGCCATTCTTAATCCGGACTCGCAGCGGCTCTGGTCTGCCAATTCCCGCCTCGTTTCCGGCCAATCGCTGAATCTGCTCGGCAACGGCGGCTACGATCTCGGCGCGCGCGCCTTGCAAATCCGCGAAGGCTTGTTTGCGCGTGATCGGCTGGCCGTACAAGACATGCAGGCGATCCAGCTCGATCACCGTGCATTGCTGCTCGCCCGTTGGCACCGGTTATTGCAATCCACTCTGGCATCAATGGATAACGGCCGTTTGCCGTGGATTGCCGCGATGAACAGCGCTTTGAGCGATTGGAACGGTGCGGCATCGGTCGATTCCGTCGCCTACCGGGTTGTGCGCGCCTTTCGTTACGAAGTCACTCAAACCGTTTTGAACGGATTTGCCGCGCAAGTCCGGCAGATCGATGCCGCATTCAAAGTGCCCAGGCTCAGCCAGGCGGAATGGATTGTCTGGCAACTGATCGAAAACAAACCGCAGCACCTGCTCCCGGCAACTTTTAACAACTGGGAGGAGTTATTGCTGGCAAGCGCGCAACGCATCGCCGGAGAAATGCAACAAGACGGCGGCATTGCAACCCGCAACTGGGGCGAAGCAAACGCCGCCCGGATACGTCACCCGCTGAGCCAGAAAATGCCCGCGTGGATTGCGCGTTGGCTCGATATGCCGCAAGATCCGTTGCCGGGCGATCACAATGTGCCGCGCGTGCAATCACCCGATTTTGGCGCGTCGCAACGCTCCGTCGTCGCTCCCGGCCAGGAAGAACACGGCATTTTTGACATGCCCGGCGGACAAAGCGGCCATCCGCTTTCGCCTTATTACGGCAGCGGCCACGCCAATTGGATTAGCGGCAAACCGACACCGTTCCTGCCCGGCAATGCGGAACGGCAAATGCGCCTTGTGCCAACATATTGAATAACGCATCGCCATGATCCGGTAAAATGACAGCCGTTTGATTCACTTTCCCCGATGAAAATAATTTTTATTATTTTACTGGCTGCAAATATCGCTTACATCGTAGGCACGCAATACTATTCGCCCAAGCAAGCCGTCCCCCTCCCGGCGCAAACAAACCCGGAAAAAATAAAGCTGGTATCGATGCATGAGAATTGCTTGATGTGGGGCGATTTTTACGAGGAGCAAATCCGCTACGCCGAAAAAGTGCTCTCGGAACTGCGCCCTAATCTCGCTTTCTCCTTGGAAGAATCGGGCGGCACGATCATGTATTGGCTCTACATTGCACCGCACGCAAACAAGGAAACCGCCAACCGGGAAATCAACAAATTGCGCAATCTCGGCATCGTCAGTTTCCGCGTCAAAGACGACAAACAATGGGAAAATGCGATTTCCCTGGGTATTTTTTACGACCGGAAAGATGCCCTGAACCAACTGAAAGAATTAGAAAAGAAAGGCGTCAGTCATGCCAAAATCGAGAATCGCCATGTTCCCCTGCGCAAAATCGCGATCCACAATCCATCCGTTGCCGTTAAAGAACAGCTACAAGCCTTGGCGGAACAATTCGACGGCACAAAACTGGTTCAAGGCAAATGCGAACGTTTATAATGTTTCATCGTTAACTAGGAGTCTGCCGGACTTAAGCAATCGTAGCGAGCCTAAGTGGGAGAACGAGTACGGATTTTCTTAATTTTGAGGCGCATAGTTAATCTATGCAACGAAAAATTGAGGAAATATGAACCGTTATCCCATTGGCGCAGTAGATTAGTCTTAAGTCCGACAGACTCCTAGCGCCGCGATTCGCTCGTACAGTCGATAAATCAGCGTTCCCTAGCCGGGGGCGTTGAAACTTACCCTAACCCAATAAAAACAATGAAAGTAACCATCAAAACACCGCAAGAAATCGAAAAAATGCGCATTGCGGGCAGACTGGCATCGGAAGTGCTCGATTACATCGCACCCTACGTTGCCGCCGGTGTTGCCACCGAAGAACTGGATACGTTATGCCACAACTACATGGTCGACGTGCAAAAGACTATTCCCGCCCCGCTCAATTACGCACCGGCAGGACATGTGCCCTACCCAAAATCGATTTGCACCTCGATCAACAATCAAATCTGCCACGGCGTCCCCGGCCCTAAGAAACTGAAAAACGGCGACATCGTCAACCTCGACATTACCGTGATTTACGAAGGCTATCACGGCGATACCAGCCGCATGTTTTATGTCGGCGAGCCTTCCATTCAAGCGCGGCGGCTGTGCGAGGTGACTTATGAAACGATGTGGCGCGGCATCGATCAAATAGCGCCGGGCAAGCATTTGGGCGACATCGGCCACGCCATTCAGAAACTGGCCGAAGGCGTCGGCTACAGCGTGGTCAGAGAATTCTGCGGCCACGGCATCGGCGCGAAATTTCACGAAGACCCGCAAGTACTGCATTACGGCCGCGCGGGAACCGGATTGGAACTCAAACCCGGCATGATTTTCACCGTGGAACCGATGATCAACGCAGGCAAGGCCGCCATCCGTCATTTGCCGGACGGCTGGACTGTCACCACCAAGGACGGCAGCTTGTCGGCGCAATGGGAGCATACCATTCTGGTGACCGAAAACGGCCACGAAGTCCTGACGGTATCGGCAGGCGCACCGGCCAAACCGGCATACCGTTACTAAAATCAACCTTTCAAAGACATTTATGACTCGCAGCTATCAACGCACACCCGCACAAATCCGCCCGGTCAAAATCACCCGCCGCTACATCAAACACGCCGACGGTTCGGTGCTGATCGAATGCGGCGACACCAGAGTGATCTGCACCGCGACGATCTCCGAACAAGTTCCCGCGTTTTTAAGAGGCCAGGGACAAGGCTGGCTGACCGCCGAATACGGCATGCTGCCGGGATCGACGCATTCGCGCATGCAGCGCGAGGCCGCCAAAGGCAAGCAATCGGGCCGCACCATGGAGATTCAACGCTTGATCGGCCGCGCGCTGCGCGCCGCAGTGGATTTGAAGAAACGGGGGGAGCGCACCATCCACATCGCGTGCGACGTCATCCAGGCCGACGGCGGCACGCGCACCGCCAGCATCACCGGCGCTTTTGTCGCATTGCACGACGCCGTTCAGAAACTGCTCGATCAGCAACGCATCGGATCGTCCCCGATCCTCGATCACGTCGCGGCGATCTCGGTCGGCATTTTTGAAGGCACGCCGGTGCTGGATCTGGATTACGCGGAAGATTCCGCCTGCGACACCGACATGAACGTGGTCATGACCGGAAGACTGCACCTCATCGAAGTGCAAGGAACCGCCGAAGGCAACGCCTTCAGCCGCGCCGAACTCGACACCATGCTGGACATGGCGCAACACGGCATTCAGGAATTGATCGCGATACAAAAGCAAGTATTGACGCTCTGACACCGCAAACCATGACTGCACTGACAAAACTGGTCATCGCCAGCAATAATCCCGGCAAATTAAAGGAAATCGGCGCACTGCTCGCACCGCTGTCGATTGAAATCGTCTCGCAATCCGATTACAACGCCGGTGAAGCCGATGAGCCGTTCGGCACCTTCGTCGAAAACGCACTCGCCAAAGCCCGTCACGCCAGCCGCTGCTCGGGATTGCCCGCACTGGCGGACGATTCGGGTATCTGTGTCAGTGCATTGAATGGTGCGCCCGGCGTCAATTCCGCGCGCTACGCCGGGGAACCGAAATCCGATGACCGCAACAATCAAAAACTGATCGCAGCGCTCAAAAACCAAACCGACCGGCGCGCATATTATTACTGCGTCATCGTCTTAGTGCGCCACGCCGACGATCCGCAACCGATCATCGTCGACGGCTCATGGCACGGGGAAATCATCGATCAACCCAGAGGAACGGGAGGATTCGGCTACGACCCGTATTTTCTGCTGCCGGAATTTGGAAAAACCGCTGCGGAATTGACTGCGGAGCAGAAGAACAAAATCAGCCACCGAGGACAGGCGCTGGCGCGGCTGGTGGAAATTTTACGGAATGGAAAATTTTAAAAACCAATTCTCGATTCGGTACTTTATGTTCAATGTTGCGCTTTTTTCGGCAGCCTACCATACCGTCCTTCATATTTTTTATATTTTCTGATTCTTTGGCTTATATTTATTTTGATCAAAATCACTTACATCAAACTCAAATACTGGTGCATTTTCCTGATAAATATTTGCTGCAATGCGTACTTTCTTTGCTTTAAGCATTTTTCCAACAAACTTACTGTAATTTTGAATGAAAATTGTTTCAGTACTATTGTCAGATGCCGTCGCTGCTGAATATTTCACAGATTCTTCATCATCAAACCGCACAAGCACTGTGCACCCATCATATGATGCACAAAGGATTTGACCTCTTTCGATTTTGAAAATAATGTCTTTCCCATAACGCGGATGAGTTCTCAATATTAATGTTCCATGCTGCGCCCCAGAATATGGAAAGTCAAAATTTACCTTATTTGTGCTTAATACATAAGCTTGATAAATAATACCTTTACTCATCTCATCATCAGACTGATGATAGTTCCATTGTGACCCAGGAATTTCTGGCGTAGATACTGAGATATTTTGTGAGTTGTTAATCGAATCTAAGTTTGCCTGTTGGGAAGATGCGTTACTTTCTATTTCTACAGTTGAAATAATACGAATAACAAAAAATGCAAGAAGAACAACCCCAATAGCTGTCCCACAACCCATTCTATTTGCTACCTTGGCTCCGCATTTAGGGCAATTTTCTGCTTTTGAACTCACTTCGGTTCCACATTCTTTGCATCTAATAAGTGCCATTCTTCCTCCTCAACGGGACCAGATCCAGAACCAAGAATATCGTCGAAATCGTATTGATTTTAACTTTTTACATTATCGCAATGAAAAATCCAGGCTTAACGGTATGACTTAAAATCGTTGCTATCACATGTAAGCACGGCAGGATGACTGACACCAGAAGGCACATCAATCTTTCCCATCCGAGATTCAGTCATTGCGTACCATGAACCGCAAGCAGCGCTCGCGCCGGTAAAGTGCCGGGCTGGGCATGACTCGCCATAAGGGTATCAATATCTGCTCCAGAAAACGCTGAGCATTTTCTGCGCTCATGGGGAATGGCAGTTTGCGCGTTACGACATTGAGCGTCTCCTGGACGACTTGATGGCTGATGCAAGCATTGCGGGTTTCCAACGCTTTCTGAATCAGTCGTTCTGCAGTAGTGCGTTTATGTTCATCGGTTTCGTCGAACAGGTAGATGAAAATGTTGGTATCGATAAATTCACCGCTCATTCATTTCGTCTCGCGCGAATTTGCGACCACCCGTGCGTACTTGTCCGCGTAATTCCTCGATTAAAGCCATTGCAGATTCGGTTTGTTGCTCCTGACGCACATAATCCGCCAGCCAACGGCGGAATTGCTCGTTGAGGGTAGTTTGTTCGGCACGCGCCCGCTCACGGGCGGCTTCAATCAGTTTATCGTCCGCACTTAAGGTGATATTTTTCATCCGTTGTATCCCTTCCTAAATCGCAGCAGTGTCATCAAACAATCCCCGCTTTCCTGCACGCGGGTCTCGACAAAACAGCATCCAAATACCGTACTACATTGCGATAAGGCGAGAAATCGAATTCACCGCCCCGCGCATAGGATAAAACCCCCGCCATATTGATGTCTGCGACGGTAAATTTACCGGCTGCCAGGAAATCTTTACCGGCAAGGTGATTGTTCAATACTTCGAGCGGTTTCGCCAGTTTCTTTTCTGCCGCCTGAGCGATGTCCGGATTTCTGTCTTTCGCGGCAAAAACTTTTCTGTGCAGGATAAGATCGACGCACGAGGCTTCCAGTTGGGTCAGTGCAAAAAGGCTCCATTTGTAAATCTGCGCCTCGTCTTCCAGCCGGTTTGCCCATAGTTTCCCGTTACCGTATTTTCTCGCCAGATAAAAATTAATCGCCATCGCTTCGGTCAGCACAAGATCGCCATCCACCAGGGTGGGAACCTGAGCTAGCGGGTTCAGCTTTAGGTATTCGGGCGCGTTCTTCTCTTCCTCGAAAGGATTGATCCTGACATGCTTGAAATCAAGATCAAGCTCCGTCAGTGTAAACAACACATATTTCGCTCGCGACCATTCGATTCCGTATAGGGTAATCATATTTTTTCCTTAAAAATAGGCTGTTGCATACCGGCATTTTAACCGGTTTGTTGGTGCTTGACAGTAAGTAGGATGCGCCGACGCCAGAAGGCGCATCAATCTTGTCAATCTTGCTCATCCGAGATTCAGTCATTGCGTACCATGAACCGCAAGCAGCGCCTCCCCTCATGACTTGGATTAGCAGCATGGTCATTATCCCGGAACAATCCAAGAATCCTGTTTTCCAATTTCCTCGTGCAGCCACACAGGATCAAAATCCGCACCGTTCGGCCATATGAGCGCACCCAATTCGATACGAACTTGGTTAAATACATGCTCATCTTTTAATGCGGTAAAAATACCGGCCTTTTCACTGAAAATAAGTCGCGACATATCGACGATACCTGTCGTTCCATCGTTACAGGTTACGGAAAATCGATAACCCGTCAATACAGTAACCGAACGGATACGCCAGGGTGCGGTCGCCGTTATTCCAGCGGCGCGATGCATTTAGGCAATTGTTTCTGTTGACCTAATTTCCAGAACATTTGAATCGCAATGCCAAAGAACTGGCTGATTGTTGGCATACGTTTTTCTCTCTCGATCATCCTTGTTTAGCTCACAATAGAGACAAAATTGCGAATCAAGAAAAAGCAATGCCCGGACACAAACAATCTTCCCCCGATTCATTTTCGAAATGTAATACACAAACTCCCCGAGTTTCTCCCGGTGATATTTCAAATACTCGCCTTACTAGCCTGATAGCAACACGCCAACAAAAAACCGGTTTTGTTTCATCGCCGTTTGATGTTGGGCTTTCTTCGGCAGCCCAATCTACCGCGCTCGTTATCGCTCAGACTCCCAATCCATTTTCCCCGTTACCCGTTATCACTGCGGATCTTTCGCAATCCTTGCCGGTTGTTTATGGCTTTACTTCGGCGGGATCGGCTATTACGCATTCATACGACCATGTCATGGATTGCCTGGTATAAACGCCGCCATTGGATTCGCAAGATTCCTTTTCGTGATCGGCATATACAAACGATGTTGCAAATATTGCCAATAAAAGAATCGTATATAAAGTAACTTTAGTCTTTTCGCTCATGATGTAGCCTCATTGAATGGAATGAATCCGTACCCCGCCTCTAACACCGGCAAGCAACTCATTGTTTCGTTATGAAATGATATCGGTGAATTGTTTAAATATAACCTGATATAACCACGACCCGCCCCATGCAGTTACAAGAATCATCATCAACACCACTAAACCATAAAATATTTTGTTAATCACTTCGCTATCTCCTGCAGTAAATAGATTTCAGATCCGGAATTGTTGGGAAACGCCGAATAATCCGACAAGCAAGATGAAACGCAAGGCGGATGGAGTGGAGGATATCATTGGGTGACAATATTGTGCATGCGCAACCCGCATCCTTGCTGTTTTTGAATCCATTAATTTATGGTGATGGATTTGGTTTCATCACAGGAAAAGTGTTGTGTCAAGACGTGACCCCTTGTTATTCTTTGGTATTTCAGATAGACCCACTTTAATCTTTGGAATTATGCTTTTCTGATTGTTGCAGTAGTGACTCATCAATACTTTTATTCGATAAAGGTATTGATGATATTTGATGTTTCAATAATGTTAGTGTTTCGTTAATTTCACCAATATTACTTTCTAAATTTGTTACACGCTGAAGCTGAGATTCTTTTTCTTTACCTATTTGTAAAAAATAAGCACCAACAGAAAATGATGTGCCAACTAATGACACTAAAATTATAATAACTGAAAATACCCAGAGAATGAGTTTAGTATGATGATAACCGGTTTTATTTTTATCTTTAGTTTTATCAATCCAAACAGATTCATGATTTAGCTTTAGAAGCTCGGACTCTAATCCAATAATTTGTCTTTCAATTACATATTCTTCTTCGTATTTGCGATATCGAGCATTGTCTTTATCAATTTTGTTATTTGTTACATATGTTATCGATAAGACTGATATAGCAATAAGGATTAGAGTAAAAAAAGAAACAACGACAAGAGCCACAGACTCAATCGATTTAGTTATAATAGCTCCAATAATAGCTCCATAAACTAAAACTATAGTAGTTAAAATTGATTTTAATATCTCAATAGTATCTTTTTTGTGGGCTATCTCAGATTGATGATAAGCTCTCATACCATCAAAACATTCTCTTTTATTTTGTAAGTGTTTTTCCTGACCCACGTTTTCTCTTCTTAAAAATAAAATTAATTTTTGTAACATGATCTTTTAACTTAGTATGTCAATGGATCACATCTTAATATTGTAGCCTTTACCGCGCGTAAAACGGGGTCAGGTACAGAATCAAGAATTCTTTCACTCAAGAACGTAGTGCAATAACTAAACTATAAAATTCGCATGATGATGAAGTTTTCATTATTTCTTAGTCTATCGTGAATGCTAAGTATGCGCAGAAATAACTCGCTCAACAACGTTTTCCGGTAACGATATGCAAGTAAAAGCCGCCGCAGGGTATAAATAATCTTCTCCCGATTCGTCGATGACACGAATTTGTGCGTGCTTTTCCGCATCGGCATCGGGTAGTATTTCGTACAGTTTGCGGATTTCCAGCGATACTTCATAGCCGCGATTGTCAATGCAAATTGCAAATTGATGTTTACTCATGGTGTTATATCCCTATAACGTTTGATTTTGAACTCACGCTTGCCGATACCGGCCGCTTCATACCAATGAATCTCGGCTTCCCGGATTGATCCATCCAGCAGGCGCACCATCGCATTACCTTTGCGTTTGCGCCAATTGCCCGGACCATGAATTTTTCGAAGCCGGTTTATCTCCCGGATACCGGAACCGCGGGCAATTGTTTCGGGCTGTTTGATTTCGCCAATAATTTCAAAGTCCATGCGAAATTCTAGCATGGCGAGCTAAAGCTGCTCAGTTGTTTATAGGCAAAATGCAATTGAATGCAGTTAGCCGAGTTGTTCCCGGTGATACTTCAAATGCTCGCCCATAAACGTACTAATGAAGTAATAACTGTGATCGTAGTCTTGGTGGTAGCGCAACGTCAGCTTTTGACCGGCTGCGGCGCAGGCGTTTTCCAGGCGGTGCGGGTGTAGTTGTTCGGCTAGAAATGGGTCGTTCAAGCCTTGATCGATCAGCAGATCCGGTATTCTGCGACCGTCTTCGATCAGCGCAGTGGCGTCATACTTGCGCCAGGTTTGTTGATCTTCACCCAAATAATTGCGGAATGCTTTTTGTCCCCACGGGCAGTGCATCGGCGCGCAGATCGGTGCAAAGGCCGAGACCGAGCGAAACAGTTCGGGGTAGCGCAACGCCAGGGTCAATGCGCCGTGCCCGCCCAACGAGTGGACGAAGATGCCGATGCGGTCAAGATCGGCGGGTAAATGTTCGACGATGATATAGC
>SXGT01617791.1_pt1 | contig 12082 bp, 6 predicted proteins | sample 3176221 | NCBI WGS metagenome assembly SXGT01 (sample SAMN11356862, study PRJNA531348) | freshwater metagenome | isolation source: freshwater sample F1-120 | place: China: Fuxian Lake, Yuxi | collected 2017-12-25
ACCGCCGCCCGAACTCATATTGCCGGTATTCGCTTATATTACAACCAGCCCGGCACGCCGGGTGGGCACTACTCTGTGGTCGACATTTCCACGCTCAACCTTCCGCCGATGACTTCTCAGTCTGGGGCGGTTGAGTGGAAATTTCTGAAGCTCCCGCCCAACTCAACTGCGATTCCGCTTCCGACCGACTACTCCACACGCGCTCAACCGTTTCTCTGGGGGACCGCTGCGGATGTCAGTCCGCCGCCGTATCTTGGACAGCCTCGCCCAGGCGGTCCCGGAAATGTGCAGCAATGGAACGACAATGCGGCCCAACCTATCGCGGTTGTTGATGGCGTTTTCGCAGCAGGAGAGTGCGAAAACTGGGCGTTTCCTGGGTTGTGCTACAACCCGGTTGGCCCCATGATCGCGTGGTTTTATCAGATCTGCCAGACTCACCCGGCGTTTTCTCTCACGTATCCCGGGAACAACTACTTTGAAATTCCTCGCGAGGCGACTTTTACCTGGGACGGTTCTCAATCTCCGCCGGGCACAACGTATCACTTTGAAATACGGCTGGAAAGCGATGACTCGTTGATTTTCGAGGCGGATGGACTGACACAGCCTTTGGTTCAGATTCCCCCGGGTTTTCTTTACTACTGCGAGTATTACCGCTGGCGAGTTACTGCGCTCGCAGATGCGGCGTGTCCACCGGCGATCTCTGAAGCATGGATATTTCGCGCTGAGGCGAATATCGCTGGAGATTTTAATGGCGACCTGGTTGTAGATTTCTTCGACTACCTCGACTTTGTTGATGCTTTCAGCACTGGTAGTCCTGAGGGCGATTACAACCACGACTCAATCATCGACTTCTTTGATTATCTCGACTTTGTCGATGTATTTTCTCAGGGCTGTTGAGGCTTGAGAGGTTTGATCACCTGCACCAATGCCCCATCACGCTCATACCGCGGCACGTTTGAATCTACTGCCAGCGACCAACACTCAATTCCGCCTGCCATCGAGAGCGCGTTGTTCGCGCCGACCTGCCGCAGAAATAGTGATGCTCGCATTGATCTCACACCGTGATGGCAGTATGTGACGACCTGTTTGCCATCGGCCTCTTCGAGAATTTCATCAAACCGGGTTTCAATTTCGTGCAGTGGTACATGTATCGAGGGCTGAATTAAGGCCGCATCTCGCTCGCTTGTTAGACGCACATCTACGATGAGTAAGTTGTCTTTCGCCGCGATCATTTCTGCCAATTTCCGCGGCGATATCTCGTATTCCGGCTTGAGCACATATCCGGGCGGCAGCCCATCGGCGTCGCTGCCGCTCATTTGCCACCACCACAAGGCGCACTGCATGCACAATCGCCGGGGGCACACTTGCAGGAATTGCCGCAACCTGGTTTTGTACAGGCTTCTTCAACTGCTGGTGCTGATTTGGAAATCTCAACCTGATTGATCGAATCCCGCTGATAGGTGAATCGCGGGCTGTAGCGTGTATGTTTATAGCCGGGATATGCAACCATGCGGAACGGCATTGACACGGTGTCGTAAATCAGAATTCCTGGGGTAAACACAAATGCTTCATACATCTGTGTGTAGATAGTGTCTTCGCCAAGATCGAGGGCTGATTCGGCGGAAGGAGATTCCCGACGCTGACGCGGGGTTTTCTTGACCCGTGCATATTCGGTGCGATAGGTGGGGCGATGTCCGACTCCATCATTTGGAACCGGAAAATCAACTTCCTTCCAGCTCATTTCTTCCAGCTTTGCCGCTTTGTTTGAGAGCATGGTGCCGGAGTTGGGCTGAGTGCTGGCGTTCTGATATTCCGCGGCGAAGGTCTCCAGCGGCATGTCGCCAATGGTGATGCGTTGATTTTCCTTGACGCAGCCGCCGGAGAGGGCGAAAGCGAGGGCTGCGAGGGCGGTGGTAGCGAGAATTCTCATTAGGATAAGGATAGTCGGGCCGGACGTCTGGCAAAAGGCCAAGGGTCGGCACTTTTTTGAGGCGTTATTTCGCCGCTGTCTCAGCTTCGATTTGTTTTCGGCGGGCCAGTTTGATCGCTGTCACGATGATGTAGGATGCCACAATCAGCGCGAGGAGATAGACAAGTCTTGCGCGGCTTACGGAGAGGAGCACTCCGAACAGGGCGAACACGCCGCCGATTCCGTATAGGGCGAGTACTGCACCTTTTACACCCAGTGCGCGTTTGAGCATGTGATGCAAATGGTCGCTATCTGCTTCTGACATGCTTTTGCCGGCCAGCTTTCGCCGGACGATCGCAAGCGTGGTATCGATAATCGGGATTGCAAACATGATCAGGCCCGCAAGCACAAGCTGCGTCTGGCCTTCATTTCCCAGGGTCAGGACGATGACGATTGTCAGATATCCAAGCTGCAACGAACCAGCATCGCCCAGGAAAATGTTCGCAGGGTTGAAATTATGCGGCAGGAAACCAAGACAGGCGCCAACCAGCGCCATGCACAAGACGATTCGCTGGGCATCGCGTGGTCCTGCATCGGTTGCGGCAAGGCCAAGCGCGACAACGAGCAGGCCGATGCCGCAGATTGCGGTGGTTCCGGTCAAGAGACCATCAAGTCCGTCAATGAGGTTTGAGGCATTGCAGGCACCGAGTACGAACATGGCGATGATCGCGGTGCCCGTCCAATAGATCATGTCTACGGTGATGAAGTGATTCGCGGCAAATGGAATAGGGATATTGAAGGCGAGCGCGGGATTGCCAAAGAGTTCGCCGATTGGACCAAGTACACCCGCGGCGACACGCACTCCGACGTCTTCGTACGCAAGGGCCGCCGCGGCCATGAGTTGGCCACCGACTTTGACACGCGGCATCATTCCTTTGATGTCATCGAGCACGCCGACGAGCGTAATGACGGTGAGACCGAAGAGGATGGATAGCGGGACGTAAGCATGATCGCCATCAACGAGGTTTTCTGGCTTGACCTCGTGCCAGGCGATCAGTTGCGGAAACGCGCGGGCGAGGTAGCTGTAGAGGATGCCGCTGATGATGCCCAGGAAGACGGCGATGCCGCCGAGATAGGCGATTGGCTGCTTGTGCTGTTTGCGAGCCTCGTTGGGGAGATCGATAACTCCGTGCGCGACAGCGAGGCGGCGGATGAGCGGCGTGACCAGAATAGTGACGACGAAGCTGGCCAGAAGGACGCCGATGTAGCCGTGGAAAATGTCGATGCGTGAAAAGTGGTATGCGGGCGGCGCGAGAGCCGCGGGGTCGAGCTGCGGAAGTTGTTGGGCTTCGAGGATCATTTCAGAACGGGCTTTCCAGATTCAGATAACATCCAATGGGCAACATCGGAGATGGTTTGCTCGAGTGTGAACTTGGGACGAAAGCCAATAGCATCGGTGATTCGAGTAAGGTCAGGCCGCCGCTTTTTGAGATCTTCAAAGCCGGGCGTTGGGAAAGCATCAGTGTAGGGAATGTGCCGGACTTTGGATGAAGACTTTGTTACCGCAATGACAAGATCGGCCAGTTCTTTGATCGTGATTGACTTATCTGTTCCCAGATTGAAAACTCGGCCAACGGTGCGTGGCGAATTCATGATCTGCGGCAATGCACTCGCAATATCGCGAACATCGCCGAAGCAGCGAGACTGCTGACCATCGCCGTGAATCACCATATCATCGCCCTTGAGGGCACTGGCGACAAATCGCGGGATGACCATTCCATAATCACCGACCTGGCGCGGACCAACCGTGTTGAAAAAGCGAACAATGAATGTGGGGAGGTTGTGTTGGCGGTGATATGCCAGAGCAAGAAATTCGTCGATTGCTTTGGAACATGCGTACGACCAGCGAGTCATCGTGGTCGCGCCGTAGACAACATCGTCATCCTCTTTGAAAAGCTCGTTCGCGGGTTTGCCATAGACCTCTGAACTTGAGGCGATGAGAGTGGGGATGTTGCGTGCGTGCGAGAATCGGAGTGCTGCTGATGTTTCGTGGACATTGGTATCGATCGCGGAGATCGGATCGTCCATGACACGTTTTACACCGACCGCCGCGGCAAGGTGGTAGAAGCCGGCGAATTTCTCGCCAGGACCAAACGAGTCTAAGGCACGGGAAAGCTCAGCCTCAATGAAGCGAAGTCTGCCGCCATGTTCAGCCTGTGCTGAGGCAAGATTGGAAAGACGGCCTGTAGACAGATTGTCTACGACTGTGACATTGTGGCCGAGGCCCAGGAGGCACTCGACCAGATGTGACCCAATGAAACCTGCGCCGCCCGACACAAGAAATGGGGAGGCAGAAGTGGGGCGGATTTGAGTATGCAGGTCATTCACAGTGAAATGCCGGCGGCCGGAATTATCCGGCCGCCGGAAGAGGTTTTCAGAACGAAAGTAGGCAGGATGAACGGCTCATGCTGATCATGCTGCGGATTGGTAATCTGCACTTGCCTTGATATTGCTCTTGAGATAACCGCCGGCGGCGGACTTGACGCCGTTGACGACGACGCCCATGAACTCCGCGCGAGTGTCGCTGAGGTCGTTGCGAAGACGGGCGATGAGGCCGCGTTTTTCGCTTAGAGCTTTTACGACCAGCACAGAGGCATCGCATTTCGCGGCAAGTGTGAGGCAGTCGCCGGAGACGATTGCAGGTGCACAATCGATGAGGACGAGATCAAACTTGCTGCGAGCTTCAGCCAGGAGGTCAGTCATTCCATTGGTTGAAAGCATTTCGAGCGTGCGCTTTTCTTTGGAGCCAACAGAGAGGACTGAGATCTTGCCATCGGTGGTGCGCTGAATGGCCTGATCGAATCGCGCAGAACCAGTCAACACATCGACCAGTCCGGGCTGATCGGCAAGACCAAAGACCCGGTGAAGTCCGGGGCGACGCATGTTGGCATCAATCACGAGAACGCGCTGTCCGGCAGAACCGGCGGCGAGTGCGAGGTTGGAAACCACGCTGGTTGAGCCAGACCCCGGCATGCCTGCGACCACGAGAACGGTGCGATGACCAGTCTGGTTGAGTCGTTTGGAAAGTACGCCGCGGATATTGCGGAAACTTTCTGCGAGTACACCCTTGGGGCGATCTCGCATGACAGTTTCGATCGCGCCGCTGCCCGCTGGGTCTTCGAGTGCATCGGGAACGAAGCCGAGGACACGAGTACGGGGGATGAGGGCGATATCTGCGGGGCCTTTGACGCGTTGATCGAGGATTTCGCTTGCGACAATGATGCCGCCGACGAGGCCGAGCGTGAGCATGACGCCAAGGGGGACCATGACTTTGATGGAGGGGAACGCAACCTCTTCGGGGATACGTTCGACCTGAGCGACGGTGACGCGGTTTGAGAAGTCGAGATCGGCGATGGCTTGTGCGCTTTTGACCTGTTCCATCAAAGCGCGGCGGCTGGTTTGTGCGCCTGTGACTTTGAGGTCGATGTCCTTGAGCTGCCCTTGCACGCGGGCGAGATCAACGAGCTGAGTGCGAAGTTCATCTTTGCGGGTGTTCAGGGCATCGCGCTGAGCCTGGAACTGGCGAGTGGTGGTGCGGATGTTGTCTACTTCAGAATCGAACTTGTTACGGAGCAGACGCTCGCGTGTGGACTTGTCTTGACCTTTATAGCCTTCGAGTGCGGCGAAAGTGGCTTTCCATTCGCGGTGTTCTTCTGAGACGCCACGGACCTTGAGAGATTCCAGGTTTGCTTCAAGACCGGAAATATTGCGTTTGAGTTCCTGCAACTCCGGGTCGGCTTCGGCACTGGCGCGAACACTGTCGGTGTAAGTGACGCCGGCGGGGCTTTTGAGTTGTTCTTCGTAAATCGCGAGAAGCTCACTTACTCCCTTGAACTTGTTTTCGACATCGACGAGTTCATGGGAGATGAGGCTCAGGGTTTCGCGAAGACTGCTGGCACGATCGTCGAGTGAATCGACGGAGGAACCGGAAATCAGTGACTCACGCTGGCGTGTGAGCTGAGCGGCTTCTGTGTCAAGATCTGAAATCTGCTTGTTAAGAACTTCGACCTGTTTGGTGGTACCAGACCGGCTGACGCGCTGTTGTTCGATCAGGTATGAGTCTTTGATAAAACGGACAAGCGTGGTTGCATCCGCGGGGACTTTGTAAGAGACCTCAAGGGTAATGAATCGGGTTTCAGGAATCATACGAACGCTGATGCTTTCGTTGAGTTCCTTCAGTGCTTTGCGTGAGTTGACTTTTTGCTCAGCTCCATCGCCTTCGAGGAAACGACCCGCCCATGTGGCGGCGTCGGCCTTGAGGCGCTGATCTTCTGCGACTTTGCGAAGAACAGTGTCGCTCTTCATGCGGGCAACTTCAGTCATGAGGAATCGTTCGTAGTCATCTTTAGGAACGATCTGGTTGGCAACTGAAGTGGTAAGCGTTGTGGGCGCCATTGTGCATTCGAAGATGACCTTGGGTTTGAAGACCGGCGCAACGCGCAGCAATACCAGATGCAGGCCGACACCGATGACGATGCCCACAGCAAGCGCGCCACCAAGCACCCACTTGTATTTCATTACAAGCTTGATTGGGTCAATCGTTGCGACTGCTGCGCCGCTAGGGCCACCCATTTGGGGGCGTGGCGGCATTGGACTTGGATTGTTTGGGTTGGGCATGGTGCTCATGTTTGTTATCCTGCGGTCAAGGCTCTGCAATTTGCACTATCACGAATCGCGATGGTGCGGGTTCAGTATTGTCACATTCGGCGTTTATCGGCTCTGGGGTGAGTCAAGCTCCGTACGGAGGGTGTCAAGTTCTTTCTTTTGTTCGGCTGGCATTTCAAGGGTTGCCGATTTTGAGTATTTATCAAGCTCGTCGAACATCTTGCGAGCGTTGGTAAAGTCCTTCTTTGCGATCATGACCTTGCAGAGGTGGATCATTGCGGAGGTTTGTCCGGTCACTCTGCCGCCGGAACTAATAGCCTGGCGGAGGAATTGTTCGGCCTTTGCCAGATCGCCAAGCATCAGATGGACGGTTCCCAGAGTGTCTAGAGAATCGACGTTCGTGGGACGAATGGCTGTGGATTTCTCAGCGAACGGGAGCGCGTCTTTTGCGCGGTTGAGATGGAACGCCATGGTGTAGGCGAGGTTGTTATTAAGCTCCCACTCGTCAGGGAACTGTGTGACCGCATTAGTGAGGACATCAACTGACTCTGCATAGCCGCCGGCCATGTAGTGACCTATCGCCAACTGTTGATATGCCAGGAGTTTCAGGTTCTTGAGTGTTGAAGTGTCGGCAATCTGCTTGATGACGACAAGTCCTTGGGAACGAGTGACCGGATCTTCGGCCATGGTCATGCCGCGGAAGAGGGTGAGCCAACCTTTGGCCTGGGGACTTGCTGACTCACGCTCAAACTGGTCAAGCTGTCTGGCTCGGTCGGCTTTGCCGGCGTAAATGCGACTGGTCTCATTAAACCAGAGCATCATTGCTGGAGTCTGTTCGACGGGAACCAGATCGAGGCAGCCCTTGAGATCGCGGCGAGCATCTTCCATTCTGCCGCGGCGCCAGTGCAATCTTGCGCGGCCGAGACGAAGTTCGAGGGAACGTTCGACATCTGTGCCTGCGTCTTTGAGTACCTTCTCTGCATCAGTCAGCATGGGTGGTTCAGCACTCATGAGCGCATCAAGATAGCGTTGCGTGAGAGTGGGGGTCTTATTCAGATCCCATGCGGCCTTGTAGAATCTCGCGGCAAAGGAGCTTTGGCGAGCTTCAAAGAACACATCTGCCATATCGAGCGCGAGTTGCACGTCATTGCCGCGGGCCTTGAGTGCCTCTTCGCCCAGTGAAAGCGCCTCGGCGGCGCGATCGCGATGAATAAGCTCTCTCATAAGAGTAAGGCGAAGTTCGGCCAAGCTCGGATTCAAGCTGACTGCACGTTGGAGGTCGGCGATGCCTTCGTTTGGTTTGCCGGCAGAGATGTAGTACCCCCCGCGAATCTCGTAGAGTTGTGCGTTTCTAGGTTCAATCTGCAGCGCGCGATTGAGATCAGCTTCGGCATCGGTGGCAAGTTCAGGCCTGCGCATGTTTGCCTGCGCACTCTTGACCCAGACTCGAGCGTCATTTGGGAAAGCGGTTTTCGCGCGATCAAGAAGGTCCTGAGCTTTCTTGTCGTCATTGAGGCCGCGTGCAGTGTCGGCGGCGAGAAGAAGAGTAACAACTTCTTTTTCGACCGGCGATACAAGTGTGGCCAGGAACTGCTGGGCCTCAGTGTATTTTTTCTGAGCGTTCAGGTTTTCAATCAGTCGGCGTGTGTAAGTCTGATCGGCAGTATCGGCTTTCCCGGCAATAATGCGGCGATATGCGACTTCGGCATGGGCTGGACGACGCAGACGTGTGCTGTGATCAGCGATCAGTCGATCCACTTCCATATTTGTTGGATTCTGATAGCGACGAGCTTGTTCAAGTGCGGTGATTGCGCCTTCGTTTTGCTCGTATTGGAACATGAGTCGCGAGAAGGCGATGTAGGGTTCAGTGGTGAGAGATTCCCGCGGGATTTCGGCGAGGTACATTGTGAAGAGATTGCGAGCGGTATTGAAGTCGCCTCGATCTGAGTAGTAACGTGCATCGAGCACGAGAGTCTCAATGACCTGGGGCTTTTCTTTGCGAAGCTCATCGATTGCTTTTCGAGCCTTGTCAAATTGCTGAAGGTCAAGGTTGAGCCAGGCGATAGCAAGGCGGTTATTGAAATCCTTGGGATTGTCTTTGAATTTCTTCTCTCGCATTTCGAGAGCTTTGGCCTTGTCGCCACTTTGGCCTTCGAGATCAAGCATGAGATTGGCGAAGACTGGGTTGCCTTGTCCGTATTTTAGATTGGTGCGACCGAACTGGAGGGCATCTTCATTTCGATTCATGGACTGAAGCAGTGCCATTTCTTCGATGATGAGCGTGATGTCATCAGGGCGCATTTCCAACGCTTTGCCGTAGGAAACCAAAGCATCGCCGCCGCGGCCAGCTTCGACCTGCATGCGAGCGAGGACACGCCAGGTATCGGGCGTAAGTGCAAATTCGGCGGCGGCAGTCTGCATCAGCGAGATTGCCTCAGCAAATTGTCCCTGCGCGAACAGATAACGGGCATGGAAGGTGCGGCCACCTACGCGGTCGAGATCGCGTTTTTCTGCCTTGTCGACAAGTACAGCGCAGGTGGGCAGATCTTTGCGTTCCAGTGCCTGCAAGAACAGCAGTTCAATAAGGCGAGGGTCTTCGGGGTCGAGTTTGACGGCATCTGCAAGTTCCTGATCTGATTCGGCCTTTTTGCCGTATTTGCGGAAACTCGTCGCTCGCATCAGGATCTTGTCCAGCGGCTTGATGTCCAGCGTTGCGATGAGTGCAAGCTCGGCCTCGAGAGGGTCGGAGATTTCAAGCACAATTTTGAGACCGCCTAGTTGTTTGGCGGCGGCAGGATTGTGTGCAATGGCCTCTTCGATAACGGCGAGAGCTCCAGCCTTGTCATTCACGCCGTTGAGCTGCTGTGCCAGGAACTGGGCAATGTTGGGGTTGTAGTTGTTTGCGACAAATGCTTTGCGAAGCAGGTCGATTGCCAGCGCATTTTTTTCAGTGAGCACCAGTTTCTGGGCTGTGGAAATTGCTTGACGGACCGGGTCGTTATCAATGACGGGATCGAGACCACGCGAGGCATCAATTCCCTGCTTGAGCTGCTTGGCGATGGCGTTGTCTGGATCCATCTGCAGCACGCGATCGAGAAGGTCTACTGCATCATCAAATTTTTGCAGCTGGATTTTGACACTTGCCAGATCGGTGTAGGCCTGTGTGTTTCCGGGCTGCAACTTGATGACTTTTTCGATGAGCCTCTCTGTAGAACCACTGGAGTTGTTCCGTTTCATGACCTGTGCCAACAGCCAAAGACCATCGGCATCGGAATCGTTGGTGGCGGTGTTGTAAGCCAACAGAAGTTTCTGAGCACCAGGCAGATCACCCTCGCCGAACTTGATCTGGGCGTCGAGCAACATCGCTTGCGGGACATCGCCTGCAACGGTGCGGAATTTGGCGGCAAAATCTTTAGCTTTGGTCAAGGCTGCGACACGATCTTCTGGCTTGGCACGCTCCCATGCGAGCATACAGAATCGTGCCTGTTTGCCTACGACCGCAGGTTGGAGGCCTTGAAGCAGCAGGCCATCAACGCCGAGCTTGCGCTTCGGCAAGTCAACAATTTTCTGGAGAAGTGCAATGGCTTCATCATGCTTGCCACTTTCCGCGAGGAGATCGGCCTGCAATTGCATGGCGAAGAAATTGTCAGGCTGGCGGGTGATGAAGTCCTGGAGTACATCGTGTGTCCGCTTTCGCTTGGACGTTGGATCAATGAGTGTTTCGGCAACCATGAATCGAGCCATCGTGAGAGGTTCGACCCCCGAAGGGCCCAGCTTTTTCAATGAATCAGCAATTGGATCGAGCCGCGGAATGAAGTCCACACGCTTTTCTTTCGCGGCTGCCATGATCGCTGCGCCAATCTTGTTCAGAATGGCGGCTCGTGTTGCCTCATCGAGATCAAGTTCGAGCGAGGACAGCTGGACTGAGGGAGAATCCGGGCGATTGGTCAGGAAGCCCGTAATAGCCTCACGGGCTTTTTCAACTGCGGCAGCAGCTTCGTTATCCAGCTGGTTCTTTCGGAATGTGATGGAACGCGCGCTCTGAACGATAACGATGCCATTCAGAGAGGCTTCATCGGTCGGGTCTGCTTTGATTGCCGCAGTGAGGTCGGCCAAGGCTTCATCTGCCGCCTTGGGATCAACCTGATCAGACAACTGCGCGAGGATAGTTGAGCGAGCAATACCCCGGAATCGCTTCAGGGTGTCAGGGTTGCCATTGGTTGCAGCAATTCCCTTATCAAAGTAGCTCAGGGCGCGATCGGTTGATTCAATCAGGCGATCGTATGATTCTCGCTTGTAACCAGAAAAGACTACTTCTTTGTAGATGAGATCAAGGTATGTGCGGTGCGCGCCCACATCGGTCGATTGCAACACGGCATATGACCGCAGCATGTTCACGAATTCGCCGTAACGCTGGTTGTATTCAGTTTGAGTGTCCGGGGTGATCTGTTGAAGAATGTCGCCCCATTTTTTCAGAAGCGGACCGTCGGTCTGACGTTTGTTCACAGCCTTTGCGTAGAGCCGCTCTGCAACTTTCAGTTCGCCCGCCGCGACGGCCTCATCGCCCTTGCGAATCAGGCGTGTGGCATCGTTCTTGAGCACCCACCAAAGCACACCGCCCACGGATGCAACGCCTGTGAAGAGCGTCAGTGAGAGAATTGCAACAAACTTTGTATTAACTTTCGCGGCCATCTCGTATCTCCAATTCCAACCGGGAGTCTGCCTCCCGGAGGGTGTGTTCGTTGATCATTTAGCGGTGGTGGGGTTCTTTTTGTGAGGGTTATCAGCTGGATATTCGCCCTTTTGGACTTCAACCCAGTCGGGAACGCATCGAGCAATCTCCGGCATCATTTCACTCAGGAACGAAGAAGCTAATTGCCCAAGTTCTTCTGGCGACTTCACCAGCGATGAATTGAATTGAACTTTGCAGTAGTAGGCGTAGTCGGCTTTCAGATCGAACGACAATGTTCGCACTTCTTCTGGAGTTGAAACTACGGTGCCATTGGCGATGAAGAAAAAGCCTGCGAAATTGTGATGACCTTTCTTGTCAACAAACTCGCTGACTCGAAGGTTCGCATTATCAAGTCCCTGCGGCAGACGAATTCGGTTACCCAGTTCGATCGATCGAGCCGTAAATATCTTGCCCTTGAGATCATCGGGAACCGTTGTATCTTCAATCCAGCCCTGCCTGGAGAGGTTGAGCGGAACCATGATTCCCGATCGCAACATGTCCATTCCCGCCCCGACCATGCAACGATCGGGCACGTGAGGGACGGTGTCAATCTGCCCAGTGTAATATGCAACGTGAACCGCAAGGTACGAAGAGCGATCAAGACCTTTGGACTTGTCGGTCGGATCAACTTTCTTGAAGTATGACCGGGTCACATAGTTCTTGGTTCCGAGGATTTCTTCGACTTCCGCAGGCTCTCGAATGTCAGGGCCTTCACTCTTCCAGAAGGGAGTCTCGCCCGGAATCTTGTCTGTCTTGCGATCCCCAGCTGGGTAGAT
>SXGT01270673.1_pt1 | contig 12080 bp, 10 predicted proteins | sample 3176221 | NCBI WGS metagenome assembly SXGT01 (sample SAMN11356862, study PRJNA531348) | freshwater metagenome | isolation source: freshwater sample F1-120 | place: China: Fuxian Lake, Yuxi | collected 2017-12-25
CGCTGAGCAGGTGGTAGACCAGCACCGCCAGCGCGTACAGGTCGCTGGCCACGGTCGGGCCGCTGCTGCCGTCGATCAGCTCGGGTGCCAGGTAGCGCCGGGTGCCGCTGAGCAGCAGCCGGCCGTCGAGGTCCTCGACCCGGCCGCTGGCCCCGAAGTCCATCAGCACGATCCGGCCGCCGCGTTCGCGCATCACGTTCTCAGCCTTGACGTCGCCATGGACCAGGCCGGCGGCATGGACCACGCCGAGCGCCCGACACAGGTCGACGGCGATCGCCAAGGCCTCCCCCGGCCCCATCGGGCCGGAGCGCTCGAGCACCGAAGCGAGCGTGCTGCCATCGATCAGCTCGCTCCAGATGCCGGCGCGGCCGTCGTCGACGTCGGCGCCGTAGACCGCCAGCACGTTGTGATGGCGGATGCGGGCCAGCTGTCTGGCCTCGGTCAGCAGCTGCCGGTTGGCCGGATCGGACACGGGGTCGCGACGCGCGCGCAGCTTCAGCGCCACTTCGCGCTGCAGGGTCGGGTCGAAGGCGCGGAACACTTCGCCGCTCAGGCCCTCGCCCACCCGCTCGAGCACGTCCAGCCCGCCCCAGCGGAACAGCGGCTCGGCGTCGCGCCGGATCGCCGCATGGGTGCCGCTGCTGCGGAACGCCCGGGCAACGTCGTCGAGCACGCGCAGGCTTTCCAGTTCGGTGGCGTCGGTGCCGAGCGCCCGTTCGGCCGGCGTCCAGTCGACCGGTTGTTCGTCGGCGATCGCCTCGGCGATGCGGTGGGTGGCGAAGCGGACCTTAACCGAGTTCATCGCCGATCACCTCCGCCATCTTCTGCAGGCTGCGGGCGATGCTCATGCGCACGGCATCCGGCGTGCCGCCCACTTCCTGGGCGATCTCCAGATAGGACATGCCGAACTCGATGCGCAGCAGCACCAGTTCCTGCTGGCGCTTGGCCAGGCTGGCCAGCGCCCTCTCATAGGCCTGCAGCCGTTCCTGGTTGACCATCAGCTCGACCGAGGACAGGCCCTCGCTGCGCAGCTCGATGCCGTCCACCGGTACCTGCGTGCCATGGCGGTGCTGGCTGCGGATTTCCCGCCGCACCTCGTTGAGCAGGATCTGCCGCAGGTAGGCCAGGAAGGCGCCGCTGCCGCTGGATTCGAATGCATCCAGGTGCTTGAGCGCACGCATCAAGGTGGTCTGGACCAGGTCTTCGGTATCGCTGGCGGTGCGGGCGTAGTGCGGCAAGCGGCCATGGGCCCAGCGCAGCAGCAGCGGCAGGCAGCGGTTGTACAGGGACTGCCGGGCCTGCGCGTCGCCGGTGCGGATGCGCCGCAGGAGCATCTCGGTCGGCTCCACGCTCATGCGCCCGGCGATGTCCAGCTCTCGATCATGGCCAGCGCGGGCAGGGCTCGTGCGACCCGGCAATCCTAGCAGGGGGGGCCGCGCGTGCCGGCCCGCCGCCGGCACGGCGGTGCGGGCGCCGTCGAGGGCCGGGGCAGGGGCACGGTTGGACGGCATCGGGGGGGTCTCCGGGTGCGCCGGCCCGGTTGCCGGCCGACCCATGGGGGAACACCCGAAGCGGGGCAAACCGAACACCGGCGGTCGGCGCGGTCGCCCGCCGTTCGTTCCGCCCCGCATCGGTGTTTCAACCGTCACGACCACCCTGGCGAGGAGCATGTCGATGACGAGGAGTTCGATGCTGGTCGGCCTGATGGCCGCGTGGCTTGCGCTTGCGGCGGATGCGGCCGCGCCCCTGGCCCTGGCCGGATCCGACAGCCTTGCCGGCACCTACCTCCACTGGCGCCACGGCGAGTCCCAGGCGATGGACGGCGGCCTGCTGGCGGTCGGCGTGCCCTTTGCCAGCCAGTCCAACGGCGGCACCCAGTTCCAGCGCAATGGCGTGGTCGGCATCTATCGCTGGATCGGCGGCCGTTGGCTGGCCGTGTCCTGGCTGGACCTGGCGCGACTGGGCTACACCTTGCAGGACGACGCCCGGTTCGGCGCCGCGCTTGCCGTGTCGGGCAACCGGGTGCTGATCGGCTGTCCGGGCTGCACCGGCGCGCGACCCAAGGCCTTCCTCGTCGAGGCGCCGCCGCATACCCTGCCCCCGGACCCGCCGCCGCCGCTGGTCTGGTGGCCGGTGCAACCGTCGGGCATCACCAGTCCGTCGGATCCCGACAACGGCATCGGTTCCGCGGTGGCGATCGCCGGCAGCGTCGTGGCGGTCGGCGCGCCGCGCGCCACCTTCGGCCTGCTCGAATTCGGCGCGGTGGCGGTCGGCCGGTTCGATGGCAGCCAGATCGACTGGGAAGAAACGTTCTTCGGCTGGGAGAGCTCGCGCTTCGGCCAGGCCCTGGCCCTGGAACAGACCCATCTGGCCAATCCGCTGTTCGTCAACCACCACCTGCTGGTCGGCGCGCCGCAGTACGTCCAGTCCGGCGTATTGGGACTGGCCGGCCGGGCCCGCTTGTTCCACCGTGCCAGCGTCGGAGCCTGGACGCCGGGGCAGGAGTTCGCCAACCCCGATCCCGGGTTCGGCGATGGCCTGGGCAGCGCGGTGGCGATCCACTGGCCCTCCGTCGACGCCAGCGCCTTCCTCGCGCTCGGCGCACCCGGGCGCCGGCTCGATGGCGGTCCCGCCGCCGGCACGGTCCGGGTCTATTCTCGGACCGGCGTCGGCGGCACCTACGTGCTCGACACCGAGGTGCAGCACGCGGCACCGGCGGTGGCCGATCGATTCGGCGGCGCCCTGGCCCTGCACGGCGGCCGCCTGCTGGTCGGCGCCGACGGCCGTGCGGTCGACCTGCTCGCCGATGCCGGCAGCGCCTTCCTGTTCGACCGGCGCTTCAACGTTCCAAGCCTGAGCTTCGAATGGCTGCATCGGCAGACGCTGACGCCGCGCGGCGGCGGCAATGGCAACTTCGGCAGCAGCCTCGCCCTGGGTTCGCGTGCCGCCAGCGTCGGCATGCCCCGGTACGACCCGCCGGGCGGATCCGTCGATGCCGGGACCGTCGAAACCTACCTGTGCGACCAGATCTTTGCCCACGACCTGGAGTCCGACGCCGCCTTCGCATGCGCCGGACCGTAGCGCCCGCAACGCAACCGCGACCAGCGGACCGGGCGGAGCGGATCGCCACGGCAGCAGTTCGACGCGGCAGCCGTCCGACGAATCGGACGGCTGCGGCTGGCGACCGTGCCGGCCTTGCGCTTGGTCGCTGCGCGGGCGCCGTCGGTGCCGGTGGCGTCCGGATCGACGCCCGTGGCGGCGATCCCGGGAACGGCGTCGGGTCGATCGGTCGGCGCGGGTCGCAGGGTGGCGGCGGCACGCCTGGTGGAGCCAGCCTTGCCCCGCGCAGCCGCACAGCGCCGAGGGGGCCACGCCTCCGGCGGTCTGCGCGGCGCGTCGCCACGGCGGCCGCGTCCGGACCGGCGGGATCCGCTACGGCTGGAAGCCGTCGTAGAACAGCACTTCGGCCTCGTAAGCGCCGATGTCGGGCAGCCCCGCGGACACCCGCGGCCGTCCTGCCAGGTCGGAACCGACCATCCCGCCCGGAGGCGCGGCGATGCCCGCATTGAACAGGGCGCCCCGTGGCCGCGGCACGAAGTTGAACAGCCCGGGCTCGAACTCGGGCGCGGTGGTGATTTCCCCGACCAGGATGCCGGGGGCGGGCGCCGTCACGGCGCCGATGTTGTTGTGGTAGCGGAAGTGGCTGCTGCCGGCCAGCACCAGCAGATCGATGTCGCCATTGGCCCAGAGGATGTTGTTGGCCAGGTGCAGCAGCGAGGATCCGCCGAAGCGCACGCCGCCCGTCGACGGGGCGACATTGCCGATGATGGTGTTGTGCGACACGAAGGCGCTGTCGCCGTTCGAATTCAGGGCCGCGGCGCCAAAACTGACCTGGGCCTCGTTGGCGACGAACAGGTTGTTGACCACCTGCAGCCGTCCGTTGCCGGAGGCCGACAGGCCGCCGCCGGAGGTGCCGGCGACATTGCCGACGAAGGTGTTGTGGACCAGGGTGACCTCCATGGAGTTGCCGGCCGCGCCGACGATCCGAAGGCCGCCACCGTCGGTCGCGGCCAGTCCGTTGCTGAACTGCAACTGGAAGACCCCGATCGCGGCGGCGGTTCCGGCGCCCAGGCTGGCGATCTCCATCACCCGCCGGGCATCGCCGCCGTCCAGGATCGTCGGCGGGTCGAACGAGGTATCGGTACATCCGGCGTTCCAGCCGCCGGTCAGGCTGAGGTTGAAGTCCTCGGAACTGGCGTAGGTGAACGCCGTGCCCGGCGCGATTCTGGTGTAGGTACCGGCGCGCAGGCGGATGTGGTCGCCCTCGCCGTTGTTCTGGGCCACGGTCAGTGCGGACTGCAGGCCGCTGCCGGTGGCGACGCAGAAGTCTGCGGCGGAAGCGGGTTGGGCCAGCGCCAGGACGGGCGCGAGCTTCGTCAGGAGACGTGTTCGGACGAGCATGGTGGTACTCCGGTGGCTGCGGTCTGGGAAAGTCCCCCGGAACCCGAAACCGAACGCCGGAGCGGTCGCTGCCATCGGCCGCGGCCGACGCCTCCCCTAGAATGCGGCCATGTCGAACCCCGTGCCGATCCCGCGCGCCCGCATCGCCGCCCTGCTGGCGGCGCTGGCGATGTTCGGGCCGTTCTCGATCGACACCATGTTCCCGGCCTTCCCGGCGATGGCGGTCGCGCTGGCGGTCACCGACCTGGCGATCCAGCAGACGCTGAGCGTCTACCTGCTGGCCTATGCGGCGATGGCGCCGTTCCACGGGCCGCTGTCCGACACCTACGGCCGGCGCCGGGTGATCCTGGCCGGCACCGCCGTGTTCGCCCTGGCCTCGGTCGGCTGCGCGCTGGCCACGACGCTGGACTGGCTGCTCGTGTTCCGGGCGCTGCAGGGCCTGTCCGCCGGCGTCGGCATCATCGTCGGCCGGGCGATCATCCGCGATCTCTACGACGGGCCCGACGCCCAGCGGATGATGTCGACCGTGACCATGATCTTCGGCATCGCCCCGGCGATCGCCCCGATCATCGGCGGCTGGGTGTTCGGCCTGGCCGGCTGGGCGGCGGTGTTCTGGCTGCTGTGCGGCTTCGGCGTCGTCCTGTGGCTGGCCTGCGCGCTGGCGCTGCCCGAGACCCACCCGCCCGCGCGCCGACGGCCGATCTCGCTGCCGGTGCTCTGGCGCAACTACGTGGGCATGGTGCGCGACAAGACCTTCCGCCGGCTGTCGCTGTCGGCCGGATTCAACTTCTGCGCCCTGTTCCTGTTCATCGCCTCGGCGCCCGCCTTCGTGCTGGCCCACCTGGGGCTGGGCACGATGGACTTCGGCTGGTTCTTCGTGCCGACCATTGCCGGGATGATGGCCGGCGCCTTCACCTCCGGCCGGCTGGCCGGGCGGATGAGCCCGGAACGCTCGGTGGGCCTGGCCTACGGTGTGATGCTCGTCGCCGGCGTGGTCAACGTCGCCTACACCGCGTCCGGCCTGCCGTTCCAGCTGCCTTGGGCGGTGCTGCCGATCGCCGCGACCGCGTTCGGCATCGCCATCGCGTTCCCGGCGATGACCCTGATGCTGCTCGACCGCTACCCCGCCCACCGTGGCGCCGCGTCGTCGATGCAGTCGTTCATCTCCCTGGTGATGAACGCAGCGGTGGCCGGCGCGCTGGCGCCCTGGCTCAATGGCGCCCCCGAGCGCCTGGCGATCGGCGGCCTGGCCCTGACCGTGGCCGGCTACGTCGCCTGGCAGCTGCGGCCACGACCGGGCGAGCGGCCGATGCCGCCGCCGCCGACGCCGCTGCCGATGCCCAACGAGGGCCAGCAGTAGCCGTGACACAAAGGTTTTCATTCCGACTGTGATGGGGTTCGCACACGGTCACAAATGTTCGCGATTGCACCCTTGTGGCACCAGCGTGGCCGGCCAACACTGCTGGCACGCCGATCCATCCCAGATCGTGCCCTTGACGAATCGCCCCCATGCCGACCACCCGCAGCGTCACGCTCTTCGACCGACTCGGCAACCGACTGCGCGCCCGCATGCTGGCCAACGGCCACATCGCGCTCAGCGAACACGCACACCGCTACACCTATGCGCGGGTCAGCCGCCAGGGCGACGTCGAGCTGTACGACGACAACGGCAACTTCAGCGTCGCCTCGCTCGGCTCGGGCGAGGACGAGGACGAAGAGGAATTCGGCCGGCGCGTCCTGATGGCGGCCTGAAGGCCGAGCACACGGCGCCGGCGTGGCGGCTTGCTGGAAATCGACCGTCGTGGTCGCGCTTCAAGGAGCCCGCACCAGCCGCAGGGCCGGACCGGCCAACCGCGAACCGACGGTTTGCGCCGGTGCCCCGGCGCGCCGCCCGTCATGGCCGCAACCGGCCGGCAGTCCTTCAACAGGCGGCTAGCGCGCCAGCAGCACCATGCCGCCGAAGTAGGCGACCAGCAGCAGCACCATTCCGGCCAGGGTCAGCCAGGCCGCCCGCCGGCCGCGCAGGCCCAGCCGCAGGCGCGCCAGCAACAGGCCGCCGAACACCACCCACGCCGCGACCGACAGCACGGTCTTGTGCACCAGGTGCTGGGCCAACAGGTCGTCGACGAACAGCAACCCGCTCAGCAGGGTCAGCGACAGCAGGGCGAAGCCGGCGCCGATCAGCTGGAACAGCAGCGCCTCGGTCAGGGTCAGCGGCAGGCTGTGCAGGAACGGCAGCGGGCGGTGGCTGCGCAGCGCGTGTTCCTGGCCGGCCATCAGGATCGCCACCAGGCTGGCCACGCTCAGGGTCGAATACGCCAGCAGGGCGATGATGCCGTGCAGGGCGATCTGCCAGCTCTCCGGCCGCGGCGCCGGGGTGTCGGGCCGGCTCAGCAGCGCGGCCAGCAGGCAGGCGGCGGCGATCGGGTAGACCAGCATGCCGATCGGGTCGAGCGCGCTGCGCCGGGCCGCCAGTGCCAGCACCAGGGCCATGCCCAAGCCGACCAGGGACAGCGCGTTGCCGAAGTGCAGGTCGACGCCGCCGCTGGCGCGCACCTCCAGCGCCAGTCCCAGCAGGTGCAGCAGCACGGCCAGGCCGGCCAGCACGATCACCGGTGCCCGGCCGATCCGCGCCCGCGCGCCGGCGTCGCCCAGCCGCGCGGCGGTCAGGCTGGCCGCGGCCAGGTAGAAGAACAGGGCGCCGGCAAAGATCAAGGACATAGGCGGGCAAGTCTGGCATGGCGGCGGCCGTGCCGTCAGCCCGGGCCGCGCCATTGCCGGTCCTCTGTCTGGAGTGGGCGACCCCACCGGCCGGCGTCCGAACCGGGCCCGGCGGCAGCGCCTTCCCCGGCGCTCAGCGCGGCGACGCCAGTGCCAGTCGGGCCTGCTCGAGCAGGGCCTGGGCCTGGTCGCGCCGGCCCGGTTCGACCGCTTCGGCGCGATCGTAGATCGCCAGCGCCAGCTCCGCTTGCGCCTGCGCACGTGCCGGTTCGCCACTGGCCAGCAGGACGCTGGCGGCATTGCGGTGGATGTGGCCAAGCGTCTGGCTGCCCTCGGCGAACTGGCCCGGCGCATGGGCCAGCGCCAGTTCGATGGTGGCGCGGGCCGGCTGCAGGCGGCCGGAATTGGCGTAGTTGGCGGCCAGGTTGACCTGGGCCTGGATCGTCGCCGGGTGGGCCTGTCCGAACACCTGCTGGCGGATCGCCACGGAGCGCTCGAGCAGGTCCAGACCCGCGTCGACCTGACCCTGCTCCATCAGCACCAGGCCCAGGTTGTTGTGGTTGATGGCCAGGTCGGGGTGGACGGCGGGCAGCACCTCGACCAGCAGGCGTCCGGCCTCGCGATAGGACCGCGCGGCGTCGTCGAGTCGGCGCAGGCCGTGCAGCGCGTAGCCGAGGTTGCCGTGCATCGCCGCCCGCACGGTCTGCGCGATGTCGGGATCGCCAGGCGCCGTCGCCAGCGCCTGGCGCAGCTGCGCGTGCGCCTCGTCGTAGCGGCCGAGCTCGTTGAGCAGGGCGCCGTAGTCGTTGCGCACCACCGCCAGCCTGGCGTCGTCGTCGCCGCCGGCGGCCAGCAGTTCGTCCAGCGCCTGCCGCAGCAGCGCCTCGCTGGTCTCGTAGCCGCCGAAGGACCATTCCAGCAGGGCCAGCGCATCCAGTGCGTCGGCACGTTCGCCGGCAGGCGCCAGCGCGCGCAGCGCCAGCGCGCGCTCGAGCTGGACGCGGGCGGCATCCAGCCGGTTCAGCGAGGAGTAGGCGCGGCCCAGCGCCAGGCGCACGTCGGATTCCAGGTCGGGCTCGTCGGCGAAGCGCCGCGGGATGTCGACGGCGGCCCGGTCCAGGGCGTCCTCGAGCGTCGGCTTGCCGCCGCTGACGAAGGGATCGGCGCGGCTGATGAGGTCGAGCAGGAAGCGGTTGGCCTGGCGGGCACGTTCGGCCTCCCGGGCGACCTCCCGCGCCTGGTCCATGGTTGCCGCCAGGCCGGCCAGCACCGCGACCAGCGCCACGGTCGCGGCCGCCGCGGCCAGCCGGTTGCGTTGCAGGAAGCGCAGCAGCCGATAGCGGCGGCTGTCGCCGCGCGCCCGCACCGGCCGGCGGTCGAGCCAGCGCCGCAGGTCGTCGGCGAAGGCTTCGGCCGAGGCGTAGCGCCGTGCCGGCTCGTCGGCGCTGGCCTTGAGCACGATGCCGTCCAGGTCGCCACCCAGTTGCCGGCGCCAGTCGCGCAGGGCGCGCGGCGACAGCGCCAGCCCCCGGGCGTCGATCCTGCTGCTGGGACGGGTCGGCGCGCCGGTCTGCGCCAGCCGTGCCAGCTCCGCGAAGCTGCGCGCCTGGCCGGTGCGCGCGGGCTGGCCGGTCAGCAGTTCGTACAGCAGCAAGCCGAGCGCATGGATGTCGCAGGCCGTGGTCAGCGGCTGGCCGGCCAGCTGTTCGGGGCTGGCGTACTGCGGCGTCATCGGCATCAGGCCGGTCGAGGTCTGGCCGAGTTCCAGCGTGCCGTCCAGGGACTTGGCGATGCCGAAGTCGAGCAGCTTGACCGTGCCCTGGTCGGTGACCAGCACGTTCGAGGGCTTCAGGTCGCGATGGATGATCAGCGCGCGATGCGCGGCGCCGACCGCCGCCAGCACCTGCAGGAACAGCCGCACGCGGGCCCTGGGGTCCAGGCCCCGCTGCCGGCACCAGCGGTCGATGCGTTCGCCGGCGACATGCTCCATGACCACGTACGGCTGGCCGTCCGGCGTGCTGCCGCCATCGATCACCCGGGCGATGTTCGGATGGTCCAGCCAGGCCAGGAACTGGCGCTCGCTGACCGCGCGGCGCAGGGCGTCGGGGTCGCCCATGCTGGATGCCAGCACCTTGATCGCCACCTGCTGCTCGAAGCTGCCGTCGATCCGCTGGGCCAGCCACACCTGGCCCATGCCGCCGGCGCCGATGGGCTCGATCAGGCGCCAGTGCCCGAGCTGGCGTGGCGGCGCCGCCGGCGCCGACGCCGGTTCCAGGAAGCCTTCGCTGTCGGCATGGGCGCGCAGCAGGTCCGCCACCGATGCCGCCAGCGCCGCGTCGCCCGCGCAGGCCTGCGCCAGGAAACCGTCGCGCTGGTCCGGCGACAGGTCGAGTGCACGCGCGAACAGCTCGAGCGCGCGCGCGCCGGTCACGACAGGGCCTGGAACAGGAAGGTGCGCGCGACCTCCCAGTCGCGCTGGGCGGTGGCGCGGGAGATGCCGAGCACCTCGGCGATGTCGCCCATGTCCAGGCCGCCGAAGTAGCGCAACTCCACCACCCGGACCTTGCGCTCGTCGAGCGCGGCCAGCTGGTCCAGCGCCTGGTCCAGGGCCAGGGTGTCGATGCCGACGTCGGCGTCGCCGGTCAGGCCGGACAGGGTCATGGCGTCGGCCGCCTGGCCGCCGCCGCGCTTGCCCGCGTCGCGGCGGCGCGCGTGGTCGACCAGCACCTGGCGCATGCGCCGGGCGGCGATGGCGAAGAACCGACGGCGGTCGGCGGGTTCCATCGGCTGTTCGGCGGACAGGCGCATCCAGGCCTCGTGCACCAGCGCCGTGGGCGACAGGGTATGGCCGGCCCGCTCGCCGGCCATCTGCCGGGCGGCGATCCGGCGCAGCTGCTCGTAGACCAGGGGCAGCAGCTGCGCATCGGCACGCGGCTCGCCGGCGGACAGTCGCCGCAGCAGCTGCGTGATGGCGTCGGATTCGGACATCGCGACTCGAGTTCGGGATCCATCCGCAGTGTAGCGCCGTGCCGCAGCAGCAGCCGACGCCGAGCACCGTCTCGGCAAGGGCCGAAACGGGGACGGGGGTGGTTAATTGCGATCACCGGTGGGGCATTGCTGCCCGCTGCGGGCAATTAACCACCCCCGTCCCCATTTCGTTCATGGCGGGGGCGTGGCTTATGCTTGCTGCCTACAGGCCGAGGGCATCGCGCATGGCGTCGACGAAGCGTGGACATGGACGGGCTGCCGGGGTCGGCCGTTCGCGCGTGGTGGCACTGGCACTGGCACTGCTGGTGTTGGCCGCGGCGCCGGCGGTGCAGGCCGGCAGCGGGCCGATCGACCGGTTGCTGCGCGCCGGCTTCGAAACGCCGGTGCTCTACAGCCATGACGATGGCGACGGCGACACCAACCAGGGGCCGCCCTCGACGTTCGACCCGGACATGCTCTGGGGCAACTACTACCTGACGACGCCTGGCGCCGAGGTGATCGAGCGGATCTTCGTGGCGTTCGGGCCGACCGGTCCGTCGGTGGCGGCCGGTCCGGTCACGTTCTGGCTGCTCGACGATCCGGACATGGACTTCGACCCGCGCAACGCCACCGCCCTGGCCAGCGTGCAGGCGACGCCGGACGTGTTCAACGACACCTTCTTTTCCGTGGCCATTCCGCCGACCCGGGTCAGCGGCGCCTTCTTCGTCGGCGCCAGCGCGCTGCTGCTGGGCGGCGTGGACCGGCCGGCCCGGGTCGACACCAACGCCGCGGGCGACCGGTCCTGGTTCTTCTATGCGCCGGACATCGCCGCGGTGATCAACGACCTGGCCAGTGCACCGTTCGGCACCCGCATGGACAACCCGCAGTTCGTCGTCCTGCCCGGCGCCTTCATGATCCGCGCCACCGGCCAGCCCGACAACTGAAACAGAAATGGGGACGGGGGTGGTTAATTGCGATCGCCGGTGAGGCATTGCTGGCCGCCGCAGGCAATTAACCACCCCCGTCCCCATTTCGGTCCCCAGTTCCGCGCGTGCGGCCGGCCGTCAGGGGAGTTCGGGATGACCCCATGGCGTTGGCGGCAGCTCGACCGGTGTGCCGAGGTCGAATTCGACCTGGAACAGGCGGCCGCCGGGGCGCGAAAGCTCGTACAGGAACCGCTGCCCGGGCTCGATCTCCATCGCCCAGGTGTTGGTGACGGAGGCGGTCAGGCCCTCGCGCTCGAACACCGCGATCGACTCGGCGTCGACCGGGAACTCCTGGCGCGTGGCGCTGCCCGGCTCGGCGGTGTCGCCGCCGTACATGGTCACCGCGTCATGGCTGCCGTCCCGGTGCCGGTGGTCGTGCTTCAGGCGCAGTCCGCCGTCGGTGCGGGTCAGCACCCAGGTGCGGCTGTGGTCGTCGCCGACATGGAACGGCACCTTGATCTCGGCGTCTCCGCACTCGCGGACGTGCATCACCAGGGCCTTGCCGGCGAAGGCGTCGTCGGGTTGCGGCGGCTCGTTGGCCACCACCCGACCCTCGAAGGCCTGGCCGCAGTGCTGCCGGAGGCGTTCGAGGAACTGTCCGGCGGCGACAGTGACGGGCGCCAGCACGGACGCCGGCGGCGACCCGGGCGTCGGCGCCACGGGTGCGGTGGCAGCAACGTCCGGCGCCGGGTCCGGTGTCGTGCCGCAGGCGGCGAGGGCCGCGGCCAGGGAGAAGGCGACGGCGAGCGTGCAGCGGGCGGAACCGGGCTTGGCGTTCATGGCCGAAGCCTAGCAGCTTGATTTCCACGCCCGCCGCTGCGCACCGCTGCCGCCCCGCCGGCCGGTGCGGCCCGCCAGCGGGGCGCGAGGCCCGTGGCCGACGGTGCCGGCACGGCTATAATCGCCGGTCCCTCGCGCCTGTGGCGCGCCGCGCGCCCGGGCCGC
>SXGT01691880.1_pt1 | contig 12078 bp, 9 predicted proteins | sample 3176221 | NCBI WGS metagenome assembly SXGT01 (sample SAMN11356862, study PRJNA531348) | freshwater metagenome | isolation source: freshwater sample F1-120 | place: China: Fuxian Lake, Yuxi | collected 2017-12-25
CCTATGAGTCAAACTCTTTGGCTGACTTGTATAAACGACCAGACTATACTCAACAAGCATGGAATCCATATGGGTATGATTATGCTCCTCCTGATTACAATGCTGATGATGCATATGGGTTTGGGCAAACTAATATGAACCAAAATACTTACGGAATGGGGTAACACTAGATGGCTCAACAAAGCGCACAACCACAACCAAATTCAAAAAAGAAAGTTCGCGTTCCTTTAGTTGGTAACAATCAACAACGAAATACGACAGACACCAATAAAGATCAGCGTTTTGTTAATTGTCTTGTAGAAACTACAACTAATTCTGTTACCAATCAAAAAAAATTATTCTTAATTAAGCGTCCCGGTACAGAATTATATGATGATGTTGTAGGTAGTGCTGCAGAGGGTCGCGGTATATGGTATTACAATAATAAAATCTATTCTATTTTTGGAAGTAAACTATATGAAGATGGTACTGAAATCGAAACTCTTAGCACTGCTACAGGAATGTGTGGTGCAGTTGAACTTATTGATTCAAACAACTTCTCGTCTGCGTCGCTTTTTATTGCAGACGGGATTGATGCTTGGATCATTAATAATGCTGGAGTTGTTACTAGAGTTGATACTCGTCATCTTCAATGGGCCGGAAGCACACCTACTGAAGCCGGTGATCGTAGAGTACCAACAACTATTGGTTCTTATTGGTATGTAGCTGTAACTAGTGGTACTACAGGTACTAGTGAACCAACATGGCCTACTACTATTGGCAATACTGTAACTGATGGTAGTATTACATGGCGATGTGAAGGCACCTACAGTGGCCCTGCTAAGTTTCAAACTAGCCATGCTTATGCTGTTGGTGATGAAATTATTCCAACTACAGAAAATGGTTATTGGTATGAAGTGACAATTGCTGGTACTTCTGATTCTACAGAACCTTCTGAATGGACTCTTAACTTATTTGATGTAACTACATCAGGTAGTGTTACCTTTGAGTGTAAAGGACAGTACGGTGGTTTTCCAACACCGCATGTACCACAACCTGTTTTTATGGACGGATATATATTCCTTCCTGATGCTAATTCAATTGATATTTATAATTCAGATATTACACAACCATATGGTTGGGGAGCACTAGCCTTAGCTGCTGCTGAGAGTTTTCCTGATTATGTAACTGGCCTTGCTCGGCAAAATAATTATATTATTGCTTTTGGAGATACCAGTACTGAGTTCTTTTATAATCAAGCATTGGCTGATGACTTAACTGATTTTGATACGCCAATCTCACGAGCAGAAACATTTATTACGCAAGTAGGTATTCTTACTCGTAATTGTATTATGCAAACAGAGCGTCTCTTGCTTTATATTGGACAAAGTGATGTAGGTGGTTATGCTGTGTGGAAGTTTGATGGTACAACTCCAAAGGAAATTTCTACAGAATATATTGAAAAGTTTCTTGATTTAGAATCTAGTACATCAGGAGTAACTGGTTGGGGTATTCGTATTAATGGACACCTATTGTATGTAATTAATTTGCCTACAGCTAATCGTACTTTTGTTTATGATATTGAAGAGAACTTTTGGACTGAGTGGCAGTACAATGATTCTGTATTACCGTTTGGTGCATTTGCTGATAAAAACGGAGATCTTTTGCTACAGCATAAGACCAATGGAAAGATCTATCAATTAAGTCTTACTCTGTATAGAGACACTAGTTCAGCTACTGTTTACCCTATTGAAACTTTAATCCGTTTTGCAAAACAAGATTTTGAAACTGATAACTGGAAGTTTTTTAATCAAGTAACAGTAATTGGTGATGCAGTAACTGACCCAATCTATTTGCGTTGGTCTGATGATGACTATCAAACATGGTCTAATCTTAAAATATTGCCAGCAGGTACTCGTCCATACTTTAAAAGACTCGGTAACTCTCGTCGTAGGGCGTGGGAATTAACACATGATGGTAACTCTGCTCTTCGTTTGGAATCTCTTGAAGTTGAATATTCAATAGGATCTCAATAATGGGCAAACAAATTAACCTTCCTCCAGCCCCACGACAAGACGATACAGAAGCAATGACTACATGGTATTCTCGTGTAAGAGATGCTATTCTTAAGGTTGGTCAAGTTATTACTTGGAGTAACTTAGATTTTACGGGTAGTAATATTACTGATATTGTAACTCGTAATCATAATGATCTTCAGAACATTCAAGGTGGTTCTTCTGGGCAACGGTATCATTTAACCTCTGCTGAATATACTGGATTACAGGCACTTATTTCAGAGGCATATGGATCATTTTCTGATACGACCAATCAAACTGTAGCTGCGATAAACACACCGACAGTAATCTCATTTGATACACAACCAGTAACAGATGGAATTACGCTTGTATCAGGCACACAAGTAACGGTACCCAATACTGGGATTTATGCTATATCTTTTTCTGTTCAAATTACATCTACTAGCTCTAGTGCAAAAAATCTTTGGTTTTGGCCTAGAGTAAATGGATCTGATATTCCCGGCTCTACTATTATGCAAACAATTACAAACTCTAGTACAACAATGGTTGTTTCTAGGAATGGTTTGTTTCCACTAACTGCCGGTGATTATGTTGAGGCTTGGTGGGCCGCAGACAGTTTAAATGTTACTTTAGAGGCTGCTGCAGCTACTGCATTTTCTCCAGCTACACCATCAGTTACTTTGGCAATACATCAGGTGGCTTAATGAATGTAATAGAATATAAGCAACACAATATTAGTAAAAGTAAAATTCAAGATTTTGAGAATGCTTTGTTACAAATGCCTCAAATTGAAATTGAAACTAAACACTATATTGCAGATGGTGTATATGTGCGAGAAATCACTATACCAAAAGGAGCCACGGTAACTGGAGCCGTACATCTAACAGAGACAATTGACATACTTGTTTCAGGAGATATTACAATTGTTTATGATGATGTACGAAAAAGATTAACTGGGCATGGTGTTTACATAAGCAAACCGGGAGTAAAGAAAGTTGCTTATGCACATGAAGATACTGTATGGATGACTGTCCATGCTGTTGACAACATTAAAGACAAAACAATGGATGAGATTGAAAAAGATCTTTGGGTTAATTCATACAATGAATATGCTTTATTAAAGGGAGATAAGACATGGCTGCTATCGTAAGCGCTGTGGTTGTTAGCGTAGGGGCTGCTATTGGTGCATCAGCACTTGCTTTAGGTACAATTGCCGGTGTATCAATTGGTGGTATTGTTGGTGCTGGCATTGCCGGTGGTTTGTTAGCTGAAGTAAAAGGCGGGGATTTTTGGGATGGTTTTGGCACCAGTGCACTAGGCTATGGTGTTTTCCAAGGCATAACCGGTCCCGGAGGTGGTGATTTTAGTAGTGCCGGTAGCAGCGGAAGTTATGGTGGTGATTTTGCTGGTGATGCGTATCTAAATACTGCTGGAGATTCATTTGGTGCTTCCGTTGGTGGTATTGATGGTGCTTCTTCAGGATACTTTGGTGAAATTGGTGCAGGAGGTGGTGCCGGTATTGATGGTGTGCCAACTGAACTTGGTATGGGCGAGTATAGTGCTCGTGCTCCTATTTCTAGTGTTGATAATTTTAATTATGGAACACGGGGATTTGAAGGACCAGCACCAACTGGCGATTATGTCCCTGTTGATGCTGGAGCACCTGCTGCAACTAATGCAATGCCTGCTGCGCCCAATGTTGCTGGTGCACAAGCACAAGCAGCAGAAATGCCGGGAGTAACCAATCAATTTGGAGCGACTAGTTATGCTTATGCACAAAATCCATCTGAAGGGCTTTCAATTACTACAGATGCTCCGGGTGGTTATTCTTACACCTCAACGCCTCCAGCGATAAATAGTAATTTAGAAGGAATGGGTTCTTCAGATAATTTCAATTTTGAAATGCCACAAGTTGAAGGATTCAAACCAGACTATAGTTTTGGGCAACAAAGCGGCAGCAATACGGGTGGTCTTGGGCCTACTATGGGCGGGGCTAATACGCCTAATACAATGAATACAAACTCTGGTTGGGGATTAAAGAATATGTTTAATACCGGCGATACATGGTTAAATGAAAACTTAGGTTTACCAAAGGGATCTACGGCTATGCTTGGGATGACGGGTGCTACTTCTTTATACGATATGTATAACGCACAAAAAATGAAGGATATGGCCGCTGGTATACAACCAATGTCTTTTAATGAGTATCAAAATAAATTTGGTAATTTAGCTGGATATAGATCTGCAGGACAAGCCCTTGGGCGGGCAGGTCGTACTGGTGCTTTACCTGTATTGCTTGCTCGACAAAAGGCAAATATTGGTAATCAATATGCAACACAATATTTACCCAATGCACAAGTGCAAGGTTGGAATGCTAATATAGCGGCACAAAATGCACAAAGTGCTGTTCCACGTAATCTTGCTTCAACCCTTTCTAGTTTATATTTTTTAGGTAATCGAGGTTAATTATTATGGCTGGTTTATCTGATTTAATGCAATACACCCCATCTGGAACTGGTGTTACTGAAGGTATGAAGCTTGGTGCTGATATTGGCCAGTCTCAAGCAGCAGCAAGCTATAGTAACGCTATGGCTAATCGCACGAATCAAATGCTTCCATATGATCTTAGTAAAGCTAAGTATGAACAAGATGTGCAAAATGCCCTCGATCCTAGTATTATGGCTCAAGGTCAAATGGGCGAAGCACAAGAAAAACAATATGCAGCTATGAAAGCAATTGAAGACTATCGCCGTCGTCCGATTGAAGATCAACAAAAAGATCGTGAAACAATTCAAAAATTAACTGATAATTTTTTTAATAGTTTTGCTACTAATATTATTTCTTTTGGTAATCGTGATGCTGCGGCTGAAGCTATGGCTTTACAAGACCCAATGTTTGCTGACACCATTAATGCATTAAAACAAAATCCGCAGGTTTGGGCTAGATTTACACCTGAAAATGCAACAAAACGTTTACAAGCTAATCCAAATTATATGCAAGCAACTGTAGGTGCGGCAAACAGACCACTAGATCCATATGCACTTGCTATAAGTGCGGCTCGTAATGCATTAGGTCCAAATGCATCTGAAAGTGCTGTTATACAACATGCTTTTAGTTTGTTGTCTTTGCGACAACCAACTGGGCAACCAAGTGAATCGTCCGAAACAAATCGGCTTGTAAAAAACCCTGATGGGACTTATTCTTTTGTTAAAGAAAAAACTAAAACGCCGAGTACTGCTCCAGCACCAGTAAAACAAGTTACTATTCCACCGGGTGCTAAACAATTAGGTAAAGTCCCTCCCGGTACACCTGATGGAGCTAGGACAGTAAATGGTAAGCCAGTTGTTGTTAAGGGTGGCATTGTTTATGGGGAATAAAAATGAAATATATTCAACTTGATCCCCTCCAAAGTGATGAGTATATTCAACTTGACCCACTACAAAAAGAAGAGTACATTAAGCTAGATCCTTTGACAACAGCCGGAGAAGCTTTTGGAAAAGCAGCTATTTCTCCAACTATTGCTGCTGCGGCTAAAGCTGAGGATACTCTTCAGACATTAGGTGGAAACTTTACACAAGGTATCGGTGAGTTACTACAATATACTGGTATTATTCCTGAGCCACCGGGTGGTGGCACAGTAAAGTATGCACGGCCAGATCCCTTACAAAAACAGCGGGAACAAAAAGCACAACAGGTTGTTAAAGAAGCACGAGAAGCATCTGCTGAGCATCCTGTAGCTGGTTTGGCTGGAACTCTCACTGGTTATGTTGCTCCTTGGTTAGCTGGTGGTATTCCAGGTCTTACTTCTAATGTTATGCAAGCTGGCGCTGAACAAAGTACGGCTGTTAAAGCATATGGTGGTACTGAGGAAGAGGCTCTAAAGTCTGGTACAATTGCTTCTGGAATGAGTTATTTAGGCGGTAAGATTCCATTACAATATGGTTCTCCTGCACTACAAAGAGCTGTTCCAACTATTGGTCCTCGCACAGCAACTGCTATTACTGCTGCTGGTACTAATGCTGTTCTTAGTGGTGGTGAAGCACTCATTCAAAATGAATTGCTAAAAGCTTATCCAGAACTACAAACAGATCCTTTGGTTGCTGCTGGTTTAGGTGCTGTCGTTGGTGGTGGTTTTGGCGCTATTGCAGGTAAAGGTACAAAACCACTAAGCAAAGAAGAAGAAGCAGCAATTAAAGGGTTTGATGTTGAACCAACACCAGAGGTATTAGCAAAGCGAATCAAGGAAGGTAATCTCCGTGCTTTGCGTGGTATTGAAAATGATATTCATGCTACACATGAACGTAGTTTTAATACTGAGCAACAGCTAAATCGTGTTCGACAAGAAATTGAAACATTAAGTGGTAGTATTTTAAAATCTGATCCAGAAACTCGAACTAAGTTATTAAAAGAATTAGAGCAAAAGAAAGCGCGAGAAGAATCTCTTAGTACGCGATTAAATGAAGATGAGCTTTTAACTAATCGCAATGAAATTGCTTATAGAGAATTAGCTGCAAAGCTTGGTGTACCTTATGTAGATCCAGTTACTCGTGCTCAAAATTATAAAGTTCAAGCACATAATGCAAAATCAGTTCGTGCTACTCGAAGGGCTTTGATTTCTGAGTTCCGAGCAAAGCAACAGGCAGATAAAGTACGTCAAGCAGATCCATCTGAACAGCTAGATTTGCCGTTGCATGATACACCAACTACTGTTAGTGGTGTGCAAAAAGCTATTAATGACATCAAGTATAAAAATATAGACGACACCCGTTTACCACGCCGTGGTGTGGCTGCATTTGGGCCTAAAACAAAAGGTGTTGGATTGAATGGCACTTCACATAGGTCCAGTAATACGACATCACCTTTTCAATCTAGCGATGAAGTAGTTGCTGCCCTAAAAGGTAAGTTTGATATTGATCCAGTGTCTGCTGATTTATCTAATACAGATGTACGGATTATGGATAGCGCTATTCCACTACTCCAGAAAATAGAGGCAATGAATAACCCAGCAGTAACTTATGCTGTTAATGTTATTTATAATGCACGAAATCGTGTTGTAGCTCTTCGTAACAAAATTCTTGGTGGAGCTGGACAAGATCTTAAAAAACGTAGTTTCCTTACTTCATTCAAGTTTGTTGTACATAAAACATCATTTCAAGCATTGGCTAATAAATCTAGTCCTAAAGATTTCTTTGATGTTAGTGAGGTATTTCTTAAAGGTGAAAACCGTTTAGACTATGAAGCTAATCTTCGTGCTAATGGTGGTAATTTAACACAACACCAGAAAGATCTTTACCGGTCTATTGCAAAAGTATATGAAGATACTTGGGCAGCAATGAATGATTTCCAGCTAGGAATGGGTAAGAAACATCTTATTCCAAATAAGCTTGGTTATATTGCACCAATTCGTAGGGGTGATTACGCCGTTACTATTAAGGGTGGTGTTGTTTACGCACGAGGTTTCTCAATAGATGAAGATGGTGTTACTCGTAGCATGGATATTTCTGATACTAGCTATATCCAAAGATTCTTTACTTTGAAAGAAGCTAATGAGTTTATAAATAGCTTTAATAAGCTGCCTGAAAATATCCGTAACGGACAGGTTGCTGCTGAAGTTGAGAAGATGCCCCAGATTGAGAATCTATTTCAATTGGATCTTATCCAAGGTATGCGAGAAGCTGCTGTAGAGGCTGGTGCTGATTCATCTGTTATTCAGCGTATGGACCAAATGATTAAAGACGCTATTGAAAAGGGCGGTACGATTGGTTCACACCATAAGAAACAAATGGGATTTATTGAAGGTGGTAAAGGAAGGGAATTGTTTGCTTCTAAAAAGCAGCAAGGCGAGTCTTTCCGTGAAAGTATTATTGACTATGTTAAAGAAACTACTCGTCAAATTGAAAAAGCCGAAGTACAAACTAGGTTAGATGATTTAATTACTCATCCTGAGATGAAACAGTTTTCAAATACAGTAGACTTTATTACTAGTATGAAAAACTACCACATCAACGCTGACCCAGAAAATCCTTTGGATGCAAAAGGCTTTAAAGGTTTGTTGGACGAATGGTGGACAGACTTTAACCATGCTTTTGGTCGTAAAGGGTATCATCCTAAAGCCCATGTCTCTGACAGTGCGTTAGGTAAAGCTACCCATGCGTTTTATTTGAATGTTTTAACTTCTCGTCCATCTTTCTGGGTAGCGCAAGGAGCAGCTTTCACTGTATCATTTAGATCTCTGGTAAAAGATCAAGGATTATTAGCTGCTCACGCAGATATAGCCAATGGTTTTAATCGTTTTTTAATGAACGATAGTCAACTGTTTGACTATTTCAAATGGGCTAAAGATAATACATCCGCATTACATCCAGAGTTTATTAATGATCTAACAAAGTTTGGATTATTTGATCGTGGTGGCCCTTGGGTATCAAAGTTACTTGGCTATCTAACTGGAGAAACGGAATCTGCTGCAATGGATTCATTTTCTCGTGCTTTAACCGCATCATTTTTCTTAGAGCACTACCTTAAAAAGGGATTAAAGGGCAAAGAACTATATGTAGCAGTATCTAAAGCTACTGATGAGAATATGGTTCAGTATGGTAAAGCTTTTAAGGCTCCAGTATATAGTCGTTTAGGAGTTATCGGTGATCTTATAGCGCCTTTAGCGTCATTTAGCCATACACAATTAGTGAACTTTGCAAACGATTTAGCCCACTTTAAGCGTAATCCATCCTATCAGAGTGCATTACCTGCTATGGTAACATTTGTTACTTCTTTGGCAATGGGTGGTGCTTTGGGTGTACTTGGTGCTGCTGAGATTGAACTTTTAATCCAAGCAACTAATTATTTGTTAGAGAGTGCTGATGTAGATTATCGTATTCCAACTCTATGGGAAACAGTTTTAGGCTCTCCAACTACTGCTTTGTTTGGTAAAGAAAATAAAGTCATAGATAAAACTTTATCACATGGTATTCCATCTGCTAGTACATTACTTGTTTCTGACGAAGGTTATCACGTTGGTTCTTCTCTCGGTTGGAGACCTATCGTAGCAGAAATTGTTACTGGTGATAAGAATTGGGCGTCTATGGTTCCTGTTCTTCCTTGGGCTGCTGATTATGGCGGTGCTTTGTATGATGCAGCATTCAACAGAGAAAAATTAACACCCGGTGAGCGTAGAGAAGTGGCTCGTAAACTTGCTCCGGGGTGGACTTTTGGTTTTGTTGATGCAACTAAGTTTGATTCTTTTGGTACTGGGCCACAGCTACATCCCAAAAATGATCCTGATTTAGAGAAATCTAAAGAACGTGCTATTGCTAGGTTCCTAGGTACTAAAACAATTGAAGAGCATAAACTTAAGTTTAAACGTAAATTGGACAAAGAGTTGACTAACAAACTCAATGCTGAGGCACGGACTGTAATTAACAGGCTTGCTTTAAATGGGGACAGGCTAACGCAAGATCAGGCAAACCAGCTTATTGAAAAACTCTCAACTAAGTATGGTAAAAATCCTGGAGATATTTTTAGTGCTATTCAACAAACACTAGATAAAGCTTCGGTTTCTTATGAAAAAATGCCTTTTGGAAAGAGTTTAACTCTGCCAACTCAACAAGAACTTAATGTCCAAGGCCGTTATCCGGGTCAAGGGTTTGATATAGAAGAAGGGCAATAAATATGGCTTATACAGTACAAAAAAGAGACACTCTATGGGGTTTGTCACAAGCACACGGAATTCCTTTACAGGAACTTCTCCGTCAAGTCCCAGAGAATGTTCGTAGAGATCCACGTAAACTGATGCCAGGAATGCAACTTAATATTCCCGTGGCTGAAAGTCCACAAGCACAGCGCACACAGCCTAGAGTACAGGCTTATAACAGAGAAGTTCCTCCATTACCAGAGAAAGGCAGTGGGCGACAAACACCTCCAACTAGGTGGGAGACCTTTAAACGAGAATTTCCTGATGAAGCCATGAAAATGTTAGCAGGAATACCACCAACTGCAGCAGCTAGTGGGCTAGGTCGCGGGCTTACTTATCTTTATGGAACTGTGGCTCGTAACAAGCATCCATTAGAAGCTATTGGTGCTGGTGTACAAGATGCATACTATGGTGCTAAAAACCAACTGGGTGCTCTTTATGATAAGACTAGTGGATTTAGGGAGGCTGTTCGAGGTCATCCGACTGCTGCTGAACAACGTATGGTTGACAAGATGTTCGAAAACCCTAATCCTGTACAAACAGCAGCTAAAACAGTAGATGATGCTTATGCAGTGCTAAACCCACGTCAGTTTGCAGTACGAAACTATATTGACCAATTACGGAAAGGTACGCAACCACTGGAACCTAGTCTTAGCAAAATGAGTGGGAATGTGTCTTTAGGAACATTAGAGAAACTATACCCACAACCAAGCCCTGCATGGCAAGGTGCTGGTTCTGCATATGCTAAGGACTTGCAACGGTATGTAGATGAGGCAAGGGGCATTACTAAACCTAGTTCTGATCCATTGAGTCATCTTGGTAGAAATGATGTTAGATCTACTCCAGATGAATACTACGATTTCTTTATACGCAATTTCAATAAGTAAATAAAAAAAAGCCCGGCCTCGCAAGAGGACCGGGCTTATCTTTTTAGCTATTTAAAAATTGTTATTATTCATGTCTTCAAATGTAAGTTTAATATTTACATCTGGCAACTCTTCATATTTAAAATTAACACCAAACTTTTGTGTATCAACTGTGGCGGTATCAGATAAGGTATTATATAGATCAAGAATGGCTTCTTTAAACTCCATCACACAGCACCCCCGGTTACAAAGCTATCAATAATATCCCAATAAGTAGTAAGTAGATGCCATTCAAAATCATGTTTTACATTTTCCAGTTCCATATTATTTCCTTTAATAGATTAAATTTCACAAGATCCTGCGGTACAAGCAAGTTGCTGTGCACCTTCGGTGTTATCTTCAGTCTCTACGAAGTCATTCCAAGTAATTTCGTGATCTAAATGATTATTCATATTACTCAGTGCAAGATACTGAAGATCAGTTATATCTTCATAAGGTGCTTGTTGGTATGTATGATCGCTAAATGGCAGGAAAGATACTCCACTCATCTCATCGAAGTGTTTATATACCCAAGCACCAACATCTACCCACTCACTATCTTTTACAGAAATAGTAACAGAAGGTTTATGCTCACACCAATGCCGTTGATATGTTAGCCACAGTTCTAATTGCTCAATAGCAGTCATATCTGTACGACAAACAGCACCTTCTGGGGCTTTCATTGCAAAGCTAAATACTGCAGTGCTTTCTGGACGGAAAGCTTCGTCTTCACAAGGAACACCTTTATCTTTTAAGTATTGATAAATGGGATCCTTTTTATCCATTCTGATGCGGCGTAAGTAGTATGGATTGTGTCGTGCATGAATACCAGAAGCACTGTCTACAAGCTGGCTAACAGTACCAGAAGGTTTAACACAAGTAATGGATGCTGATGCTGGGATACCCAGTTCATTAGCCCAATGCTCGTTTACCTTTCTAGCATGGTCTCGTAGGCTTTCTAGTAACTCTTTAGTTGGGTTTGCCATTAACTTGTTATCAAGGATACCAGTCAGGGACACACCCAGCAATCGCTCTGCTTCTGTGTTCTTCTTCCAGTCTTCACTAAGAAACTGAAAGTCAGTAAACATAGATTGTACAGTTCCTAAAATAGTAGCTAGTTCTACTTTCTGTAACAGGGTTTTTTGTGTGTCAGTTGCTCGAACTACTACCTCTGTTAAATTGCAAAATTGTTTGTCTTGCAGGATAATTTCACTACATGGGTTTGTACCATAGCTTACTGTTTTGCTACGGCGGCCCCACCGAGCAGCTTGTTTCTGACTAGCATCTCGATTAAAGATACCGCGTTCACCACTCTTACTTTTAACTAGTGATAACCATTCTTCCATAAATGTTTCTGCATCTGGCTTTTCTGTATATACTGCAGAATTATTTGCTAGGCTTCGCCAAGAAGCATCATTCCACCAAGCCCCTGATTTACATTCACGCATACGACGATCAGATAGATTAGATA
>SXGT01860063.1_pt1 | contig 12078 bp, 14 predicted proteins | sample 3176221 | NCBI WGS metagenome assembly SXGT01 (sample SAMN11356862, study PRJNA531348) | freshwater metagenome | isolation source: freshwater sample F1-120 | place: China: Fuxian Lake, Yuxi | collected 2017-12-25
CCCCGTCTGTGGCGCCCGGTCGACACACCGCCGTACGTCTCGGTGCCCATGCGGATGCAACGCCCCCCGTGATGTGGTGGGCAGCGTGCATAGCCGTACCAGAGGTATGGACGGTGCTCTGCGGCCAGGTTGTGGCGTCCCGAACGCTATCCACTGGGAATATCCCTCAAAGTATCCTGGCTCTTCGCCAGGTAGTCATGCGGACACCATGCACGTCGCTCTGGATACGTCCAGAGAAGCCGCGCCACTTTAGTGGCAGCGGAGTGTCACAGCGTCGCCAAAGCAACATATCATACTCTGCTCCAGCGTGTCATCGCAGCCACGCTGGAGCAGTGGGTATCCACAGCAAGCACTCTGACGAGGAGCACACGTTATGGCAGAAGCGCTGACAATTGACCGTGGCCAGACCGCGGTCCTGATTATGGACTACCAGAATGACATCGTGGGCAGCGTGGCCGCGAGCTATCCCCATCTCCTGGACCGCGCCGCCGAGGTGCTACGTGGCGCCCGTCGCGCTGGCGTGCCAGTCATCTATGTCGTGGTCCGTTTCCGTCCGGGCCATCCTGAGGTGAGTGCCCGCAACAAATTGTTTAGCGCCATGAAAGCGAGCGGGCGTCTCGCCGAGGGCACCCCTGGAGCGGCTATCCATGACCAGGTGACGCCGCAGGCTGGCGAAGTCGTGGTCACCAAGCGGCGCGTGGGGGCCTTTTCGACGACGGATATGGAGACCGTATTGCGCGCCCACAATGTCACCAACCTCGTGCTACTGGGCATAGCGACCAGCGGGGTGGTGCTGTCGACGGTACGCTGGGCTGCCGACGCCGATTACAGCATCACCGTGTTGGAAGATTGTTGTGCCGATGCCGACGAGGAAGTGCACCGTGTGCTGACGCAGAAAGTGTTCCCACGCCAGACCACGGTGGTACAATCTCAGGAGTTTTTACGGGCGCTTGGGGCCTGATGGCAACTACGACGCCTGGATGAATTCCACCCAGTTGCCGTCAGGATCCTCGACCATGCCGATCACGACTCCGGGGCGCACCTCAGTGCGCGGTCGCACAATCGGGTATCCGGCGGCCTGCACGGCACTGAGGATCTCATCAAGATTGTTGATCGTCATGGTCCAGTAGCGGTAGCCGGTGCCCCCTGGAATGCCACCAGGCGCCGGTGGCCTCTGCGGATCTCGCACCGGGACCACGATTTTAATCAGGCTTTTGCCAAACCACAGACGGTGCATCACTTTGATGCCGACGTGCTCCATCACGATATCGCCTTCATGCACGAACCCAAGAAGATCGCGATAAAAGGCCAACATGGCCGGGCCGTTCGTGGTCACAATGCCCAGATCAATGGCGTCTTTGGCTATGTGCACTCCCATACGACTCTGCTCCTCTGTGTGAGATATGTTACGGTTGACTGCGGTCCCAGCCTTCCAGCACCCAGTAGCCCACCTGTGGCACGTCGACCACGGTGGCGAGCCCTTGCGCCCGTTTGAGGCGCTGGATATTGTACAGATGCGTCGTTTCCTCATAATACATATGCCGCAACGTGGCTTCCAGGGTCATCACCATGGTGCGGCCCGCGTCGACCAACGTCAGGCCCGCCGGATGGGCCTGCTGCATCAGGTGCCAGTGTGGGCCAGCCTCGCGCGCGCGGGTGTAACGGCGCAGAAAGGCGACGTCGCGTTCCACAAGTACACGCTGGATCAGCGCGATAGCCTGCTGCAGCGTGTGCAGCAGGACGGGCACGTCCCAGTAACGTCGGTCATCCAAGCGGCGGTCGAAGCCCGACGCCGTGAGACCGGGGATATCGGTGACGCCGTGATCGCCGCTGGGGAACAACGTGTCACCCCAGCGCACTACCATCCAGCCATACAGCAACGACGCCATATGACTCAGCTGGCGTCGGATACTCCAGTCGGCCCAGCCCCACTGTTCCGAACGAAAATCCAGTTGCGCGTCGGTCAGGCCGGTGACTTCGCGGGCAATCAAGTCATAAAGGGTCGCATACTCGGGAAACAGCGCGGTGCCAGGGGCATCCTCAGGCATGTGTGTCACGTGTCTACCTATTTCTCAGTCAAAGTTCACACCGTTGTGCCAGGGCCAAAGCCGCCGCGGCACCATCCAGGGCTGCCGCCAGTGACTATACACAGAATGGCCGGGCGAGGAAACTATACGACGTCATCCAGGCGAGCACGACGACACCGCCACGCGGTCGATAGGCAAGGCCGTGGACATGGTCTGGATGCCCGATGGCCGGGCGCGCGCCGTGCGTGCCACGGTGGTGAGGCGACCAGGTGGGATAGCGCACCGACGGCACGGAGGCTGCGCGCCTGTGGAGGCAGGCCATGAAGCGTGACGTGGACCGGGGGCAGTGGTCGGCGCCTGCGCCATGGCTGACCCGGCCTGTGGCATTCTTCTGCGGCTTACTGTGCGCCGTCGCCGTGACTGTTGTGCTCATTGAAGCCCTGCGCCATAACAGCCAGCATGCCGCATCGCCACGCACCCAGATGGCGCTGCCAGTGGCCGAACGTGCCAGCTCCCCCTTTCCGCGTACCATTCCCGATGCCAGTGGGGCGCTGCTGGTGATCCCCCACAAGCCCCAACGCATTGTGTCGCAGACGCTGGGCACGGATGAACTCTTGCTGACCATCGGTGATCCACAGCGCATCGTGGCCTTAAGCGATTTGGTAGACGATCCCGTCTACAGCAATGTGACGGCGCAAGCGCAACAGATCCGTGGACGGACGCAAGCCGGGGCCGAGCAGATCCTGCGCTTCCAGCCCGATATGATTTTCGTAGCCACCTACAGCCGCGCCGAACTGCTCACCCTCTTGGAGGCCGCGCATGCGCCGGTGTTTCGTTTCGGGCACTTCGACGCGCTGGCGGATATTAAACTCAACATCCGCACCCTGGGCTACATCATTGGTGAGGACGACCGGGCCGAGACGTTGGTGCAGCATATGGAACGTGACCTCGCCCGGGTGCGGGAGCACATTCCCCGTGGCGTGCCCCCCCTGCGTGTGATGTCATACGGCCTTGATGGCTATACTGGGGGAGCCCACACGACGTTCGACGACATGGTGCAAGAGGTCGGGGCGATCAACATCGCAGCCCTCCATGGCATCACAGGGTTTCGGAAAATCAGCAGCGAGCAACTGCTCCAGTGGAATCCCGAGGTGATCATCACCAGTGCCGCTCGCCATGCGCTCGACGATACGCGTCGTCAGTTGTTGTATGATCCTGCCGTGGCCACGACCACTGCCGGCAAACGCCAGCGCATTATTGTGATCCCACATCATATTTTTGTGACCGTCACGCATCATGTTGCCGAGGGTATCGCGCAACTGGCACACGAACTCTACACCCCGGAGTGCTGCCCACACCCATGACGCTTGCTCGTAGCAGTCCACCAGTACCGCCGCCCGCTGTCGCGCCCCAGGCTCGTCCGGTGCCGCGTCTGTTTGTGCTCTTGACCCTGTGCCTCATCCTCTCCATGTTCATCGGGGTCAGCCTGGGTAGTCTGAACATCGCCCCGCGGACCGTCGCCACCGTCCTGGCCGCGCACCTCGTACCCGCCGGGTGGATTGACACCAGTAGCGTCAGTGAAGCGGACCTGGTGGTGGTGTGGTTGATTCGCACCCCACGCGTGTTGGTCGCGGCTCTGGTGGGCGCCGCCCTCGCCCTGGCTGGAGCCCAGATGCAAGGACTGTTTCATAACCCGTTAGCATCGCCCGATCTGATCGGCACCAGTGCCGGTGCGGCCTTCGGGGCCGTCCTGGCCATTGCCTGTGGTTTGGCGGCGCGGTCGTTATGGTACTTGCCGTTGCTGGCGTTTCTCAGTGCCCTAAGCGCCCTGTTTGCCGTATATGCCATTGCCACCCAGCGGGGCCGTACCCCCGTGGCCACCTTGTTACTGGCCGGGGTTGCCCTGACAGCCTTGATTGGCGCCGCCACCTCGCTGGTGATTTCCCTCCAGTTCGCCAACTATCAGGTCGCGCAGGAAATCGTGTTCTGGCTCATGGGTGGCCTGGATAGCCGCACCTGGATCCACGTGGGTATGGTAGCGCCGTGTGTCGGGCTGGGCGCGCTCATCGCTTTTACCGTGATGCGCGAGCTGGATGTGCTCTTGCTGGGGGAAGAAGCCGCGGCATCGCTTGGGGTGCCCGTGGAGTCTATCAAGCGGACGGTGCTCACGAGTGTCGCCCTCCTCACAGGCGCGGCCGTGGCCGTCAGCGGGGTGATTGGGTTTGTCGGCTTGGTGGTGCCCCACATGGTCCGCCTGGTCATAGGGCCGGCGCATCGTCGCCTCCTCCCGGCCAGCACGCTGCTAGGGGCCTCGTTTGTCATCCTGGCTGACGTGCTGGCCCGCATGCTGCTGCGTCCCGAAGAGCTACGCCTGGGCATGATCACGGCGGCCTTTGGAGCACCGTTTTTCTTATATTTGTTACTGACACGCCAACGCGACACCGCGCTGTCCTAGAGCAGAGCACGCCATGCAGACGCTTGCGCTCCACAACCTCGGCCTGGCCATTGATGACCACTGGCTCCTGCGCGACGTGACCATGGCGTTGCGCCCTGGAGGGATCACCGCCTTCCTTGGTCCCAACGGCTCGGGGAAGACCACCCTCTTACGTCTCCTGGCAGGATTGCTGACTCCCAGTGCGGGGCATGTGACGCTCCATGGCCACGATCTGCGGACGTTTGGCCGGCGTGAGCTGGCCCAGCGGATTACCTTTGCCCCACAGGACACGCATGTGAGTGCAGACTTCACCGTGCGCGAGATCGTCGCCATGGGCCGTCATCCCCATCTGCGGCGCTTGCAGCGCTTGCGCCCCCACGATTATGCAGTGGTTGATGAGGCCCTCCGCCATGCCGATGTCTGGCACCTGGCGACGCGTTCAGTCCTCGAACTCTCCGGCGGGGAACGCCAACGGGTGCTCATTGCCCGCAGTTTGGCGACGCAAGCCGAGGTGCTGCTGCTCGACGAACCCACGGCCAGCCTGGACATTGCGCATGCCCTGGATGTGTTAGATCTGTGTCAGCAGTTGGCCCGCGCCGGTAAGACCATTGGCCTCGCCCTGCACGATCTCAATGCCGCAGCACGCTATGCCACTCACCTCGTGTTGCTCAACGCCGGGCGCCTGGTAAGCCAGGGGGGGCCAGACACGGTCTTGCAAGCGGCACAGCTCAATCGCGTCTTTGACGTGTATACCGACCGCATCTCTATGGCTGATGGGACCCCAGTGTTGGTGTTTTCGCGGCAGAGTAATAACTCCAGTCACACGGATGCAAGGAATCTCCCATGACCAAAGCCCCCGTGCCTGAAGTTCTCCCGACGGTAGCCATGCTCGCCACCGCAGCCCTGGACTTCCCCGGCCTCACCCTGAAGCAGAGTCCCGAGGCGCTCGTGGTGTACAGCGCCCAGCCGCTGACGGTCCTCTCTTCCACCGAGGTCGGCGGGGGGCTGACGCGCGTGCGCTATCTCGTGAACCGTCATGTGCGCCGTGACTACGACTGTGCTGATCCCAGCGCGGATTTAGTAGCGTTTGCGCGGGGGCAGGGGATTCACGAAGCCTTTGTCGGCCAGATGACCGCCGTGTTATTGCAGACGGCCCAGGTGCAGACACTGCGTGCGGACGACCTGACCGTGGCGATCGTGCTGACCGCTGGGCTGGGGAATGCCACGGCTGCTGGACTGAGTCCACCAGCTACAGCGCGGCCCGGGACCATCAATATGATGCTCTTCATTGATGCCTGTCTTACACCGGCAGCGCTCGTCAATGCGGTGATCACGGCGACCGAGGCGAAAACGCAGGTCGTACTCGCTTCCAGAGCACGCACCCCGGAAGGGACCGCTGCGACGGGAACCTCCACAGACGCCATCGCTATCGCGAGTACCGGGCGTGGGCCGATCCTGCCCTATGCTGGGCCCGTGACTCCGGTTGGTTGGCTGATTGGACGCTGTGTACGCACGGCGCTAGCGGCAGCGCTGACCCACACATTATGACGACGGCGGATGGTGTGCTGTCTGTGGTAATGGGCCATCACGGTGCATACTGTCTCATGTCCGTCCGTATATGCGGGCGAGGTGTGCTATGCTACGGTGATATCTGCACCACGCGTGGACTCGGGGGAGGGCACGCGTGGTGCGACACTCTCAGGAAGGAGGCGCTCATGCCGGTGGAGTATATCCCCCGCATCCAGGAAAAATACACCCAGGAAGGCTACCCTGCCTACCGCTGGGTGCTGTCCACCGATCCGCCGCCCTGGCAGCCGCTGCGCCGGCCGCTGGCCGCATCGCGGCTGGGTCTCATCGCCTCCGGCGGCATCTATGTCACGGGCCAGGTCGCCTTCCACTACAAAGACGATACGTCTTTCCGGGTCATTTCCACTGACGTCCGCACGACAGATCTACGGGTGACGCATTTTGCCTATGACCTGACGGATGCCCGGCACGATCCGAATGTGGTCTTTCCGATTGATACGTTACGCACCCTGGTGCGCGAAGGCGTCCTAGGCTCCCTGGCGGCCCAAGCGTATACGTTCATGGGTGGCATCTACTCGGCCCGACGGGTGCAGGACGAGCTGGCACCGCAACTGACGGCGCGTCTTCTGGCGGATCAGGTGGATGCGGTGCTGCTGGTGCCGGTGTGACCCGTCTGTCATCAGTCCGTGGGACTGATCGCACGTCAGATTGAGGCCGCAGGCATCCCGACCTTGTGTATGACCAGTGCCCTGGATATCACCCAAGCGGTGTGTCCACCACGCGCGGCGTTTCTGGATTATCCGCTCGGGCATACCACCGGCAAGCCACATGAGCCCGCCCTGCAACGCGCCATTCTCCGGCAGGCCCTCGCAGCGTTCACGGCGCTCACGGCGCCTGGGGGGATCGCCATACTGCCCTTCGAGTGGTCCGCCGATCACGCCTGGCAAGACACGGCCCAGCGCGGCCCGGATGATCGCCGACCACGCGACGATACCCCGCAGTATCAAACTGTCGAGGATCGCCAGCGCGCGGCCTTGCTGGCAGACAAGCCCATAGAAGCGCTGGAGGGACAACCGGCCGGTCGTCCCTCCCGGGCACACACCTCGCTATGAAGTACTTCTCGTGCCTCAACCGAGCGCATGTGCGACGTCTCCTGGGAGCGCCACGCTCCAGCGTGGCTGCGGGAGCCGGGCTGGAGCCCGCGATCCCAGGGGGCAGCAACTGGCACAACAGCTCGGTGAAGGCACTAGTGCTCTGTCAATTTTGAAAATTAGGGTTTCCTCTATGGCGCCCATCAGTGAAACTTGGAAGTACCAAGGAGGGTGCCCATGGCAAAAAAGTATATTGTTCGCCTGACAGATGAGGAACGCGCAACGTTGCGCCGAGTGATTAAGAAACTGCAGGGGTCGTCGGAGCAAGTGCGCCGGGCACACCTGCTCCTCAAGGCCGATGCAAATGGTTCCAACTGGACAGACCAAAAAATTGCGGAGGCCTTTTCGTGTCGGACGAAAACGGTCGAAAACGTCCGCCAACGCCTCGTGACCGTCGGCTTTGAGCGCGCGCTGCACCGTGAAAAACCGCAGACGCCCCCGCGTCACAAACAGCTGGATGGCGCGCAGGAAGCGCAAGTCATCGCGTTGCGGTTGGGCAAGCCCCCCAAGGGGTTCGCCAATTGGTCGTTGCGCTTGTTGGCCGCCCAGGTCGTGGCACTGGCTATCGCCGACGCGGTCAGTCATGAGACCCTAAGAAAGATGCTAAAAAAAACGGGATGACCTCGCGCAAGATTCAGTACTGGGTCATCCCACCGACCGCCAACGGCGAATTTGTCGCGTGCATGGAAAACGTCTTAGAGACCTACGCACAGCCCTATGACCCACGGTTTCCTGTGCTGTGCATGGACGAACAACCGGTGCAATTACTGAAGGAAACCCGCGTGCCCATCGCCGCCACGACGCACCATGCCCGACGTGTCGACTACGAATACGAACGTGCCGGCACGGCCAGCGTGTTCATGTTTGCCGAGCCCCTGCAGGGATGGCGCCATGTCCGCGTGCGTAGGCAACGCACCAAGGTGGATTGGGCGGGAGAGATGGCGGCCCTGTTGCAGACGCGTTACGTAGAGGCCCACAAAGTGCTCGTGGTCTGCGACAACTTAAACACGCACACGATGGGCGCGTTTTACGAAGCGTTTGACGCTGCGCGGGCCCGGCAGCTCGTCCGGCGGCTCGAATTTCGGTACACGCCCAAGCACGGGAGTTGGCTCAACATCGCGGAAAACGAGCTGAGTGCCCTGACGCGTCAATGTTTGCACGACCGCCGGTTTGGCGATACCAAGCACCTTGCGGCGGAAACCGCCGCGTGGTCTACGTCGAGTAACGAGAAGCAGCGCGGGGTCGATTGGCAATTCAAAATCGATGACGCGCGCACCAAACTGAAAGCCCTCTACCCTAAAATTAAAGATTGACAGAGCACTAGGTCTGCGTTCTCCCGGCTGGCGTGACCGGCGTGGGTATATCACTCGGCACGGGCGGCGGCGTGCTGGTGGGTTGACTCGGCGTGGCTGTCGGAGGCCGACGCACAAAAATAAAGTCCCCGCCCTCATGTCCCGCATGGCGAATATCAGTATATTCAGGCGTTTGCGAGGCATTGAGCACCACCGGGCGACGGATCAGATTGAAGAGCTGCTGGCCGTCAAGAACGTCCTGGTTGTCCTGCAAGGCGGTTAAGAACGCCCCGGCAAACACGGAATGTTCTTTAGTGCCGCCGCTATCGGACACGGGTTCGAGGCCCCCGGAGGTCAGCACCGTCCGGGAGCGTTTTTGGGCAATACGCGCCACATAGGTGTCGCGATCCGCCCCGGCGGGTGGGCGGATGACGTCCAGGCCCCGCACCAGCGTGCCCGAGTAACAGGAGTCCGCCACGACCAAGATATGTTTCGCGGCCATGGCCTTCAGCGCATCGGTAATGGTGGTATTGGAGATCCACTGCACACGCGCATCCTGCCGGGCGTTCACCGGCAGCCAGTAGCCCCGTTCCTCACTCGTGTCCAGCATGCCATGACCAGCATAGTAGATGAGCAGATTGTCCTGCTCGGTGAGTACGGCGCGCGCGTGATCCAAGGCGCCCATGATATCCTCGCGGGTGGCATTGGTCAGCAGGGTGACGTGGAAGCCATAGGTGCTCCGCAGCAGGTCTGCCACCACGGTGGCGTCATGCACGGCGGTTTTTAACGGGCTCAAATCCGTGTAGGCATTGTTGCCAATCACCAGGGCCCGATAGCGCCCAAATTGCACCACAGGTTTCTCCGCGCCGGGCGCGGGTGGCGCCGCAGGGCGTGGGGCACGCACCGTGGCTGGAGGCGTCGCCGTGGGCGTGCCAGGGGGCGGCGCTACGGGTTTGTCCGCAGCTTGCCCGCGCTTCTCCGCCTGTTTGAGCAATTGCGCAATTTTGCTAAACCCTTCCGCGTCCGCCACCGCCAGCGGAGTCTTGCCCGTCTTGTTTTTGACGCTGACATCGGCCCCATTGTCCAAGAGAGCCTGCACCACATCTGTATGGCCTTGCTGCACGGCCATAATCAAGGCCGTCTGCCCGTCCTTCTCTTTACTGTTGGCCTCCGCCCCACTCGCCAGCAACGCTTGCGTGACGGGCAGATGGCCACGCGCCGCCGCACTCATCAAGGCGGTCCAGCCGCTGCCTTCACCCTTCGCATTGACGTGCGCTTTGTGGGTGAGCAAGGTCTGCAGCGTGGTGAGGTCGCCATTTTCGGCCGCGTAGATGAGGGGAGTCCACCCCTGGTAATCCCGCGCATTGACATCAGCGCCATTGGTGAGCAGGGTCAGCACGGTCGTGGGATCACCGTTTTCCGCCGCATACATCAGAGCGGTGCGGCCATTGCTATCGCGCGCCTGCACGTCAGCGCCTTTGGCCAGCAGGGCCCGGGTGGTCGGCGTATCGCCTCGACTCACGGCTTTGATGAGCGGTGGGGGCTCGTTGGTGGCTCGGGTGGGGACGAGAGCGCAAGCGCCCAGGAGCCACGGCACACACACGAGTGTGCCCAGGAGACGCCTAGGCCACGGGGGCGCTGACGACATGATACGGAGCGTCGGGATCATCATAGGGGTTACTACCTCTCACCTGGGAACTCGGGCTGTCTACGCCCCTCCTGGGCGCAGCGACAACAGAAAGCCGCCTTGCAGTATAGCGCGACGCGGGGCAATCGCCTATCCCGCACGTCATGTGTCACTGGGGGGGAAATTGCAACCCTGGCAGTCACCTTCATCATTGCCACAAAAATCGGCCCACCATTGCAGCAGACCTTGTTGCTGGCGGGCCCCGGTGACCAACGCGAGGAAGGCGGGGTCATTCCCGAGGAGCCGCTGGCGCATAGCGCGCAGCACATGATTGTCGGGCAAAAGCGGCGTGGTGTGATAGCCCGCCAGCACCTGCGCGCTCAGCGCGGCATCCGTGTGCTGCTGCCCGTACAGCGTGAGGACGGGCAGCATGGCATCGACGACCACGGTGAGGGCGCGCTGCAGCCCGATGAGACGCTGGCGTGGGCCCACATGGCCCCCAAGATAAGCCCGGCGGGTCCAATACGACTGGGTGGGCACATCCAGGAGACGCGCCAGGGCGCGACTGAGCTGGCGCATAAGGCGCGGATCGTCCACGCGGGTATGGGTGCGGCACAGCGCCACCGCGGTGTCGAGTAAGCGCATGTCCGGGTAGTGCGCCAGGATCTGCGCCATAGCAGCGAGACGTCGCTCGGGCGTATTGGCTGGACGCACGTGTGGCTGACGCCAATCCATTCCGTGCCAGGCGTGCTGACGCAGGGCAGCCGGGACGCGCTGCCAGTAAGCCTGCAGGGTCGCGAGGTAGTGCGCCGTTTCTGCATCAGCGGTCGTGGGGATACTCGCTGGCAGCATACCCGCCAGACTCAGCAACAGCGCTTCGGCAGCCTGACCGCGCTCGACAGGGGCATAGTCCGCCAGACAGTGCTGCACGGCGTGCCACGGGGCCAGGCGTGCTAGCGACTGAAAATGCTGGCGGTGTCCGGTCGAGCCCAGGGCGCGTAACATGGCGGCATACAGGGTCTGCATCAAGCCACCTTCAGGCTCGTGTTCTGCCCAACGCCACACCCGCTGCTGGAGACGCGCGTCACCGGCGCGATTGAGCACGTCTGTGGCTTCCTGCGGCGTCAAGCGCTGCAGCGCCTCGTAACACCGGCCAGGGGTTTGGCCAGCGTTGTAGGGGTAATCTTCCAGGACAATCTCCGCCTGATAGTCGCGCAGGGGACGGGGCAGCCAGGATTCCAGCGCCACCTGTGGGAGCACGTAGCCATCGGCACGCTGTGCCGCAGGCATGTGGGGCTCGTGCCACAGCACCACGTGCAGGATCACCTGGTTATACCGCGGATCAAGGTGGTGACGATGTGCTGTCCAGCCGGAAGCCTGACAATGAATCTCGACATCGCCGCGCTGCCGCACCCCATCGCCGAATTCGATAATGGCCTGCTGAAAATCGGGCCCAGCCTGGACGTTCCACCGTCCCGGCGCATGCACGATGACGGGACGGCCATCCACGGTGCGGAGGGTCGCAGGCCGCCAACGGGCATCGAACCACACACACCGGACCAGCTTTTCTGGAATGGCACGCCGCCAGGCCGCCGGTGGTTCCGCCACCCAGCTCGGCGCCAGAGGGTTGGAATACAGCGTGTGCCAGGGGAGAAGTGTTGGAGGAGACATCGCGATCCCAGCCTAAGGAAGAGACGACGCGCCCTGCCCAAGAAACAGCGCGGCGATGGTCTCAGCGTTGGGCGGCATGGCCACCCCGACTTCGGTAATGATGCCGCGAATGTAGCGCGCTGGCGTGACGTCAAACGCCGGGTTGGCGACCTCGATATCCGGTGCCGCAATGCGTTGCGTACCGACCAGGCGAATTTCATCGCCGTGGCGCTGTTCAATCGGGATGTCGGCGCCGGTCGCTGTCGCACGATCAATGGTCGACAGCGGCGCCGCGATGTAAAACGGGATCTGGTGCTCCTTGGCCAGCACCGCCACGCTGTAGGTGCCGATCTTATTGGCGGTGTCGCCG
>SXGT01112735.1_pt1 | contig 12074 bp, 11 predicted proteins | sample 3176221 | NCBI WGS metagenome assembly SXGT01 (sample SAMN11356862, study PRJNA531348) | freshwater metagenome | isolation source: freshwater sample F1-120 | place: China: Fuxian Lake, Yuxi | collected 2017-12-25
GCGCCGCTCTCGAGCTCGAGCATGATCAGCGCGGCGTCGGCAATGGCTGTTTGTTTCCGGCTGGTCCTTTGCGTGAGAGTGCGCGACGACGACGTGATTTCACTATCTTGAACGCACCTGGTGACGTGCATCCGCGAGGGATAGGCGAACCAGTTGTGCGCATGCAATTGCGCACGGAAGGTGTGGTGAGTCTGACCCATCCAGACCGCAAATTGAAGTTTTCTGATTTACAGGGGAAACGTATTTTAGCGGCTGCAGGAATCGGGAATCCAGCTAGATTTTTTGACCTTTTGAGTCGTCATGGCGTGCAATTTGAGCGTCTGCCTCTGCCCGATCATTTTACCTTTCAGGCAGAATTTTTTGCCCAAAAAGACGCTGAAATCATTCTGATTACAGAGAAGGATGCAGTAAAATGTCGGCAATTGGCTGGTCTGAAAGATGATCAGCGTGTTTGGGTAGTTCCTGTTTCTGCGCATTTTGATACGCGCAATAAGCTGGGCGCAAAGGCCGAAGGCAGCGCTAGTTTTGAGGCAGAGTTACTCGCGATGATTGCGGAGAAGAAGAATGGATGCAAGGTTGCTTGATGTGTTGGTGTGCCCTTTGTGCAAAGGTCCCTTGGTCTATGATAAAACAGCTCAAGAATTAATTTGTAAAGCAGATAGACTGGCTTTCCCGATTCGCGATGGGATTCCTATCATGTGGGAAGAACAAGCGCGGGTGATAGAGATCGAACATCCTTGAGGTCTCGCGACATGCAATTTACTGTCATTATTCCCGCTCGTCTGGCGTCGAGTCGATTACCCAATAAACCTTTGGCCGATATCGGTGGCAAGCCTATGGTTGTGCGCACTGCAGAACGCGCGGCAATGTCTGGCGCAGCGCGGGTGATCGTGGCGACTGATCATGCTGATATCGTTGCTGCTTGCGAGGCACATGGTGTTGCTGTTTGCAACACTCGCAGCGATCATCCTTCTGGCACTGACCGGATTGCTGAGGTCGCGGCGCGTTTGCAATTGCCAGATGATGCGGTGGTGGTGAATGTGCAGGGTGATGAGCCTTTGATTGATCCTGCTCTGATCGCAGCGACGGCTGCCCGTGTGAATGCAGACAATCCTATGGCAACCGCCGCCCATCCTATCCACGACAGCGTTGATTTGTTTAATCCGAATGTGGTGAAAGTGGTGTTGAATAAAAATGGGCAAGCTTTGTATTTTTCGCGCGCTACGATTCCCTGGGCGCGCGATGCCTTTGCGGTGTCGAAAAATGCGATACCAAGCGACTGTACGGCTTTGCGACACATAGGTTTATACGCTTATCAGAATCAATTTCTGCAAGCTTACCCGCAACTGCCCGTATCCCCATTGGAACAAATAGAAGCGCTGGAGCAATTGAGGGTCTTGTGGCACGGCGCATCAATCGCAGTCTATGTGACCAAATCTAGCCCTGCCATTGGCGTTGATACACCAGAAGATTTAGAGCGCGTACGACGGATCTTTGCGACAGAAAAATAAAAAAGCTAAATCCTGTGTTGTCGGCGTCATTAGGCTCACATTGCTCAAAAATCTATGGTAAATTCCCTAAAGAATAAATTCGCTAGATTCGACTTGGAGGGGAATCCTCGTCATCGAGCGAAATCAGAAATGCGCGTAACCTGCTGTGTCTGCCAATATGTGAGCGGCATGCAGTGAGTTACAACAAACTATAAATGTGAAAAATCTGAGCACCATCGTTTTGCTTGGGTGCTTTTGTTTGATCACTACAGAATATTAAACTCGTCTAGGAAAATAACATGCGTCTTATATTGTTGGGAGCACCCGGAGCAGGCAAGGGCACGCAAGCCAATTACATTAAGGAAAAATACGGTATTCCACAAATCTCGACCGGAGATATGTTGCGTGCCGCTGTGAAAGCAGGAACGCCTTTGGGTGTCGAGGCCAAAAAAGTGATGGATGCGGGTGGTTTGGTGTCGGACGACATCATCATCGGTTTGGTGAAAGAGCGTTTGAAGCAGGACGATTGCGCCAAAGGCTATTTATTCGACGGTTTTCCACGCACTACACCGCAAGCTGATGCGATGAAAGATGCTGGTGTGACGATTGATTATGTATTGGAAATCGATGTGCCAGATAGTGCAATTGTGGAGCGCATGAGTGGTCGTCGCGTGCATTCTGCTTCTGGTCGCACTTATCACGTCAAGTTTAATCCGCCAAAAGTCGAAGGTAAAGACGATGAAACTGGCGAAGACTTGGTGCAGCGTGATGATGATAAAGAAGAGACTGTCAAAAAGCGTTTGAACGTCTATCATGATCAAACCGAAGTGCTGGTAGCTTATTATGGCGATTGGGCAAAATCTGGTCAGCCAGGTGCGCCGAAGTATCGCAAGATCGCTGGCGTCGGGGCGGTTGAGGCAATACGCGATGCGGCATTTGCGGCATTGAGCGAATAAATGAAAGCGGACTTTTTGTCCGCTTTTTTTTCGTCCAAAATTATTTTTTGCTGGAGTGGGTGAGGCGTCGGGTAGGCGATGCCTTTACCTTATTTGGGACTTACGCAAAACAGACGCTGGCGTTGTTGTGTTCACCTCGCCGTACAATTGTACTGTCTTCGGCTCCACGCCTAGCCAGCGCAATTTTGCGTAAGCCCTATTATTTGGAAATCGTGTAAGGGAGGTCGTAGATTTTATTTCGTTTTTTGTTTTAGTTAGGATTGAGCGTTTCTAAGCCCGCCATTGCTTGTTCTGGCGTGAGAGAGAAAGCTGACTGTTTTACGTATTATTTTTCATTTAGTTTGCTTCATCAGTTCGAGAAAAAAAGTTCATTTTATTGACAAGCGATGTCACCGGATTACGAGTTTGGTTAGCATCAAGAAAAAATCGGAGGAGTCAACATGGTAGATAGTCTGTGGATAGTAGTCGGGTGTGGAGTACTGGCTGTACTTTATGGTTTATTGACGAGAAGTTGGATTTTGAGACAGGATGCGGGAAATGCCCGTATGCAGGAAATCGCCACCGCGATACAAGAAGGTGCCGCAGCGTATTTGGCGCGCCAATACAAAACGATTGCTATGGTGGGCGTTGCATTGTTTATCGCGATTGCTGTATTGCCGGGTTTAGGCTTGACAACAGCGATGGGTTTTTTGCTGGGCGCAGTGTTATCTGGTGCTTGCGGTTTTATCGGGATGAATGTCTCGGTACGCGCCAATGTGCGCACAGCGCAAGCGGCAACCAAGGGGATGAATCAGGCTTTAGATGTCGCATTTAAAGGCGGCGCGATCACGGGCATGCTGGTAGCTGGTTTGGGCTTGCTTGGTGTGGCCTTGTTCTACATGTATTTAACCAAGGGCGGTGCGACCCCAAGCCACGATCTGATCAAGCCATTGATAGGGTTGGCATTTGGCGCATCCCTGATCTCGATTTTTGCGCGTTTGGGTGGCGGTATATTTACCAAAGGTGCAGACGTTGGCGCTGATCTGGTCGGTAAAGTAGAGGCAGGTATTCCAGAAGATGACCCGCGTAACCCAGCCGTGATCGCCGATAACGTCGGTGACAATGTTGGTGATTGCGCTGGTATGGCAGCCGATTTGTTTGAGACTTATGTGGTGACCTTAATTGCGACTATGTTACTTGGCGCATTGATGGTCAGCTCTTCCGTCACCGAAGCAATTATTTATCCCTTGATGCTGGGCGCTGTCTCGATTCCTGCATCGATTATCGGTTGTTCTTTTGTGAAACATACGCCGGGGCAGAAGATTATGTCCGCCTTATATAAGGGCTTGTGGTGGGCGGCTGGCTTGTCGCTGATCGGATTTGTCGCGGTCACTTTTATGCTTTTTAAAGACGACCTGATGCGTCATCAAATGTTGATTTCGGCTGTGGTCGGTATCGTCTTGACTGGCTTAATGGTGTACATCACGGAATACTACACTGGCACTGATTTTAAACCTGTGCGTCATATTGCGGAGGCATCGACCACGGGTCACGGCACAAATATCATTGCGGGCTTGGGCGTGTCTATGAAATCGACCGCTTATCCAGTTTTGGCTGTATGTGCGGCGATTTTGGTGTCCTATAAATTTGGCGGCGGCTTGTATGGTATCGCGATCGCAGCGACATCCATGCTGTCGATGGCGGGCATTATCGTAGCTTTAGATGCCTATGGACCGATCACTGATAACGCCGGTGGTATCGCCGAAATGTCGGGCATGGATGAATCAGTACGTGCGATTACTGATCCTCTCGACGCAGTGGGTAACACGACTAAGGCCGTGACTAAGGGATATGCGATTGGTTCTGCTGGCTTGGCTGCCTTAGTATTGTTCGCTGACTATACCCACGCTTTGAGTTCAGTTGGTTTGAATATTAAATTTGATCTGTCTGATCCGCAGGTGATCGTTGGCTTGTTTATCGGCGGCTTGATTCCTTATTTGTTCGGCGCGATGGCGATGGAAGCGGTAGGTCGTGCGGCGGGTGCAGTGGTGGTTGAAGTGCGCCGTCAATTCCGTGACATCAAGGGCATTATGGATGGCACAGGCAAGCCTGAATATGATAAAGCAGTTGATATGTTGACGGCTTCCGCAATCAAAGAAATGATTGTGCCTTCCTTGTTGCCTGTGGTGGTGCCAATTGTGGTTGGCCTGACTTTAGGTGCTGCGGCTTTGGGTGGCATGTTGATGGGTACGATTATCACAGGTTTGTTCGTGGCGATTTCCATGACGACTGGTGGCGGAGCCTGGGACAACGCTAAGAAGTATATCGAAGACGGCAATTTTGGTGGCAAAGGTTCAGAAGCGCATAAAGCTGCTGTGACGGGTGATACGGTGGGTGATCCTTACAAAGACACAGCAGGACCTGCGGTGAATCCTTTGATCAAGATTATCAATATCGTCGCCTTGTTGTTGGTGCCTTTGTTCCCGCTCGTTCCTTGGCTAAAGCCTGTGGAAGTGGCTCCTGTAGCACATACCGTGGAAGCTCCACTGCCGAATGTGGCAGCGCCAGTTGGTTTGGATGTGGTGAAGGTGGAAGCTGGAAGCAAAGCAGCTGCGCCTGTGGCTGCGTCGGCTGAGGCTGCAAAGTAATTAGATTGCAGCAAAGGAGTTTCGGAAAGGCAGCTTAGGCTGCCTTTTTTGTTGGGAAGTGCTGTGCAAGGTTGTACAATAGCGTCGATTGACGTTTACGTTAACGTTAGGACGATTTCTATCATCAATATTTAAGCGGATTTAAGCAGAAAGAGGCAATTATGCAGATTCAAGACAATGTATTTATTATCACAGGCGGCGCATCTGGTTTGGGTGAAGCGACGGCAAGAATGATTACTGCCAATGGCGGTAAAGTGGTGATTGCTGACGTACAGGTGGAAGCCGGACAAAAATTGGCTGCGGAATTGAACGCTGTTTTTGTGAAGTGCGATGTGACTTTGGAAGCGGATGGTAAAGAAGTTGTTGCCACTGCGACGGCTGCAGGTACTTTGCGTGGTTTGATCAATTGTGCGGGCGTGGCTCCAGCGGTAAAGACCGTCGGCAAAGAAGGTGCGCATCCTTTGGAATTGTTCCAGCGCGTGGTGAATATCAATTTGATCGGCACTTTCAATATGGCGCGTTTGGCTGCAGAAGCAATGAGTAAGCTCGAGGCCTGCAGTGAAGAGCGCGGTATCATCATTAACACCGCTTCTGTTGCGGCATTTGATGGACAAATGGGACAAGCGGCCTATGCATCATCTAAAGCGGCTGTAGTCGGTTTGACTTTGCCTATGGCACGTGATTTGTCACGCAATGGTATTCGTGTGATGACAATTGCGCCGGGTATCTTCGAGACACCCATGCTGCTCGGTATGCCGCAAGAAGTGCAAGATGCCTTGGGCAAAATGGTGCCGTTCCCATCTCGTTTAGGTAAGCCAAGTGAGTACGCGCAATTAGCGAAGACAATTATCGAAAATATGATGTTGAATGGAGAAACGATACGTCTCGATGGCGCTATTCGCATGCAGCCCAAGTAAATCTGTCGGCACGGGTTAGCTGTAAAATATCCTGAGATACAACGCTTTCACCACAGATTTTGCTCCCTGTGAACGGAATTTAATCTTTCCTAAAGACATTTTTCTTGTGTGGGAATACACTAGAAATTGATTTCTGGGAGCAAGATCTGTATGAATACGAATGCGACTACAGGACTAATACTGACCGGCGGTGGTGCGCGCGCAGCTTATCAGGTTGGTGTGCTGAAAGCGATTTCCGATATCCTGATCGAAGAAGGCTGGAGCCCACATGAGAATCCATTTGGGATTATCTGTGGGACCTCTGCCGGAGCGATTAACGCGACGGCACTGGCCTGTCGTGCTGACCACTTTAGTGAATCCGTCAATAGCATTGTCCATGTCTGGAGTCACTTTGAAGCGTCGCATGTCTATCGCGCTGACTCTCTAGGTGTGTTGCGCTCTGGGGCACGTTGGTTGTCGATTATGTCTTTTGGATGGCTACTCAATAAGTGGCGCAAGTCACCTCCCAGCTCTTTGCTAGATAACTCCCCGCTGGCGGGTTTGTTGCATCGTATGTTGGATATGGAGCGTCTGGATCAGGCGTTTAATAGCGGCGTGTTGCAGGCATTAGCTGTTACGGCGTCGTCTTATACCACGGGGCATCACCTGACTTTTTATCAAACACTTAAAGACATAGAGCCTTGGGTGAGAAGCCAGCGTCTTGCTCAACGTGACTTTATCGGAGTTCAGCATTTGTTAGCGTCGTCGGCTATTCCCTTCATTTTTCCCTCTATCCCTTTAAATTGGGGCGGTAATTTGGAGTATTGTGGCGACGGTTCTATGCGCCAATTGGCACCAATTTCGCCCGCAATTCATCTGGGTTCGAAGCGTGTACTCATCATCGGTGCTGGACGTTTGACTGAACCGCCAGACCAAAGTTATGAACGCGCTCGCTATCCTAGTTTGGCGCAAATTGCTGGTCACGCTATGTCGAGTATTTTTTTGGATAGTCTGGCTGTAGATATTGAAAGATTAACTCGCATCAACAAAACCTTATCCATGTTGCCTAAAGACTTGTTGGATAAGACTCCACTGAAGCCCGTGGAGTTGTTGGTCATTGCTCCCACCGAACGATTAGATGAAATTGCCAGCAGACATACCCAAAGTCTGCCTCTCCCGGTGCGGACTATGTTGGGTGGCATAGGCGCGACCGAGGCGAGAGGATCGGCGTTAGCCTCTTATCTCTTGTTTGAAGCTAGCTATACCAAAGAGCTCATTGATCTGGGTATAGCCGATACCAGAAGTATGCGCGCCGAAGTCGTGGCTTTCTTTAGTCACAGCAAGCAAGCAGCCGCTGAGACTTCACTTCAAGCCATTTGAACAACGTGTCGGTGGGTGTTGCTTGATTCTTAAGCAGCAAAGCGGTAATCTACTGCGTTTTGCTTTCGAGAGTTGGGAATGGCTATTTTGCAGGTGTTGAAGTATTGGCTCTGTAGCTCATTGCTAAGTGTCTTGGTCTGCGGATCGGCATTTGCCGATGTGGGGGAGATCGCTTTTGGGCAATTGCCAAAAGAAGCGCAGCAAACCGTTATCCTGATTAAACGCGGCGGGCCTTTTCCTTATGAAAAAGACGGGGCAGTATTCGGAAATTATGAGGGGCAACTCCCGCGTAAGAGTCGTGGATATTATCACGAATACACGGTGCAAAAAGCCAACGCCAGATATCGCGGCGCTAAGCGCATTGTGACCGGGGGAAGTGGTGTAAGTTTGGAGTTGTATTACACCAGTGATCACTATCGTAGTTTTCGTAAAATCAAAGAATAGTTGAAAATCTGAGCACTTCAGCTTGCTCAATCAGTTCGCACGACACATTTACTAAACACAATCGATTCAGAGGGAGAAATGGCTGTATTAAGTTCGCTCGCGCCCAATTTGGTGCAATCCATACGTGCATTTCGCATCAATGAGTTGCAGGCCGAAGCCAGCGATTTGGGGCAACATTTTTTGTACGCTTATTGTGGCGACGTGCACAGCAAAGAAGCGGTGCTGGGTCGTGTCGCGACCTCGTTTTGCTTTCCTTCCCATTTCGGACAAAATTTCGATGCACTCTACGATTGTCTGACCGACCTGGTACATAAATCAGGCCCGCAAGCTGGCTTTGTGATTGTCTTGGAACAATTGCCTCACGCGCCCGAGTTTGATCGTGAAGCACGTGAAACTTTGCTCGATGTGTTTCGGGACGCATCTGATTATTGGGCAAAAAAGGGTGTTTGTTTCCGGGTTTTTTATTCCTAGTCTTGAGTTCGCCAAATAATTATTTATTCATTACGAGAAAAGTGAGTAAGTCTCCCAATTGCGGCATTTTGCTTGGGCTTCAGCCGCGGTGACGGTACAATGCCGCCATGAAAAAGATCGTTATCCTCATTTCTGGTCGTGGCAGCAATATGCAAGCCATCGTCCAAGCCGCTCAATCTCAGGCATGGCCTGCGCAGATCGCCGCTGTGATTAGTAATAAACCCGACGCCGCTGGTTTGCAATTTGCTGCTAGTCAAGGCATCACTACTGCCGTCGTCGAGAGCAAAGGTTTTGCATCACGTGATTTGTTCGACTCTGCATTGCAGCTTGAAATCGACCGTTACGCGCCTGATCTCGTCGTGTTGGCGGGCTTTATGCGTATCCTGACGCCTGCTTTCGTGCAACATTACGAAAACCGTATTATCAATATTCACCCATCTTTATTGCCGAGCTTTGTAGGTTTGCATACCCACCAGCAAGCTTTGGATGCAGGCGTTAAATTGCATGGCGCAACCGTGCACTTTGTGACCGCCGAGCTTGATCATGGACCTATCATTGATCAGGCAGCGATCCGGGTGCTGGCAGATGACACAGAAGACACGCTGGCGCAACGCTTGCTGGTCAAAGAACATCACATCTATCCTCGCGCAGTGCGTCTTTTTGTGGAAGACCGTTTGCGGATTGAAGCAGGTCGCGTCAGCATTCTTGGCGACGCCGAGTTGGAATAATCACCTATTTACAGCATCAGCACACGCTGATGCTTTTCGTTTTACAAAGGAATACCATGAGATTACCTCCCGCCATGATTGGCCATACCGAAGAAGTATTACGTGAGATTCTTCGTTTTACTGGCCCCGCCGATGGTAGTTTGTCGCGTTACTTCCGTGAGCATCCACGCCTTGGTGGGCGCGAGCGTGGTGTCATCGCCGAAGCAATTTATGGTTTGTTGCGAAACAAAAGCGTGTACACCAGTTTTTCTGAATCTGGCTCCGGCTCGGCCATGCGTCGTCTGAGCTTATTGGGTTTGGCTGATGCGGTTGGCATCGATGCCTTAGGTGGCTTGAGTGACGATGAAACAGCCTGGTTACATCGCGTGATGGAAATCGATCGCAGCCACTTGCCGCTGGCCTTGAAGTCGAATATGCCAGACTGGTTGTGGCAAAAAATGGTCACAACGCATGGTGAAGAGGGCGCGCTGACGTTGGCAGCATCGTTAAACACACCTGCTCCGCTTGATTTGCGAGTGAACACTTTAAAAGCCAATCGTGAAGATGTGATTGCCTCATTAGCACAAGCGCCGATTTTGGCAGAGCCGACACCGTATGCAGCGACTGGTTTGCGTGTCTTGAAAAAGCCATCGATACAAAATCTGCCTTTGTTTAAAGATGGCAGCATAGAAGTGCAAGACGAGGGCAGTCAATTGTTAGCGCAACTAGTCGGTGCCAAACGTGGCGAGATGGTGGCTGATTTCTGTGCAGGTGCGGGCGGCAAGACATTGGCTTTGGGCGCAATGATGCGCAATACCGGGCGCTTATATGCATTTGATATTTCGGAAAAACGTTTGGCAAAATTAAAGCCACGTTTGGCGCGTAGCGGTTTATCGAATGTGCATCCCGTCGTAATCGCGCATGAGCGTGACGCCAAAATCAAACGTTTAGCGGGTAAGTTAGATCGCGTTTTGGTCGATGCGCCGTGCAGTGGCTTAGGAACCTTGCGTCGCAATCCTGACGTGAAATGGCGTCAGACTTTGGAAGGCGTTGCAGAACTGAATCAAAAGCAAGCATCGATCTTAGATAGCGCCGCCCGCTTGGTAAAGCAGGGTGGTCGTCTGGTATATGCGACTTGCAGCATCTTAGATGAAGAAAATGAAGGTATCGTGCAGCAGTTTTTGGCGACGCATCCCGATTTTACTTTGATCCCTGCACCGCAAATTCTGGACGAGCAAAAGATCAATCTGGAGATGGGTGACTATTTCAAACTCTATCCGCACATTCATCATGCCGATGGATTTTTTGCAGCGGTCATGCAGAGAAATAAGGCTGTCAAAGCGGCTGCAAACGCAGAGGAAAAAGAGGCAGAATAATTTTGTTTGCGGCGTTTTTCTTGTGACGCCGCGCGTGCTGGGTTTGATTGAAGGCAGATAATTGAAGTATCTATTCATCATGGACAATTCCTCGATAACGCGACTACTAAACGAGCTTTCCTTAGACTGGGGAAGCACAGGCTTTTTTTGGCAGTTATTGGCGTTATCGGGTTGTTTGTTATTGGCATTATTGCTGTCGCGTTATGTGCAGCGTTTTTTTTCCACTGTCGATCATGGCTCAGAAGTCCTAAAGATTGGCGTTGAGAGCTTTTCACCTGTATTGTGGCCAGCCTTAGCTTTGGCATTGTTGTTTATTGCGAAGCTACTCTTAGGCAAATTTTTTCACACTAGTTTGCTGAAACTATTCATTCCAATTTTGGTGTCGTTCGCACTGATACGGTTTAGTTTTTATGTTTTTCGGCGTGCCTTCGTACGTGGTGGCACGATAGGAAATGCACTCGTTTTATTTGAAAAGGTATTTGCGACTTTGGTGTGGCTGGCCTTGGTTCTGCATTTCACGGGAACTTGGGAAGAGATTTTCTCTGCTCTTGACGAGACCACTTTCCTGCTGGGTAAAAACAAGGTCTCCATTCTGGCAATACTGCAAGCCTTAGCCTCTGTCGCATTGACGGTGGTCGTTGCGCTTTGGCTCAGCGCGATGCTAGAAGCACGTTTGATGCTGCTATCGAGTATGCACTCGTCTTTACAGGTGGCGCTATCCCGTTTGGGGCGAGCAGTTTTCATTCTTGTGGCGATCTTGATGAGCCTTTCATTGGTTGGGATAGATTTAACCGTCTTGTCCGTCTTTGGTGGGGCTCTCGGTGTTGGTCTGGGCTTGGGTTTGCAACGCATTACCAGTAGTTATTTCGCGGGTTTTATCATTTTGCTGGATCGCAGTATTTCGATTGGTGACATGATTCATGTTGATAAGTACAACGGCAGAGTCACACAAATCAATACTCGGTATACGGTCTTGAAGGGTTTAGACGGAGTTGAGTCGATTATTCCCAACGAAATGCTAGTGTCAAATCCAGTGCAAAACTTATCTCTGAGTGATAGAGCTGTGGTGATCACCACAGAATTTGTTGTGAGTTTTGCGACTGATCTGGACGCTTTGCTACCAAAACTGGCTGCTGCCGTCACCCAGCTTCCCCGTGTTTCTACTGCGGTTGAGGTTTCTGCCTATTTGCTACGTTTTGCCGCTGACGGCTTTGAATTGCGTGTGGCCTTCTGGATTGATGATCCTGAAAACGGTAAAACCAATATCACATCAGAAGTGAACCGCACGATTTGGTCTGTCTTAAAAGAAAATCATGTGGAATTACCGTATCCGCAACGTGAAGTCAGAATTTTCCGTGGTGAAACAAAAAGCGAAATGAAACAGGGGTAAAATCGCTCTGTGTGCCGAGAAGTGGATGCGGCAAAAAGAATTTTTTCATATAGATGGTGATTATCTTGAGTAATTTTATCGATGCCGCCTTAGATTTCCTAAGTAATGGCTTTACCCGTGCAACAGCCTGGCAAGTATTCATCTTCACGATGGTAGTGACCCACATCACGATCGCCAGTGTGACGATTTTTCTGCATCGCTGCCAAGCACATCGTGCTTTGGACTTGCATCCAATTCCAAGTCACTTTTTCCGCTTGTGGCTGTGGCTGACAACCGGGCAGGTAACGAAAGAATGGGCGGCAGTTCATCGTAAGCATCTCGCTAAATGTGAAACTGA
>SXGT01669623.1_pt1 | contig 12074 bp, 11 predicted proteins | sample 3176221 | NCBI WGS metagenome assembly SXGT01 (sample SAMN11356862, study PRJNA531348) | freshwater metagenome | isolation source: freshwater sample F1-120 | place: China: Fuxian Lake, Yuxi | collected 2017-12-25
ATCGGCCGCATCCGCAACCTCGCGCGCGCCGTGGCGCAGAGCTACCTGGAGAGCCGCGCGCGCATGGGCTTCCCGATGGCGCCGCGAGCGTGGGCGGAGGAAGTGCTCGCGAAGCTGGCGGCGGCGGAAGCGCAGAAGACGGCCTGAAGCTGGCGCGGCCGACGAACCGGCAGGCTTGCAGCGCTCGCTCGCGGACGATGAAGTCCGGCGATGGAGCGGCACCATCGCATGATGACGCGCGAAGACCTCGCGCAGTTCGGCTTCACGCGCCAGGAGCAGCGCGAACGCGACCAGATCGGCTGGGGCGGCCCGAAGCCTCAGCCCGAGTGGCGACCGAAGGGAAGGGCCATCACGAGCCCGATCGACCTCTGGGAACTCGAAGAAGCGCGCGACGACCTTGGCCGGCAGAACCTCGGCAGCGGGGTGCCGGTTCACCTGGTGCTGTGGAGCGTGTTGCCGCCGCGTCGCCCGTACCTGACCAAGCTGGGCGGCGTGCCATGGCGCCCCGCCGACCGACCATGGCCGAAGAACCGGCGTGGCGATCCGTGCACCTTCGTCGCACAGTTCTGCTTCGCCGACTCACGCCACCTCGTCAGCCCACGGATCCAGGACGACGTCCTGCTGGTGTTCTTCGAGGACTGGGACAGCTGGTCCGGCGAGAACGTGCGCCTCGAGTGGAGCCCGCTGGCCATTGCGCAGCCTTTGCCCGAACGAGAGATGCCACCGCGAAAACTGCCGGTGCCGCATTACTCGGGAGCGCTGTACGAGACGTGCGACTATCCGGACGCCGAAGAGCCGGACAACGTGTTCATGGTCGCAAGCTCCCAGGCGACGAAGATCGGCCGGACGTCCTTCTTCCCCCAATATCTCCCAACCCACCGCGGTGAAGAGTTGCTGTGCACGCTGAGCTCCGTCTACCCGGTGAGCAGCCACTGGTCGGCGAAGCGGCTCACGGAGCGATGGCCGCTGCTGGACCTCGAGCACTTCCAGACGCCGAACCCACCCGATGACATCGACGGCTTCTCCAGCGAGATGCTCATGCTCGGCGACGTTGGCACGCAGCACTACTGGATCGATGGCAAAGGGCGCGTTCGGGTGGACGGCGCGTGCGGTTGACGACCCGCTCGCGCCCAACGACGACGTCACGCGCTGCGCGCCATGTCGACGCGCATCACCTGCTTGGCGGGATCGAGCGGCGACGGCACGTGGGCGACGACGTAACTCTCCGTCGCCGAGCGACCCACCGTCTCACCGGCAGCGATCGCTTCGCCACGATGCGCCAGATACCCGGCCACCACGAACAGGAACGACAGCGCGTCCTCACGCTGGTTCGCGGGCGCCGAGACGAGGAGTTCCGGTAGCTGCAGAGCTTCCAGGCCGAGCGTCAGGAACTCGACCGCGGCCCCCGTCGTCATGACCCGAACGCCCGTCCACAGCCAGGCGGGCAAGTCGTCGCTGCGCGCGACCTCGATGTAGAACGCGGCGTCGTGCGTGGCTCCGGCCGCTCCTTCGTAGACGGCGACCGCCGCCGCGGCCTTCGCGAGGGCGGCGACCACGCGCGTGTGGTGCAGCCGGCACGTGACGACGTTCCACCTGGACGAACGGCTGAACACGACGAGGTGCGCAGAGTGCGGCGCGAGTTCGTAGCCGCCGACCGCGAAGGCACAGGCGCTGTGGGCGGCCGCTCGCTCGGCCTCGCGCCCGGGAACCGGTGTCGGCAGCAGACCGATGGCGACGTCGACGCCCTCGGTTTCGAGATGGATCGTCTCTGGTCCCCACGTCGAAACCACGGGTGGAGCAGTTCCGTTCGTGACCTCGGCCCAGGCTCGCTGGAAGGCCTCCGCGGATGGCAAGCCAGCCTGCGGCAGCAGCACGAACGACAACGCCGTGCTCGTTCGCCGACCGCCGCGCCAACGCATCCAGGCGACGACCAGCAGCACGCCGCCGATCACGGTGCTCGTGCCCAGCGACGGCACGGCGTCGCTCGGCACGACGAAACTCGCGAGCCCACCGAGGAAGAACCATGCGCCGACGACGGCGCAACCGAGGGTGATCAGCAGATGCATGCCGGACGCGCACTATGCCACGGGATCACGCCCTTCCGTCGGTCGCGCGGAAGACGGCCCACAACCTGCATCGCGCAGGGGGACGGTCCGGATAGTGCACGCACGAACGCCATCCGCGATGGCGGACCAACTCCAGGAGTCTGGCCGCCGCACGAAACGTAACTCCTGGTTGCTCTTCGTGTGGATCGCGACCGCGCAGGCCCGTTCGCGGGATCGCGGCGAAGCTGCTGCCAGCACGCTGTCAGCAGGCCGCGGCATCGTGCGCGGCATGAACGTCACGTCGATCACCCCGCTCGTCACCACCTCCCAGCTCGCCAGAACGCGCGCCTTCTACGTCGACCTGCTCGGTTGCGAGGTCAGCTACGACAGCGACCACTACCTCGGCATCCGCGCCGCCGGCCCCGGCTCGCCCGAGCTCGGCTTCATGCCCCCCGACGCCATGGCCCCGCACACGTTCGCCGGCGAGGGCCTGTTCTTCGTGCTGAACGTGCCGAGCGCCGACCGCGAGTACGGGCGCCTGTTCGCCGCCGGCGCCGAGCTGCTCGGCCCGCCCGCCGACCAGCCGTGGGGCATGCGCAGCTTCGCGCTGCGCGATCCCAACGGCGTCCTGGTGATCGTCGCGCACGCGATTCCGGCGGCGGTGGAGTACCAGGCCAACTTTCGCTAGCACTCGGCGATGCGCCGCGCCGACCGCCTGTTCCAGATCGTGCACCTGCTGCGCCGCGATCGCGCGACGACGGCGGCGCAGCTGGCGACCGAGCTCGAGGTCAGCGAACGCACGATCTACCGCTATGTGCAGGACCTGATGGCGAGCGGTGTGCCGATCCAGGGCGAAGCCGGCGTCGGCTACGCGCTGCCGGCGCACTTCGACCTGCCGCCGCTGATGTTCACCGCGATCGAACTCGAAGCGCTGGTGCTCGGCGCCCGCATGGTGCAGGGCTTCGCCGACGACGAGCTGCAGCGTGCGGCGCGTTCGGCGCTGGCCAAGGTCGAGAAGGTGGCCCCGCGGGCGCTCGCCGCCGCGGCCGCCGACAGCAAGCTGCTGGTGCCCGACGTGCCGTTCGACACCAGCTTCGGCCCGACGCTGGCCCTGCTGCGCAAGGCGCTGCGCAGTCGCCACGTCGTGCACATGACGTATCGCGACGAAGGCGGCGCCCGCAGCGAACGCGACGTGCGGCCGCTCGGGCTCGCCTACTGGGGCAAGGTGTGGACGCTGGTGGCGTGGTGCGAGCTGCGCGAAGGGTTCCGTTCGTTCCGGTTGGACCGTGTCGACGCGGCGACGACGACGGTGCGGCGCTTCCACGACGAACCCGGCAAACGCCTCGACGACTTCCTGGCGACGGTGCACGCCGCCGAGCGCGAGGCGTGCGGCGATGGCCGGCGAGCCGGCAGCGTGGGAACGAAGCAACCGGAACCGCGGCCGGCGCGCGCGACGGCGAGCAAGGCCACGACGCGCACGAAGTCCGGCGCTCCCACCGACCCGGACGAACGCGCAGCGTGGCGCACGTTCCAGCAGCTCGGTTCGGTCGGCCCCGCGACGGCCGGCGACCTCGTGCAACTCGGCTTCCGCCGCGTCGACGAGCTTCGCGGCCAGGACGCGCGCGAGCTGTACGACCGCATGTGCGCGCTGACCGGCACGCGCCAGGACCCGTGCGTCGAGGACGTGTTCCGTTGCGTCATCGCGCAGGCCGAGAATGCGGACCTGCCTGAACGACTGCAGCAGTGGCACCACTGGACGCCGCTGCGCGGGCATCCGCCGGGCGCGATCCCCGACCCGGCGCGAACGGCGTCGTCGCCGAAGCGGCGGCGCTGAGCGACGTGCCCGCGCGGCGGCGGGTGCGGCATGATGCGCGCATGCTGCTGCGCTCCTCGCTCGCGGTCTCCGTCGCGTTCCTGCCGTTCGCTGCGCCAACGCTGGCGCAAGCTCCCGCCGCCGCGCCGGCGGCAAAGGCCCAGCCCACCGAACTCGCTGCCGCCGTCGACGCGTTCGTGCTCGACCGATGGAGCAAGGCTTCGCCCGAGCCCCTGCTGCAGCAGCTGCGCGCCGCAAACGTCGACGCCGCCGGCATAGAAGCGCTGCTGCGCGCCGGGCGACCGAGCTATCCGGACGTCGCCGAGCCGCGCGGCCAGCTCAGCGCGCGGCTGCCGATCGCCAGCGAACACGTCGACCACCAGGCCGAGCACTTCGTCTACGTGCCGAAGTCCTACGACCCGCGCCAGCCGACGCCGCTGCTCGTCGTCGGCCACGGCGGCAGCGCCGCCCGCGACCTCGCGTTCGGCGCGCGCGCGGCGGTCGGCGGCATGCGGCCGTTCTGGTTCGAGGCCGCCGAGAAGCACGGCTTCCTGATCGTGGCGCCGCTCAGCGACCGCGGCTGGATGCAGATCGGCACGTCGCTGCTGTTCGCCGCCGTGTCGCGCATGCAGCGCGACTTCCACGTCGACCCGGACCGCATCTACCTGACCGGGCACTCGATGGGCGGCCACCTGACGTGGCGTAGTTCGTTCTGGTTCACCGACCGCTGGGCCGCGGTCAGCCCGATGTCGGGCGGCTACGACTACGTCAAGTCGCAGGACGTCTGGAACCTGGTCAACGTTCCGGGCTACACGACGTTCGGCACCGAGGAGCCGTACCAGATCAACGAGTTCAACCGGACGATCGCCACCTGGATGCGCGAGCACGCCTATCCGTGGACGTGCGTCGAGAAGGAAGGCGGCCACACGATCTTCCCCGACGAGGTCGCCAAGGTCGGCGCGTTCTTCGCAGCACAGCGCCGCGACCTCTATCGCAGGAAGGTGCAGGCGCGCATCGGCGCCGTGCAGATGGCCGGCGCCGAGACGAACCCGCAGTGGCGCAAGGAGCACACGTGGAACAAGGAGCGGCCGCTCGAGCTGTCGACGATGTTCTGGCTGCGCTTCTTCGAACCCGCCGCCGACACACCCGCCGACAAGCGCGTGCAGAAGGTGCTGGCCGAGGTGAAGGACGGCAACCGCATCGAGATCGTCGGCGAGAACGTGCGGCGGTTGCGGGTCTACCTGCATCCGCGCATGGTCGACTTCGGCAAGGAGGTGACGATCGTCGCGAACGGCAAGGTCGTGTTCGCCGGTCGCGTGGTGCCGGATCTGGCGACGATGCTGGAGCTGGTGCGCGAGTTCGACGATCGCGGCCGCGTGTTCCATGCAGCGGTCGACGTGGCGATCGACGGCGACCAGCCGGTGCCCGAGCCGCGCGGCTGAGCCGGGGATCGGCGGATCGTCTGCGCGGGTCGGGGCTCAGTCGGCGAGGACTTCGGCGACGCTCGCTGCGGTCAGGATGCGAATGCCCCAGCGCTCCACGGTCCCCGCGTCGGCCTTCCCAAGGCGCGCGATGGCCTCCGCCGGCAGCTCGCCGAAGCGCGCCTCGAGTAGCTGACGAACAAGCCGCTTCATCGCCCGCTCCTCCCCCATGTCCAACACCGCGTCCAGCATCGTGCGCATCGGAGCCTCCTCGTTTTCGATCTTGTTCATGGTGTCCGCCCCGTCGGGGTTCAGGCAGTAGCGCCCTCGGAGCGCATCAATCGACAAGCACCTCGTCCAGCCTCGCTGCGGTCAGGATGCGAAGGCTCCAACGCTGCAGTTTAACCGCGTCAGCAGCGGCGAGACGTGCGTCCGCCTCCGGCGACAGCGGCCCGAAGCGGGCCTGCAGCTGGCCGCGCAGCAGCTCCTGCGCGCCACGAGCCTCCGACTTCTTCCGCCCCCGCTCCTCGCCCATGTCCAACACCGCGTCCAGCATCGTGCGCATCGGAACCTCCTCGTTTTCGATCTTGTTCATGGCATCGCGCATGGCCGTCGTGTCCTCGGGATCGCGCCCAAGGTACCACGACAACAACGCCGCCGACAGGTCGCGGCCGCGCGGGTGCCGCAGCACCTGCACGAGCAACGCGCGCCAGCGTTCGAGTTCGTCGAGCATGGCCGGTAGCCCGATCCCGGGCAGGAACTGCAGGAAGCGCGCGACGAGCCGCATCACCGCCGAACTCCACATGGCATCGATGCGACGCTCGTCGAACGTCGCCAGGTCGAGCAGCACGAACGGCAACCGCAGCTGCCGCGGCGCCAGCACCGCCGTCAGTTCGGGACTCCAGCCGCGCGCGTCGACCAGTTCGTGCACGCTCGTCGGAGCGTTCCACGGCCGGTCGCCGTGGTGCAGCACGAACGTCAGCAACGCCGGCAGCGTGCGTGCCTCCGGCCGCTGTTCGAGCCACGCTTCGAGCAGCCGCACGGCGTAGCCGGCCAGCTGCAACGCGGCGAAGCGGTCGACCTGCGCCTTGTGCTCGGTCAGCACCTGCAGCAGCAGCGTGCGGTCGTCGGCCGTGCCGCCGCCTTCGCCCGCGGGCTCACCCTCGCCCGAAGGCTCCACGGCGAGTTCGACGGCGAAGAACAGGTCGCCGCGCCGCGCCGTCAGCACGCGGTCGACGAACGTGTCCGGCAAGCGGTGGAGCGTCGGCCAGCGGATCGCCGCCACAAACGCGGGCGGCAGGCAACCGCCGAGCAGCTCCGCCATCTGCTCCGGCTCGCCGAACACGAACCGGAACAGCGCATCGTGCGAACGGATGGGTTCCATGCCCCTTCTGGGGCGAGTCGCGGCGCCCCGGTCGCACTCCACCCGAAAATCCTCGGCAACCCGCCGCGCTCGCCCCGACGCGCGCGCCGTCGTCGCGCGTTCAGCCGCCGTGCGTTCCGCCGTCGCGGCGCAGGTCGCGGTAGAAGACGACGGTGGCGTGCCGCGCCTTGCGGTCGGCGTCGATCGCGTAGTCCGGGATCGCGCCGACGCGCACCCAGCCGAGGCGTTCGTAGAGCCGTTCCGCCGGGCCGCCCGCGCGGCAATCGAGCACGAGCAGCCAGCGTCCTGCCGTTCGCGCCTCGGCCTCGATGGCGCGCATCAGCTGCGCGCCGAGCCCGGCCCGGCGATGCTCGCGATGCACGAGCAGCTTGGCGACGTCGCCGCGATGCGGCTGGTTCGGCGCCCACGCGGGATGCAGCTGCACGGAACCGACGATGCGCCCGTTCGCGCGCGCGACCAGCACGACGTTGCCGCGGTTGGTCAGCGTCTGCCGCCACCATGCGGCGGCTTCGTCGACGGCGAGCGGCTGCAGGAAGCTGACGGCAGCGCCGTCGGCGACGGCGTCGGCGAGCAGGGCGGCGAGGTCGGCGATGTCGCGTTCGGTCGGCGGATGGGGAAGGCGTTCGATCGTGGTCGTCGGGCACGCACCTGTCGCCGCCGCAGGGGATGCCGCCAGCCGGCGCCGAGCAAGCTCGGCGACCCGCGAACCCGGCTCGGCGGCCAAGCCTTCGAGGCGAGCGCGAACCCCGGGCCAACTGAGGTCGCAACGCTCGACGCAACGCTCCCGATACGCAGGGGTCGCGTCCCACAGCCCATCGAACAGCAGCGGGGCCGCGGCCTGCGGGTCGGCGCGCCACAGCGACTCCAGCACCTTCCATCGCCGCTGCGACGACGGGGCGTGGGCGTAGTTCTCCCGACTCCACGCGTGCACGTCCCGCTGCGGGTCGCGCTCGCTGCGCAGCAGATCGAGCATCCGGCGCACGCGGGGTTCCGTAGCCGCGAGCTCCTCCCATGGCGCGGACTCCTGGCGGTCGGCCATGTGCAACCGCAGGTCGTCGTCGCCTACCCGTGGCAGGATCGTCCGCCAGGCCGCTGCGTCGAGCTGCAGCTGGGGCGAAAGGAACTGACCCAGCGCGCTCTGCCAGTGCAGCCCGTGCAGCAGGTAGCGCCGGAGGAACGCATCGGCCGCGAGGTGCCCTCGCTGCGCCAACTCGCCGAGCAGGTTGAAGACGTAGACCAGCGTCGCGTCGTCGGCGTCGGGGCCGAGGCGCTCGATCCACTCGAACCAAGGGCGCAGATCCGGCTGCACGGACAGCACGAGTTCGGCATAGCCGCGGACGTGCGGCGCCAGGTCTGCCGGTGTGCACAGACACGCAACGAGGGTGTCGGCCGCCACGTCCGCAGGCTGCTGCAGCAGTTCTCGCACGGCATCCCCACGCCCTCGTCGCAGTCGGCCGAGCAGGCTCTCCGGATCGTCGGGCACTTCGCGGCTCACGGCGTCAGGCATCTGGTCTCCGTAGCTGGAACGAGCGATCGCGACAACGGCCCGGCAGGCAAGGCGAAGTCGACGGCGCGCCGCTCGAGGCTCCTCAAACCCCGTCCTCGTCCGGAGTCGAAGCGAAGTCGTCCGACTTGGCTTCGTCCTGCGTGTCAGGTTTCGACTCTTCGGGGAAGCGTCGCCCGAGCATCACGAGCTGCAGCCCGAGGAAGGCGAGCAGGGCCTACAACAATCCCACTTGCCAGCGCTCCACATAGAGGCGCCGCCACGGGCCTACCCCGGACCTCCGCTCAAAGCAATGAGGCTGACCTGGACATCAGCAGGGCCCAGTCGCACCGGGGCAAACGAAATGGCTCGCCCCCGCGTCTCAACCTGATAGTCGGTGACCACGGCGGGACGCACCACGCGTATGCGGTAGGCCACCTTGATCCTCGCTCGCGTGCACGTAGTACCGCCGACGTCGAGCGGAGAATCGTCGTAGTTTCTCGTGGCAACCACTTCGCGTGAGTACTCGCCGTCCGGAACCTCATGTGCCTTGAAGAGGCTCACGTCCCCGTTTACGACGTCGGCTGCCCATGCAGCTGCATAAGCCCGCACGCTGGCAAACTCCGATAGGCTGATGGCTGACTCAATGTCAATGGCGACTCTGCTATTGCCGCCATCGTCACTGCCAGCGGTCCGTGCAAAAGAGACCTCGGTGGTCACGATCTGCGGCGAAACGCAGAAGAAGTCGAAGGGTAGCGGGACAGAGTCAATCTCTGCCGCGACAAGGAGCTCCATCCTCGCGTCCTTCTTGGCCTGCGCGAGAGCGTCAGCTGTGAATGACTTGGCGACGAAGAACCCCTTCTGGGCTCGCAAGGCGCTGATCTTCTCGCTGAACACGATGATCTCATTCTTGCCGACCTTGGCTTCCCAGTTCTTACACTCGAACAGGAAGACCGCGTCATACCCGGGCGCAATGGCGACCTCGACATGAACGTCGATCTCGTGGCGAACGCCGTCGACGGTGACGACCCTGTTGCTAGAGATGCAGAAGGTCTTCTTCGCCAACGAGGGCGATGCGTGCAGGATCACCGTCTCGATCGCACGGACCGAAGACTCCAACGCGCGCCCCTTTGCTGCGAGATCACTCATCGAGATCGGCCCAACGTCTTTGGCCATCAGCCGCGTCCCGCTTGGGGCCCGCCGGCTGCATGGCCTTGTTGGGCGTCCCACGCAAGTTCCAGCATGCACTATTCACGACGCGCCGGCACGTCTCCCCCACTCTGATCGTCGTCGTTCTTCTTGCGCCGATTGAGCAGGTAGCCAACGGCCATGACCGGAAGCAGTAGCAGGCCAACGGCAAGGGCCTTGCCAACCACCCTGTCTCCAACCGTGCCGCCTCCTCGCCGGCTGGGCATGTCCCATATGATGATGGCGACAACTACCCCTATGACTACCAAGACGACTTTTAGAATCGTCATGGGCTTGATGCCTGGCTTGACCGAATTGCTCATTTTTTCCTCTCGGCTAGCACGTCCTTGACAGCGGCTCCGGCCGCCCAGAAGCACACTATAGAGCATCCTCCCAGAAGCAAGAAGGCAAGGCCGGCGTCACTGCCGCGCAAGTGCAGGCCTAAACCTATGCCCATAAACCCGAACAAACCGCCACCCACGGCTAGCAACCCAACGAAGGTCACGACACTCGCCCCCTCACCCACCTTCGCTGCGATCTCCTTGAGCTTCTGCAGGAACTCTTCGTACGGCATCTCTGACTCGCGTTGGGCTCGCTCACGTGCGTGCGAACGCCATCGCTCGTATTCGCCCGCGTCATCATCCGGCTGGCTCCGCGCCGCGACCGCTGCTCCAGGCCCTCGGACCCGGTCATAAATCGCCCGCCGCTCGGGGATACTCAGAATCTCGAATGCCTCGCGAACCGCGATGAACGTCTGTGCAGCTCCGGGCTCTCGGTTCCGATCCGGGTGGTACTTCATGGCCAGGCTTCGGAAGGCACGCGTGATCTCTGCGGTCGAAGCGGAGGGAGAAACTCCCAATCGTGAGTAGTAGTCCATCAAGTCTGCACGGGGTCGTGAAGAAGCTACATCACCCCCGCCACGGCACCCACGATACCTTGGCTACCAACGGGCACGCCCAACTTGTTGTGGAGCAAAAAGCCGAACCCCGGAACCACGCAGCCTACCGCCGCTCACCGAAGCCGCAACCAGGCCACTCACAACGTCACTGCCCGCTTCCGCCGTTGTACATCGGAAGTGCCTAACTCCGGCACTGCGCAGCCTGCATCCGACCACACTTCGAACGCAGCCCCACGTGAAGCCTGCGGCATCCACCCCACCAGGAACCCAGCGAACGCGCCACGCCGGATCGACGACGAGCGCGCGGTGATGCGGCCGACAGGCCGCGGCCAGCGGCTCTTGGGTGACGTGCGGGCTCACCAAGTCCAGCTGCTTCCGGTCCTAGCCGACCGCGACGAACGCATGTTTGCCCGCGCCGGCCCAGCCCAGCCAGCGGGCGTCGACGAGGCCGCCCAAGGTCGATCGCCCCAGCAAAGCGAACAGGCGGGCCAGTTTCGCAGCGTCCTCCCGACGAGCACGGCGGCGCCCAACCGGAGTCCGGCCGCACGCTGGCCTGCCCCCCGCCCATCCGTAAGCTCCTCGCCCCGCCATGAGCACGAAGAGCCTGCTGGTCGAACTGTTCGTCGAAGAACTGCCGCCGAAGTCGCTGAAGAAGCTCGGCGACGCGTTCGGTTCGGTGCTCGTCGACAGCCTCAAGGCCCAGGGCCTCGTCGGCGGCGACGCCAAGGCGACCACGTTCGCGTCGCCCCGGCGCCTGGCGGTCCACCTGACGAACGTGCTGGCGCGCGGCGCCGACAAGCAGGTGCAGGTGAAGCTGGTGCCGGTCGCCGTCGGCCTCGACGGAGCCGGCAATGCCACGCCGGTGCTGCTGAAGAAGCTGGCGGCGCTCGGCGCCGACGCGAGTGTCGTCCCGAGCCTGAAGCGCGCCGTCGACGGCAAGGCGGAGACCCTGTTCCTCGACAAGACCGAAGCCGGCGTCACGCTCGGCGCCGGGCTGCAGAAGGCGCTCGACGACACGCTCGCCAAGCTGCCGATCCCGAAGGTCATGACCTACCAGCAGGCCGACGGCTGGACGAACGTGAAGTTCGTGCGCCCCGCTCACCGCCTGGTCGCGCTGCACGGCGCCGACGTCGTGCCGGTGCAGGGCCTCGGCCTCGCCGCCGGCCGCACCACGCACGGCCACCGCTTCGAGAGCAAGGTGCAAGACCTCGCGATCACCGACGCCGACGCCTACGCCCGCGTGCTCGAGCAGGACGGCGCCGTGCTGCCGTCGTTCGCCGCGCGCCGCGCCGACATCGAACGCCAACTGCAGGCGAAGGCGCAGGCCGAGGGCCTGGTGCCGATCGACGACGCAGCGCTGCTCGACGAAGTCACCGCGCTGGTCGAACGGCCGAACGTGCTGCTGTGCCGCTTCGAGGAGGAGTTCCTGCAGGTGCCGCAGGAGTGCCTCATCCTGACGATGAAGCAGAACCAGAAGTACTTCCCGCTGCTCGACAAGCAGGGCAAGTTGACCAACCGCTTCCTCGTCGTCAGCAACATCCGCCCGCAGGACGCGAGCGCCGTCGTCGGCGGCAACGACCGCGTCGTGCGGCCGCGCCTCGCCGACGCCAAGTTCTTCTTCGACCAGGACCGCAAGAAGACGCGGCGCGACCGCCTGCCGGGCCTGGCGAAGGTCGTCTACCACAACAAGCTCGGCACCCAGGGCGAACGCGTCGTGCGCGTGCAGCAGATCGCCGAGGCGATCGCGCGCCTGCTCGGCGGCGGCGAACTGGCGGCGCAGGCCGCGCGTGCGGCGGAGCTGGCGAAGGCCGACCTGCTGACCGACATGGTCGGCGAGTTCCC
>SXGT01024964.1_pt1 | contig 12073 bp, 12 predicted proteins | sample 3176221 | NCBI WGS metagenome assembly SXGT01 (sample SAMN11356862, study PRJNA531348) | freshwater metagenome | isolation source: freshwater sample F1-120 | place: China: Fuxian Lake, Yuxi | collected 2017-12-25
AGGTAGAGCGACAGCGCGCCCATCACCACCGACTTGCCCATGAAGTCGGTGCCAGCGACCTGGTAGTAGATCGACTTGATCTTCTGCGTGTCATAGGCGGTCAGCCCGGCGAAGAGCAGCACGCCCACGAAGCTGATGACCAGCTGCAGGCCCGAAGACTGGACGAACAGGTTGATCAGGCTGGCGACGATCAGCCCGACGACGCCCATGATCAGGAACGTGCCGAATGCCGACAGATCGCGCTTGGTCGTGTAGCCGTAGAGGCTGAGCCCTGCGAACGCCGCTGCGGTCGCGAAGAAGGTCGTCGCGATCGACGCGCCGGTGTAGACCAGGAAGATCGACGACAGCGACAGCCCCATGACCACCGCGAACGCCCAGTAGAGCGCCTGCGCGGCGAAGGTCGACAGCTTGTTGATGCCGAAGCTCAGAACCATCACGAACGCCAGCGGCGACAGGATGATCAGCCAGCGGAGCGGCGTCTGCAGCACCTGCGCGGCCAGCCCCGAGCTTGCGAACAGCATCGCGACGATGCCCGTCAGCAGCACGCCCGACGCCATGTAATTGTAAACGGACAGCATGTAGGACCGAAGACCCGCGTCATACACTTCCGCGCGCGTGCCCGCGGCGGTCGCCTGAAACGGCGCAGCGTTCGGCCGGGGGTCAGACCAGTTAGCCATGTTTGCTCCTTTGCCCGGCATCACTCGCCGGATAGGCGCAATATCGCGGGTCGACCGCCGATTTTCAAGCGGAACCCGTCGCCTTCCGCGCTCCAGCCGCGTAAATGTGACAGGAACGTCATGCGCCTCTTCATCGCTCTCCGCCCGCCCGCGTCGATCCGCGCCGCCCTGCTCGATGCGATGGAGGGCGGCGGCCCGGCGCGCTGGCAGGACGAGGACCACCTCCACCTGACCTTGCGCTTCCTCGGCGACCTGGAGCGCGGCCCGGCGGAGGATGTCGCCGCCGCGCTCGACGGCGTTCACGCCCCCGCGATCGAGGTTCGCCTGGCGGGCGTCGGACGCTTCACCGACACGCTCTGGGCGGGCGTCGCGACGCACGACGCGCTCGCCGCGCTCCACCGCAAGGTCGACCACGCCTGCGTGCGTGCGGGACTGGACCCGGAGCGCCGCGCCTACCTTCCCCATATCACCCTTGCGCGGTTTCCACGATCGGCGGGCGACGATCCCGCGATCGCACGCTGGCTCGCGACCCACGCCGGACTTTCCAGCGATCCGTTCGCGATGACTCACCTGATCCTCTACGAGAGCACGCTGGGCCGCAGCGGCGCGCATTACGAAACGCTCGCCCGCTGGCCGCTTGGAACCGGGTGAGCCGCCCGGGGGTTCGCCTTGGCGACCTACAGGAGAACATTCATGCGCACGATCACGCTCGCGGCACTCGCCGCCGTCAGCCTCGCAGGCTGCGCCCGTGAAATGGAGACGGGCGCCCCCATGGCTGGGGGACGCAGCGCCGCCGCGGCCCTGCGCACCTCGACGGGGGCGGACGCGGGCCGCGCGACCGCGACCGAAGTCGCCGGCGGCGTCCGCTTCACCGCCGACGTCATGGCTCTGCCCCCCGGCACGCACGGCATCCACGTCCACATGATCGGCGCGTGCGACGCCCCCGCCTTCACCACCGCGGGCGAGCATTGGAACCCGACCGCCATGAAGCACGGGACGATGAACCCGCAGGGTCCGCACAAGGGCGACCTGCCCAATCTGATCCTCGGGGCCGACGGCCGCGGCACGATCGCCGCCACCATTCCGGGGGCGACGATGGATCAGCTGCTCGACGCCGACGGGGCCGCCATGCTCGTCCACGCAAACGCCGACGACCTGATGACCGACCCGTCGGGCAACAGCGGCGGCCGCATCGCCTGCGGCGTGTTCAGGGCGGGATAGAATGGTCTTTGTCCTCCCCGGCGCGGGGAGGACAGGGAGCCTAGATCACCTCTCCCGCCGCACGCGCGCGCGCCTCGCGCGTCGCCTCGGCGGCGGGAACCAGCCGGATCGCGGCGATCGCGCAGGCGACCGCGATCGGCACCGCGAACAGCAGCGACAGCATGCCGGTCGACAGACTGCCCGACAGGGTCGACACCCGCCCTGCAAGATAGGGCCCCAGCGCCAATCCGAGCAGCGTCGTTCCGATAAAGAAGGTCGCGGTCGCCGCTCCTCGCATCCGTGGCAGCACCAGGTCCTGCGTCGTGGCCGCCGCTGCGCCCAGCGCCGAGCTCGCGCACAATTGTCCCAGGAACAGCGCCGGATAGAACAGCGTCGTCGTCTCCGCGGTGAACGCCAGCGCCAGCAGCGGCGCCTTCATCACCGCCCCGAACAGCACCACCCACAGCCGCCCCGAAGCGCGCGTCCGCCGCAGCCGATCCGCGACCACTCCGCCCAGCGTCACCCCCAGGAACCCCGCCAGCGCCCCCAGGCTGCCGATCATCAGCCCGGCCTCTGCGGGTGTCTGACCCAGCACCCGCATCGCATAGGGCGCGGCCCAGAAGCTCGCCGCATAGCTCAGGAACGCGTTGAGCCCGTAGGCGACGACCGTGCACAGAAACGCGGGCGTCCCGACGATCAGCGCAAAGGTCGCCGCGTCGCGCCGCCGCAGCGCCGTCGCCCAGGAATACACCGCATACGCGCCGATGCCGACCGCGAACCACTGCGGCTTGGGCTCGCCGAACGCGATCAACGTCGCGACGATCGCGACGACGACCCCGAGACCCAGGAGATTGACCGCCAAACCCCGTCCGCGCCCCTCGCGCCACGCCCCGAAGAGAGTCAGCGGCGGCAGGATCGTCAACAGCTCGTCGAAAAAAGCGCGGAACGGCGCGGGATGCTTGGGCGGCTCGGGCAATCCTTCCACCGCCCCGCGCACCGGCTCGCGCAGCGTCGCGATCCACAAGGCGAGCAGCACGCCGGGCAGCCCGACCGCCATGAACGCCGCCTGCCACCCGACCAGCCCCCACGGTCCCCCATCGGGATAGGCCGCGTTCCACCGCTGGACCACCAGTCCGCCGATGAACAGGGACACGCCGCCGCCGACGTAAAGCCCCGCCGAATAGATCGACAGCGCGGTCGCGCGCAGCCGCTTGGGAAACCAGTCGGAGATAAGAGAATACGCCGAAGGGCTCGCGGTCGCCTCGCCGATCCCGACCCCGATGCGCGCCGCCGCCAGATGTCCGCCGGTCTTGGACAGTCCGGACAGCGCCGTCATGGTCGACCACAACGCCAGCCCGATCGTCATCAGCCGGACCCGGTGCCAGCTGTCCGCCAGCCGCCCCAACGGGATGCCGAACAACGCGTAGAATACCCCGAACGCGGTGCCGTACAGGAACCCGAGGTCCTCGTCCTCCAGGTTGAGGTCGCGCTTGATGTCCTCCGCCAGGATCGAGATGATCTGCCGGTCGACGAAGTTCAGGATGTAGACCAGGAACAGGATCGACAGGACGTACCAGGCATAGGGCGACGCCCGCTGCGTCACCGCTCCCTCTTCCACCGCGACCGCCATGCGTCCTCCCGTGCTTCGAAGAACGGGTATCAGACGATCGTGTCAGGGCGAAGCGCTAATCCGAGCGGCAGGTCAGTGCGCGGGGACGCTTCCGAAGCGCTCCGCCGCCCGCTCCTCCAGCCGTCGCAGCAGCGCCTCGATCGACAGCGCGGCGCTTTCGGGCGTCGCCCGGCGGACCGGCTCCTCGGACGGCGACGGCGACGGCGGCGGCGGCGTCAGCACATAGGTGTCGAACCGTTCGCCGGGGGCCAGCACGTTGCGCGCAAGCGGCTCGACCTTCACCGGGGGCGGCAACGGCACTTGCGGGATCGCGCCCGGATCGAACGCCGCGAGCGGCAGATCGAGGTCGGCGGGAACCGGTTGCTCGACGGGTTCCGGAAGCGGCGGAGCAGGCGGCGCGGCCACCTCCATCAGCGGGGTGCCCATTTCGGCCGCGGTCATCGGCCGCCGGGGCGGCGCATCGGGGTGCGCGTCCGCGCGGCGCACGACCGGGACCGCGTTCGCCGCCGTCTTGGGCGCGAGCAGCCCGCCCGGTCCGAACAGCAGGTACAGCACCGACCAGGTCACCGACGCCGCCATCGCCCCGCCGCCAAGCGCCAGCACCGCGCGCGCGGTCACGCCCAGCGGCGGCGCGGCGGCGGCGATCAACGCGGGGATGCCGCTCGCCCAGACCCAATCCTCCAGCGCCGCCGCGGGCAGGAGCGCGAACAGCGCGGCCACGCCGGATCCGGCGACGGCGGCGCCGATCGGGGCGGTCCAGGGGTTCACACGCGGTAATGAGGGGAACGCGACCATGATCCATCCGTGCACGCGGCCAAAAGGCCTTGGTAGACAGGTTGGTAAACGGCAATGTTTGACGACCAGTTACGCTCGCGCTCGACGAACGCCCGCGCCTGCGTCCGCCGCGCGTCCCATCCGCTCCGATCCGCCAGCAAGGCGGCCAGGGCCTGGGCGATCGCCGCGGGGTCGTCGGGCCGGAACAGCGTGCCCGTCTCGCCGTCGCGGATCAGCTCGCGGTGCCCGCCGACGTCCGACGCCGCGACCAGCCTGCCTTGCGCCATCGCCTCCAGCGGCTTCAGCGGCGTCACCAGATCGGTCAGCCGCATGCGCTTGCGCGGATAGGCGAGCACGTCGATCAGCGCGTAGTAACGCTCCACCGCATCGTGCGGCACCCGCCCGACGAAGCGGATCGCGTCCGCCGCCGGGGACGCCGCGGCCTGCGCGCGCAGCGCCTTCTCCATCGGCCCGCCGCCGACGAGCACCAGCCGCGCCCGCGGCCGCGCAGCGACCAGCGCGGGCATGGCCGCGATCAGATCGTCGAGACCCTCGTAGTCGTAGAAGCTGCCGATGAAGCCGACGACCTCCGCTCCATCGAGACCAAGCGAGCGCGAGAGTTCGGGGTCGCGCGCGGCGGGTTCGCCGAACAGGGTCAGGTCGACCCCGTTGGGCGACACGATCACCTTCTCCGCGTCCACCCCGCGCGCGACGAGGTCGCCGCGAAGTCCTTCGCAGATCACCGCCACCGCGTCCGCGCGCTTCGCCGCGAGCGTCTCGACAGCCCGGGTCGCGCGATACCGGAGCGACCCTTCGCGCCCGGTGCCGTTGCCGACCGCCGCATCCTCCCAGAACGCCCGTATCTCGTAAACCAGCGGCAATCCTCTGCGCCACGCCGCGGGCCACGCCGCAAGCGCATCGAGCACCGGCGAATGCGCGTGGAGAATGTCGGGGCGGAACCGGTCGCACGCCCGCCCGATCGCCCGCGCGAAGGCCGCCAGCCCGGCGGCTTCGCCGATCACGCCGCTCCGCAGCGCTCCCGGGGTGCGATGAAACTCGAGGCCGTCGACCTGCTCGACCTCCGCGGCGGGCGTCCCGTGCCGCGGGCCCGTCACCGCGGCGACCGCCCACCCCCGCGCGATCTGCGCCTTCAGGATGGCGCGCGTGCGAAAGGTGTACCCGCTCTGCAGCGGCAGCCCGTGATCGAGGACATGGAGGATGCGCATCGTGCCCGTCCTCTGGCACGCCCCCACTTAACGCCGCGTCAACCGCATCGGCGTAGGTGACGATACGATGCGCCCGTCACCGCCCTCTCTCGCCCGCAGCGCAGCGCCATGATCGACCTGCTCGCCATCGTGCTCACCCACGGGCTGATGCTGCTCGCCTGCTGGCTGCTGCTCGGCCGCGACGATCTCGACCGCGAAGGCGGGCCCGGGCGCGAACGCTGGCGCCGGACGCGGGAACGCTGAATGCGCGACCTCGTCTTCGTCGGATTCCTGGCGGCCTTCTTCGCGATGGGGATCCGGCGGCCGTTCCTGCTGGTCCTCGCCTACGCCTATATCGACATCGTCTCGCCGCAGCAGCTCTCCTATTATCTGCTCAACAGCGTGCCCGTGTCGATGATCGCGGCGGCGCTCGCAATCGGCGGCTGGCTGATCATCGACGACAAGCGCGACGCCCGCTTTTCGCCGCGGCAAGGGCTGCTCCTTCTCCTGATCGGCTATTGCTATCTGACGACGCTCACCGCCGATTTTCCCGCTCAGGCGCAGGAGAAATGGACCTGGGTGTGGAAGGCGCTGGCCTTCGCCGCCTTTCTGCCGCTGACCTTGCGGACTCGCCTGCGCATCGAAGCGCTGCTGCTGTTCATGGTCCTGTCCGCCGCGACGATCATCGTCGTTGGCGGGGTCAAGACCGCGCTCGGCGGCGGCGGCTACGGCAGCCTCAACCTGATGAACACCAGCAATTCGGGGCTGTACGAAGGGTCGACGATCTCCACCGTCGCGATCGCGATCATCCCGGTGATCCTGTGGCTGATGAAACACGGCACGTTGTTTCCGCGCGACTGGCGAATGAAGCTGTTCGGTTCCGCGCTGATCTTCGCCTGCCTGCTGATCCCCGTCGGCACCTCGACCCGCACGGGGTTGCTCTGCATCGCCTTCCTCGCGGTGCTGGCGCTGCGATCGGTCAAGCGCCCCGCGCTCTACATCGCCGCGATCGGTGTGCTGGGCCTCGCCGCTATTCCCTTCCTGCCCTCGACCTTCACCCAGCGGATGAACACCATACAGACCTACCAGGCCGACGAAAGCGCCTCGACGCGGATCGCGGTATGGAAGTGGACGCTCGACTATGTGGCGCGCCATCCGACCGGCGGCGGGTTCGCGGCGTATCACGGCAACCGCATCCGCTACGACCTGAAATCCGCAAATGGCGCAGCCGCTGCGCCAACGGTCACCGAAGATCAGGGACGCGCCTATCATAGCGCCTATTTCGAGATGCTGGGCGAACAGGGCTATCCCGGGCTCGCGCTCTGGCTGCTGATCAACCTGATCGGGCTGTTCCGGATGGAGGTTCTCCGCCGCCGCTATCGCGATGGCGACGGCGACCTCGCCTGGGCGGGTCCGCTCGCCGCGGCGCTTCAGGCCGGGCACCTCGTCTATCTGCTCGGCGCGCTGTTCATCGCGATCGCCTTTCAGCCGTTCATCTACATGCTGATCGGCGCGCAGATCGGGCTGGACAGCTATTGCGCCCGCAAACGCGCCCAATCCGCTGCCGGGGCTCCGTTCAACGCGCCCAAGGCCGCTGCGGCGTGAGCGAGCTTCGCGTCCTTACCGGCGCTCGCGGCGTCGCGGCATGGTTCGTCGTGCTTTATCACGTCCGCGTCACCTTTCCGGCTCTCCCTGTGCAAGCGCTGCTCGCCAAAGGCTATCTCGCCGTCGACTTCTTCTTCCTGCTGTCCGGCTTCGTGATCTGGCTGGCGTGGCACGATCGGATACGCGAACCCGGCGCGGTCGCAGTCTTTCTCCGCAAGCGGGTCGCCCGCATCTGGCCGCTTCACCTGGCGATGCTCGCCTTCGCGTGTCTTCTTGCGCTCAGCCTCCGGGCGACCGGGCGCGACGATCCCGCCTTTCCCTTCGCCGAGCTTCCCCTGCACCTCCTGCTCGTCCAGAACTGGGGCTTCACCCAGGCGCTCGCCTGGAACGATCCCGCCTGGTCGATCAGCGCGGAGGCGGCCGCCTACCTCCTCTTCCCCCCGCTCGTGCTCGCGACCGACTGGCGTCGCCTGTCGACCCCCGCGCTGCTGACCGTCGCCGCCGCGATCCTGCTCGCACTCCACCTCGCCATGCGCGGCGAGCCGACGCTCGGCAGCGACATTCCACGTTTCGGCGTCCTCCGCTGCCTCGCCGAGTTCACCGTAGGGGGGATCGTCTGCGCGCTCTGGCTCCGCCGCCCCGCCGCCGCGCTTCGCCCTGCGCTCCTCGCCGCCGCGCTCTTCGCGGCGCTGCTGGCAGGCGCCCCAGAGACGCTGGTCGTCCCCGCCGCGCTTGCCGCCGCCCTGCTCGCGCTCGCCGCCACCGCGGACCGTCGCGGCAATCCGCTGGAGCGCCCACTGTTCCACCGCCTGGGCGAGATCAGCTACGCCACCTACCTCTGCCATTTCCTGCTGTGGAAGGCCTGGAAGCTCGCCTTCGTCACCGCGGAGGTCGCGCCGATTCACCTCGCGACCTATCTGTTGGCGGTGTTGATCGCCTCCTCGCTTCTGTACGACCGCATCGAAGTGCCAGCGCAGGCGTGGCTCAATGGCGTGCGGGTTCGTCCTCGGGTTCGTCGACCAGCTCGTCCTCCAGCGCCGCGATGATCGCCGCGTTGAAGGCGGGAATGTCGCTCGGCTTGCGGCTGGTGATCATGTTCGCATCGACTACCACCGCTTCGTCGCGATACTCGGCGCCCGCATTCTCCAGGTCGGTTCGGATGGAGGGATAGCCCGTCACCGTCCGCCCGTCGACCACGTCCGCCTCGACCAGCAGCCACGGCGCGTGGCAGATCGCCGCGACGACCTTTCCGTCCTCCACGAATTCCGCCACGATCTCCACGGCGCGGTTGTACATCCGCATGCGATCGGGATTGGCCACTCCGCCCGGCAGCACCAAAGCGTCGTAATCGTCGGTGTCGACGTCGTCGATCGACAGGTCCGGGGTGACGGTGCCCAGCTTCTCGCCCGCATGTTCGCCGTGGATCGGATCGGTCTTGATCGACGCCAGCGAAACCGACGCGCCCCGTGACTCGAGCGCAAGCCGCGGTTCGAACAGCTCGGCGGTCTCGAACCCGTCTGTCGCGATCATGAGCACACGTGCTCCGGTGAGGTCGGCCATCTTGCATGCTCCCGATGCGTCAAAGGGGCTCAACCCCCGCCCGCCGCGCCCGTTCCGGAACGATCGCACGCGCCCGCGCATTCCTCCGCACCTGTTCCCGGAAGGAGAAGCCATTGGCCGCCCGCCTCGTCTACTCGGACGATCAGAAGCCCGGGATCACCCGCAAGAAGGTCCGGAACGGCTGGGCCTATCACTTGCCCGACGGCGAGCGCATCACCGACCGCGGCGAGATCGACCGGCTGAACGCGATTGGCCTGCCGCCGGCGTACACCAACGCCTGGTTCTCGCCCAAGCTCAACGGTCACATCCAGGCGGTCGGCTGGGACGAAAAGGGCCGCAAGCAATATCGCTACCACCCGGACTTCCGTGAAAAGCAGGAAGCCGCCAAGTACGAGCGCACCGCCGAATTCGGCCACGCGCTGCCCCGGCTGCGCAAGAAGGTGGAGGAGGATCTCGCCCGCCGCGGCTTGAGCAAGGACCGCGCGGTGGCCGCGGTCATCCGCCTGCTCGACATAGGCCACATCCGCGTCGGCAACGAGGCCTATGCGCAAAGCAACGAGAGCTTCGGCGCCACCACCTTGCGCGAAGAGCATGGCGAGGTGAAGGGCGACACGTTGAAGCTTCAGTTCAAGGCCAAATCGGGCAAGCTCTGCACAAAGAAGCTCACCGACCGATCGCTCGCGCGCTTCGTCCGCAAGTGCCAGGACCTCGACGAGCAGCATCTGTTCGCCTGGCTCGACGAGGCGGGCGAAGCGCACCCCGTCACCTCGTCCGACGTCAACGCCTATATCAAGGATGCGACCGGCGACGATTTCACCGCCAAGAACTTTCGCACCTGGGCGGCGAGCGTGACCGCGTTCGAAGCGCTCGCGTCGGCGCAGCAGGACCTCAGCCTCAAGTCGCTGCTGGAGCCCGTCACCTCGAAGCTCGGCAACACCGCCGCCATCGCGCGCAAATCCTACGTTCATCCTACGCTCATCGAATTGATCAAGAAGGACCAGTCGGCGTTCCGCGCCGCCGTCCAACTCCCCCGCGCAGCGCAGCGCCTGAGCCGCGCCGAGCGCGGGCTGCTCGCGTTCCTGGAGAACGCGACCGTTTAAAGGTCATCGCATGTCCAACACCACCGCCCCCAAACCGCCGATCTTCGACGCCGGCGCGTTGCAGGTCCAGACGCAGGGTTTCCTCACCGCCAGCCTGGACTGGCTCCGGCTTCACTGGCTTGAGATCCTCGTCGCCTTCGCGGCGGGCGCGATCATCGTGGTCGCGCTGCATGGGCTGCGCAAGCTCGGCGAGCGGCTCTGCCGGCGCGACACCGGGCCGACCGGCTGGGGCACCGTGATCGGCCGGGCGGTGATCAGGACCAACAACTTCTTCATCGTCATGCTCGCCGCGAAGCTCGTCGCGGGCTACGCGGGCGCGCCGACGCAGGTCGCATCGACAATCGACTTCCTGTGGACGGTCGCCTCGGTGTTCCAGGCGGCGATCTGGGCGCGAGAGCTGATCCTCGGCGCGATCGAGCACCGCACCTCGTCCGAACATTATTCGGGCGAAGCCTTGCTGTCCGCGATGGGGTTGATCCGCCTGCTCGTCACCTTTGCGCTGTTCGCGGTGGCGCTGATCGTCGTGCTCGATAATCTCGGGGTCAACGTCACCGGCCTCGTCGCGGGTCTCGGCGTCGGCGGCATCGCGATCGGCCTCGCCGCGCAGGGCATCTTCGCCGACCTGTTCGCCGCCTTGTCGATCATCTTCGACCGCCCGTTCCGCCGCGGCGACGGGATCAGCTACGATCAGGCGTCGGGCACCGTCGAGGCGATCGGGCTCAAATCCACCCGCATCCGCGGCGTCGACGGGGAGGAGCGGGTCATCTCCAACAAGAACCTGCTCGACAAGGAGATCATCAACAACACCCAGCGCAATCACCGCCGCGCGAAATTCGTGATCGGCGTCACCTACCAGACCCCGCCGGAGGTCTGCGCCCGCATCCCCGCGATGCTTCAGGAGATCGTCGAGGCGAACGACCGCCATTTCATCCGGGCGGGCTTCACCGGCTTCGGCGCGTCAAGCCTCGATTTCGAGCTCCAGTTCGACAGCGAAGGCCCCGATTACGCGCACTTCTACGACGGCCGCACCACCGTCGGCATCGCGGTCCTGAAGCGGTTCAACGACGAGGGGATCGACATCGCCTACCCGACGCAGGTGGCCTATACCGCCGCGCCCGACGGGACGCTGATCCTGCCGCATGCCGACTGTCCCGAGCCGAAGGCGGCGTGATCCTCCCCGTCAGCGCGGGGAGGATCAGGAGCTCACCCGTTGCGGATCTTGTCCATCACCTTGTCGTGCAGCCACAGGTTCATTTCGGCCGATCCGTTCTTCTCGCCGGCATAGCCCAGCTCGGTCGCCAGCTGCTTGCGGTTGTCCAGGCTTGAATCCATCCCGATCAGCTTCATCAGATCGACGATCGACGTCCGCCAGTTGAGGTCGGGATTACCCTTCGACGCGGCGATCTTCTCCAACGCCGCTTCTGGGTCGATCTGCTTCTTGGGCGCAGGCTGCGGCGCGGCGGGCGCGGGCTTGGCGGCTGCGGGCGCGGCTGGCTTGGGCGCAGGCGCGGCCTGCGGCACCGGCGTCACGACCGCGCCATGGCCGAAGATGGCGTCCTTGATCGAACCGAAAATGCTCATGGGTGTCTCCTTGTACTGGAAGACAGCCTAACGCCCGCCGATCGTTTTGGACCCGAACGCACCCGCAACTCCTCCGTCACCCCGGAACAAGTCCGGGGTGACGGTCGACTAAATCCCGCCCTCATCCAGACTCAACAACGTCGCATTCCCGCCCGCGCTGGTCGTGTCCACCGACATTGCCCGCTCCGCGCAGAACCGGTAAAGATACAGCGGCCCGCCCGCCTTGGGGCCGGTCCCCGACAGCCCCTCGCCCCCGAACGGCTGCGAACCCACCACCGCCCCGATCATCGACCGGTTGACGTAGAGGTTGCCGACCGCCGCCTCGGCCTCGACCACTTCCGCCGCTCGGGCGATCCGGCTGTGGAGCCCCATCGTCAGGCCGAAGCCCTTGGCGTTGACCCGGGCGATCGTCTCCGACAGCTCCCCCGCCTTCCACGTCGCGACATGGAGCAGCGGCCCGAACCACTCGGCGGTCAGCTCCTCGATCGCGCCAAGCCGGATCAACGTCGGCGGCACGAACAGCCCCTCCGCCGGCACGTCGATCGTTTTCAACCAGCGATCGCGGACGCTGTCGCGATAGCCCATCAGCCGATCGAACGCGGCGCGGTCGATCACCGGCCCTACGTCGGTCGCCGGATCACCCGGCGCGCCGACGATCAACGTGTCCATCGCGCCTTTCAGCATTGCGATCACGCCGTCGGCGACATCCTCCTGCTCCAGCCGCAGCCGCAGCGCCGAGCA
>SXGT01370263.1_pt1 | contig 12072 bp, 11 predicted proteins | sample 3176221 | NCBI WGS metagenome assembly SXGT01 (sample SAMN11356862, study PRJNA531348) | freshwater metagenome | isolation source: freshwater sample F1-120 | place: China: Fuxian Lake, Yuxi | collected 2017-12-25
GGGCACCAGCAGAGATTCAGACGCACCCCACCAGCGGACTGAGTCTCCAGCATCGGGTGGGCGGTGAGTGGATTGATGTGCAATTGCCGCCGCCTGAATCCCAAGTTGCGGGAGGTGTTCGCAGCATCGTCATCAGGTCGACGCGTATGGCTGAGATGGTGGCATCCGTGTCGTCACCAGGGTGTAAACGACTCCGAACAGATTTCGGCGTGACGTCGGTTCCACTCGCTCCCGTTCGCCAACTTGGCCCCGATGACGCGCCGTTGATGGAAGCACTCTCGGCGATGTTTGGCGACGCGTTCGACGATGTTTCGACGTATACGGGTAAGCGGCCTAGCGCGGACTACCTGCGCAAGCTTCACGACGGCGGGACTTTCATTGCGCTTGCCGCGATGGACAACAATGCCATAGCAGATCTCGGTGACGACCCCGCGATCTCCCTCTACACCACGCTTGGCGCACGCGAAGACGTCCTGCACTTCGACATCGCCGTCGGTGACCGCGACCGCGCCTGACCTGCGGGACCGCTAGTAGCTCCCACCGCCTCCGCCACCGCTCGTGGAGCCAGAGCCGCCGAACGAGCTGCCTCCGCCGCCCCCCCGTCCGCCCGATGAACTCGACTGCGTGATTCGCGGAATCACCACCGTCTCAGTCCACCTGGCCTTGCAGTGTTTGCAGGTGAAACGCTTCTCCCCGACGCCAGCTGAGACGGTGGTCGCCGGGACCAGCTGCTGATACGAGTGCTTCGCCGTGCGACGGCGACACTCGCGGCAGTCGGTGTAGAGCGAGAAGAGCTTGCGGTAGGGCACCACAAGCGCCTCCCCGCACCGGCAGACCCAGACATCGTAGTCCACGCTGCGAACCGATTCCTCTACCCGCTGGCCCGCGTCGAGCCTGGCGTCGTCGGCCCGCTCATCGAGGCGCTGCATCAGCCGTCCGCACTTGGGGCACTTCCGCGGCTTGTTCCGCCTCCAGCGCAGGAACCCGAACGCGCTGACGAGGAACGCGGCAGCACCGGCAAACACCGACGCCAGACTCCCAAGACGACGCGCCTTCCGAGCGGTGCGCGCCGCCTGATCCTCCGCGGCGGAGCGCGGGGCAGCCAATTCCGGCTCGCTCTTCAGTCGGGTTTCGATCGCATCGATGCCCGCTCCAAGACCGGCGGCGTGATCAAGGCGCCGTAGATGCGGGATGATCTGATCGCGGCAGATGGCGCCCGCGGTCGCATCAGTGATGTACGCTTCGGCGCCGGTGCCGGTGGTGATCCAGCACTCCCCACGATTGTTGGGCGCGATCTCCTTGGGGACAATGAGGATCAGTACGCCGAGGTTGCGCCGTGATGAACCGATGCTGTCCACGCGCCCTACGCGCCAGGTGCGGTATATCTCGACGCCAACCTGGCTCGGCGAGTAATCACCAACCGACGGGAGGATTGCGACCGCGATGTCGCCGAGCCCGGCTGACTGGATGCCCCGTATGCGCGCATCGAGTGCAGCGCGGTCCTCGGGTTTGAGCACCTGACGTTGATCGGCGATGAACGACGCCGGCGCCGGAAGCGGTGGAACGAGCTTGCCGATCTCACCACCACTGGGAGTGGATTGCGGCGCGACGATGGCAAGGAGAACGATCAGTACGAGCGACGGCATTGGCCTGAATGGTCACCGCGGGAGGGCGAGCGCGACAAGTGGCGCGGAGACTCCCTTTCAATACGTTTCCCAGTCCGCCCTGTTTCGCGAGGTACAGGTGAAGGTCTCCACAGTGCTGAAGCGGCAACATTCTCTCGGCCCGGTACTGTTGGCGACTGCGCTGCTCTGGTGTGCACCGCAGCGCCCTGCCGGCGCACAGGGCGCGACAGGTGCGCGGCGCGCTGAAACCCTCGGCGCTGGCAACCACACGCTCACGCTCAATCACGGCGGCAAGACCCGGCGATATGTACTCCACATTCCACGCGGAGTCGTCGCTGCCCGGCCGGTGCCGCTGATTGTTGCCTTCCACGGCGGCGGCGGCGAAGCCGTAGGATTCCAGGATTACGCCGGCCTGGATGCCGTGTCCGATCGCGAGGGGTTCGTGGTGGCCTATCCCAACGGCTCGGGCCCGCTCCCGCAGCGTTTGCTCACCTGGAACGCCGGTGACTGCTGCGGCTACGCGATGAACAACCGGGTCGACGACGTGGGGTTCGCCATTGCGCTTATCGACGACGTCTCAAAGCGCGTGAGCGTTGACGCCGGGCGCGTCTATGCCACGGGCCACTCAAATGGTGCGATGATGGCGTACCGACTCGCAGCCGAGCGCGCGGATCGGATCGCGGCGATCGTACCCGTGGCGGGCGCGTACAACCTTGCCACATTCGCTCCATCGCGCCCGGTTGCGGTGTTGGCGATTCACAGTGCCGACGATACGCGAGCCCTCTACGGCGGCGGCATGGGCCCGGCCTTTCCAGGAACCAACACGCGGTCGTCGCACCGACCGGTTATGGATGCCCTGGAACAGTGGCGCACGACGAACGGCTGCTCGCCAACGCCGGTCACGCGCGACACCCGCACTCGAGCAGCCACCGGCGGCACCGAAGTACAGTCAGCGACCTACATCGTATGGGAAGGGTGTGTGGCGGGAGCACCCGTTGCCCACTGGAAGCTCACCACCGTGGGTCACGCCTGGCCGGGCAATACGGACCTCGGCCGCCGCGCGGACCTCGTGGGCCCCGAAACGACGATCATTGATAGCGCCGAGGAGATCTGGCGCTTCGTGAAGGGTGTGAAGCGCTGACTTTGCTGCGCGGTGTGGCGCGCCGAGCCACGGCGCGACTCAGCGAAGCTTGAAATGCGCGGCGATTCCCCACCCTTTCTGTATTGGCCCCGCGCGCAGTTTGACGCGTTCGGGCAGGTCCCACAGCTGCGCACCGACAAACGCCTCGGCCCCTGCGATCAGGTGATTGAACAGGAGGATGGCACTCCAGTCCTCCACCTGCAGGCGCCGCGCACGCGTAAGGTCCTTGTTGTAGTACGACTGGCCCCACTGCGCGACGACGGGGTTTCCCCGTGGGTCGACCTGTGCCTGCCCGGTATTCGCGTCCACGGCGTACCGCAGGGGGACTGAGTCGGTCTCGTACGCACGAGCAATACGGAGGTCATCCACGCTGCGGTGCAGGATGCCGATGGCGAGTGCTTCCACGAGAAAGAAGCCGGCGCCAACCAATGGGCGATTCAGCCGTGCCTGGGCCAGGCCAGGGACCGCCAGTGAATAGAAGAACGCGCGGCGCGGGCTGATGGGCGGTTCGAGTCCTGCGCGAACCGAGTCGGCGCGTTGCGCGGATGCGGCGGCCGGGGCGATTGCGGCAACCAACAGCAATAGCGCACACGGAAACTGTGGAAACCAACGGCACAAGCGGGAACGGGGCGAGTTGTGCCGGATTGCGGCGACCGACTTGCCCGCGCGTGGCGGGAGCGCATGGGAATCGAACCCACCCAACCCGACGACGTCAGGTCGCATCAGTTTTGAAGACTGAGGGAACCACCAGGCTCCATCCGCTCCCGTGCACACCGCGCGGCATCAGACGACTCACGCCACGACGAGCGCGCGCGCCCCGCGCGGCAGCGCCTCGGCAACGACCACGGCCCCGGGCATCGCACGCAGGAACTCATCAACACGGTCGGGCTTGAGGGCAACGAACAACCCACCGGAGGTTTGGGGATCGACCAGGATGGCACGCATCTCGTCCGTCGTACTTCCCCACTCTACCAACGGTTCCAAATAACTGACGTTGCGTGCCGCACCGCCGGTGAGTGCGCCCCGCTCCAGCATGGCCCTGGTGCCGGCCAGGAGCGGGATCGCGGACGTGTTGATGCGCACCGTGATATTGCTCGCGCGCGCGATGTGCGACGCATGCCCGAGCAGGCCGAACCCGGTGACATCCGTCGCGCAGCGGGCGCCGGCGGCAAGCGCCGCACGACTCGCGGCCGCGTTCAGCGTGGTCATCGACTTCGTCAGTCCAATCCGCTCGGCGTCCGGCAAGAGCCCGCGCTTGGCGGCGGTGGCAAGGATGCCGGTGCCCAGCGCCTTCGTCAGGACAAAGACGTCGCCGGGAACGGCGCCGGCATTCGTCAATACGCGATCCGGATGGACGATGCCGGTGACGGAGAGTCCGTACTTCAACTCCTCATCGGTGATGCTGTGCCCGCCGACGATGTGCGCGCCGGCCTCATGGACGGCATCCTGGCCCCCGCGTAACACATCAGAGAGCACCTCGATGGGCAACTTCCCGGTCGGGAACCCGACGATGTTCATCGCGGTGATCGGTTCGCCGCCCATGGCGAAGACGTCGGAGAGTGCGTTTGTCGCGGCTACGCGGCCGAAGTCGTACGGATCGTCGACGATGGGTGCAAAGAAGTCCACCGTCTGCACGAGCGCCATCTCGGGCGAGATTCGAAAAATGCCGGCGTCATCGAACGTTTCGTGACCCACCAGCAAGCGAGGATCGTCGCGCCGCTGCAGCGGAGCCAGGGCCTGCTTCAGGTCCGCCGGCCCCATCTTCGCGGCGCAGCCCGCGCAATTGGCCCATTCCGTAAGGCGGACCGGGGTGGCCTGGGGGAACGACGGGACGTGGGAGGACACGGGGGGACGAGCCACTACGGGAGTTTGGCTACGCACTCAATCTCGACGCGGACGCCCTTGGGCAGCCCCGCAACGGCGACGGTTGAGCGCGCTGGTTTCGTGGAACCGAGGTGCCTGCCATACACCTCATTGAGCTTGGCGAAATCGTCAAACGTCGTGATGAAAATCGTGGTCTTCACGACGTCCTTCCATCCACAGCCGGCGTTTGCGAGCACTGCGTTCAGGTTCTTCATCACCTGTTCAGCCTGTGCCGTGATATCGCCTTCCACCACCTGCATCGTTGCGGGATCGAGCGCAATCTGGCCGGCCGTGAAGAGGAATCCCCCGGCCTTCGTGGCTTGGGCATACGGGCCGATAGCTTCGGGTGCGTTCTTGGTGTGCAGGTACTCCACGGTCATTGCAGCGTCTCCACGAGGTTGAACAGTCGTCGTGCGTTGGCGGTCACTGCCTCGCCCATCTGGTCCGGCGCCACTCCGCGAACGGCGGCGAGGCGCTGCACCGTGAGCGCGACCCAGCTCGGCTCATTGCGCTTGCTGCGGTTGGGTACCGGGGCCAGATAGGGCGCATCTGATTCCGCCAGAATGCGGTCGGCGGGCACCATCCGCACCAGATCGTCACCGTCCCACTTCTTGAAGGTCACAATGCCGCTGAACGAAATGTACCATCCCGCGTTCAGCGCAGTCTCGGTCAGCGCCGCCGGTCCTGTGTGGCAGTGCAGCACGCCGCGCACGCCAGCGGCGCCGGCCTCGCGGATCATGGCTGCGGTATCGTCCACGGCTTCGCGGGTATGGACAACAACCGGCTTGCGATGCTCCTGCGCAAGACCCAACTGTGCAGCGAACGCCTTGCGCTGCATGGGCCGCGGCGAATGATCGTAATAGCCGTCCAACCCACACTCCCCAATCGCCACCGCCCCTGCCTCCAGCAACTCCGTGATGGCGGGCAGGTCGCGCAGGGCGTCGAATGCCGCTGCATCGTGGGGATGCACGCCTGCGGTGAAGGCGATGTCGCCGGGGCTTGCGGTGGCGATTGCCCTTGCCGCACGGGCGCGCTCGATCGATTCACCAATGCAAACGAGAGCGGCCGCACCCGCAGCGCGGGCACGGCCGATGATCTCGTCGCGATCTATGTCGAAGGCCGGGTCGGCCAGGTGACAGTGACTGTCGATGAACCTCACGCGGCGCGCAGCGCTCGCCCCGTGCGGGTTACCGGGCCTTGGCCTGCGCCGGCGACACCGTCGCCGCCCGCGCACCCTTCGAATCCGGGTCACGCGGGAACCGCTGCTCCACGTACATCAGGATTGGCGAGGCCACGTAGATGGAGCTGAACGTGCCGGTGAAGATGCCGAACGACATGATCCAGGCGAATGGGCGGATGACTTCCCCGCCAAAGATCAGCAGCGCCGCCGTGGCCGCGAGCGTCGTGGCGTGGGTGAGCACCGACCGCGGAAGCGTCTCGTTCACGGAACGGTTGAGCGTGTCGTAGAGCGCTTCCTTGCGATTCTTGCGCAGGTTCTCGCGCACACGGTCGAAGATGATGATCGTGTCGTTGAGCGAATACCCGATGACGGTCAGGAGCGCCGCGATCACCGTCAGCGACACTTCGAGCCGGAGCATGGCCATGAACGCGATCGTCGCGATGATGTCGTGCGCCGTGGCGAGTACGGCCGAGAGGCCAAACCTCCACTCGAAGCGCCAGGCGAGATACGCCAGCGTGATGGCGAACGAGATGAGCACGGCAAACAGCGCGCCGCGCCGCAGCTCCGAGCCTACGCGGGCGCCAACCACTTCGGCGCGGTCCACGCGGAAGCCGTCCGCACCCACCAATCCTGCGATCACCTTACGCACATTCTGCGAGGCGACCTCCGTGCCGGCCGTACTGGTGTCGCCCTGCATCCGGATGATGTACTCAGTCTTGGACCCGAACTCCTGAATTTCGGCTCCGTGCAATCCGCCGGCTACCAGCGCAGTGCGCAAGCGCTGCACATCCGGTTCCTGCGTGAACGAGACCTGCATCACCGTGCCGCCGGTGAAGTCCACGCTGTAGAGCAGTCCGCCGCGCATGACGAGCGCCACGATCCCGACCGCGATGAACGCGATGGTCAGGACGGCAGCCGTGCGCCACCAGCGGATGAAATCGTATTTGGTGTCGTGAAGGATCCGATACATCAGATGCTCAGTGCCTCGGCCGTCCGATTTCGGTTCAGCCAGATGAGGTAGAAGGTGCGGACGACGAAGATCGCCGTGAAGAGCGACGCCGCAATACCGGCGAGAAGTGTGACGGCGAATCCGCGCACCGGGCCCGTGCCGAACTGATACAGGACGAGCGCCGTAAGAGCCGTCGACACGCTCGTGTCGACAATGGCCGGAAGCGCGTGGCGGAACCCTTCCTCAATGGCCGTGCGCACGGTTTTTCCGTGCACGATTTCCTCGCGAATGCGCTCAAAGATCAGCACGTTCGCATCAACGGCAATACCGATGGACAGCACGAATCCTGCGATGCCGGGCAGCGTAAGCACCGCGCCGAACAGCGACAGGGCCGCCATCGTGTACAGCACATAGAGCACAAGGCCAGCAATCGCCAGCACGCCGGAGAAGCGGTAGTAGCCGACCATAATGGCGATCACGAGCGCGATGGCAATGAGACCGGCCGTGATGCCCGCGCGGATGGAGTCGGCGCCAAGCGACGCGCCGATATTGCGTACTTCAGCAACCCGAAGCGGCGCAGGGAGTGCACCGGCGCGCAGTACCAGGGCCAAATCGCTGGCCGCCTGCAGGCTGCCGCCCCCCATCGTGATCTGGCCGCGGGTGCCGATGGCGCTCTGAATCACCGGAGCGCTCATCACGCGATCGTCAAGCACGATCGCCATGTAGTCCTTCACGTGCTTCCCGGTTTCAACGCGGAAGCGACGTCCACCTTCGTTATTGAGCTGAAATTCGACCACAGTGCCTTCAATCGGCACCTGCGTCGGCTTGGCGTCGGTGAGGTAATCACCCGTGATGATCGGTCGCGCGTCGAGCACGTACAGCGAGCGAACGGCGCGGCCGGCCGTGACCATGGTGTCGGCGCCCCAGCGGATTTCCTTCCCGGGCGGAAGCGCCGCCTGGATGTCGGGATTCTTGAGATAGCCGTCGAGTTCGGCCATATCGGTGGTCATCACGGCGTAAATGCCGGGAACCCCGGTTGGCTGGATCAATCGAGAAAACGGTCCGTCCGTTGCGGCGGTCGCGGAGTCTGCACGCTTGCCGGTATCGGAAAAGAGTGCCTTGAGGCCTGGCGCATTGGCCGTGTCTCCGGCGGCCGTTACGGTGCGCGTGCCGAGTTTCTTTTCCCTGACGATGCCGTCGAGACGCGAGGCGACGCGCTCGAGCGCGTTGGTCTTGTCGGTGATCTGGAACTTCAGGAAGGCCGACTTCTGGACGACCTGCGTAGCGCGCTCGGGGTCATCGATGCCCGGCAGCTCGACGATGATGCGGTCGTTGCCAACCTTCTGCACGACCGGCTCGGAAACACCGAACTCGTCGATACGCGTGCGCACGACTTTGAGTGAGCGGTCGATCGCGTCGGTCTTGTCCGCGATGGCACGGTCGGTTTCGTCGAGCTCGAGGGTCATGTGCATACCGCCCTGGAGGTCGAGCCCCCGCTTGAGCGGCACGCGCTTGACGGTGTCGAACCCGATGGACCCATCGGCGCGCTTGACGCGTTCGATGGTATTCCGTGGGGTCAGCGCTACAAGGGAGAGCGCGGCGAGGCCCAGAATCAGGGCGATCCGGTACTTCAGGTTTGACATACCGCGGAACTAGGGGAAGGGGCAAAGAAAGGCAAACTTCAAATTTAGCCGTGAGGCCGGGTGTGGGTCAAGCGATCTGCTGTAAGGACACGCGGTTATACACGACCGGAACTGCAGGACGTGGGGGGACGGACCCTTAGGCGCCAGCACGGGCGCGGGCCAGCAACAGCCGGGCAGCGAGTTCGTCGTCGCGTAGCTGGGCGATGAGCGCCTCTGGACCGTCGAATTTCTTCACCTCGCGGATCCTTGCAACGAACTCCACCCGGACCCGCTGACCGTACCAATCGCCGTTCACATCGAACAGATGCGCTTCGATCATCCGGCGTTCGTCACCGAATGTCGGGCGCCCTCCCAGGTTGAGCATACCCGCGAAGGTGCCGGTCTGTGTCACCACACGGACGGCGTAGACGCCATCGGGAGGCAGGAGCTTGGCCGGGCCCGGAGTCTCTACGTTCAGGGTCCGAAATCCGAGCGCCGCCCCGCGAGCGGCCCCGTGCGCAACGGTCCCGGACACCGAGTATGGGCGGCCGAGGCCGTCCGCCGCCCTGGCCAGGTCACCGCCGGCAATCGCTCGACGGATGGCCGTGGACGAGACTGGGCGGCCATCGCGGCCGTCCACGGCGGGCACCACATGCACGCGAAAGCCGCGGTCCCGACCGAGGCGTTCAAGCGTCGCGGCATCTCCACTACGCCCCCGGCCGAAGCCGTGATCGTGCCCAATGAACAGCTCGCGCATTCCGTACTGCCGAATCAGGATCTGGTCGACGAACTGATCGGCCTCAAGCGCAGCGAGTTCGCGTGTGAACGGGACGACGCCGATTTCGTCCAGCGCGCGCGGCGCGAGCACGTCATGCTTCTCCTGTCCGACCGTCAGCAGCGCAGGCGCAGCCACTGGATTGACGATGACCAGCGGATGCGGGTCGAATGTGACCAGCACACTCCGGAGACTTCGCTCTTTTGCCGCTGCCACCAGCCTGTCGAGGACGAGTCGGTGCCCGCGATGCACGCCGTCAAACGTGCCGACCGTGACGACGCTTGGCGCGGCGGCGGCGCTCATTCGGCAGCCCCGAAAACGACACGCGGCTGCCACCGGTCGCCGCGTTCCGATGGGCGCCGCTCGCCAAAGGCCACAAGGGTCGTGAATGACGTTTCGGCATCCGGATTCACAAGTGCCGCATGCGACCCCGGCACCCGCGCCTCGACGTCAATGCCGCGGATGATCTTCGCCACCTCGTCGTTGCTGAGCGCCTGCACCGCGTGGCCGGCAAGCGCGTCGATGGCCGGAGCAAGTGGGGCCTGCCCTGCCCTCAACTGTTCCAATGTCACCGCCCGACCAAGCTCGAACTGGCCGGCACGATGCCGTCGCAGCGCCGTGAGGTGCGCCGCGCTTCCAGCTGCGCGCGCGATGTCGCGTGCGAGCGATCGCACGTAGGTGCCGCCGGCGCACGCCACACGCATCCGGCAACTGGCCACCCGCCCGTCGATCAGCTCGCGCTCGGAAAGAGCGATCTCGTGGACGGTCACGAGCACGGGCTCCAGCACCACTTCCTTCCCGGCACGCGCGAGCTCATAGGCGCGCTTACCATCGACGCGCTTCGCCGAGTAGTCGGGAGGCACCTGCGAGATCGTGCCGACGTGCGACTGAACAGCGGCATCGAGCGCCTGCGGATCGGGTCGCGGTGCCTCACGAGTGACCGTTCCTTCGAGATCTTCCGTGTCGGTCTCGGCGCCGAATTTCACCGCGGCTTCGTAGACCTTTGGTTCGTCGTGGATGTACTGCAGCAGGCGTGTCGCCCGACCCACGAGCAGCACGAGGAGCCCGGTCGCGAAGGGGTCGAGTGTACCCCCATGGCCGATGCGCTTTTCCCCCAGCGCCCGGCGCGCCGCCATCACGACATCGTGCGAGGAGACGCCTGCTGGCTTGTCCACCAGCAGGACGCCGTCAGCGGACGTCTGCGTCGTCTTCGGCAGGTGCACTGGGCGCTACCGGGTCAGTCCCGGGTGCGGCGTCCTTGATCTTGTTGAGCAGTGTCTCGATGCGCGCTGCGCGGGCGATGCTTTCGTCGAGCCGAAACGTGATGTACGGCGCGACACGCAGGCGCAGCGCCTGACCGACCCGGCCACGCATCGTCGGCGCTATGGCCTGCAGGCCTTCGAGCGTCTCGGAACGCGCGGGCTCATCCGCGTAAATGCTGACAAACACGAGCGCCGAGCCCAGGTCGCGGGACATTTCGACCCCCGTCACCGTGATGAATCCGGTGACCCTGGGGTCGCGCACGCCCGCCGCGAGAATCGTGGCGACTTCCTCGCGAACCGCCTCCGCTACGCGGTCGGGACGCCTCGTATCACGTGGTGGCATCTCATTCGCCGGAGGCGCGCGGTCCCGACTCGAATGTGCGCGCCACGGTCTCCTTGCGATAACACTCGAGCATGTCGCCGACCTTCACGTCGTTGAAGTTCTCGACGCCGATGCCGCACTCGTAGCCCTTCTCCACTTCCTTCACGTCATCCTTGAAGCGGCGAAGCGAGGCAATCGCGCCCTCGTAGACTTCCTTACCATCGCGGATGACCCGGATGCGACCCTGCCGGTTGATCGTGCCATTGCGCACGTAGCTGCCTGCAATGGTTCCGATCTTGGACACCTTGAACGTCTCGCGGACTTCAGCGTCGCCGAGGATGACTTCCTTCTCCTCGGGGCGCAGCATCCCTTCGAGCGCCTGCCGCACATCGGCGACGGCCTCGTAGATAATCTTGTAAAGCCGGACGTCGACGCCCTCGCGCTCGGCAGCCGCGCGCGCCTTGTTATCCGGGCGCACGTGGAAGCCGATGATGATTGCGCCGGCCGCCTTGGCCAGCAGGATGTCGCCTTCGGTGACTGCCCCGACGGCGCGCTGGATGACCTCGACAGCGACTTCCTCAGTGGACAGCCCCGCCAAGGCGTCGGCGAGCGCTTCTGCCGGGCCGCCCTGATCGGCCTTGATGAGCAGTTTGAGCGAACGGCGCTCACCCGCCGCGGCATTCGCCATGAAGTCCTCGAGCGAGACGGCGCCCTTCGCGGTACGTCGGCTCTTGGCCTCACGGTCGAGTCGTTCACGGGTCTGCGCGATCTCGCGCGCCTTCATCGAGTCTTCGACCACGAGGAACTGGTCGCCGGCCATCGGGACGCCGGTCATGCCGAGCACCTGCACCGGGACGGCGGGCCCCGCTTCCTTGACAGCCTTTCCACGCTCGTCGAGCAGCGCGCGCACACGACCGGAGAAGAGTCCGCAAATGAAGTCGTCACCAACACGCAACGTGCCGTTCTCCACGAGCACCGTTGCAACGGGTCCCTTGCCGGCATCGAGTTGCGCTTCCACGACTGCGCCGGTGGCCTTGCGGTCCGGATTCGCCTTGAGGTCGAGAATTTCGGCCTGGAGGAGAATCTGTTCCAGCAGCTTGTCGACCTGGGTTCCCTTCTTGGCGCTGATTTCAGAGTGCAGCGTCTGACCGCCAAATTCCTCAAGCACGACCGAATGGGCGAGCAGCTCCTGCTTGACCTTCATGGCGTTCGCCGCCGGAAGGTCAATCTTGTTGATCGCGACGATCATCGGCACGCCGGCATTCTTGGCGTGTGAGATGGCCTCAATCGTCTGCGGCATGACCGAGTCGTCCGCCGCCACGACGAGCACCAC
>SXGT01424959.1_pt1 | contig 12072 bp, 11 predicted proteins | sample 3176221 | NCBI WGS metagenome assembly SXGT01 (sample SAMN11356862, study PRJNA531348) | freshwater metagenome | isolation source: freshwater sample F1-120 | place: China: Fuxian Lake, Yuxi | collected 2017-12-25
CACATCGGCATCCTCGGCGTCGACAAGGCGGGCGAGGAGTTCTATCAGGTGACCCTGGGGGGAGCACAAGGCTGGAACGCCGCCCTCGGCAAGGTCATCGGCCCATCGTTTCGCCAGGACGACATGCCGGACGTGATCGAAAAGCTGCTCGAGGTTTACGTGGCTGCACGCCACGAGGACGAAACCTTCCTCGCCACGTTCAACCGCATCGGCCTCGCCCCCTTCAAGGCGCGTGTGTACGACACCGCAGAACTGCAGGCGGCCTGACATGGACATCATCCTCGACAAGGCCATCGTGGTCGACACCTGGACCCACGTCGCCGACAGCGCCCCGCTGCCGGCCAGCGGCAACCTGATTGTCCCGCTCGCGTTCTGGTCCAAGGAGCGCGTGGCCCTCGCCCAGCGCGTCGGCAAGACCGGTGCATGGCTATCGGGCAACGACGACCCTACCCGGCTCGCCGATGTACGGGAGTTGGTCAAACTGCCGGTGCTGGCGGTGCACTTCTCCCAGTTCGTCGATGGTCGCGGTTACTCCATCGGGCGCCTTTTGCGCGAGCGCTACGCCTTCAGCGGCCAGCTGCGCGCCTTTGGCGATGTTCTGCGCGACCAGCTCCCCTACCTTGCCCGCTGCGGCTTCAACGCCTTTCTGCTCAAGCAGGGCAAATCGCTCACCGATGCGCTCCATGCATTCGATGATTTTTCCGACGCCTATCAGAATGCAGCGGACCAGCCGGCGCCCCTCTATCGGCGACGCCTCCTGGGCAGCACGGTGGTTCCACCAGAAGGAGCCAGTCTTGGCTGACGGCACGGTCTACCTGGTTGGTGCCGGCCCGGGTGCCCCAGACCTCATCACGCTGCGCGCCGCGCGCCTGCTGACAGGGGCCGATATTGTGTTTCACGATGCATTGGTACACCCGGACACCATTGCCTTGGCGGCGCGCGCGGAGAAAGTGGCCGTCGGCAAACGCTGCGGCGCGCATTCGACCTCACAACGCTTCATCAACAAACGGCTGGTAGACGCTGCGCGCAAGCATGCCATCGTGGTGCGCCTGAAGGGGGGTGATCCGATGCTGTTCGGCCGCGCCCAGGAAGAACTGGATGCCTTGGCTGCAGCAGGCGTTACCCATGAAGTGGTGCCCGGCATCACGGCTGCCTTGGCGGCCAGCGCCGACCTGAAGGTTTCCCTCACGCGCCGCGGCCTGTCACGCTCGGTCTTATTTGCGACCCCGCGCAGCGGCAGGGAGGAACAACCCGCAGACTGGATGGAGCCTGTGCTGGCGGCAGACACCGGCGCGTTGTACATGGCTTCGCATGAGGCGAAATCGATTTCGCGTGAACTGATGGCACGTGGCCGCTCCGCATCCACACCCGTGGCCATTGTCGAAAGCGCCTCGCTGCCTCACACACAGCGCTGGCTCACCACGCTGGAAGCCTTGTCCACCAACGGCTTCCCGGAAGCCACCGGCCCTGTGCTGGTGTTGATCGGCGAGGTGTACCGCGAGGCACTGGAACAGCAGCACAGTGTCCGCCCCTTGTCAGAGCATGCCGGCGCATCGGCGTCCGCATCGATACCAGCAGCACCCCGCTTGCCCGCCCAAGCATTGCCGCAGCGCGCGGCCGTCTGAACCGTTTCCCAACCCAGTCTTTGCACCGGCCACATGAGCACCGATCTCGTCTTAACTCCTCCCCACGCCATTCTCGAAGCCGCCCGTGCCTGTGGCGCAGACCAGGAGCTTCCCTACGCCGGGGCCCTCTCTCCCACCGATGCGTGGCGCCTTGCCCAAAGCAGCGTTGCCACCATCATAGATGTGCGCAGTCGCTTTGAACACGAGTTCGTCGGCCGCGTGCCCGACAGCGAGCTGATCGAATGGCGTACCTACGAGAACGGCGACAACGGCCGCATCACCTCGCGCCCCAATCCAGACTTCATCGAGGAGCTCAGTCGCCATCACAAGCCCGAAGAGGTGTTGCTGTTGCTGTGCCGCAGCGCCGTGCGCTCGCATAACGCGGCGATCGCCGCCACCGAGGCCGGGTTTACCTAGGTCTACAACATCCTCGAAGGATTCGAAGGAGACAAAGACGCGGCCGGACAGCGCGGCGCTTCCGCCGGCTGGCGCAAGGCGGGCCTGCCCTGGGTTCAGGGCTAGCCCGCCGCACGTACCGCGCGCCAGTAGCCAGGCGCCTCCCACCAGCTCGTCCAGCGCACACAAGTGGCACAGAGATCGGCTCGATCACCAAGGTCTTCACGGCCACCTTGCTGGCCAGCGCTGAACAGCGCGGTGAAGTTGCCACGGATGCGACGCTCGGATCCATCTGGCCGCAAGCGCTCGGAGACTGCGACGCGGGCTCCATCCGGCTCCGCGACCTCGCCCGCCACAAGAGCGGCCTTCCGAGACTGCCCTCCAACTTCAAGCCGCGGAACAGCGCCGATCCTTACGCGGACTATGACGTTCCCATGGCCACGGCAGCGCTCCTCGCATGGAAGCGACCGGCATCCCCCAAGTTCGACTACTCGAACTTCGGGGCTGGCATCCTCGGCGCGGCGCTCGCGCATGTCGCCAGCAAGGATTACGCCACGCTGATGACTGAGCGCATCGCAGAGCCGCTGGGCATGCGCTCGACAAGCGTGGACATTCCGGAGACCTCGCGCGCACGGCTCGCTCAACCGCGCGTGGCGAAGCGGCCCTTTCGCACCTGGAGTTTCCAGTGCCTTGCTGGCGCTGGAGCCTTGAAGTCCACGGCCAACGACCTGCTGCGCTTCCTCGGCGCCCAAGAATCCGGAGCGGCGCCGGAACTCGCACGCGCCTTTGCTTCGCTCAGAAGTTCGTGGACACCAGCGGACGGCCAGCTCCGCATCGGCAGTGGCTGGCTCGCATCCGAAGTCGCTGGCCACGACAGGCCGCTCGTCTGGCACAACGGAGGCACCGGAGGTTCCTCGAGCTTCTGCGGCTTCATTCCCGGGTGCGGGATCGCCGTGGTGGTCCTCGTCAACTGCGCCACCGGCGTGGTGGACGTGGACGCCCTCGGCTCCGCCCTGGTGAAGCTCGCACTCGCGCCGCCCACGCGCTGAGCGCGAGAGCGGCGGCGCTCAGTGGGACGTGCGCGTTGTTTCCACGGAACGAACGACACCGAGAGCGTAGGCCAACACGAGCGCGAGGCTCACCATCAGGAACATCTCGCCTCCCGATGTGACACCGCCCGGGATACTGACTCCATCCGCCGTAACGCTCATGCCCTTCGACACCACGCCGAAGTTGTGCGCAAGCGCGCCGCCGAGAAGGATGCCCGCGGTGGTCACTGCCGCATCGCCGTTGCCTTCGCCGCTCATCACGAGCTGACGCACCGGGCAACCACCCGCGAAGGCGCCTGTGAGGCCGAGCAGCGCCAGTGCGAGGAAGTTCCAGATCCAATCACCGTGCGCGATGGGCTGGCCTTCGAGGCTCCAGTTGCCCTTGCCATTCATGAGGGCCACGGCGGCATAGGCCGCGATGAAGATCCCGGCAGAGAGCAGCATGCGTCCGCCACCAGCCCAGACTTGCCTCCCCGCTGCGATGCAGCAGAAACCGCTCCACGAGAGCACGACGCCAGCCACAGCACCGACAGCAAGCGCCAGATAGAAACCGGCGTGAGCAGGCCCCGTCTCCACTCCGAACGCAGGACCCGCAAGGAAACCACCGGCGAGGAAAAGCGTGAGCAACACCGCGAGAGCCACAGGCCCGGCGAGCCCCACTTGCGGCGCCACCACAGCCGTCTTGCCGAGCGTGTATCCACGCTTCTCGAGCATGCGCGCTGCGCCCGTGCCCAGGATGAAGCCCGGCAACGCGAGCCACGCCGTGAGATCGCCGCCGCCGAGCCGCTGCAACATGCGGAAGGGACAGCCAAGGAAGACCAGTGCCGCGCCACCCATGATGAGACCGAGGAAGAACCGCGTGGCCGCATGACTGCCCGAACGCGCTTCATAGCGACGGCTGAAGATGCGCAGAAACAGTGCACCGAACACGAGCCCGATGAGTTCGGGTCGGAAGATCGCAGGCGCTGGCGCGCTGGTGAGCTTCAAGGCTCCCGCAAGATCGCGGAGAAAGCACGCACCGCAAACACCCATGTTGCCGGGGTTGCCGGCCGCCACGAGCACGGCGGACAAAGCGCCGACGACACCAACCGCAAGAACCGCAGGCATGGCCTGCCCGAGAGGGCCTTCACGTCGCAGCATGCGCGGATCCTAAGCCCGGCACTATCATGCGGCCAGTGAGCGACCTCTCCACAACGTTCGCGGATCCCTTCACCTGCCGGTGCCCACCGCAAGGCAGCCCGCACACAGGGCCCCTTGCCGGCGCAACCATCGCCGTGAAGGACAACATCGATGTGGCGGGGCTGGCGACAACGGCGGGCAACCCGCAGTTTGCGGCCCAGCGTGCCCTTCCGCAGGTGAGTGCACCGGTGGTGGAAACACTGATCGCCGCGGGCGCGCTGGTCGTCGGCAAGACGATCATGGATGAGTTCGCCTACGGCGCCGACGGAGTGAACGCGCACTATGGCACGCCCGCGAATCCTGCCGCACCGGGACGCACATGCGGCGGATCAAGCTGCGGCAGCGCTTCGGCCGTCGCGGCTGGTCTTGCCAGCATCGGCCTCGGGACTGACACCGGCGGTTCGACACGCATCCCGCCAGCGGCCACAGGGCTCTTCGGCCTCCGTCCCACGCACGGGCGGGTCAGCGCCGCCGGAGTTGTCCCGCTCGCGCCGAGTTTCGACACAGTGGGCTGGATGACCCGTGATGCCGCGCTGCTCGAACGTGTGACACACGTCCTGCTGCCCTCCGCCACGCGCGCGACGAAACCGCTCGTGCTCGTTCACGCGTTCTTTGATGCCGCTGACATGGATCTCGCTGGTGGAGCAGAAGCGGCGGCAAGGAAGCTCGGCGCCGTTGATCAGGTGCAACTCGATTGCTCGCTGAGCGCATTGATGGAGCTCTATGTCGGGCTCACGCGCGCCGAGATCCGCACGGCCTTCGCGTGGATGAGCACGAATCCCATTCCTCTCGGTCTGCCCGTCGCGCCGCGTTTCGAAGCCGCCTTCGCCGCAGCAGGACGTGACCTCTCTGCACTGCTCCAAGAGCGCGCGCGACTGCGCGAGCGCATGCAGGCCCTCCTCTCCACGTGCATGCTCGTCTTTCCAACACTCGCCACACGCACGCCGCGCATTGACGCAAGCAGCACCAAGCGCGATCAAGCCCGAGGTCGCATCCTGCCGGCCACCGTGCTCGCACCGCTCATCGGTGCACCGGAAATCACGCTGCCCGTCGGCCGCGTTGACAGCGGCGGCGACACCTTCCCTGCGGCGCTATCCATCCTCGGCGCGCCCGATGATGAGTGGGCGCTTTGCGCGCTGGCCCGCAAGTTCGCAGACGCACACTGCTAACATCCGCTCGTCATGAGCGAGAAACTGCGCCTCACCACACTCAGTCCCGGCGGCGGATGAGCATGCAAGATCGGCCCGGCCGATCTGGCGCAGGTTCTGCGCCACTTGCCTCCTGTCGTGGACAAGAATGTCATCGTCGGCATCGAGCACGGCGATGATGCGGCGGTCTATCGACTCCCCTCCGGCGAGCAACTCGTCGCCACTCTCGACTTCTTCACGCCCGTCGTGGATGACGCAAGGGACTTCGGCCGCATCGCCGCGGCCAACTCGCTCTCCGATGTCTATGCCATGGGCGGGCGGCCCTTGTTCGCGCTCAGCATCGTGTGCTGGCCGGTGCAGCTTGGCATGGAGCAACTGGGTGAGGTGATGGCGGGTGGATCAGCCGTGGCTGCCGCTGCGGGCATTCCCATCCTCGGCGGTCACTCCGTGGACGACACCGTGCCGAAGTATGGGCTTGTGGCCATCGGCCTCGTGGAGCCCGGGAAGCTCACGGCCAACAAGGGCGCCGTGCCTGGCGACCGGCTGTATCTCACCAAGCCACTCGGTTCGGGGGCCCTGACCGGTGCCATCAAGAAGGGACTCCTCGACGACGCCGGTGTGCGTGAAGTCACAGACGTGATGGCGACCCTCAACGACAAGGCCGCGCGCGCGATGAACGCTGCTGGTGTGAAGGCTGCGACGGATGTCACGGGCTTCGGTCTGCTCGGGCACCTGCAGAAAATGATGCTTGCGAGCGGCACGGAAGCCCATGTGCGCGTCCGCGACTTGCCGGTCATCGAAGCCGCACGGGCGCTCTACTCCTCCGGTGCTGTGCCCGGAGGAACGAAGCGCAATCTCAGCCACTTCGGCGCTTCCGCGGTTTTCGAGGCGGGCGTGCCAGCCGGCTCAGACCTTCTGGCAGCCGATGCACAAACCAGCGGTGGCATTCTTGCCTGCGTGCCCGCCGCAGGTGTCGCAGCCTTCGAAGCCTCACTCCGCGAGAGCGGCACACTCGTGGCCTGCATCGGCGAAGTGCGTGCCGGAATCGCAGGGCGCTGCGTCTTCGCCTGACGCTCTTCAGAAGCAAAGCAGGCGCTTGATCTCGTCCGGCGCCATGGGCACGCCGAGCGCGATGCCCACGGACTCGAGCCCCTCGAAGCGCCGCGTCACGAGTTCATCCGGACGCACCGCTCCACTCGCGAGTGCAAACAGCGCGCGCTCGTAGATCAGCGGGCGACCAGCATGGCCCAGAGCTCCCGACGCACCATTCGGCAGCAGCAGCACCGGTTCGAGCCAGTGCAGCGCATTGAGCGCGCTGAGCGGAGTACCGCCATGACCGTGCGCATAAAGCAGCACGGTGCCCTGGCGGCGCAGAGCCCCCGGGAGTTCCGTGAACACCTGTCCCACGCCACTGGCTTCAATGACGAGTTCCGCACCTTGCCCGCCAGTGGCTTCGCGCACCAAGGCATCGAACGGAGCGCGACGCGCATCGAGGGCCTCCGCCCCATGGCGTTCCACCAGCGCGCGCTTCACCGGCGAAGGGTCACTCACGAGGATGCGCCCGCGGAAACCGAGCATGTTCCTCAACGCCTGCACGAAGAGCTGGCCAGCCGGTCCCGCGCCCGCCATCGCGATGGTCAGGATGGACGCATCCTTCGAGCGTGCCGCGAGCTGGAACCGGGCGTGAGTTGCCGCTTGCAGAACGTCGAGCGCATGCAACACACAGGCGAGCGGTTCGGTGAACGCCGCAGTGCCGAGGTCCAAGCCTGCGGGCACGGCGAGCACGTTGGCGGCAGGCAGGGCGAGCCGTTCCGCCATCCCGCCCGGAAGTCCGCTGATGCCATGCTCGGCGTAGTGCGCGCAGTGGTGCGAGTGCCCGGTCGCGCAGTAGATGCACACGGGTTCGTTCCGACGCGAGCGGCAGTTGAGGCCCTGATCCACCACGACACGCGTTCCTGCGGCAAGCATCGAACCGTCAAGCACCTCGGCCACGATCTCGTGACCGAGAATCTGCGGGTGCGTGGCGAGTGGCAGCGCGCGCCCATCTGCACCGATGTTGTAGTTGCCTTCGCCGCTGAAGATGTGGAGGTCCGTGCCACACACACCCACGATCAATGGCCGCAAGAGCACGTCGCCTTCGGAACGCACAGGATCGGGGACAGCGCTGAGCGCAATCACCCGCGGAGCTGTGAGAAGCGCAGCGCGCATCGGATTCAGCGCGGAATGGAATCGGTTTCGTCCACGAGCTTCCGCACCCAGATATTGCGGAAAGCCACGGGATTGCCGTGATCCTGAAGACGCAGTGGCGCGGCCCCATGTGCTGCGTAGCGCGGGAGCGCCCGGTGCGCCGTCGCCCCGAAGAACTCGCGGTTGTTCTGCACGATGAGACCGTTGTGCAGCACCGTCACGCGCGCCGCCGAATCCAGCGAGCCCTCCTTCTTGAAGCGCGGCGCCCGGAAGGTGATGTCGTAGCTGTTCCAGCAACCCATGGGCGCCGTGGCATTCACGAGCGGAGGCCACTGTCCGTACAGCGCCGCGGCCTGACCGTCCGCATAGGTGACGCTGCCTTCGCTTTCGAGAATCTGCACCTCGTAGCGCTCCATGAGGAACACACCGCTGTTGCCGCGAGCCTGTCCTTCCTTCTTGTCTTCGGATGGGGCGCGCCACTCGAGATGCAACTGCAGGTCCAGAAACTGCTCCGCAGTGGAGATGTCTCCGCCGCCGGCAAGCGCCAACCCGTCCTCCACCTTCCAGCGCGCAGCACTCTGGCCGCTGCGCCAAGAGTCGAGGTTCGTGCCATCGAACAGCAGGATGGAATCCATCGGCGCGGGCGCTCTCACACATTCCGCCACCACTTTGGGCGGCCGCATGCGCACTCGATCATGCACACGCCAGGGAAGCTCCGTGCCGTCGAAACGCACGAGCTTGGGAGTGTCGTCATAGCCTGGCTGCTCAGCTTGAGCCGCGAGCAACGTCGCCAATCCGCTCAACACGATCATCCAACGCAGCATGAAGTGTCTCCGCGCGCAGCCTACCAGCGCTGAAAACGGAGAAAGCCCGCAGCGGAACATGCTCCGCGCGGGCTCTCTCGGCACTTCACACGCGTGAAGTGTCAGATGCCGCCGCCACCATCCGTGCGCAGCTCACCACGCTTGCGTGCTGGAGCTTCACCACCGGCGGGAGCTGGCGGAGCCGGAGCTTTCGGCGCGTCGAACGTGATCTTGCAGCCCTCCGGGATCTCGAAGCGCACCTTCGCACCCTGCGTCACGATGTTCGGCATATTGCCGTCTTCATCGGGCTGCATGTCCGTGCCCTTCACTTCGAGGCTCACGGTGTAGTCATCGATCTTCTTGCAGTTCACCACTTCGACGATCTTGCCGGGCAACGTGATGGTCATGCTGCGCTTCATGTCCGCTGCGCCCTGGCCCATTCCGCCGGGACCACCCTGACCACCTTGCCCACCACCGCGACCTCCACGGCCGCCACCAGCATTGCCTTGGCCACCGCGGTTCTGGCGCGGCGCAAGGAGGATGGCCTCGCCAATGGCAGGCGTGTCGGTAGTCACGAACTGCGTCACGAACGGGGCGGAGGTGTCCTGACCTCCACGACCGCCCATCATGCGACCCCCCATACGAGCGCCGCGACCACCACCCTGACCACCTTGCCCACCCTGTCCGCCTTCGCCCGCCGCTGCGCGCGCGGCTTCCGCCTCGGCGCGCTGTGCTTCGCGCTTGGTGCGGTCGGCAGCCAAGACCTTGTTCACGTCAGCGAAGGTGCCTTCGAGCTTCACGCCCTTCCAGCCATCCTTCTCGAAGGCCTCGGACTTGGTGACTTCAAAGCCGCGGCTCTTCAGTTCGGCCGTGGCCTTTTCCACCTCGAAAGCGCCGGTGAACGTCGCAAGTTGCGCATCCACCTGGGCTTGATCCGGGCCTTCGCGGCCGGATTCTTCAGCGCGAGCGCGCATCTCTTCGACACGGCCCTTGGCCTGTTCAATGGCCTCGAGCTTGTACGAGAGTTCGAGGCTCACGGTGCCCGAACCATCCGCCTTCACGACGGTCTTCGAATCCGCCTTCACGCAGGCAACTGCGAGGAGGGCAACGGCCACGAGGCCAAGGGTCAAGCGCGACATGGAAATCCTCCGGGTGCGGGGTTGGGTGCAGCCGAGGCAGGGGCCCCGGCAGGTTGTGCACTCTATACGCCTCAGAGTGCGGGAGGTTTCGTCAGATAACGGCGCTGAAGGAAGGGTCCATCAATCCAAGCAGGGCTTCGGGCGCATCCGCCTGCACCCAGTGCCCGGCGCCCGCAAGTTCATGGGAGATCAAGACCTGCTCCGCATGTGCCTTCGCGACCACGCTGCGGGCAGAGTCCGGGAAATGCTGAGAGTGCTCGCCCATCACGAGGTGCACCTGTGCGCGGCCCTTGGCTCCACGCAGAGCCCGCCAGCCATCAAAGTCCCAGTAGCTGTCGAGGAGTTCCCGCAGGCGCGGCAGCGGAAACGGAAAGGCGAACCCTGCCTCCACACGCTGCAGCGAAGTCGCCAACCAGCGGGCCACCGGTTCTTCAACACCACGCGCCATGAGTTCGCCAGCTGCAAGTCCACGGCTGCTGAGTGGCTGCGGGAGGGATGCAATAGCTGCCAGCATTCGAGCCGCCGGTTGCTGGTCACGTGCAGAACCGCGCGGCGGGCCAAGCTCGGGATTGGAGTCCATGAGCCAGACCTCGCGCGGCAGGATGATTCCCCTCGCCAGCGCGGCCAAGGCCACCTTGCCTCCGAAGCTGTGGCCGATGAGGAGCTCCGGCCCGACACCCCGTTGCGCTGCAAGTTCCCCGAGATCGCCCGCCACCGCGTCGAGGCTGTCCGGCGGCGGCGCCGCAAGCGAGCGACCATGGTGACGGAGGTCCACCAGCACGAAACGCCACTCCGGCCAGCGCAGCACGGCGGAGCGCGCGAAGGACCACCAGTTCCGCCCTGCGCCAAAGATGCCGTGCAGCACCCACGCTTCGCGGCGAGCTGCCGCTCCGGAGACGACTTCAGTGCTCGGCACAAAGGCCATGGAGCAATTTAGCAAGCGGTGCTGCGGCGCCGTGGTTGCGGCCGGTGTGTTCTGACCTGCGCCGTCCTTGAGGTCCCGCAGCGCGCTCTGCCGCGAATGGCTGCACCGGCGCTCGCTGGCGGCCACAGCGCGGGCCCCGTGACACTGGCCGTTCCTCTGGCACAATCGCCCCGCCGTGAACAACCGCGACACTCTGGTCCTTCTGTTCACTCTCGGCGCCGCCGCTCTGGCCGCGGTCGGGTTGCTGCGTCTCGCGCGCACCGCTGGATTCCAAGCGCGGGGGTTCTTTCTCGTCGCGGGGGTGGTGACGGGCTGGATCGCCACACAACGCCCGGCGCTGCTCCCGGGAATCGGGCAGCTCGTGCACCCGGACACAGCCTCGCTGTTGCTCGCTGCCATGGCGCTCTTCGCCGCAGGTATTGCCGCACCGAAGCTCGCATCGTGGCCGCGTGGCCTCGCCCTCGCGGCGCTGCTCGCGGCCATTCCCGCTGCGTTGGGCTTCGCGGCCGCGCGCATCTTCGGCGCATCTCATGAAACCTCACTCCTCTTCGGCGCCGGAGCGGGCCTGCTGGGCGGAGGCTGCGTGCTCGATTCGGTCGCCAGCGGCGGCAAGGCGACCGAAGCTGGCAGCCCGGGGATTCACGCGGCACTGCTGGCCGTTCCGTTGGCAGCCGCATTCGCGTCACTCGCCTCCGTCGAACATGCCTGGCGCGCCTTCAACGGCTGGCGCGAGTTGGGTGAAGCCTCGCTCAGCCTCGCCGGTGCCACAGTGCTCGGTGTCGGTTGGGGCATCCTCGTCGCGCGCCTCCTGCCCTCGGTTTCTGCATCGAATCCCATGTGGCGCACCCTGCTGCTCTTCGCCGGCGCAGCGCTGCTGCTGGCCGTGGCGCTCCTTCTCAACGCGGCCCCTCTCATGGCTCTGGTCGTGGCGGGCGTGGTCGCAGGACAGTGCCTTGCACCCGCCGAGTCCGCACTGCGCGCGACGGCACGCCGCATGGCACGCTGCGGAGAACTCGCCGCAGCCGTTCTCCTCGGACTCCTCATCGGAGGCTGGCTGACGGTGCGCATCTCCGCCGTCCTGTTGCCCGGGCTCGGTCTCGCACTGGCCGTCATCTTCGTGGCGCGGCCTGCCGCCTGGCTGCTGGCCAGCGGAACCCGCCGTCCCTGGTTCCAAGCCGCCCTCGCTGCGCCGCACGGCGCACTGCTCGCCGTCCTCACCGGTCTTGCCGCGCTCGCGCCACTGGGCGCGCTGCCCCTCGGGCGCGGTCCGGGCTCGCTGCTCGACATCCTGCTCGTGGCCATGGCGGCGGACCTCCTGCTGCAGGATGTTCTCGACCTCGTGCGCCGACGCGGCAGTGCCCCGCGCCCTGCGGAAGTGGACGTGAGCATCAGCTCCGATGCTCAGCTCGCAGGCATCCTTGTGGAAGCCGTGGTGTGTGAAGGCTCCGTTCTCGCCGGCCGGCGGCTCCTCGAAATCAGCATGCCTGAGGGCGCCTCGGTCATCCTCATCGTGCGCGGAACGGAAGTGATGCCCGCGCGCGGCTGGTCGCAACTCGAAGCCGGCGATGTGCTCCACCTTCTCGGCGATGAAGCCTCCGTCACCAGCGTGCAACGCATGGCC
>SXGT01454371.1_pt1 | contig 12072 bp, 11 predicted proteins | sample 3176221 | NCBI WGS metagenome assembly SXGT01 (sample SAMN11356862, study PRJNA531348) | freshwater metagenome | isolation source: freshwater sample F1-120 | place: China: Fuxian Lake, Yuxi | collected 2017-12-25
CAGCACCTTCATCGCGGTCTTGAAGCCCTTGCCGGGCTCACCGCCGATGATGTTCGCGGCGGGCACCCGCACCTGATCCAGATATACGTCGCAGGTCTTGGTGCCGCGCTGCCCCATCTTCCTGTCGGGCGGGCCCAGTGAGAGCCCCGGCAGCCCCGCTGGGACGATGAAGGCCGTGATGCCGCCCGCGCCCGCGCCTTCGGTGCGCGCCATCAGGGTGAAGGCACCGGCGCGCGGGGCGTTGGTGATGAACCGCTTGGTGCCGCTGAGCAGGTAGTCGCTGCCGTCGCGCACGCCCTGGGTCTTGAGGGAGGCCGCGTCCGAGCCGGCATCGGGCTCGGTGAGCGCAAAGGACACGATCAGCTCGCCGCTGGCGATGCGGGGCAGGTACTCGGCTTTCTGCGCGGGTGTGCCATCCATCAGGATGCCTTGCGAGCCGATACCGATGTTGGTGCCCACCACCGAGCGGAACGCCAGCGCGGTGTGCCCCAGTTCGTGGGCGACTTCGCATTCCTGCGCCAGGCTCAGCCCGATGCCGCCGAATTCCTCGGGAATCGAAATGCCGAACAGCCCCAGCTCCCTCATGTCGGCCACGATGTCGGCCGGCACCTCGTCGCGCGCCTCCACCTCGTCTTCCGCGGGCATCAGCCGGTCGCGAACAAAGCGGTGCACGCTTTCCTTGAGCAATTGAAAGGTTTCTGGGTCCAGCGACATGGGGCATCTCCTGTGGGGGAGCCGGATTGTTGACCCATCGAAGTCGCTTGACAATCACAATAATCATGAACAATACGTCAAGGATTTTTGACATATAACCCGATGGACTCCAACGCGCTTGTGCTCTTCGTGGGCATCGTCGAGGCCGGCAACCTCAGCCTGGCCGCGCGCCAGCTGAAGATGAGCCGGGCCAACATCAGCTACCACCTGGCCCAGCTGGAGAAGTCGCTGGGCCAGCAGCTCATGCGGCGGACCAGCCGGCGTGTGGAGCTGACGGAGGTCGGTGAGCGGCTGTACCGGCACGGCAAGGTGGTGCGCGACGAATTGATGGCGGCGCGCGAGTCGGTGACGACCTTCGGGCGCTCGCTGCACGGCTCGGTGCGCCTGAGCGTGCCCACCGGCTTCGGGCACCTGGTGATGTCGGGCTGGCTGATCGAGTTCAAGCGCCGGTACCCCGACATCGCACTGGAGCTGCTGTTCGACAACCGCGTCGACGACCTGCTGCACGAGGAGGTGGACGTGGCGGTGCGGGTGATATCCGAGCCGCCGCAGCAGCTGGTGGCGACGGAACTGGCGGCGGTGCGCTACGCCGTCTGCGCCTCGGTCGAGCACGCGCGCTTGCATGCCATGCCCAGCACGCTGGAAGAGCTGGCGCGCGTGCCCTTGATCACCTCCGCCGTCTCCGGCCGCGAGCTGCGGATCTCGGCCTACCGCGACGGCGAACGGCGCGAGCTGAGCCAGCGCCCGACCCTCGCCTCGGAGAATTTCCAGTTCCTGCGCGAAGCCATCCTGGCCGGCCTGGGCGTGGGGCTGGTGCCCGACTACGTCATCGACCAGGATGTCGCCGAGGGCCGCGTGGTCACGGCCCTTCACGACTGGCGGCTGAGTGTGTTCGGCACGCGCATGTTCCTGCTGCGCATGCCGAACCGCTTCCAGACCCTGGCCACACGGACCCTGATCGACTTCATCGTCGAGCAGGTCCGCGCCTGGCAGGCGGGGATGCGCGTCGGGCCTGAGCGCGCCTAAGCCGACACCTGCAGGCGCTGGAATCGGCCGCAGGCCAGCACGCACTCCCGTTGCAGCCGCTCAACGATGCTGGCCACCGGCTCGATCGCGCGCGCAAAACCCACGGCGGGCCCCATGGAGAGCATGCCTTCCTCGTGCTGGCCGGCCTGGTAGGCCAGGGTCTGCGTGCGCTCGCCGCTGATCAGCTCACCGAACGCCGCGTAGCTGTTCGCGCCCGTCTGCTCCAGCGCAGCCACCTTGCGCGCGTTGTCGTTGTCGATGATGCGCCAGGTGTCGCCCAGGCTGCCGAGCACGGCGCGGGTGCCATGTTCGTCGGTATTCACCACGCGCTGCTTGTAGGCCTCGTGCGCGGGCGTCTCCACCGCCGCGGTGAAGACGCTGCCCATCACCACCGCATCCGCCCCCAGGGCCAGTGCGGCGGCGATCTGCCGGCCGTGGCCAATGCCACCACCCAGCGCCAGCGGCACCTGCAGTCGCTCCAGCGCATACGCGCCATTCAGGAAGGTCGGCAGCTGGTTGTTGCCCGGGTGGCCGCCCTCTTCCATGCCCACCAGCGTGACCGCGTCCACGCCCATGTTCTGCGCGGCCACCGCGTGGCGCACGTGCGCACACTTGTGGACCACGACCGCGCCGGCTTCCTTGATCGCGGGCAACAGCGGCGTGGGCGGCAGCCCCGCCGTCTCGAAGATCCGCACGCCCTCTTCGAGCGCGATGCGCAGGCGCGTGAGCATCACATCGTTCTGTGCCACGCGGCGCGAGAGCGTGAGGTTCACACCGAAGGGCTGGCCCTGGGTCCATTCCCGGCAGTCGCGCAGCGCCTGGCGGAACGCCTCGTCGGAGCGCGAGCTGCGCGCGGTGATGAAGCCCATGCCGCCGGCGCGCACCATGGCGGCGACCAGGCGCGCGTCCGACAGCCACATCATGCCGCCCAGCAGCAAGGGCCAGCGGATGCCCAGCAGCTCGGTGATGCGCGTGGGAAGACGGTCCGGAATCGTGACGCCCGCGCTCATACGTGCCGCCCCATCAGCAGGATCGGATGGAGCTCCAGCGCCAGCTGGCGCAACAGCGGCCCCACCTCGCTGAGCATCAGCGGCTGCGGCAGCAGCGTCGCCGGGCCGCCGCAGCTGATCACATAGCGTTCACCGGCCGGCAGTTCGATGGCCGATGCGACGGTGTTGATCTGGTGCCGAGGGCGCTCGTGGTACGTGAAGCCGCGCTCCGGGTACCGCGCGATGGCCTGCGCCAGTGCCTGCTGCTCCGCCGGATCGGCGGCCGCTTCGCCGGCCTCGGCCAGCAGACGCGCGCGCTCTTCGGGCGTGCACGAGGCCAGGTAGGCCCAGCCGATCGCGCTGTGGAACAGCGGGATGCGCGAGCCCACGCGCAGGTTCATCAGCAGCGGTGAATTGCCCTGGCAGCGCAGCAGGTAGACGATGCTGTCGCCGTCCCTGCGCCCCAGGGCCACGGCCACCTGGTACCGATCGGCCAGCGACTGCAGCAGCGGCCGGATGACCTCCAGCGCCTCCTGCCCGGCCAGCGCCGCCGCGCCCAGCGCGATCACCGCCGCGCCCAGTTGCAGCTTGTCCTTGCCCGGCACCGGGCTCAGGAAACCCGTCTTCTGAAGCGTGTGGCACAGCCGCCAGACGGTGGGCTGCGCCAGCCCGGTCAGGTGGGCGATTTCCGTGGTGCCCAGCATGCGCCGCTCGGCGTCGAAACAGCGCAGCACCTCCAGCCCGCGCGCGAGCGCCGTGACGAACTGGCGGTCGGGTTCGGCCGCTTCCTCGGATGGGGTGGACGTGTCGGTGCTTGACATGGGGATGCCGCCTTTCGTATGATCAATTCACTTAGCGAGTTATTAATTCGCTATGCAAATTATAAAGACAATGACGGACAAAATCAACCCTCTGCAACAACCCTTCGCCCCGGCGGCCGGCGGCGGCGTCGCCTGGCCCGGCGACAGCCACTGGGGCGCCGACGCGCTGGAACGTGCCGTTCGGGTCGCGGGGTCGCGCCTGCGCGAGCCTCTGGTCATCACCGATCCCGTGGTGTGGCGCGCTGTCGGCCCTACCGTGGAAGCCGCCCTCGCCACGGTGCCCGGGCTGTCCTGGCAGGTGTACGACGGCGTGGTTCCAAACCCCACGCTGGCCCAGGTGCGCGAGGCACTGCAGATGGCGCGGCGCCTGGGCTGCGCCAGCCTCGTCGCCGTGGGCGGCGGCAGCGCGATCGACGTGGCCAAGGTGGTGCTGGCCGGTCTGGCCGGCCGTCTGGACGTGGAAGAGCTGCAGGCGCCGAACGGCCGGGCGTGGCTGGACGCCGCCGCGATGCCCGAGGACGCCTTGCTGCTCGCGGTGCCCACCACCTCGGGCACCGGCAGCGAAAGCAGCTCGGCCGCGCTGATCCAGGGCGACGACGGCCGCAAGCACCTGTACCGCTCGCTGCGCACCCGCCCCGCCATCGTGGCCTTGCAGCCTTCGCTGACGCTGGGCCTGCCGCCCCGCCCCACGGCGCACGGCGGCTTCGACGCGGTGCTGCACGCGCTGGGCGCCTGGGTCAACACCGACCCGTCCCCGGTCGGCAAGGCCCTGGCCTTGCACGCGCTGCGCATCTGCCTGCCAGCCCTGCCCGCCGTGCTGCGGGAACCGGACAGCCTGCAGGCCCGCGCCGACATGCAGATGGGCGCCTACCTCGCGGGCGTGGCCATCGGCCTGAACAAGGTGGACGCGGTGCACGGCATGTGCACGCCGCTCGAAGCGCGCGTGCACCTCACGCACGCGGAAGTGCTGGCCCCGGTGTTCAGCGTGGTGGCGCGCCACACGGTGCAGACCCACGCCCGCCCTTACGCGGACGCGGCACGCGCGCTGGACATCGCGAGCACCGGCGACGAGCAGCACGACGCGCTGGCGCTGATCGAAGCAGTGGAAGGCCTGGCCCGGCTCGGCGGCATCGCCACGCGCTTCACGGATCTGCGCCTGTCGGCGCAGGACGCCGACGAACTGGCGACCCAGGCGCTGCGCAGCGCCTCCACCCCGCTGAACCCGCGCCCGCTGGCGCACCCAGACATCCGGTCGCTGTACCTGCAAATGGCCCACCCAGGAGTTTCCCCATGAACGTTGTCGACACCCGGCCCTATGAACTGCTCATCGGCGAGCGCTGGACCGCGGGCGGGCAAGGCCGCACCTTCGACACCCTGAACCCCGCCACGGGCCAGGTGCTGGCCCAGGTGCACGAAGCCACCGAGGCCGACGTGGATGCGGCCGTGATGGCCGCGCACGAGGCGCATCAAAAACACTGGCGCAAGACCACCCCCGCCGAGCGCGGCCGGCTGCTGCGGCGCCTGGCCGAGCTGTTCGAGCGCGACCGCGAAAAGATCGCCTGGCTCGAAACCCTGAACGTGGGCAAGCCCATCACGCATTCGCTGGAATCGCTCAAGGCCATGCCCGCGTCGCTGGCGTACTTCGCCGGCATCATCCCCGCCGTGCGCGGCGAGACCATCCCGGTCGGCCAGCCTGACGTGCTCAACTTCACCCTGCGCGAGCCACTGGGCGTGTGCGCCCTGGTCATGCCGTGGAACTACCCGATGACGCTCACCGTCAACAAGCTCGGGCCGGCGCTGGCGGCAGGCAACACGGTGATCCTCACGCCCTCGGAGGTGACGCCGCTGTCCACCATGGCGCTGGCGCGGCTGTTCGAGGAAGCCGGCTTTCCCCCGGGCGTGGTGAACGTGGTCAACGGCCCCGGCGCCACCGTGGGCCAGCGGCTGGTGACGCACCCGCTGGTCGCGCGGGTGTCTTTCACCGGCGGCACCGTGACGGGCGCGCGCATCCTGGCCGCCACCGCCAGCGACGTCAAACGCGTGACCCTGGAGCTGGGCGGCAAATCGCCCCTCATCGTGTTCGACGACGCGCCGCTGGAGAAGGCCGTGGCCGTGGCCGCGGGCGACCTCATCAAGAACTCGGGCCAGGTGTGCATCTCCTGCACCCGCCTGCTGGTGCAGGACGGCATCCGCGACGAATTCATTCAACGCCTGCAGCAACGTCTCGCGACCGTGCGCGTGGGCTCGCCCACCGACCCGGCCACCGAGATGGGGCCGCTGGTCAGCGCGGCGCAGAAGCAGCGCGTCGAGCAGTACATCGAAATCGCCGGCCGCGAAGGTGCCTTGCCCGCCGCGTCCGGGCAGATGGCGCTGGACGCCACGACGGCTGCCGGCTTCTTCGTGCGGCCCACCCTGCTGCTGAACTCGCACAACCGCATGCAGTCCGCGCAGGACGAGATCTTCGGCCCGGTGCAATCGGTCATCGGCTTTCGCGACGAGGCCCAGGCGCTGGACCTCGCCAACGACTCGCGCTACGGCCTGGCCGCCGTGCTGTTCACGCGCGATGGCGGCCGCGCCCTGCGCATGGCGCACGGCCTGCAGAGCGGCAGCGTGGCGATCAACACCGGCGTGCGCACCTCCTTCGACGCGCCCGTCGGCGGCTACAAGCAGTCCGGCATCGGCAAGGAGCGCGGGCTCGAAGCGATCTACGAAAACACCCAGCTCAAGAACGTCAAGTACGACATGAGCGTGTAAACCCTTTCAACCCAGGAGACCACCATGAAACTCAGCAAGAAAATCGTTTTCGGCCTCGCGGCGTGCACGCTCGCGGGCAGCGCCCTGGCCGAATGGCCCGACAAGCCCATCCGCATGGTGATCGGCTTCGCACCCGGCGGCGCATCGGACATCGCCTTCAAGATGGTGCAGGAGGAACTCGCCCGCCGCCTAGGCCAGCCCGTGGTGCCGGACTACAAGCCCGGCGCGAACGGCAACATCGCCAACCAGGCCGTGGCCACCGCCGCGCCCGACGGTTACACCGCGCTGTGGGCCAACGTGGGCCCGCTGGCGGTCAACACCTACCTCTACAAGGGCGTGAAGATCGACCCGGGCAAGGCCTTCGTGCCCGTGACGCAGCTCACCGACTCGCCCCTGGTGGTGGTCGTGCCCAAGTCCTCGCCGTACCGCACCATGCAGGAGCTTCTGCAGGGCATCAGGCAGACGGGTGCCACGATGTCCTACGGCTCGGCCGGCCACGGCAGTTCCATGCACATCGCCGGCGCCTCGCTGGCCCTGGCCCTGAACGCGCCCATGACCCACGTGCCCTACAAGGGCAGTGCGCCGGCCATCCAGGACCTGCTCGCCGGGCGCCTGACCTTCATGGTGGACAGCCGCTCCACCACCGCCCCGTTCATCCAGGACGGCTCGCTGCGCGCCCTGGCCGTCAGCGGCGCCAAGCGCGCGGCCGACATGCCCGAGATTCCCACGGTGGAAGAGGCCGGCGTCCCCGGCTTCAAGGTCACCACCTGGCAGGCCGTCGTCATGCCCGCGGGCACGCCCAAGCCCATCGTCGACAAGTTCTCCAAGGCGCTGCGCGAGACGCTGGAATCGCCCGAGGTGCGCGAGCGCTTCGCGCGCATCTACACGCCGCTGGTGGGCAGCACGCCCGAGGTCTTCGCGAAGTTCTGGGAAAAGGAACGCGCCGAAGCCAAGACCCTGGTGGAAACCGCCAAGCTGCAGATTGACTGACCTTGCTTTGAATGGAATGACCGATCATGGATCTCGGACTGAAAGATGGCACCGCCTTCATCACGGGCGGTGCGGGCACGCTGGGCCTGGCCATGGCCCGGCGCTTCGTGCAGGAAGGTTGCAATGTCGTCGTGTGCGACACCAACCAGGACGCGATTGACGCCGCCTGCGAAGAGCTGACCGCCCTGGGCGGCCAGGCGCTGGGCGTGCGCGCCGACGTGACCAGCAAGGACGAGGTGGGCCTGGCCGTGCAGAAGGCCATCGAGCGCTGGCAGAAGGTGGACGTGCTGGTCAACAACGCGGGCTTCGCGCGCGACAGCTACCTCACCCGCATGCGCGAGGAAGACTGGCACGCGGTGCTCGACGTGACCCTGCTCGGCGCCTTCCATTGCTCGCGCGCCGTGCTGCCGCAGATGATGGCGCAGCGCCACGGCCGCATCATCAACATCGCCTCGCGCGCGCACCTGGGCAACCCGGGGCAGACCAACTACTCGGCGGCCAAGGCCGGCCTGATCGGGTTCACGCGCTCGCTGGCGCTGGAGTCGGGCAAGTTCGGCATCACCGCCAACGCCGTCGCACCCGGCGTGATCTCCACGCCGCGCATGCAACAGCGGCCCGACTACGCCGAGCTGACCGAACGCGCCAAGTCCAACACCCCGGTGGCCCGCCTGGGCGACCCGGCCGACGTGGCCGCCACCGTGGCCTTCCTGGCCTCGCGGCTGGCCGGCTTCACCACCGGCGAGACCGTGCACGTCACCGGAGGGCGCTACGCATGAACCCGCCCTTTGATCTGGACGAACACCTGGGCCGGCGCCTGTATTTCGACGACCTGCAGACCGGCCAGGCCTGGGAAAGCCCGCGCCGCACCGTGACCGAGGCCGACGTGGTGCAGTTCGCGGGCCTCTCGGGCGACTACAACGCGCTGCACACCGACGCGGTGTTCGCCGCCGAGCACCCCTTCGGCCAGCGCGCCGCGCACGGCCTGCTGACCCTGGCCATCGCCTCGGGCCTGACCACCCGCATGCCGGTGTACCGGCTGATGGACGGCGCCCGCCTGGCGCTGACCGAGCTGCGCTGCCAGTGGCGCCAGCCCGTCTTCATGGGCGACACGCTGCACGTGGAGCTGCGCATCGGCGAGAAGACGCTGTCGAAAAAGCGCCCGGGCACCGGCCGGGTGCTGATGCACCGCACCGTGAAGAACCAGCGCGGCGAGGTGGTGGTGGAGAGCGAATGGACCACGCTGATGAAATGCAGGACGGAGGCGGCATGAACGCGTCCCTTCCTGACGGCGCCGTGCGCTTCGACGACCTCGCGGGCCTGACGCAGCCGCGCTCGGTGATGGTCGTGGGCGCCTCCACCAGCCCCGGCACGCTGGGCCACACCACCGTGCTCAACCTGCTGGAGCACTCGGATTTCAGCGGCGAGGTCCACCTCGTCAACCCCAAGGGCGGCGAGCTGATGGGCCGGCCCCTGCACCGCAGCGTCGGCGAGGTGCCGGCCCAGGGCATCGACGTGGCCCTGCTGCTGGTGCCGGCCGAATCGGCCATCGCCACGCTGAACGCCTGCGCGGCCCGGGGCGTGCGCTATGCCATCGTGTTCACCGGCGGCTTTGCCGAGCTCGGCGAAGCGGGCCGCTCGGTCGAGACCGAAATGCGGGCCCTGGCCGAGCGCACCGGCATGCGCATCTACGGCCCCAACTGCGCGGGCATGACCCTGCTGGCCCCGCGCCTGGGACTGACCTTCTCGACCGAATTCCGCAACGACGGCCGCAGCGGCGCGCTCTCGCGCATCGGCCTGGTGACGCAGGGCGGCGGCCTGGGCCGCTCGCTGATGCAAGGCGACGAGCGCGGCGTGCGCTTCTCGCGCTGGTTCTCCACCGGCAACGAGGTCGATCTGGACAGCGCCGACTTCATCCACTGGCTGGCGCAGGACCCCGGCACCGACCTGATCTGCACCGTGATGGAGGGCATCAAGGACGGTACGCGCTTCGTGGCCGCGGCCCAGGCCGCGCAACGTGCTGGCAAGCCCCTGATCGCCCTGAAGATCGGCCGCTCGGACTTTGGCAAGAAGGCCGCCCAGTCGCACACCGCCTCGCTGGCGGGTGAGGACGTGGTCAACGATGCCGTGTTCTCGCAGTACGGCGTGATCCGCGTCGAGGACCTGGACGAGCTGCTCGACGTGGCCAGCCTGATCTCGCGCGTGGGCGTGCGCAGCCTGCAGAGGGTCTGCGTGTACTCGTCCTCGGGTGGCGCGGGCGTGCTGTCGGCGGACAAGGTGGGCGAGGCCAGCCTGGCCATGGCCACGCTGAGCGAGACCACGGTGGCCGAGATGGCGAAACACGCGCCCTCCTACGCCGCGCTGACCAACCCGGTGGACCTGACCACCAAGGCACTGGTGGACCCCGAGCTGGCGCGGCGCTGCCTTGCGCCGCTGTTCGCCGACCCGGGCGTGGACGTGGTGCTGTACCCGATCACCTCCAACTACGCGGCCAGCACCGAAGGCCTGGTGCGCAACATGCTGGAGGTGGCGCGCACCGGCACCAAGGCCTTCGTGCCGGTCTGGATGAGCAGCCGCCGCGGCCCGGCGCACGAGTTGCTGGTGCGCGAAGGTTTCGCGCCGATCTACAGCCTGCGCAACGCGACGCTGGCGCTGCAGCGCTGCAGTGGGTACGCGCAGCAGCGCGGCGCCGGCGGCGAGCCCGATGCAGCGATGACCACCCCGCCGATCGCGGCGGCGACCTTGCGGCTGCCGTGCAACGAGGCCCAGGCCAAGGCGCTGCTCGCACAGCACGGCGTGCGCTCGCCCCAGGAGGCCCAGGCCGCCACCGCCGACGAAGCGGCCGCGCAGGCGCAGCGCATCGGTTTTCCGGTGGCGCTCAAGCTGGTGGCCGATGGCGTGCTGCACAAGAGCGAGATCGGCGGCGTGGCCCTGCACCTGCGCGACGCGCAACAGGTGCGCGAGGCCTTCGAGCGCATCCTGGCCAACGCGCGGCGGCACCTGGTGCCGCCGCAGGCCATCCGCGGCGTGCTGGTGTCGGAGATGGTGACCCACGGCGTGGAGATGCTGGTCGGCATCCACCGCGATGCGGTCTTCGGCCCGGTGCTGAGCGTGGGCGCGGGCGGCGTGTGGGTGGAGGTCGAGGCCGATGTGGCCCGGTGCCACCTGCCGGCGGGCCGCGCGGTGCTGGAGCGCGCGCTCGACAAGACGCGCATCGCCCGGCGGCTCGCCAGCCACCGCGGCCTGCCCGCGCGCGACCGCGCCGCGCTGCTGGACGCCATGCAGCGCATGACCGCGCTGTTCCTCGCCCTGGGCGAGGGCGTGCAATCCCTGGAAGTGAATCCGCTGGTCGTGCTCGACGACGGTGAGGGCGTGGTCGCCCTGGATGCCGTGATCGAGTGACGCACCCGCCACCCTGACACATCAAGCAAAGGAAAAACAACCATGTTCGACAGCCAGATCGGCGGAGGCGACGCCCATTCCATCCTGGTGCGGGGCCATGACCTGGTCAACGACCTGTTCAACCGCGACTTCATCGACGTGCTGGCGCTGGAACTGCTCGGCGAGTTCCCCAGCCCCCCGCTCAAGCGCATGCTCAACCTGTTCCTGGTCAGCGCCACCGACCATGGCCTCACGCCCAGCGCGCTGTCCTCGCGCCTCACGCTGCACGGTGCCCCCGAGGCCATGCAGGGCGCGCTGGCCGCGGGCCTGCTGGGCGCGGGCAGCCGCTTCCTGGGCGTCATCGAGTACAGCGCGCGCTTCCTGCGCGACGCGCTGCCCCCGAAGGACAGCTACACCGACGAAGAGCTGCGCGCGTGCGCCGAGGAATGCGTGCGCGCCAACAAGGCCGCCAAGCGCAAGATCCCGGGCGTGGGCCACCCCATCCATGTGGACGGCGATCCGCGCTGCGAGCGGATGTTCGAGATCGCCCGCGAGTGCGGCTACTACGGCGTGTACTCGCGCTTCGCGGTGGAACTCGCGGCGGCGGCGGCGCGCCTGTCGGGCCGCAAGATCCCGCTCAACGCCACCGGCGCCAAGGGCGCCATCGTGCTCGACATGGGCCTCACGCCCGAGCTCGGCAAGGCGCTCACCATGATCGGGCGCACCGTCGGCCTGATGGCCCACATCATCGAAGAGCAGAAGAACCCCATCGCGCAAAAGGTGTGGGACATGGCCTCGGGCCACGCCGCGCACGGATAGGGCCCAAAGAAGGCGGCCCGCCGTCGCGGGCCGCCGGGGTTCAGCCGTGGGAGGAGGTCCCGAGCTGGAACACCGAGACCGTCTTCACCAGCTCGTCCGCCTGCTGTCGCAGGCTGCTGGCGGCGGCGGACATTTCCTCCACCAGCGCGGCGTTCTGCTGCGTGGTCTGGTCCAGCTGCACCACCGCTTCGCCGACCTGGCTCACGCCCGCGCTCTGTTCGCCGCTGGCGGTGCTGATGTCCGACATGAGGCGCGAGACCTTCTGGATGGAGGCAATCAGCTCCTGCATGGTCTGGCCGGCCTCGTTCACGAGCACTGTGCCGTTGCCCACGCTCTCCACGCTGGTGCCGATCAAGGCCTTGATCTCGCGCGCGGCCTGGGCCGAGCGCGTGGCCAGGCTGCGCACCTCACCGGCCACGACCGCGAAGCCCCGGCCCTGTTCTCCCGCGCGCGCCGCCTCGCGGAAACGAACCGATGGTCGCGGCGATGGATACAAAGGCGAGAAGAAGGATGGGAATCCACAATCCCAGATGGGCGAAGGGCGTCGCGGCCGCCGCCTTGGGCAGCGGCGCCACCACCAC
>SXGT01229686.1_pt1 | contig 12071 bp, 9 predicted proteins | sample 3176221 | NCBI WGS metagenome assembly SXGT01 (sample SAMN11356862, study PRJNA531348) | freshwater metagenome | isolation source: freshwater sample F1-120 | place: China: Fuxian Lake, Yuxi | collected 2017-12-25
CAGCGAGTCGCGCTCGCGCGCGCGCTCGTGCTCGAACCCGCCGTCCTGCTCCTCGACGAACCGCTCGGCGCACTCGATGCGAAGTTGCGCAAGACGCTCCAGGTGGAGTTGGCGACCTTGCAGCGCGAGGTCGGGATCACCTTCGTCTACGTCACGCACGACCAGGAGGAAGCACTCACGATGAGCGACCGCCTCGCCGTGATGGACCGTGGGCGGGTGGTACAGGTCGGATCGCCGCGCGACGTGTACGAGCAGCCGGCCGACGCGTACGTCGCCGACTTCCTCGGCGTCGCGAACCTGCTCGACGTCGATTGTCTCGGTGCCGGGCGAGTGGTGTGCGGGGATCGCGAGCTGCAGTGCGGGAGCGGGACGGCGCCGAACGGTGCCGCCAAGATCGTCGTACGCCCCGAGCGCGTCCGCGTGCATGCCTACGGGACGGACGGCACCAATCACCTGAACGGCCTGGTCGATCGGCTCGTCTACCTCGGTGCGACCACGCAGGTCGCCGTGCGACTGCCCCACGGGGCGGTCGTCCAGGCGCTCGTCGCCAACACCGACGGTGCATTCGATCTTGCCACCGGGAGCGCCGTCGCGCTCGAGTTGCCGCGCGATGCGGTGCGGCTGCTCGGCCCGCAGACGGGTCCCGGGATCGAGACCGGTGCCGCGACGGTGGATCTCGTCGATGCGGAACGCGCCGAGGAGCTGGGGAACGTGCGGAGCAGCTGACGCTCGACGCATGATCCTCTGATGAGCGAACCGCTGCGCCTCGGGTTCATCGGCTGCGGGATGATCGCCGCCGCGCACGCCGCTGCGGCGCGACTGTTGCAGGAGGACGGCAGCGTGCGCCTCGTCGCGGCAGCCGATCCCGACGGTGCGGCGCTCGATCGCATCGCCGCCATCGCGGGCGGGTTGGAGCATTGCTTCCGCGACGGTTCGGACCTGATCGCGTGCGATGCGGTCGACGCCGTCGTGCTCATCACCCCGACCCGGTTCCACCGTGACGCGATCCTGGAGGTCTGCGCGTCGGGGAAGCCACTGTTCACCGAGAAGCCGCTCGCACCGACCTTCGACGTCGTGACCGAGATCCGCGACGCCGTCGTCGCGAGCGGGATCCCGTGTCAGGTCGGGTTCCAGTCGCGGTTCCACCCGATCAACCGGCGCTTGCGTTCACTCGTCACCTCGAGCGAACTCGGTGCCGTGATGGGGTACACGCTCCGCGACGACCAGTACTGGCCGACGGGCGATGTCGTCGCCGGGCACACGAGCTGGCGCAGCGACGTGGCGGAGGCGGGCGGCGGTGCGTTGCTCGAACACTCGATCCACTCCTGCGACCTCCTCGGGTGGCTGTTCGGTCCTGCAACCCGCGTGTATGCCGCCGCGCGCCGCGTGTTCGGCTACTCGGTCGAGGACACGGCCGCGCTCACGATCGAGCATGCCAATGGCGTCGTGGGCAATCTCGTGACGATCTTCAACGGCGTCGAGGGTCGCGAGGAGCGTCGCCTCGAGGTCTTCTTCGAACGCGGCACCGTGGAACTGACGACCGACTTCGTCGTCGGCGCACCGGAGGACTCGCTGTTGGTGCAACGACCGGGAATGCCCGCCGAACGCGTCGACGTGACGGAGCTCCGGCGTGCCGATTTCGCCGCGCAGGGCCTCGACCCCGATCGGGCGATCTGGGTGTACCAGTACCTCGCACATCGCGCCTTCGCCACGGCGATACGCGCCGCGACGGCGCCGGAACCCGGAGTCGACGACGCGTTCGGTGCCCACGCGATCGTCGAGGCCGCCTACCGCAGCGCCGCGACGCGGCTCCCCGTCGACGTCGCGACCGTCGCGGGCACCTGAGCGCGCCGGTCGCGGTCGCGCGGACGGCTCAGAGGTCGAGCGCGGCGAAGTCTTCGACCGCGGACCCGCCGTCGTCGGGGCGGCCGCGCCGCAGCGCCCGAGGCAGGACCATCGCGAACACGATGGCGGTGAACGTGATCAGCATCATCGCCGTCGCGAGGGCGTTGAGCGCCGGCGTCGGTGCCCGGCGGGCGCCCGCGTAGATCTTGACCGGGACCGTCTCGCTGCTCGCGTCGCCCTGGAGGAACGCGCTGATCACGAAGTCGTCGATCGAGGTCGCGAACACGATCATGAGGCTCGCGAAGATCGCTGGTCCGAGCAGCGGCAACAGGACCGTGCGCAGTGCCTGGATCGGGGTCGCGCCGAGGTCGTGCGCCGCGTCCTCGAAGTCGCGTCCGATCGTCAGCAGGCGCCCGCGCACGATCACGACGACGTAGGAGATCGTGAACGTGACGTGCCCGAGGAGCTGGGCGCCGCGACCGAGCTCGACCGCGGTCAAGAGTGTGGTGAACACCAGGTACAGCGAACTCCCCATCACGAGTTCGGGGGTGACGAGCGGCACGAGCATCATGACGTTCGCGGGGCGCCGTCCGTAGCCGCGCCAACGGACCAGCCCGATCGCGAGCGCGACGCCGAGGGGCGTCGCGACGATCATCGTGAGGACGCCGAGCCACAGGCTGTTGCGCATCGCGGTGAGCAACTGCGGGTCGCGCAGCGCCGCCGCCGGATCGCCCGTCCACCAACGCAGCGACCACCCCTGGAACGAGGAACGTGATCGTCCCGCGTTGAACGAGATCCGGATCGCGACGAGCACCGGCACGATCGACCAGGCGATGTAGATCCACGTCGTCGCGGCGAGGACCCGCGGCCGTCGGAACGGGTCGGCGTACCACTCACCGAGCGAGCGACGCCGATTCGGGACGCGACGGGCCGGATCGCGACGGGCCGGCGCCGCCGTCATCGCACTTCCTTCGCGGCGCGATCGGTCGACCACAGGTAGTACCCCATGAGCACGGCGAGGAGCGCCGACAGGACGAGCACGAGCGCGGAGCCGTACTGGTTGCCCGATCCCTGACGAAGGTAGAACTCGATCTGGTTGCCGATCATCGATGTCCGGGGCGACGCCGACAACAGGTTCTGGGTGTAGTAGTCGCCGAACATCGGCAACGCGGTGATGACCCCGGCAGCGAGCATGCCCTGGCGCGACAGTGGCATCGTCACGTGCACGAACGTGCGCACCGGACCGACCCCGAGGTCGCGCGATGCCTCGAGGAGTCGCCCGTCGATGCGATCGAGCGACGCGTACAGCGGCAGGATCAGGAACGGGACGTAGCCGTAGACGAGCCCCATCACGACGGTGGTCCAGCGTCCGTCGAGCCAGGCCACGCGGCCGAGCCCCGGCATCACGTCGATGAGATCGTTGACGTATCCGTCGACCTGCAACAGGTTCACCCACGCCAACATGCGCATGAGGTAGCTGATCCAGAACGGCGCGAGCAGGAGGGCGAGGAGCAACCCGCGGCGACGACCGCCGTAGCGGGCGACGTAGTACGCGACCGGGTACCCGATGACGAAACAGGCGGCGAGAGCGATCGCGACGTACGCCAGGGTGCGGCCCATCGGCCCCCACTGGTCGCCGCCCGGCATCATGCCGGCGAGGGCGTCGCCGATCGTCGTGAACTGCCAACGCCACGGCCGCCACTCGGCAGTGGCATCGCCGAACACCGGGTCCTGGCCGCCGGCCGCGAGCGCGACGACGGCGTACGCGGGGACGAGGAACAGCGCGACGAGCCACAGCACCCCCGGCATGGCCAACGCCGGCCACAACCAGCGGGGCGGCGACGCCGAACGCCACTCCGCGAGACCGCGGGCCGTGCGGCGATGTCGGGGGCGCGGTGGATGCTCGGTCAACGGTCGCGTGTCACTGCGCGCCGGCGAGGAACTTCGCGTAGGCGTTGTCCCAGGTCTTCTCGCCCTCCGTGGAGAGTTGCAGGATCTGCACGCCGACGTCGAGATCCGTCTCGCGCACGACCGCGGATGCGAGGTTCTCGGGGACATAGCCGTCGGCGACGAGGGTGTCGGGGTCGAGCGAGGTGAGGCCCGGTTGGTAGCCGAGCCACGAGAAGTTGTCGAGCGCGCCCTCCTCGGAGAGCAGGAAGTTCAAGAAGTGGTGGGCGAGCACGGGGTGCTTCGCCGCGGTGGGGATCGCGATCGTGTCGGAGCCGATGACCCCGCGCCCGTCGGCGGGATACCAGAATCCGAGCGTCGAGACGTCGCCGTTCTCGGGGAGGTAGTACTGCGCGTTGACGAGATCGCCCGACCATGCCTGGTGGACGAACGCCGCGCCCTCCGGCAACTTCGCGTACGCCTCGATCCCGACCTTCACGTTGACCGCGTCGAGCAACTCGAGCAGGTCGTCGAGCGCTGCGTCGAGGAGCGTCGCGTCCTCGGTGTTGATGTCGAACTCGCCCTGGCGGACGAGCGCCATGCTGAGGATCTCGCGGTCGTCGTCGAGGACCCAGACGTCTCCCCGGTACCGCGTGTCCCAGAAGATCGCGTACGGATCGTCGTAGGCGTCGGGCGGCTCTTCGATCTTGTCGCTGCGGTAGCCGATGCCGGTGGTGAACACCGTGTACGGGACGGTGTAGCGCGAGCCGCGGTCGTAGAACGGATCCTGGAGGCGTGGCCAGAAGTTCTCGAGGTGGTCCACGTAGGTCGCGTTGAGCGGTTGCAGCAGACCGCCGGCCACGAGTTGGCCGATGCGGTCGGTCGTGGGGAAGAAGACGTCGAATTCGACCCCGCTCGAGCGGAGTTTCTTGACGGCTTCGTCCATGGTGGTGAACGTGGTCACCTCGGTCTCGACGCCGTACTGCTCCTCGAACTTCGTGAGGGTGTCGGGGTTGAGGTAGTCGGCGTAGTTGTAGATCTTGAGCGTGCCCGACTCGGGTTGGAGCCCGTCGGCGATCGGGTCGCCGACGATCGGGAGGGTGACCGGGCGGTCGGGGCGCGACAACGCGACCTTGGCCGTCGAGTCGGTCCCGTTGCTCGCGCCGTCGCTGCCACACGCCGCGAGCAGGGCGCCCGCGCTCGGCACGGCGAACGCCGCGAGTGCGCTGCGGCGGAGGAACTCGCGTCGGTCCACGCCCGGGATCGACCGCGAGGTCGAGGACCGTCGCTCGCGCGGGTGGAACGTCATGGCAACCCCCGTTGCTCTCGTGCTCGGCCTGTCGTACGCTACTGACCCGTGAGCCAGTAAGGAACCCCAGCGAGCCAGTCAGGTGACCCTGGCCAGGCTAGGGGTCGTGAGGGAATCGTGCGGGAGATCGTGCGGGACAGGGACTACGAGGCGATCGTCGTCGGTGGCGGCCACAACGGGCTGATCGCCGGCGCGTACCTCGCCAAGGCGGGTCTGCGGACCGTCGTGCTCGAGGCGCGCGACGACCTCGGCGGCGCGTCACGCACCGAACAGCCGTGGGGGCCCGACTTCAAGGTGACGGCGTTGTCGTACGTGATGAGCCTGATGCCGCCCACGATCATCGCCGACCTCGCGCTCGACCGGCACGGCTACGAGGTCATCCCGATGGGCCCGTCGTTCACGGCGTTCCCCGACGGGCGCTTCCTGCTGCTCGAGGAGAGCCCCGAGCGCGATCGCCGCGAGCTCGCCAAGTTCTCCCGGCACGACGCCGAGCACATCGACGACTACTGGGCCTGGCTCGCGGGTGTCGCCGCGGTCCTCGCGCCGCTCCTGTTGTCGGCACCGCCGAAGCTGGGTTCGCGGCGCCCCAAGGACCTCGTCGAACAATTGCGTCTCGCGTGGGGGCTGCGCGGTCTCGACGTGCGGAGCGCGGCCGAGGCGACGCGACTGTTCACGATGAGCATCACCGACGTGCTCGATCGCTGGTTCGAGTCCCCCGAGGTCAAGGGGGTGATGGCGATCAACGGCATCATCGGCACGTGGGCCGGTCCCGACGAGCCGGGGACGGCGTACGTGATGATGCACCACACCATCGGCGACGTCGGCGACGGTCAGATGGGGTCGTGGGGCTACCCGATCGGGGGCATGGGCGCCGTGGCCGACGCGTGTGCACGTGCGGCGCGGTCGTTCGGTTGCGAGGTGCGCACCGGCGCGCCCGTGGAGCGCATCACGATCCGCGACGGCCGGGTCACCGGCGTCGTGCTCGCGGGCGGCGAAGAACTCGCCGCGACCACCGTGCTCGCCGCGACGCACCCACAACTCACCTTCCTCCGTCAGCTCGATCGCCGGGATCTCCCCGACGACTTCGTTCGTGACCTCGAGCACTGGCGCAGCCGCAGCGGTGTGGTCAAGGTCAACGTCGCGTTGAGCGAGCTGCCCGACTTCGTCGCCGACCCGGGGACCGCGCGCCACGCTCGCCACACCGGCGCGATCGAGTTGTGCCACTCGATCGAGTACCTCGAGCAGGCGTTCCAGGACGCCCGCGGTGGTGTCGCGGCTCGCCGGCCGTATGCCGACTGCGTGATTCCCTCCACGATGGACCCCTCGATCGCGCCCGCGGGTGCCCACGTCATGTCGATGTTCTGCCAGTGGGTCCCGCACACCTGGGCCGACCGACCCGACGCCGCGGCGCTCGCAGCGTTCGCCGACCGGGTGGTCGACGGCATGACCGAACTTGCCCCGAACTTCAAGAGCTCGATCCTGCACCGCCAGGTCATCGGTCCGCACGAGATGGCGACGGAGTACGGCCTCGTCGGGGGCAACATCTTCCACGGGGAGCTGTCGACCGACCAGTTGTTCCACCTCCGTCCGGCGCCGGGATACGCCGATTTCACGACGCCGATCGCGGGCCTGTACCAGTGTTCGTCGGCGACGCACGGCGGCGGAGGCGTCACCGGGATCCCGGCGCTGCTCGCGACGCGCCGGGTGCTGCGCGACCGGAGGCGGTCGGCGTTGCGTCGAACGAGGAGCGTGCCGCGATGAAGCCGACCCCGCCGATCGATCGGGTCGCGCTCGAGGCGATCCTCGCGCCGGGTTCGAGCGGCCGCATGTTGCCGAGCGAGGCCTACGTCTCCGAGGAGGTGCTCGCGTGGGAACGCGAACACTTCTTCGCTCGATCGTGGGTGTGCGCCGGGCGGGCGACGCTCATCGCGGAGGCCGGCGCGCGACACGCGACGAGTGTCGGCGGCGAGCCGGTGATCTTGGTGCGCGGTTCCGACGGCGCCGCTCGCGGGTACTTCAACGTGTGCCGTCATCGCGGTCACGAGTTGTTGGCGTGCGGTGCATCGGCGAAGCGGAGCGCGATCCACTGCCCGTACCACGCCTGGACCTACGACCTCGACGGCAGGCTCACGCACACCCCTCGGTTCGATCCGCCGGCGGGGTTCGAACCGTCCGAGCACGGTCTCGTCCCGGTCGGTGTGGCGGAGTGGGCGGGGTGGTTGTTCGTCAACACGTCGGGGGATGCGATCCCGTTCGCACAACACCTCGGTGCCTTCGCCGCCTTGCTCGAACCGTGGCAACCGGAACGCCTCGTGGTGGGAGCGACGCACGATTACGAGAGCCCGACGAACTGGAAGCTGCCGATCGAGAACTACCAGGAGTGCTACCACTGCTCCGCGATCCACCCGGAGCTGTGCGCGGTGTCGCCGCCCGAGTCGGGCGACAACTACACATTGCCCGGAGCGTGGGTCGGCGGGACGATGGATCTCGCCACGCACGCCGAGACGATGTCGTTCGACGGGCACAGCAACGGTGTGGCGCTGCCCGGCCTCGACGACGTGCAGCGGCGCCAGGTGATCTACGTCGGGCTGTTCCCGAACATGTTGATCTCGGCGCACCCCGACTACGTGATGACCCACCGGATCGAACCTGTGCGCGCCGGGTACAGCCGCGTTGAGTGCCAATGGCTGTTCGACCCCGACGCCGTCGCGCGACCCGACTTCGATCCCGCCTACGCCACCGAATTCTGGGACCTCACCAACCGCCAGGACTGGGCCGCGTGCGAGAGCGTGCAGCGCGGCCTCGAGTCGCGCGGCTATCGCCCCGGACCGTTCTCGCTCGACGAGGACGCGGTGTGCCAGTGGGTGCAGCTCGTGGCCCGCAGCTACCTGGCGGGCGAGTTGGCGGTCGACTCCTGATGGCCCTCGTGAGCCCGCTGCCAGTCGATCACTGGGTGGCACTCGATGGGCTGATCGAAGAGCAGGAGCGATTGTTCGTGGCGCGGATGCCGCGGTCACGTGCGTTGCTCGAACGCGCCGCCGAGGTGCTCGCGGGGGGCGTCACGAGCAGTTGGCAGGCGGCCCCTCCCCAAGCGGTGTGGCTGAGCCACGGGCGTGCCGGCCACGTGTTCGACGTCGACGGCAACGAGTACGTCGACCTCCACGCCGGATTCGGGGCGATGCTCGTCGGGCACGGTCATCCCGCGATCGTCGCGGCGGTGACCGAACAGGTCGCGCGCGGCACGCACTTCGCGCAACCGACCGAGTCGATCATCGACGTCGCCACCGAGCTGCGCCGCCGGTTCGGGCTCCCGAAGTGGCGGTTCTGCAACAGCGGGACCGAAGCGACGATGGAAGCGATCCATCTGATGCGCGCCGTCACGGATCGGCCGCGCATCATCAAGGTCGAGGGCAGCTACCACGGTCATCACGATCACACGCAGATCTCGGTCTATCCCGAGGCGCGCGAAGCGGGTCCGCCGGCGCGACCGCTCAGCGTGCGCGAGCACCGCGGGATTCCCCTCGAGCTCGCGCGGCTCGTCGAGGTCGTGCCGTTCGGCGATCTCGACGCCGTCGAGCGCGTCTTGCTCGAGTACCCCGATGAGATCGCCGGCATGATCGTCGAGCCGATCATGATGAACATCGGCATCGTCACGCCGCCGCCCGGCTACCTCGAGGGGTTGCGCGCGCTGTTGCACCGTCACGGCGCGTTTCTCACGTTCGACGAGGTGAAGACGGGCTTGGCCGTCGCGCCCGGTGGCGCCATCGAGCTGTACGGCGTGATCCCCGACATCGTGTGTGTCGCCAAGGCGATGGGCGGCGGCCTGCCGTGCGGCGCGATCGGCGGCACCGACGAGTTGTTCGCCCGCATCACCGACGGTACGTACGAGCAGGTCGGCACGTTCAACGGCAATCCGCTGACCATGGCGGCGGCCCGCGCGGCGCTGGTCGACGTGCTCGATGACGCGGCGTACCGCCGGTTCGACGTGCTGCGCCGCATCATCGTCGACGGCGCCACCGAGGTGCTCGCTCGCTTCGGGGTGCCGGGATACGTGCGGGCGTTCGGTGCGAAGGGCTGCATCGTGTTCCACGACCGCGAACTTCGCGATTACCGCGACTTCCTCGCGTACGACGGGCGCTTCGGGCACGCGAACTGGCTGTACCAGCACAACGGGGGCGTGTTCCTGCCACCCTGGGGAAAGATGGAGCAGTTCACGTTGTCGGTGCAGCACAGCGATGCCGACGCCGAGCGCTTCGTGCACAACCTCGAACGCTTCGCCGCCGCCGTCACCGCCTGACCGATCGCAACCGGCGTCGTCAGCGCCCTGGGGTGGGGGCCCGACAGCGCCGGAATGTGCCGGACCGATCGCAACCGGCGTCGTCGGCCACGCCGTGGCGTGGCCTGACGACGCCGGAATGGGTGGGGACCGGTAGAGTCGCGGAGAATGGCGTTCTCTCCGGTCCCCACGGCCCCGCCGGTCCCCACGGCCGCACCTGTGTCTCCGGGGGCGGCGACCTCGACCGCTGCACTCGGGTCCGGGCGCGCGACCGTGCTCGTGGCGGCGGCCCGGGCGTTGGTGACCGAGACCGGCACCTCGGCGTTCACCGTCGCCGAGGTCGCCCGGCGGGCCGGTGTGTCGCTCAAGGGGTTCTATGCCACCTACCGCGCCAAGGACGACCTGCTGGTCGCGCTGCTCGCCGCCGACAGCGAGATCGGGGCCGCGCTCGTCGATGCCGCGGTCGGCGCAGCACCCGATCCCGAGGCGAAGCTGCGAGCGTGGATCCGGGGCATCTGCGACCTCGCCGCGCGACCCGAAGCGCGCGGCTACGCGTGGCTCCTCGCGCGTGAGGTGCGGCGCCTCGCCGACGAGCGGCCGGCCTCGCTCGAGGCCGCGCTCGCGGTCTGGACGACACGTCTGCGCGACCTCGTCGCCGCGGTCGGCTCGTCGGATCCCGATCGCGACGCGCGCATCGTGTTCGCGCTCGTGATCGACACGATCCACGAGGTCACCCGCGGCCTCGTCGACCTCGACGATCACCCCGATCACCCCGATCATCCCAGGCGCCCGGATCACATCGATCATCTCGGCGACTTCGTACTCCGCGCCCTCGCGGGAACCGACCGGAGGATTCCATGACCGACACTGTCGACCCGGGTGACAACGCGGGCACCACGGGCGCGCCGTTCGACGCGGGCACGCTGCTCTTCTCGATGGACTGCGCCGCCGACCCCCATCCTGCCTATCGCCGGCTGCGCGAGGAGTGCCCCGTGGCGCGCTCGGCAGGGTTCGACGGCGGGACGAGCTGGTACATCTCCCGCTACGACGACGTGATGTGGGCACTCAAGCACCCCGAGGTTTTCTCGTCGGGCGCCGAGGCGATTTCGATCGGCCAGGAGCACCCGCTGATCCCGCTCCAGGTCGACCCTCCGGAGCACGCGCACTACCGCCGCTTACTCGACCCCGAGTTCTCGCCGCGACGGATGGCCGAACTCGAACCCGACGTGCGTCGCCTCACCGGCGAACTCCTCGACGGGTTCGCGACCCGCGGTACCTGCGACTTCCACGCCGAGTACGCGACCCCGCTGCCCTCGACGATCTTCCTGCGCCTCCTCGGCCTGCCGCAGAGCGACCTCCCGAAGTTCCTGCAGTGGCGCGACGACACGATCCGACCCGCCGGCGACACTCCCGCCGCGCAGCAACACACGCGCGAAGCCGCGGGTGCTGCCATCACCCGCTACTTCGAAGACGGTCTCGACGAGAAGCAGCGCAACCCCGACGGCAATCTGCTCGCGCGCCTCGCGACCGCGCGGGTCGACGGTCGGCCGATCACGCGTGCCGAACAACTCGGGACGTGCCACCTGATGCTGCTCGGCGGTCTCGACACCGTGACCGCGACCCTCGACTGCATGATCGCGTACCTCGCCCAACACCCCGATCGGCGCCGGGCGCTCATCGCCGACCCGACCCTGTGCGACACGGTCGTGGAGGAGTTGCTGCGCGCGGAGACGCCGGTGCAGGTGGTCCCGCGCGTGGTCAAGCAGGAGTTCGAGATGCGCGGGCAGCGGCTGCAACCCGGTGACGGAGTCGTGCTCGTCCTCGGCGCGGCCGATACCGACGGCGACGAGTTCGACGACGCCGAGTCTGTCTCGTTCGAGCGCGGTGTCAACCGACATCTCGCCTTCGGTGGTGGGCCCCACCGGTGCCTCGGGTCGCACCTCGCCCGGATGGAGCTCCGCGTCGCGGTCGAGGAGTTCCACCGCCGGATCCCCGAGTACGAACTCGCGCCCGACACGACCCTCGTCTACTCGCCCGGGATCCGTCAGGCCGACCACCTCCCGCTCGTGTTTCCCACGAACCCCTGACGCGACCGGCCCCTGACGCCGCCGGACCCGGCGAGGTGCGCGAACCGGCGTCGTCGGGCGTCCGATGGGGCGGTGCGACGACGCCGGTTGGGAAATGCCTCAGGTCGTGAGGTCGACGCTCAGGGCCCAGAGGCGGGCACTCGCCTCGCGGTCGACCGCGAGGCCGTCGAGATCGACGCGGCGTTGCCGGTCGTCGAAGTAGGCACCCGTGACCGTGGCGAGGGTCGGGTCGCTCGCGAGCATCACGCTCGTACGCGCCCCTTCGACGGCGGTGAGCGGCGTGCCGAGCGTCGAGAGATCCGGCCCGGACTCGGGGATCGTGCCGTCGGTGACCGCGTCGTGGAGCGCGGGCCGCGGCTTGCCGCCTTCCTCGGGCCGCCGATAGCCGAGGTCGGTGTCGACGAACCCCGGGTGCAACGCGTTCGCCGTGACGCCGCGATCACGCAGCCGGTCGGCGAGTTCCCAGGTGAAGTAGAGGTTGCAGAGCTTGCTCGCGCCGTAGGCCTGCCAACCGTCGTACTCCTGCTCCCACTGCAGGTCGTCCCACCGGAGCCCATCGCGGGCGAGTGCGTACCCAGCACTGCTCACGTTGACGATGCGCTCCGTGATGCGGTCGAGCAGCGACGTCGTGAGCACGAAGTGCCCGAGGTGGTTCACACCGAACTGG
>SXGT01867878.1_pt1 | contig 12071 bp, 9 predicted proteins | sample 3176221 | NCBI WGS metagenome assembly SXGT01 (sample SAMN11356862, study PRJNA531348) | freshwater metagenome | isolation source: freshwater sample F1-120 | place: China: Fuxian Lake, Yuxi | collected 2017-12-25
AACGTGTTCCTCAGTCAGGAGGGACACCTGAGCGCGGACGATCTGGTGGATCTGATCCGGCGCGAAGACAGCCGGATCAGCCGCGCCACCGTCTATCGCACGCTCCAGTGGATGGTGGAAGCCGGCATCGCGCGCAAAGTCGACTTCGGCGAGGGACGCTTCCGGTTCGAGCATTCCTACCGCCAGCCCCGCCACTTCCACCTCATCTGCAAGACGTGTCATCGGTCGTTCGAGTTCCTGAGCTCGGATATCGAGGCACTCGTGGAGGAGGTGGCGTCCGCGCGCAGCTTCGCTGCCACCCAGAGCGTCGTCCAGATCTACGGGACGTGTGAGGAGTGCCGCACCGGCCGGTCGACCATGGCTGACGGCCACAAGGACCTGCTGTTTGCGCGTGACGCGCTGCGCATTGCGATTGCGACCGAGCGCAGCGGCCTTGAGTTTTACAGCCGCGCCGCGCGGCTGACGCGCGATGCGCGCGGAAAGAAGGTGTTCGACGACCTCGCCGGGGAGGAGAAGGAGCACCTCGGCAAGCTCGAGGCGCGCTACAGCGAGCTGCTGGAACGCGACCCCCAGCTGGAATCGCGGCCCACGTTTCTTTTCTTCAAGGGGGCGGCGAACGGGTTGTTCGCAGAGGGCGCCGATCGCCTGGCGCGCGGCGTCAACGACCAGCAGGCCCTGCTCATCGGGATCCGCTGCGAGCGGGGATCGCATCGGTTCTTCAAGAAATACGGGGATCGGTTCGAGGATTCCGAAGGCAAGCAGATCTTCCTGGAATTTGCCGACGAAGAGCGGCAGCATCTCGAGCTGCTGATTCGCGAGTATCGCGCCCTCGTCAAGCGTCAGGGACGCGCCCGGCGTCCGCGGCGCACCGGGTCGTCTCCCACCCGCGCCGCGCGGTGATCCCGCGCGTCGATCTTCACCTCCACACCACGTCGTCTGACGGCCGGTGTACACCGGCAGAGCTGGTCGAGCGAGCGGCAGAGGCCAGGCTCACGGTCATGGCGGTCACCGATCACGACACCACCGGAGCCATCAGCGCCGTGCAACGCCTCGCGCGCGAACGGAAGATCGCCGTGGTCACCGGTATTGAAATCACATCGATGGAGGCGGGCCGCGACCTGCACGTGCTCGGGTATTTCTTCGATCCGGCCGACGCTGCGCTTGGGACATTCCTAGGCATCCAGCGCGGTGCCCGCGTCGCCAGGATCGAGTCGATCAGCCAGCGTCTCGCCGCGCTCGGTATGCCGGTCGATATCGGTCCGCTGCTCGACTTCGTCGATCGAGACGCCGCACGTGCGATCGGGCGCCCGCAGGTGGCCCGGGCGATGGTCGACGCGGGATATGTCGCGGACATGCGCGAGGCGTTCGATCGCTGGCTCGGGCAGGGGGGGCCGGCCTTCGTCGCACGATCCGGACCCACGCCGGAAGACACGATCGCGATTATTCACGCTGCCGGCGGTCTGGCATCGCTGGCACATCCCGGCGCGGACGACGTGACGCCTGCGCGGATATCCGCGCTTGCCGCATCAGGCCTCGATGCGATCGAAGTCTTTCACGCCGATCACGATGCGGTCATGACCGAGCGTTACGCCGTGCTGGCCCGTGAGCTGACACTGCTGATGACGGGTGGCTCGGACTTTCATGGGGATCCCTCGCATGGTCTGAGTCCGGGATCCATCACTCTGCCGGCGGAGGAGTGGGAACGCCTGCGGGCGGCCGGCCAACGCGGCCGGGTGGGCGGATGACATCTCAGGATGCGCTCGTCCGGCTGAGCGGCGTGCGCAAGGAGTACCAGTCGCTGCGGCCGCTGCGCATCGAGCAGCTCGAGCTGCTCCCGGGCGATACGGGTGCGCTGATGGGACTCGATCGTGCCGGTGCTGAGGTGCTCGTCAACATGATCACCGCCGCGACGCTCCCTGACGAAGGCGACGTCGTGACCTTCGGCCGGTCGACGCGTGACATCACAAGCACCGACGGGTGGTTCAGCGTGCTCGACCGGGTCGGCATCCTCAGCGAGCGGGTCGTGCTCGTCAATGAACTGACCGTTCGACAGAATCTCGCGCTGCCGCTGACACTCGATCTAGAGTCGATGGCCGCTGACGTGAAGCGCGACGTCGACGCATTGTGCACGGAGGTCGGAATTCCCACTGACGAGGCAGACCGCCCGATGGGCGCTGCCCGCCCGGCCACCACGCTCCGCGTACGCCTGGGGAAGGCGCTTGCACTCGGGCCCGAGGTGGTTCTGGCTGAGCATCCCAACGCGTTGCTTTCGCCCGACGAGGTGGCCACGTTCGGACGCGATCTCGCGTCGATCGCGGCGCGACGAGGAATTGCGTTGCTGTTGCTCACGGCTGACACCGCCTTTGCGACGTTAGTCTGCCGCCGCGTGCTGACCCTGCGGCCGGCTACTGGCGAGCTGTCGCCGTCATCAGGCTGGCCCAGCTGGTTCGGCCGCCCGTAGCCCGGCCGTGGCGCTGTCGTGGAACAGAACTTGGATTGCAGCTCTCTGGATCGTCAGGGGACGGTCTGCGGAGGTTATTCGACGTGGCGAACGGTACGATTAAGCGATTGGTTCGCGACCGCGGCTTCGGGTTTATTCGGGACGACGGCGGCCAGGAATGGTTTTTCCATCGAAGTGCGGTCAGCACCGGCAGTTTTGAGGCGCTGAACGAAGGCCAGAAGGTGAGCTTTGATGAAGAACCGTCCGCGAAAGGGCCGCGCGCGGGGAACATCCGCGCCGACGCGGCGTAGACGAGTTAGGCAGCTGAGCGGACGAAAAGATTGACCCGGCCCCGCTGGGGGCCGGGCTGTGCGTTAGCTTTCGATCAGGCGAACGTCTCCCGCCCGCGGTCCCTTCGTGGACTCCTCAGTCGAGAACTCCACACGCTGTCCTTCGCGAAGCAGCTCGAAGACTGCGCCGCGAACGGCACTGCGGTGGAAGAAGTGCTCAATGCCGCCCTCATCGCGAATGAAGCCGAACCCCTTGTCGATGAGCAGGCGTGCGATTGTCCCGGTTGCCATAACCGTGTCCTCCGATGCGCGAGAGCCAGGGACAAAATCCCCGGCGCTTCACTAACCGCTGGTGAGCGAACTATGAAGCCAGACGAGTGTAGCGGTAAGTGCTCCCGGCACCCCGAAAGAGCGGCCAGTGTAGGTAGTCCGCTCAGGGAAGTCAAGGATCGCCAGAACTCCTTCGCGCACCGCTAATTGCGCGGAATCAGACGTGCCGCTACGATGGGTGTGTGCTGGCCGCCATCATCCTGGCCGCGGGCGAATCGTCGCGAATGGGCCGCCCCAAGGCGTTGCTGCCGGACCCAGACGGACGTCCGTTCGTCGTGCGCCTGGCCGGGACCTTCGTCGCAGCCGGCGTTCCCCACATCATTGTCGTCTCCGGCTCGCAGACCGCCGCCATTGCAGCGGCGCTCGACGCCGGGTCGCTTCGTGTCGCGCCGATCGTCGTCACCAATCCGAACCCTGAGCGGGGCCAGGTGTCGGCGCTGGGGGTCGGGCTGGACGAGGCGGAGCGCGTCGGCGCCGAAGCCGTGCTTACCACGCTCGTCGACATTCCAATGGTGGAGGTGGCGACCGTGGATCGCATCCTCGCCGCGTGGCAGGAGCGGCGTGCGCCGATCGTCCGTCCCGCGTTCGGAGGCAGACATGGCCATCCGGTGCTCTTCGATCGGTCGGTGTTTGCCGCGCTCCGCAGCGCGCCGCTCGATCACGGTGCCCGCGCAGTCGTCCGTGCGCATGCGAACGACATCCGGAACGTGGATGTCGACGACGAGGGGTGTGTGACGGATGTCGATACGCCCGAGGACTACGACAAGCTGATCAGGGGTCGCGGCGCATGCTAGGATGGAGTGTTTCCGTCCAGGGCAGTGGGCCTGTAGCGCAGTTGGGAGCGCGCCTGAATGGCATTCAGGTGGTCACCGGTTCGATCCCGGTCAGGTCCACCATATTCCTGACTTTCGCTTTCCTGACCTGCGCTGTCACACCCTCACACTAAATTCTCTACGAAGGGGTCTCTAGAGAAGCCAGCCGCCGGCGGTGGGCCATCGAGAGCCATTCCGTGAGGTGCTTCGCGGCTTCGTCCGGAGTGCCGCCATAGAACGGCATCATCGCCGCCGGGATGCCGGGCGCCCGCAGGAGCTGGGCGCGCCATTTGTCGCTGACCGGCCGCACTTCAATCAAGTACGGGCGGCCGCCAATGTTTTCCTGGAAGCGATGAACGGTCACGTCGGGTTGTGTCTGCAATGAGAGAACGAACGGAGGTTGATCTTACGGAATGCTGGGACCAGATCAAGCGAAGCGCGACGCGAAGGCGGGAACTATTCCGTTCGCGATGTTCACACGCCGGGCGAGCGCGGGTGAAATAAATTTGCGCCCGCAGGTTCTCCACAAGTTTTGCACGTTGCATCCACAGGTTTTCCACATGATCGTCGCGGCGCGGCTTGGACACGCTGTCGGGCACGCTTGCGGGAGTACAATGAGCGCCCGCTCACACAACATCTCGTGGCCATGAAGCTTCGATTGTTCCTCGTGTTATGGCTCGGCGTGGCCGGCGCCGCCTCGGCTGCCGAAGCGACGCTGTTTCGCCTGTATCTCAACGACGGCACGATGGTCGTGAGCTACGGTGAGTTTGCGCGCGTGGGCGATCGTGTCGTTTTTTCACTGTTGATGGGGGGAGGGGCCGAGCCGCGGCTCCACGCCGCCACCCTCCCGGCTTCGGCCATCGACTGGCCCCGCACCGATCGGCACGCCGCCTCGGCTCGGCAGCAATGGTACGCAGAGACCCGGGGCGAAGCGGATTTTCGCCGCTTGAGCGATGAGGTCGCTACGGTACTCAACACCGTCATCATGACGCGTGACCGGACGCGCGCGCTCGAGATTGCGCGGCACGCACGAGCCACGCTCGCCGAATGGCCGCGGGAGCATTACGGCTACCGGCAACGCGATGTGCGCGAGATCCTCACGGTGCTGGACGAAGCGATTGCCGCGATTCGAGGCGCCGCAGGCGCCGCGTCGTTTGAGGTCGCGCTCGTCGCCGAGACACCGATTATTCCGCTCGAGCCGGTGGCGACGATGCCCGGCGTACGGGACCAGGTGGTGCAGGCGTTCGGCGTGGCGAGGCTGACCAAATCGGCGGCCGAACGCGTGGCGCTCTACCAGGCGGTGCTCCAGCTTCTGACCGACGATGCCTCTGTCCTGCCTGCCGCTTTACCTGCCTCCGAGGCAGCGTCGTTCCGGCGAGTCGCCGAAACAGCCATCCGGAGTGAGCAGGCGATCGACGCGCGCTATTCGGGCATGGCCAGGCGCATCATGACGGACGCGACGCGAGCAGCCGCCAGGGCTCAGATTGGCGACGTGCAGCGGGTGCTCGATCGGATTCCCCGGGAGGACACGCGCCTGGGCCGGAAGCGGCCGGAAATCGTGCAGGCGCTGCATGCCTCCGTGCAGGGCCAGATTGATGCGGCGCGGCGGCTGCGGCTGCTCCGCGATCAATGGATCATTCGCCGATCGCTCTACTTTGATTACGAGCGCGCTGTCGGCACGCAGATGCTGCAGCTGGCGCGGTCGCAGCCGGCACTCGACGCGATCCGCCGGCTGGATGGCCCCGCGCCCGAGACGCTGGTTACGCTGCAGTCCCGCCTCAAAGGAGGCGCAGAACGGCTGGAGCGGGTTGTGCCTCCGGCCGACCTGCGTCTGACGCATGAACTGCTGCTCGGCGCGTGGCGTTTCGCTGAGAGCGCCATCAACGGACGATACGCTGCGGCCCGCAGCGCCGACGTCGACGCCGCCTGGGGCGCGTCGTCATCGGCGGCCGGCGCCCTGATGCTGCTCTCCCGCGCGCAGCAGGAGCTGCGCGCGCTCCTCGAGCCTCCACAGCTGCAGTGATCACGGCGCGCACGACGCGGCTCGTGCGGGTGCCGGATCTCCACGCATTCCGCCGGGCGGCGTCCGACCTTGCGTGCGCGGGCACCCCGTTCGACGCCCGCGACCGCTTCGTGATCGTGCCAACCCATGCTGCCGGGGCCTATCTCGTGCGGGCGATCGAGCGATCGCACGCACCGGGAGACGCGCTGATTCTTCCGGATTTCATCACGCGCCGGGAGCTCCATGCGACGCTCGCGCAACGCCTGCCGATGCCGGGAGTCACGCTCGCCGGCGCCGAGCGGGAAGTGCTCATGGGTGTCGCCTGCAGGCACGCCGAGGAGGAGGGCGTTCGTCCCCCGTTTCGGCTGCGCCCGGGACTCGTGGCCGAGATCCTCGAGTTTTACGACACGCTCCGTCGTCACGGCCGGGACGTCGAGACATTTGCGCGCCTGGCGCTCGGCATGCTCGAGCCTGGCGCGGTCGACGACCGCGGAGCCGAACGGCTGGTGCTGCAGACCAGATTCCTGGCGCGTGCGTACGAGCACTTCGAGAGGCTTCGGGATGACACGGGCTCCGCTGACGAGCATGTGCTGCAGCGCGAGCTGATGACGACGCCCGCGGCACGGCCGTGGCGTCATGCCGTCGTCACCGTGGCGGATCGGACGTCCGACATTCACGGCCTCTTTGCCGCTGACTGGGACCTTCTCGCGCGCCTGCCGGGTCTGGAGCGCCTCGACGTGATCGCCACGGACGGGACGGTCGCGGGGGCCTTCCACCAGCGGATCCACCAGCTTCTCCCAGGCGTCGAGGAAGTTCGAATTGAAGGCGGCGCCTCCCCCGACCCTCGAGTTCTCGCGCCGGCCGACGGCTCGGTTGTTCATCTCGCACGCGATCGTGAAGAGGAGATTGCCGGCTTCGCCCGCCGGGTACGCGCGCGCCGGCGCGCGCCTGGTGCGCTCGCGCGGACAGCGCTCGTCGTGCGCCGGCCCTTGCCCTATGTGTATCTGGCGCGCGAGATCCTGCGATCTGGCGGCATCCCCTCGCAGATGTTCGACGCCCTGCCACTGGCTGCCGAGCCGTTTGCCGCGGCGCTCGATGCTGCCGTCACGTGCGTGACAGCGAATTTCACCAGGGGCGCGCTGGTCGCGCTTTTCCGGTCGCCGCACCTGCGCTTCGGCGATGCGGTACGCGCGCACAGCGTCGCGGCGCTCGATCGAACATTGAGCGAGGCCGGGTATCTCGGGGGCCATGATGGGCTGGCGCGCCTTGTGGACATGTGGGAGGTCGATTCTCCATCGAGGCCGTCGGCCGACATCCGGCGTGCCGCCGGCGTGGCGCTGACCATTGCCTCGGAGCTGGCGCCTTTGCGCGAGAAGGCGCCGTGCGGCGTCCATCTCAATCAGCTGCTCACGTTCCTGACCTCTTCCGAGCGTCTGCCGCTGGCAGACGATCCGCTTCGCCCGCGCCTGCTGCGTGGGCGTGCCGCCGTCCTCGACGCCCTGGCGCTGCTGCGGAATGCCTACGAGCGCTTCGACGCGATGCCGGTCGAGTTCGACGCCGTCGCCGCGGTCATCCGACGCTGGGTGGAGGGCCGCACGTTCACGCCGTTCACCGGAACCGGCGGCGTCCACGTGGTGGACGCCCACACCGCGCGATTTGGCGACTTCGAGCACGTCCAGCTCGCGGGTCTCGTAGAGGGCGAGTGGCCCGACAGCCCGAGGCGCAACATCTTCTACCCGCCAGGTCTGCTCCGCGAGCTGGGATGGGGCGTTGAATCGGAACGCGTCGACGCGATTCGCGCGGCATTCGCGGACTTACTCCGGTTGCCGTCAGAGGAGCTGGTCGTCTCGACCTTCACGCTCGAAGACGACGCACTGGTGACGCCGTCGCCTCTTCTGGATGCCCTGGCTGGCGGGGGACTGGAAGTCGAAGAGTGCGCGATGCCGGACACGCGTGTCTTCGAATACGAAGCCCTGGCATTGAATCCGGTCGACACCAGCCACTTCGCCCCAGTTTCTGGTCTCGCGGCGGCAAAACGGCTGGACGACGTACCGCGCCGGGCTCCCGGCATGACGGAAGCGCACGCCGCCAGGGCGTATTCGGTCAGCGCGCTCGAGCGGTACCAGGACTGCCCGTTCAAGTTCTTTGCGGCGGACGTCCTGCGGCTGGAAGAGCCCGTTGAGGATGAACCGATGCGTTCTCCCCGCGCACGGGGCCGGTTCCTGCACGAAGTGTTTCAGCGCTTCTTCCAGGCCTGGGACGCCGCGGGGCACGGCACCATCACGGTCGATCTCTTCGATGAGGCGCGCGCCATCTTCGAGAGCGTTGTCGATCCGATGCTGGCCGGGATGCCTGACGCCGACGAGGCCCTCGAGCGGGCGCGGCTCTTCGGGTCTGCGGTGTCCACCGGCATTGCCGACGTCGTCCTCGGGCTCGAGGCTTCGCGGCCGGCATCCGTGCGTGAGCGATGGCTCGAGTACCGTCTCGAGGGGGACTTTACGCTGGGATCGCCGACAGGCCGGCGCGTCCCACTCAAAGGCGTCGCCGATCGGATCGACCTGCTCGAGGGTCGTCGTCTGCGAGTGATCGACTACAAGTCGGGCTCTGCCCCGGCACCGAAACGCGCGCTCCAGGCGGCCGTTTATGCGCTCTGCGCGCAGGAACGGCTCGACACACGCGACGGCGGCCCGTGGGAAGTGGACGAGGCTGCGTATATCGCCCTGAGTGGAAAGCGCCCGCTCGTCGCCGTCGTATCGAGCAGCGCGTCGAGCAGCGCGTCGAGAAGCGCCGATGGAGCCGCGGCGCTCGGCAGCGCCCGCGATCGGTTGTTCGGGATTGTCGATGGAATTGAGCAGGGGGTCTTCCCGCCAAAGCCGCACGAAACCCGGATGTGCACCTACTGCGCCTATCCGTCGGTCTGCCGCAAGGACTACGTCGGAGATGAGTAACTCGCTGCCGTTCGACGACGGTCCGCAGTCGGCTGATGAGCGGCTTGCGGCGCTCGACACGGCAGCCCGGCAGCGCGCCGTCGATCCGCGCTTCAATGTGGCGCTCGAGGCTTCGGCGGGAACGGGGAAAACCCGGGTGCTTGTCGATCGCTACATCAATCTGCTTCAGGCCGGGGTCGACCCCTCGAACATCCTGGCCATCACGTTTACACGCAAGGCCGCGGCGGAGATGCGGGCGCGGATCATGACGACGCTCCGTGCCGCGGCCGGGCGCGGCGAGATTCAGCCGTCACGGTGGCGCGAGTTGCGCGATCGCACGGGCGACATCGGGATCAGCACCATCGATGCCTTCTGTCTGTCCCTTCTGAGGGAGTTTCCCCTGGAAGCGGACGTCGATCCGGGTTTCTCGGTCGCGGATGACACCGAACTGCCGCGGCTCGTTGACGAAGCGCTCGACACCGCCGTTCGGATCTGCCGATTTGTGGCGAAGGACGATCAGGATGTGGCTCTCGTCTTTGCACAGCTGGGGGAACGCCGGGTGCGGGTCGCCCTGGCGTCGCTCCTGCACCGCCGGCTGGTAGCGCCTGACGTGCTGGCCCGGTATCTGGCGAAGGGCCCTCGTGACATCGACGCCGCCGTGATCGGGCGCCGCGGCGCGGCTGCGCTGCTCGACGTTTTTGGCGCCATGCGCGGCGGCCTTGATCGCTTTCTGGAGACGGGCCCTGTGAGTGCGCCCGCGTTCCGGTTGCTGGCATGCAGCCTCGCTCGCCTGCGCGATTCACTTGAGGCCGGCACCGTCGATGCCGCCGCCGTGCAGTCCCTCTTCACGCGCGCGCGTGAGTACTTCCTCAGGCAGGATGGGGAGACCCGTGCGCGGTCGCCGTTTCCGCAGCGGATGTTCGCGAGCACCGCCGACTGGCGGACGCATACCCCGCTCGTTGTCGAGCATGGCGCCGCGCTCGCCGCGGCGTATGAGGCGTACCGGCGCGATCTCAACATCCTGCTGTCGCGCGGCATCCGCCGGATGTTCCGCATTGCCGAGTCCGAATACCGGCGCACGCTGGATGCCCACGCCGTCCTCGATTTTTCGGACCTCCTGGTGAAGGCGCTGGAAATGCTCCGCCGCATGGAGGAGTTCTCGCGCAGCCGATACCGGCTGGAATCGCGCTACCACCATGTCCTGGTGGACGAATTTCAGGATACGAGCCGGGCGCAGTGGGCGCTCGTCTCGCTGCTGATTCAGGCGTGGCGGGAGGGCACGGGCGTCGCCGATGGCCCCGTGCCACCGTCCATTTTCATCGTCGGCGACCGGAAGCAGTCGATTTACGCCTTTCGCGACGCGGATGTTGCGGTGCTGCGCGAGGCGGCGGGGCACATCGACGCCCTTCGTCCGGACCGGGACGTGCGACGGTCGATCTCGCGGAGCTTCCGATCCGTCCCGGCGCTGCTCGCCTTCGTGAACGACGTCAGCCACGATGTCGCTAAGACGGGCGGTGATCAGGCCTTCGAGTACGCGGAGACCGATCGATTTCCGCTCCCGGACGGGTCTTCCGACCGTGACGTCGAGGCGCTCGGCATCATCAGGGGCGCGAGCTTCGAGAAGTGTGCGGACACGACCGCGGGCGAGATTGCGCGGTTGATCGCGACCGGTGTCCTCGTCAGGGACAGGGACACAGGACTGCGGCGCCCCGTGAAGGCCGGGGACATCGCCATTCTGTTTCGTTCCCGCGAGAGCCATCGCGAGTTCGAGGCGGCACTCGCACAGCGCGGCGTACCGACCTACGTCTACAAGGGTCTCGGGTTTTTCGACGCTGATGAAATCAAGGACGTGATGGCCGCGGTTCGGTACCTCGCGGAGCCAGAGTCGAATCTCCGGGCGGCGGCACTGCTGCGGTCCCGCTTCTTCAGCCTCTCCGATGAAGCGCTACGCCGGCTGTCTCCCCATATCGCCTCCGCGCTGGCAGACGCCGCGCTTGCAGACGCGGGGGCCGCGCCGGCGCCGCTCGACCCCCGGGACGCCGGCGTGCTTGCCCACGCGCGCGAGGCCACCGATCGCTGGCGCCGCCTTGTCGACCGCGTCCCTCCGGCGGAGCTGCTCGACATCGTCCTGACGGAATCCGCATATGCGTTCGAGCTGCGCGGTTCGCGGCTCGAGCAGGCGCGGCAGAACCTGAAGAAGATCCGCAGCCTGATGCGCCGCATGCAGAATCGCGGCTACCAGACGATGGGGCGGGTCGCGGCGCACCTGGACCGGCTGTCGGTCGGGGATGAGGCGAATGCCGTGGTTGACGCGCTCGATGCCGTCAATTTGATGACCGTCCACGCATCGAAGGGTCTCGAGTTTCCGGTGGTGTTCCTCATGAATCTATCCCGGGGCATCAGCAACCGGCGCGATCCGGTGCGCTGGTCGCGTGACGCCGTTGCGGTGGGGGAGCGGCAGCCGGACGTGGACGAAGACTACGACGTCCGCGAGCGGGAAGAAACCAAGCGGCTCCTGTATGTGGCGCTCACCCGGGCGCGCGACCGTCTCTACCTCGGCACGGTACTCAAGGAAGGACGGCTCGTGCCGGCGCGCGGCAGCCTGGCGGAAGTGTTGCCGGCGGTACTTCTGGACCGTCTGTGTGATACCGCCGACACCGTCCGGTGGACGGCATCCTCAGGGGCGATCCATCGCTTCAACGTGTGTGCCCCGGCGGCAGCAATCCTCCTGGCCGCCTCGACTCAGGTGGACGCACATCGGGAGCCGGACTTCGTGCCGCTGGTAGACGAGTCATCGGCGGCTCGAAGCGTCGCGTCGATGCTTCACCCGGACGCGCGGGATGTATTCCCGTCCGGCAGCGCCTCGGTTGACGATTCGGAGCGGATGGTGGGCAGCCTGGTTCACCGGCTGGTCCATCGATTTGGTCTCAACCCGGCGGTGGAGATCGACCTCCGATCGGCACTCGCGATGCTTCGGGTGGAAGAAAGGTCTGCTGTGGTGTCCGCCCGCACCGCGTCCGATCTGGCCGTCGACGCCATCGAGGCGTATCGCGCGATTTGCCGCCGCGCCGATATCCGGGCGCTCTACGAAGGGGGCGATGTATTGCACGAGGTGCCGTTCACGATGGAGCGTGAAGGGGGCCGCGTGCGCGGCACGATCGACTGCCTTATACGGGGTACCGACGGGCAGATGACGGTGCTCGAGTTCAAGACCGGCCGTCCGAGGGAGGTTCATCGCGCACAGCTCGATCTCTATCGCCAGGCGGTGGA